>Ga0065711_1009416_pt1 | contig 20819 bp, 16 predicted proteins | sample Hoacrofraction12_FD_59098 | JGI IMG/M metagenome (GOLD analysis project Ga0065711, IMG submission 59098) | Hoatzin crop microbial communities from Cojedes, Venezuela - Epithelial fraction 12 v2 (version 2) | ecosystem: Host-associated > Birds > Digestive system > Esophagus > Crop | place...
GTAGGGGTTGGAAGGGACCTCTGTGGGTCATCTAGTCCAACCCTCCTGCCGAAGCAGGGTCACCTACAGCAGGCTGCACAGGACCTTGTCCAGGCGGGTCTTGACTATCTCCAGAGAAGGAGACTCCACAACCTCCCTGGGCAGCCTGTTCCAGTGCTCTGTCACCCTTAGAGGGAAGTTGTTCTTCCTCATGTTCAGATGGAAAAATGGAGTTATTTCTTCTGGGGGCACAGGGAAGACAGAAAGATGTCTTTGTGGCCATGAAAGTGCCTTGCTCAACTCCTGTTCAAGAGGCCCTTTATTTCCAACTTGCCGTCACGCCAACTCTGCTGACGCGCGATTTTGCGACGCCCTTCAGCGCGCCTGTGGAGCAGCTGGCTTGACAAGGGTTTGGAGCGGATTTAAAAATACCTGTGTCAAAGCAGAGCCCGTTGCATCTGCTGGGCGCCTTGTGCGAACACGCAGCTGGGGCTGCCGGTCCACCCAGGCTAGCAGGGAGCGAAGCAGCCCGCCGTTTGCTCGCGCTGACGGTGGGCAGGTGCCCAACGGGCTCTGTGTGCGTCGGACGAGCGGGAGCCTGTGGGGAGTGGGCCTCACGGACTCCCGTGGGGGATGTGGAGAAAGGCACCTCCTCCCCGGTTTAAAGCTGGGTGTGGGGGGAAAAATGATATTCGCAGATGGACTCACCTCGTGTCCCGAGGAGTGCCAAGGGCAGAGCCAGCACTAGCTCATGGGGCAGAGCAGGGTCTGGCTGTGGGCTGGCAGCGGTGGCTCGTGCTCCCGGTCAAAGGCGCAAAGGAAAAGTGACACCAGGGGACGGCAGGCGTTGCCGAGGGAGGAGAGAGGCCTTCACGCCAACGAAAGACCCAGCTCTGCCGCTACTGACTGCCACATCTGGCCACGCAGCTAAGCTCCGCTGCTTCTGCTGGGTTTCGTTTTCTCCAGCTAAATGTGACTTGCCCCACGATGGGAACGAAAGACCAACGGCAGGTGAACGCGCTGGCAGTCACACGCTCTTACGTCCACCTCTCGGGTATTTCTGAGAGCATGCCAGGGAGGGGGGAAGTGTCTGTGCTGGCGTTTGTATGCCGTCCCTAAGGCCTGGCTCTTGCTGAAGTTATTGTACAAATTCTTCACGGTTTTCCCAGGCTTCTTCAACCCCTTATTTTTCCTCCTAGTTAGAAATTTAGCTGCCCCAGGGGAAAATCTACTGGCAAAGCAGTGAGGTGACCTCACCAGAGCCACAGTAAAGACGGTTGAGCAATGAAGACGAAGGAGGAGGAAAAAAAAACCACAGGCAGACTGCAAAGGCTTCATTGTTGTTAATGCACCTCTCCAGTTCCAGGGATCAGCACAGTGCAGAGGTCTCATCTACATTAAAGCTGGAACAGACGCCATCCTCCAACAGCAGCAGGAACGCACGGTGGTCCCGTAGCTGCAGGAAAACCACCCGGTGCCAAGGCAGAGCCTGGCTCCTCAGAAACGCCAAGAGGAAAATTTCAGGCACGGAGGGATGATACTTGGAGCACGGAAGATGCGTGGCACACTGCAAAATACCCCAGGGAGAAAGCTCAGCGCTTTGCTCTGTCCCTAGGCCAAACGTGGTTAAGCCTGCGCTGCGGCGAGTCAAGCAGCGCCCTTTGCCCACACACCAGCCTCGGATTTTCCTCTTCCTATTTTTGGGTTTTGAGCCACCTCAAGTGCTCTGCCATTTACGATGAGCGCCAGCACACCTCTGCCCTTTGCTGTCTGCTGCAGCAGCGGGGTTTTTCAGGATGCCTCTTTGCGGTAGGTGTGGTAAAACACATCCCTGCCACGGCACAGGCACCTGAGCAGGGTCTTGCCCCAGAAAGCCCTGCCGGGGCCGGTTCCCCTGCCAGCAGCCCCCTTCACGGCTGCGCTGCCGCCCTGCACCCCTGCGGCTGGTTCATTATGGCCAGCGAGGAGTAGGAGCTCCTTTTGCCCCAGCTGAGGCAAAACAGCCCCGGCTTAGGGCTGGAGAAGCGAACAGAGGGGCCTTGCCTGACTCTGCCTTGTTAAGCCGGCCGCAGAATCAGCACAGCAGCTCTTGGCCTGTGCGCTCCCTGCACCGAGGGCTTTGCAGTGCTGCCCTTCGCCTTCTCCCCCAGGGGCTGCAGGATTCATGTTAGAGATTGATTGTAAAGAAGACTGATTATAGAATAGAATAAAATCATAGAACTAGAACATAGATTCAATTGTGTAAACACAGCTGTGTTAAGAAACCATACAATCGGTATGTTGCAATTGGGATAGAAACCGACTGTACGGATTGTATCAAACAGAATTCACAAAAGAAGATGAAGGACAGACGACTCCGAGACGACCCTGAAAGCAAGCAAGGCCTGAAACCAGTGAGGGAGAATTCTACGAAGACAGAAGAATAGCAAGAACTTCATAAATGATGTACTTAAAGGAACGGAACAGTTGCTTAGAAACTTACGAAGATTCTAGACTTGATGTAATCGGTTTAATAAATGTATATAAACTGGTTTAGCGAGTTAAGCTTTGCTACTCACTGAGGAGATGGCCCAACTCTGAGTTGTGAATAAAGCAATACCTAGTGTAACCCACTCGTGTGAGGATAAAATCTTTAACAATTCACCTCTGACCGCGAGCAGCAGCGCACGCCACGCAGCAGTACGCAGAGTTTCAAGAGAGCGTTTGGGGATGGCGTGAAGGTAACAGCCCCTGTCTCGGCCCGGCTTGTATCCATCACGGTACCAGAAGCAGGTGGGTTCCCGTGGAAGATGTCTGGTGCCCCTTTCCCCTTCAAAGAGGGAACAAAACTGCAAAACACTGAGCACTATGTCCTGCCCGGTATCTGAAAACCCTCAAGACTAGGTGTTGCCTGCGTATACGTATGCAGCGTACGAAACTGGCGTATAAGCAGACAGCTGTGCAGGTCTGGGAAAACAGAAGGATCCCAAGGAAGATCAGCAAGTGTTGGACAACAGTTCTCTGCAATTACCTTTCTGCGCAGAGCGGAGTTCAGCACTGGTATGTGGCGCTGTGACCATCTTCATTAATGATGCGGTCATGCAGATCGACTGGAAATCAGCACGCACCATTGGCCGCCTTTGCTTTTCTAGCCTCATCGCTTACTGGATCTAACAAATTCAAGCCAAACAGATGTTTGAAGTCTGGCTCACAAGCAGAATGGCTGAAACAAAAAAAATTTCTTTAGAGGACTGCAAAGCTTCTCAGCGTTGTCCCCGCATTAAACATGGCTTTGGGAAGCCCATCCCATTGCCAGCCCGGCTGACCATGCCCCGCTGACTGCTCACGGCGTGTCTACAATGACATTTGACTAGATATAAAGCAGAAGTAGATTTAGACGAGAAGACTAGAATAGATTTAGAATAGATTTAGACTAGAAGAAATAGATTTAAACTAGATAGAAGGATTACAGACTAGAAGAAATAGATTTAGACTGGATATAGGGAAGACATTTTTTACCACAATGGTGGTGGAACACCAGGAACAGGTTGCCTGGAGAGGTGGTCGATGCCCCATCCCTGGAAACATTCAAGATCAGGTTGGATGGGGCTCTGAACAACCCGATCTAGTTGAAGATGTCCCTGCTCACTGCAGGGGGGTTGGGCTAGATGACCTCTGAAGGTCCCTTCCAACCCAAAGCATTCTGTGATTCTATGATTTCAGTTCAAGAGCCCTTCTGAGACGCATCGCCCATCTGTCCCCACTTACTGCGTGTGGCTCTGTGACACCAGCCAGTCTCGTAGTGCGTGGAGTGGATTCCTTTCAGATGAAGGTACACAGGAAAAGGAACTGCAGACACCGCCCTGATGCACTGCGCTGGCTAACAGGCCTTCAGCCCACATGCCCGGGCTAGAGCTAGGTGGGTGGGTCGGGCCTTCAGCATCGCCTGCTCCATGCCGCAGACCCGCTCCCCTTCAGCCACGCTGCTGGCCGGCACAGCCGTCGGCTCCCGTCGCCCCAGCCATCCCCCTCTGCAGTGACTGCGGACCAGGACGCCAGCGCATGCCCATGCAGGCCAACCAGGGCAGCAAGGCAGGAGGTGCAGCAGGGACCAGTTCTACTTCTGGGTGGTCAAAGCTTCACCCACTTCTATCTCTTCCAACCAAGACACAGACCGTGGAGGTGGCAGCTCACAGCTCATAGTGTGCTCCCCGAGGTAGTTCTTACTCTCCAGAGAAAGAGGGAATTAACACTCATTAGTGCTCGCAGGGCCAGGGAGGGGAGACGAGCCCTTCCCCGGGGCTGGCAGGAGGCACTTGAGACAAATTCTTCAGGCAGAGCAGAGGGAGGTGACACAGCTCAGCAAACAGCCGGGACTGCCGGAGCAAGGACAGCGCTGGGCTGGTAACGGGTGTGAGCGCTTCAAAGCACTCTGTAATGTTTCTAATAACCCAACACAACTATAAATACACTTCAGTATATACTTCAGTACTTACTGCCAGATTAATTTATTAGCAGAAAATAAGTTTTGCTGTAAGGCAGAAAATTAACAGAGAATTTCTGTAATCCTCAGTCAAGAGGCCAAATTATTACTGATAGTTAATACCTGCAATTAAAATAACTGCTCTGAAATGAACGGAAGAGACGCAAAATGCATACAGAAATTTCATACAATATATATAAAATATAGAGAACTTTTACATTTCTTCATTTTAAATACATTGTTCTTTTTATGTAAGAAACAAACACCCCAGAGTTCACTTGCAAAATAAGCACCGCGGGAGGAGTCCAGTCTTCCGTCGCTCTCCCTGGCAAGCAGGTGAGGTGCCCAGCAGTGCCTACGGAGCGCACAGGTGAGAGAGAAACCCCATTCACGTTGTTCCCGCAGGCCAGGACAACGACCTTACTTTGTAATCCTAGTAAGAATTAAAGCAGTGGGGTTATCCTGATAATCGGAGCCTACAGAAATTTGTGAACCTCTGGAGGAATCTGTCAAAATATGGCAAGACAGAAATAAAGCCAGACTTACAAGCTTTCAGCCTTACAAGCAATTCCAAGTTTTACGGAAAGTTTTGTACAAAAATCCTCTTTTTAAAAACCAATAAAAAGTAAAGGTAGACTCTTCACTCCTCATGAAGTACAGGTTCCCAGTAGCATATATAATGTGTGTGATATTTGACTTGTATTTTGATTTACCTCTCCACGTACCCAGGCCACCTATGATCTTTCAGGGACTTTTCAATTTCAGCTGTTCCTATAAAGACACAGACTTCTTTACTGATTTTCATACCAGCTGAATGATCAGTATAAAACTCCAAGGGGCCTTAAACCTGCCCGTTTTTTTTTCCTGCTTCTATCTCCAGTAGAAGAGCATTGCCAACAGATTATGGAAACAAGAAGGTTTCAGTGGGCAGAGTGGGGCAGACTTTTTACTCTAATCTGGACAGCATTCTTCTGATCTGTAGAAGCAGCCAAGAGTAATTATTCTAACACAAGATGCTTACAAGAACTGTGTGTGTGGTGGGGGGGGAGGGGGGAATATGCCAAAGTAAAATATTCATGATTTAAAACCAGATTATAATTTTGCTCATGAAACACCAACATTTGACTTTAACCTCGTATGGAAGTTACAAACAATGAAACTATATAATCCTTGATGAGAGGAAAAATCTCTTTCTGAGGTTTGTATGGCATCCAGACCGATAACTTAATCCCCAGGCCCTGGACTGCAAACCGGACAGGTGAGGCATAGAGCTCTTGCAGCTGGATCTGCTGGTCCTAAATTCAGGACCCGGGTTCCTCCACACTAGATTACAAGACCTGGTGAAGCGGCAGTTCAGCAACTTCCTCACGAGCTACCATGAAACAGCACTCTTTTGTGGTGTGATGCAAAAATGGATTTCACCATCCTTCCCTTAGCTGACCTGGTCCTGGGAAACGAAGCTGCGTGCACCCTGCGTCGCACGGCAGCAGCGGTGCGGCGGTCAGCCAGCTGCCTGATGAGACTGCTGCTGCTAACGCTGCAACGCACTGCGCTCGGCCACCAGCCCTAGAGTAGCCGTCAGTCTAACCAGGCTCAGAGAAACAGCAGCCTCTCCAGCTCCAGCCAGAATGAAGTCTCATGGTGGTAAGAGGATACCAGCGTTCCCCAGTTCTGAAGTCCAAGTACTGAAGAATGAAACTATACTAAACAAGCCACGGGGAACCACAGCTTCTTGCTGCAGCTCCAAGCATCAAGAACTGCACCTTCAGTTACAGCACCAGTAGCCAAACCGGGCAAGAACAGACTCCACACAACTAATGCCACGTTAAGGACGCTTTGCACACTATCCAGTCACAGCTCTGCTATGTAGTTCCAACCTTTTCCAAAGCCTAAAAGAAACAAACAGAACCTGCAGCAGCATCTCAAGACGTGATTCCCCTTCCAGGAAGTTAAGGAGGTCAGCAAAGACAAGACGCGTGAAAGAACGGGGAAAAGGCTGTTTCCGTCTCCTACTGGCAGCAGCAGAAAAAGCTTCGAGGTGTTTGCACTTGAGAGCTAAGCAGACACACGAACAGAAAGTCTTGGAACGTCTGCTAAAACAAACAGCTAGAGGTCATATTCAAAGCAGCAAAGCGATGGGAGTGAGGAGAGTGACCTCTCAAAGGACGCTGGGTACAAATCTCTGCTCTGGATACCCATCACCTACCCAGCACCCTCCCAAAACTAGCAACAACATTCGACTGCATTTTCACTGGCTGTCTTAAAGTCCCCGTTGCTCCTCGCGTAGTCATCCAGGAGATCGGCACCCGAAAAGACTCAGGCTGTTCCACTGGTTCCATCCTGTCTGAGGAACAACAGGACATCTGGCGCTTCATCAGCTTCCGCAGTCCTAGAAGCCTGGTAGTGACGATTAACAAAACCCAAACACTAGCAATCTTCGCACAGTGTGCAGGGGCCAGGGAGATGCACACAGCCAAATTCCTTTAGGCCTGCATCCAGAAGCTGAGAAAAAGCAAAGCTAATCTTTGTCTGCATTAATTCAGAGGGGCTGCACTTGAGGAAGCACGCAGCGCAGCAATACAAGCACCGCAGAACAAAACAGCCCTGTGGCTACGGTAGTTGGAAGAGGTTATGTACGAGAGACAGCCTTGATCTCCACATCACTCACCTAGCAACAACTGCCATCCCAATGGCTTTGTCTCCCTTACACAAGCAGACCGAGAAGTAAAAGCCACTTTCAGGAACAGGAATCACTGCTAGTGATTATTTATCTACTACTTCCTAGAAGATTCCCTTGACAATTGTGCTTGAAGAACTAGGGCTTCTTTCTGTGTTCTGCTAGCCCAGAACTTAGAAATCCATTCCCTCAGTCCCTGCACCAAGCAAAAAAGATACCATTTTATTATTATTCTGATCTACCAGCAATAAACTTTCAGTATTTTTTTTTAATGTATTAACAATGATTAGCCACCCAGTTACTTTCACAGAAAATACAAGCAGCATTTTTTCCCCAGGACCTTCTAAATTAAAAAGACCTTCACGTAATTCTGTAAAACATTTAAGACATCATAAATAAACTTATTCTAAAAATCACTTTCCAAACAATAAATAAAACTCTTCCTTATTTGAAAGTGCAAACAGGCTGCATTATAAAAAGTACAGAGCAAGACTGCAGAAGTGCTTAATTATTCAGTAGTGACCAAGACACAGTTTCTTGTTTTGGTGCTGCTGGTCATCTAGTGATTTTGTTTTCTGCACCCCATCTAAAACAAAAAAAAAAAATGTGCGAAACTTTAGTATAATAGTAAGCACAGTCTAAATGCTCAACACATACAGGCACACTAGAATAAGACTGGGTGGTGGAGCTTGTCTTCTTCCCCGTACAGAGGAATGTGCAATAATCATAGTAAAAGAAACATACTAAGGAAAAATAACAACTTAAAACAGTTCAGTGTTCAAAATGCAAGCATACCATCTTGAGGAAAACACTGTTAGAAAAATGAGCCCTGTTAAAGGTTGTCAAAGTTTGTCATTCCTCCTTCCCCAGGAGGAATCTTTCTCCAGCTGGGTCTGAAAACCACTAGCAGAGAGAGGGACAAACAAGCCCTAACATTTTGCAGTGATCACTAACGCCATAAACACTGCTCTGAGCCCTTCCCTCCCTCCTTTCCCCTCGACTCATAAGGAAATAGCTAACAAAGAGGCTTCTCCACTAATCTAGTTCACTACACGTCAGGAATTAGCTCGCAGTACGTGGCTATTCATGTGCTACAAACCCCATCTTCAGGCTCTTTTATGCTCCTAGCATGGTGCTCAGTGCTTTGAGTAACTGCCAACTCCCTATCTTTACGCTCCATATGCTCATGCTCGAGGCACGAAAATTATTTAGTTTCTTTTTCCACATTATTTTCCTCTCTGGATGAGAAACGTTTCAAGTACTGGTAGTTGACAGCAGATGCCAACGGTGAGTCCCTTTTGTGTAGCACAAAAAGAGTTCGGCATAAGACTCCTCTAAACTGTTTTCAGAAGATGGCAGCTCCCTTGCTACTGGGGTGCAGGTCAACAAGGACTTTGCGGCTTTTGTATCATATAGGTGTACACACACATGCAAAACCAAAGGTTAATTGAAAAGCACTGGCATAGATTCTACTTCATAAAAGAAGCACTGAAATGCTCTGCAGAACGTATTTAAATGACTTGAAGTCCAATTTCTCTTGAAAAAGAATGGCACTCTTTATAGAACACAATATAAAAAGTCTTTGTAGGACAAAATTTAACACATGATAAAGTAGTCTGAAATGATCTAGGTGCAAAACAGAATATTGTCAACCTTGATAACAGCATTACTAGACTTTGTAACGTGCGCCAATGCCAAGCATTTGTTAAAACAAGCTTATGTTTTTGACTTACCATGAGTTCATCTGCTCAAAAAGCTCGGAGAAGTTTTCATAGCAAAACTTAACTAATCACAATCAAAATTAATTAAGACTAATCAATCCTAGAGGGATCCAGGTTTGCTTAAAAAATGATCTCACTTACTGACTTCAGTCGTAAAATGAATTAATAAAAACATACTTACTTTCCCTGGCTGTACAGTCATTAAATTCCAGGGCATTAGTGTGCAGTGGATTTAGTTGCCACTGGTAAAAGAAGAAGAAAAATTTTACTTATTCCAGAACACACAAGAAAGAGCAAAAGGAGAAAGAAAAAGTACCCTACAGTCCTTCACTGTAAGGCATGACTAGGAGTGAGGCGGGAAACAAAGGGCTCCCCTTCCAACACACACTTGCTTTGAGGATAAAAACCTATTAAGAAGTACGTGGCCATTTACTCCCTTGAGAAGGGGAAACGAGCCTGCTCAAACCGACAGTGCTGCAGTTTGTCACGGTGAGCACCCCCAGTGCAGGTGCACTCGGCCACTTTCAAAAGCCACTGCAGCTCCTTCAGGAGCTGCTGGAAGGGCCTACAGAATCACACTGTGATCTCCCACATCAGCTGCCCTGCTGCGACAGGGAGGCTTGGAGAGAACTTCAGTGTGAAGAGACCACCTCAAACAACAGCAATGAGTTAGAGGGAAATCTGCAAGGAGATTACACTTGGCCCCATCACCTGGCACACGGCAGAGCACTTCCCCCCAGTGTCGTGGCAGAGCAACCTCTCAGTTCCACTCGCTTGACTAAACAGCACAAGAAAATACTCCTCTATGCTGGCTGCAGATGGCTGCTCACTCCACCCTCCCCTCCACGCTGCCCAGAGTTTTTAGAATATAGGATATTCAGACACTTACTGTAAATTTGCTTACACCCTCAAGTTCACCAAATTTCATGTAGGATATGTCTGCTTTCTTTTTTCCAGCATCAACATCTCCTGCATAGATCTGCTTGATACCAGCCCCTTTGATTAAAGGGACACATTCGTCACATGGACATTTTGTCACAAATATCATGCTTCTCTCATCTGGCTTTATTTCTCGACACCTACAGGCAGTCAGAACACAGAATTTCAGAGTTTATATCTTGATAGTTTTGAATAGTGACAAGATTGATACCTCACAAGAGCAAGCAAATAAGTATTATCTCCTCTCAGAAGCAACTTATTCCTACTCAAGCGCACAAGCATACAATGACATCTGGTTTGGTTTTACTATCTGTGAATAAAACACCCATCTCACCCCTCCACACACATCGTTGTTGGAAGCCTCAACAATTGCCACACTTCCATATTTCAGGTTACAGCACGGTTCTAGCAGAAGCAGAGGCAGGCAGTGGCTTGTATCTGAAGGATAGCCGCCACGCATTTGAGTGAATATCCTTTAAAAACCAAGTTCACTTAAGAGGTCTGAAGAAACCCCAGGAGCTGACCGTGTCCACGCACATCCACGTTCTGCATCATAGGCATAAACAAGATCCTGACTGCAATTCACACTTCATCACAGTGACAACATGCATTTGTCATGCAATTGTTTCTGAACAGTCTCATGCTTTTCTGTGGTAAAAATAAACTCATTACCTGAACGTCAAAGCGTTCTGCTCCGCATGTATAATGTATCTGAACTTTCTGATTTCCCGATCCTTTTGTTTATCATCCATGTGTGGAAAATCAGCATACTCGGATCCAACAGGAAAGGCATTGTAACCACAGCCTACAAAATACATTGCTCCTGTCCCATCACAGCTTCTCTGCAACAGTAAGCAAAGCATCAAATTTGAAGACATTTAAACTGAGTACTAAGTGAAAGCGTTGTGCAATATATACTTTCACATTATCAGTTCATGCCAATTTACAGCAGTTAAAAAGAACTCAGCTCTTGCTAATTGCTCCATGTCTGTATGGAGCTTTTCCATTAAGCTCCACAGTAGCCACACGGGCAAACTGGGACGCTGCAGACAACACACTGCACCAGGCTTCAGAGGCTCTCCTTTTAGCAAGCAATACTGATAGCAGGAACAAAAAGTCTGAAGGCTTCAGTCCTTAAGCCTTTCTGTGATGTACAAAACTAAAGACAGCTGGAGTTAGTCCCTGACATGCCAGAGACTGTGTTTTACCTGTCTCTCAACAGACTCACTGATTGGTGGGCTGACAAAGTAGCAACTGGCGATGGAAATCAGAACAAGAAACAAAACAGCAATAAGCAGCTGATGACCGAAGTGCTAAAAACAAATAAAGAGTCTGTTGTAGCTGCACGAAGAATGAGGCTTCCTGGCATTGGTAACATGCATAATGAGAGACATGAAGAAATAAAAACTGTGCTTGGATGGGAAAAAGCACAGTAGCAGTATTTGTAGAAAAATACCACTTTGATCCAAAAACGAATGTGCTAAAGCCAGAACAGCATTTCAACTGCAACAAAGATCCTCAAGAGATTGTCAGGCCATGAGCGCACTGAGACCTCTCCAAAAAAGCGCTGCAAAGAGGGACCATGCAGGGTAGGCACAGGCTGCCTGACCAGCAGCTGCAGCAAAACTCCGTAGCCAGGACACCTGGAGTAACTGACGACGACAAGGGAAGCAAGCACGCTCAAAAGCTAGGCAGAGACACTCTGGCAGTTACTAAACTCCTTTATACTTCCCTTTCATCTTGACAGCATAACAATGAACCAGTCATTAACTTAGTTACTACAGAATGAGAAGTGCAACCTTTCTAGAGCACTGTGTGTGTGTATGAAAAATGCACTTGTACGAACTTAAAGCAAAACAGCAAGCTCAAAGCAGACACAAGTGTATGAATTGTGAGAGCAAGAAAAATTAACTTTTTCAATACTTACTGATTTTTCTTCTGCCCAAATAATAGCTCCAACTCCTGTTTTATGATCCTCTAAAATACACAACATTTTAGCAGTAAATAACAAAGCACTTCTGAGTTACCTATGCATTAACATACGACATCCTAGAGTAAGGAGTAACATTCATCATTGCTTCACGGACAGGAGAAAAGAAATGCAGAAGGATTCAGAGCCTCAAAGTCGTATCAGTCTACCACAAAAGCTGGGTGTGCTTTAACTGCAAGGCCAGCCATTCTAAGACTGTGCTACGTACATTTGTTCACAAAAGCAACAAAATGCATATATCAGATAAAAAAATGTGTGCTAAGAATATATGTGGACAGGTTCACTGATGCGAGACGGCAAACTCATAAAAACCTTCTCATTGTTTACTATGTAATTTCATTACTTAATTTCTGCCATTCCTTAAGTTTATGGTTCTGTGGTCAGAATTCCTACCAAAATTAGTTGTATTTTATACCAAATTCAGAGACAAAATGTTAACCATCGGATTATGGGAAGTTTTTCCTATTACCACCACATGAAAACTGGAACAGAACTTTCATTATGTGACTTGGAAGATATTTATGGAGCTTGAAAATCTTCCCCAGTAGCTACTGATGAGACTTAACCAGTTAAAACAGAGCATGTCAAGGAGAAGAAAATGTTTCAGGCTTCCAGTGATTAATATATTAGAAGACACTCTTCCAATTAACCATTTCCATCATCCTTATTACCACTACCATATACAAACACTCTTTCCTGCCAAAGATACGCTTTATGAAAGCTGACTTCATTTATATTCTGCGTATATATTAGTCACTGATGTATATTCAGCCAGCATAGAAAACATTCTACGATCTTGCTCCTCTTATATCCACCTATATAATAATCTAAAGCATCTAAATACGTGTTTGTGTGCTGTTATTTATCTTAATTTCACTACAGAACTAAAGTGGAATAAGAGTTTGCTCAAAAAACAGACCTGAGTCCAGACTGAACAGCACAGATAAAACTGAATTTTGCTGCCCCAAGAATGAGTACTCAAGCTTGGTTATTCTATCCTGCTCTGTACAACAGTAGTTGTACAAAAACCTCACAACTGGTTCAATGAAACTTACGAATTACTTCTAAAAACGCAATGTCCTTTGCAACTTTTGGTGACCAAATTTGTGGAGGGTACCTGAAAAAAAAACAACCACCAAAACCAAAAAAAGGGAAAGGTTCTAGAAATATGAAGATTCACCTTTACAAAGTCTGAATAAATTGAATTTGAAATTGTGGGCTAGATGAGTGGACGGTGAGGTGGACTGAGAACTGGCTGAATGGCAGAACTCAGAGGGCTCTCATCAGCGGCGCCGAGTCCAGTTGGAGGCCGGTAACTAGTGGGGTTCCTCACGGCTCAGTACTCAGCTCAGTCTTGTTCAACGTATTCAACACTGACCTGGATGAATGGACAGAGTACCCTCGGCAACTCTGCTGATGACACAAAACTGGGATACACCGGAAGGCTGTGCTGCCATCCAGTGAGAGCTGGACAGGCTGGAGAGTTGGGCAGAGAGGAACCTGATGAGGTTCAGCAAGGGCAAGTGCAGGGTCCTGCACCTGCAGAGGAACAACCCAATGCAACAGTACAGGCTCGGGGCTGACCTGCTGGAGAGCAGCTCTGTGGAGAGGGACCTGGGTGTCCTGGTGGATGACAGGTTAACCATAAGCCAGCAGTGTGCCCTGGTTGCCAAGAAGGCCAATGGCATCTTGGGGTGCATGAAGAAGAGTGTGGCCAGCAGGTTGGGGGAGGTTCTCTTCTCCCTCTACTCTGTCCTAGTGAGGCCTCATCTGGAGTACTGTGTCCAGTTCTGGGCTCCCCAGTTCAAGAAAGACGAAGAGCTACTGGAGAGAGTCCAGCGGAGGGCTACGAGGATGACGGGGGGACTGGAGCTGAGGGAGCTGGGCTTGTTTAGCCTGAAGAAGAGAAGGCTGCGAGGGGACCTAATAAATGCTTATAAATATCTTAAGGGTGGGTGTCAGCAGGATGGGGCCAAACTCTTTTCAGTGGTGCCCAGCAGCAGGACAAGGGGCAATGGGCACAAACTGAGGCACAGGAAGTTCCAGCTGAACATGAGGAGGAACTTCTTCACTGAGGGTGACGGAGCAGTGGAACAGGCTGCCCAGAGGAGTTGTGGAGTCTCCTTCTCTGGAGATATTCAAGACCCACCCGGACAAGGTCCTGTGCAGCCTGCTGTAGGTGACCCTGCTTTGGCAGGGGGTTTGGACTAGATGATCCCCAGAGGTCCCTTCCAACCGCTGCCATTCTGTGATTCTGTAAGAAGTCAAAAGGCACATTCAGCACCTGACTTCATAGGTTGATTTTGTGTGTGTTTGTAGGGGGCTTAGTTTTGTTTTAAGCTTTAAATATGTACTATTTATTTGTTTACAAGGATTTTAAAAACACAACTGTCCTATCTAGATGAAAAAAACATCACTAAGGAGCACCAGCAAGTTTTAAGTATTCATATTGTGTTCTCTGGAAGAACTTACCAGTTTGCTGCATTGCTACCCAGACAGAATAAAGTATCTAACAGAAGTCATCTGTATCAAAAGACAGTCAATAACTTCCTTCTACCCTGAAAGCCTGTACATCAAGACCCCAGCAACTTTACAAAGAAAACTCCCATCAGACATATAAGCAATTTCACTAATAATATTGGACTAGGAAACTTCATATAACTGTACTTGATGCCCTACTGGAAGGATATTATTTCACTGCTTTTTGCTGAAGAAGTAAACAAAATCTGCTTGAAATATTGGCATGTATTTGGTAATAGAAGCATCTTGTGAAACCTCAGTAAAAAAAGGCTTAGAGCAGCTTGAAGAAATTAAATGTCATTGTATTCTGTTTTCAGCTAGGTGTTGGACGTGTTGGCAGGGCAGTCTTTGCTAGCATGGTATGCAAAATATCTGCAATGATTTCCTCTTGGCAAGAGACACAATACACAATACTATGAACCCCTGTGGAGTTTTTACTATTACTGCTGCTCCTGTTCCACAGGTGTAGGAACAGAAATCAGCAGCTTGCTCAAGGAATTATTTGGAAGTATAAGACTGAAATCAGGAACTCGCTCTGCTCAGGAGACCCATTCTTCCTCCACTCCTGTAACGACTCACCTGTCCGGTATGCAAGCAGTCTGGCTTGTACCATGCAGTGCCTTGCGATTTCTTGGGGCAAACCCTGACGGTCTGTTTCATTTGTTCGCTGTGATTCGCTGTTGTAAAATCCAAAGGATCCAAAGATGGGGACACTGGCAGCCACTGTCGCCAAGACCAAGACGAGATCTTTCATATTTTGCCTCAGGTTGCTGAAGTATGGATTTTCACAGAGGTTCTCCAGTCCTATTGTCATCAATATTTGCTTGTGCATTTCCTCATTTGAAATTAGGAATAAACTTTCATACTCTTTTATTCTCTCTTGTCTACACACAGTATAAAAGTCGGTATTAGAGTCAGGCTGAGATTTTGCTATTTTTTGAATAAAATCAAACTTCATGGAAGTTTCTTCAACAAATTGCACCATATAGCACACCAGGGGTTGAAGCAACACACACACCCGAGCACGACTATTTGACTTCAGTCTTTCTACTGCTTTGGCATCTAGCTTTGCATCATCAGTACTCATGGGATTGGACGCCTCGTTCTGCAAGCTGATTTCAGGATCTGCAGGCCAGTAAGAAATCCTGTTCACCCCAGCTGGAAGAGAAGATAATGCAGCAAAAGGAACTATGCAAGCACAGTAGAACATGAACCTTATTTTCAACACACTACTGCCTAACCCTGTTTTTACTGCTTTAAGCCCGAGTGCTGCTTAAGAGACATCTGGACAACAAAAATGCTAGCATATATGAGTGTCAAGAGCTTATCAGACTTGATAATCAGACTATTGACAAAAAATGGAATTTCCTACAGCCTAAGATGTTTGTGGCAGCCTAATTTTGCATCTTACCTACAACAGATACATTAACACCACACAAAAAAGTTAGTACTAATAGAAGCTGCTGCTGAGATTAAAACCTGATACTTGCAGAAGGACTATGCCAGCAGATCCCGTTTTGGGAAGTGAATAATCTGACTTGTCTTCATCTCACTTGGGGAAAGGAAACCCTAAAGTACTCCCTGTGATTTCTGCAAAAAAAACACCCTTCCTCTGGTGCCACTGACAAGCAACTGGGGGGGCGGCAAGGAAAATGTAGCAATGTAGGCCTAGCCATCAGGCTTAGGGTTGCTCTGGCAAAGTACAACAGGTATGTCAGAATCTCAGCAGTGCATTGCAACCAAGAGACAAGCACCACCAATAATAATACTTGCACAGAGAAATAGGGTCTCAGTAGCAAACCCCGGTTTCTTGCTCATCAGCTCCAGGAAATTCAGATTCAGTACCGTTTTCAGCCTCGTGGAAAATATCAGTTCAGGCTACACAAGTTAGGGACACATCCAAAGAGAAAACAGGCTTTCTGATATCACCAATCACAAGCACAACATTTACTCCTGCTCTGCTACAGTCATTGCTTACCGTTTACAATCATTTTTAAACAAGTTGAACATGGTTTTCTGGAAAGATAAAGATCACAGTTTTTAAGTCTTGATCCGTGTTTAATGAGTGCAATCTGGCCAGCATGCAAGTCTGTACTGGAACAATGAAGACCGACAATCTTCGTGTTTTTCACCACAACTAGACCACTCTTCTTTACCTAGAGAAAAATGCATTACTATCATTATTATTCTACTCTTTTTCAACATCAAGTAAGTAGAGACGTTACAGCTCTTCCTTGTGTAACACTAATCAGCCAGGATCACAGCATATAGCTCTTCAGTACATACTGTGAAATGAATCATTAAACAATCTCTGCTACACTTCCCCTAAGCAGTATTTTTTTGTTTGGTGGTTTCTACACGTGCCTATTAATATCAGAGTGCTGTGTCCCTGTCAAATTTCAAATAGGGACTCATTACAAATTCCTGATTTTTCTGGTCATTGCTTTGTCCATTACAAAACCTGGGAGCAGCGCAGAAAATTCTGTCAATTGTAGCTGAAAACCCCTCTGAATCATTCATTGACCATCCTGGGAGCCGATAGCTTCTCCAGCCTTATTTCTGTCTCTTCATTTATAGAAATGAATCCTGATTCTAAAGAATCTTCCATGGAGAAAGTCTGCATAGTGCAGACAAGAGCTCTTATATCTGCATTACCATGTATTGTGAGGAAACTGGATACAGGCTAGTTTCATGAAGCTGGTGAAACAGATCTCATTATGAAACCCAGCTGCTACCAGAACACTGTTTCCTTAGATCTGTAAATTATTCGCGTTCTTTGTGGTTACAGAAATGTGGCTGTATTAAAGACCTACACGTAACCCAAGTGCCATTGCTAACTGAATTACTAAATTTGGAACTGCTTTTGAAGTCTGCATGGTGCTCATCTATCCCTCTTTCAGATCTAGTGTGGGACATACCAAGTTCCAAAAGTTAGGCCTAGCTGTCACTTGAATTATTTTCCTGTCTTTCCTTGTCCTGGTTGATCCATGTGCTATGGATGTTAGCACATGCGTATGCTCTGCACAAAGTAGTAATAATTTTAAAGAGCACAGTAAGAACTCTGATCACAAAAGGAAACACCCTGTTCCAGGACACTCTGAAAATGCCCCTCTACTTTGAGGTGTAACTGGCAGCTACTTAAACGACTCATTCTCAAACACTTTTTCTTTTCATTGTCGCTACGGTAGTTATCTACAAGTTCTTCATCAGCAAACGTTTCAAGTAGTTGTGTGCACCTCCACTGTACAAGAGAACTCTTCTACAATTATGAACATCAAGATTTTAAAGAATATCTCTACACCATCAAACATACTGATTTTAAAGTTATAATTAGTATATACTAAGAAGTGCATGGTATACACCACACCTCCTTTGTTATGGTCTTCAACATACCCATCAGCATTTTTACTGTTTGCTTCACCAGCTGGGGGTATACCTTGCCTTTCAAAATTTTTCAGGAATAGCATGCTATTTAACCATTTTGCTCTTTTCCTCCCACCAGTAGATTTTTTTTCTAGTTCTAAGAAATATTTGAAAAACGTTTATTAGTATCCCTCCCCCCCGGACTATCTGCCATGTAAAGAGCAGTTGGTTTAAATTCACTACATGAACTATTAGCATGTGTTCAGAAAGACTAATTAACGGTAAATGTAAACCTTTTACCTGTGATTTTTTCTGTTGCTCAGCTGAGGGAAAGAGCTCCATCCAGAGACTGAACAAAGTAAAAAGATTGACCTTAGAAAGTCTTGGCATTTGACCTACCGTTAGAAGAAAAAAAAGAAATATTTATTAAAGAATATTTACAAAGAAACCCCACACTGCTGAACAATATTTTCCAAGTCTTCTATACCACAGCTGCTACAGAAGCTGGTTCATCAACCACTTCTATTACAGCAGCTAAATCCACACTGTCCTGTCCAGGGCAGTAGTTGTCAACTCAGCATGCTCACCTCTGGATGTAGAGACCAGATTTGTGCAACAAGAGAAAGTGGTGAAACTTTCACTGAAATTCAGTGAGTTAATTCTACTCAGAGGTGAATAGCAGAAATCTCAGATCAGATCCCACATAACTGGATCTGATAACAGATCAGATCCCACATGTGCTGAAATGATTCACAGATGCTTACAGAAATTTGAGACATAGCTTGTGATTCAGCTTCAGGCTCACCGCAGAAGAGAGCAAAAATATCTAGGCACGCAGCATGATCTTACACTGACACCTGCAGCAAGAGTGAAACCTTCCAGTTACACCAGTTGTGGAGAAAACTGCTCCTGGATTTTTACAGTCTGCTTAGTTTTTTGAAATTTTTAAATTTCAATTTTTTTTTTTTTTTTAGATTTTAACAAAAATTTAAACTTGTTGCTCAGGCTGTCACTTCTGACTAAATAAGCAAAGAGGTAGCAAAGAATCCCTTCTCAGACCACCTTGTGCCGTGTTGTGCTTCTACTCAAAATCTGGACAGTGTCCTACAAGGCCCAGTGCTCAGCACTACTGAGTGTCCTGCAAATGAAAACGGAGGAAGTACTGCATTGCTCTCTAGTGCTTGCACAATCCCAGAGGTAAAGCTGTCTTGCTCACGCTTGGCAAGAAGTTAATTAAGTCTTCAACAAAACTCCAGTCCCTGTTTCAGGGGTGCTTAGAGAGACCTGTAATGAACACTCATTCCTCTGCAGGTCTCACATGTGCTGTCTGACAANAGTATTATTTCTGGTTTTATTCCTTCCCGCAAACACTAAAAGTTTTTGCAAAGGAAGAAAAGGCCAACGTAAGTATAGAATAGAGAAAAACCTTTCTTTAAGTAGTTCCAGCAGTTTGGAAGAGATATAATCAGATANTAAGATTGCTTTGGTGGAGGACAGGGTTAGTTTAATGACCTGTTGGTGAACCCAAACAATTAGGACAGCAGATAAACATATGCAATCCATGACTGGAATATCATTTTCAGATGGTATTTTGGCAGCTTTTTTCACACAGAAGTGTGATTTTGGGAAGCAGCTATAGACCTCTTAGCAGCACCATCGGATACCACACTGTGCACTGCTCCTTAGGCTGCCCAGCTATGCCACCCCACTGTGCACAGGCACTGCAAAGGGCACCTGGTTAGCACCATCAGATACGTGTGCTAGAAATGTGCGTAGCAAGCAGCACACACGAAGATTTTTTACCACTTGTACTCAAAACTGTAAAAGTAAGTCTACAAGCCTCATCTAAACAAGCAGAATTTGCCTTCTTAAATGGGCATTTGAGTTCATTCTCATAACAGCCCCTGTTCGCTCCTGTTGTAGCGCACATGTGCACAGTTCCCAATTGCAAGCTAAAATAAACCATACAATTTATACCAATTCACATGAGTACTATCATGATTTCTAAAATGGATTACAATTTGGTATACAGAGTAGATCTAAAACAGAATACAAGTTTGAATTACTGTTTGTTTTCTTGGACCTGACCTGAATGTGACCTGTCAAACACATGGGAAACAAACTGAAGAGTGCACCGGTTCACAACACTGTTGTGAATTGACATGAATAATGAGAAGCAGAAGAATATTGTGATGAAAAAGGAAAGACCTGTGGTCATAGTTATCATATCTACATATGCGCTTCTTTATTCACTGAGGAAGTTAAATGTTCCCTTAAGTTCAGAGTGAGGAAAATACTGCTTGAAGTGGCCTGGAAAAAGGTAGAAGACATCTTACAGAATTTAAAGCAACTACAGAAGACTAGGGAAGAAAAGGAATCAGGCTCTTTGCTACTGAGAGCAAAACCGTATATGAAAGGAGCACTCTTTTCAGGTGCATCAAGTCCTCACAGCTTCCCTGCTTCACACAAAGGTACAGTTTCATCCCTCCAGGTTAAGGATCTCACTCCAGTGAGGCGAGGCGTGCTCCAGGGAAAGCACGCTGTGAAGGCCGGTGTCGAAAACCCTGCTGCTCCTGCACCTGCAAGCAAAAAGCAGCAGGGCACTGCCCATCCGGACGTGGCTCCAGTACAGGATTATGCCACGGTCCCTAGTTCAAAGTCTGAGAGGCTTGTTAGAAGCCATCTTCCACGCAGGAAACTAACACTGTGCTTTGACACCATCAAGGAAGAGGAAACCAGTGACATCACTCTCCTGCCTGGGAAAAGGAAACTAGAAACCATTTTCAGATTTCATCTGCTTTGCTCGCTTGGAAGCAGGATTTTCATAAAACTGGGATGAGACCAAACCCATTTACCCATCCAGGAGACCTGGCAGCCCTGCCGTGGTCCTCAGCCTGACAGCTATACACCCAGCCCACAGGCGATCCGTATGTGCATGGCACTCCCTCGGGACCGCAGTGATGGGATATACGAAATCCACCAAAAATCGCTTCGTCTGGGCATCCCCAGCCTTGTGAGAAAGTTGCTCTCTACGAAATTTGTAGATGGGCCTTGCCATGGGCGTTAGTGAGAACACCCCTCAGACGGCATGCATTTCCATGCACGTGACATTTTATAGACATTAAACATCCACGGCACAGAACTGGAGAAAGAAATAATTTTGACGGG
>Ga0065711_1005248_pt1 | contig 20817 bp, 11 predicted proteins | sample Hoacrofraction12_FD_59098 | JGI IMG/M metagenome (GOLD analysis project Ga0065711, IMG submission 59098) | Hoatzin crop microbial communities from Cojedes, Venezuela - Epithelial fraction 12 v2 (version 2) | ecosystem: Host-associated > Birds > Digestive system > Esophagus > Crop | place...
CATTCAGCGTGACCTGGACAGGCTGGAAAGTTGGGCAGAGAGGAACCTGATGAGGTTCAACAAGGGCAAGTGCAGGGTCCTGCACCTGGGGAGGAACAACCCCATGCATCAGTACAGGCTCGGGGCGGACCTGCTGGAGAGCAGCTCTGTGGAGAGGGACCTGGGTGTCCTGGTGGACGACAGTCTAACCATGAGCCAGCAGTGTGCCCTGGCTGCCAAGAAAGCTAATGGGATCCTAGGATGCATTAGGAGGAGTGTGGCCAGCAGGTCGAGGGAGGTTCTCCTTCCCCTCTACACTGCCCTAGTGTGGCCCCATCTGGAGCACTCTGTCCAGTTCTGGGCTCCCCAGTTCAAGAAAGATGAGGAGCTACTGGAGAGAGTCCAGCAGAGTGTACGAGGATGATGAGGGGACTGGAGCACCTCTCCTATGAGGAGAGGCTGAGGGAGCTGGGCTTGTTCAGCCAGAAGAAGAGAAGGCTGAGAGGGGACTTTATCAATGCTTATAAATATCTGAAGGATGGGTGTCAGGAGGACAGGGCCAGACTATTTTAGTGGTGTTCAGCGACAGGACAAGGGGCAATGGGCAATGGGCAATCGGCACAAACTGAGGCACAGGAAGTTCCGTCTGAACGTGAGGAAGAACTTCTTCCCTCTGAGTGACAGAACACTGGAATAGGCTGCCCAGGGAGGCTGTGGATTCTCCTTCTCTGAGATATTCAAGACCTGCCTGGACAAAGTCCTGTGCAGCCTGCTGTAGGCGACACTGCTTCGGCAGGAGGGTTGGACTAGATGACCAACAGAGGTCCCTTCCAACCCCTAACATTCTGTGATTCTGTGATTCTGTGTTATCCATAGCCTTGTGGCTCATGTTTACCTTGTGTGTTCCTCCATCCAGTGTGATGCTGTGCAGAGAAGACCCGAGGATATGGACAAAGTGTCCTACAAAGGGTTTAACACAGATGGGAGGAGCAGGTCTTTCATTAATTTGTACTTGCAAGTCCTAGAAAATGTCTTTCCATTTTACAGCAAGAGCTTGCAATCTGTGTTTCAATGGGTTTTTATTTGTGGAGGTGAGTGCCATTATTTTTACTCTGCAATTATTTTTTTGGCACACAAAGGCTCCTGTTGAGGTTCACTTTGCCATTGGTCCTGAGGCTGGATGAGGGCTGAACAAAGCAGGCTTCTTGCTCTGTGGCTGCTATGAAGCATTTTGAGTCTAACAAATGCAACCATCTCTCATCAAAGTGCTGGTGCCAGGGTTGTTAGTGGAGCTGGCCTGGCTGTATCATGTGTACCACTCAGGGATGGGTGAAGCAATGGTGGAAAATGAAAAAATCAGAGATTTTAACAAGGAAGCTGTTACTGATTCCTTCCCACTTTGTGGGCCTTGTTTTGAATGAAAAATCAACTTCCCCCACAACAAGGGCCTGCTAACTCTTTTAGCATACACAGAGAGTTTGTAGGAACACGTAGCTTGTATGCACAAAATCCTGCAATGCACAAACATTGGCATATTTCCACAGGACCATACCTGTATTTCTTTAGATATAAAACCACTGTTCTATTTTAAAGTGTGCCACTGGATGTAAAGGAAATGGAATTCACAAAACAGGAGAAAGACCTGTAAAAAATAAATTACCAACAAGTTGTATTTAGTTGTGGGGGCACTGGAGTGTGGAGTTTCGTATCCTGGAATATTTCTGGTTTTATGTTCAAGGACAGGATAAAATGAAGTTGTTGAAAAGCCCTGGGTTTCCCACCGAGTGTCCTTGCCTACATGCTCGTAGCTCCCACAGCCCTTGCTCAGCAGATCCTAGGTTCACCCACTCTCTTGTGTCTAGGGCAATTTCTTGGCAGGCAGAAATGGGTGTTTGAACTACCTCTGTCTAAAGCCAGTCTCACTTCCCAGGTAAGGGTGCCAGGGCATTACAGTTATCCTCCTCTAACAATCTTTCATAAGAAGAGTTAGCAGCCTTGCACTTACCCAAGCCAGAGAGCCAAAGCACAGGACCGAGGGATTTAAGCCTCCTCTGGTAACCAGGCAATGAAATCTAATCCTGTGCCTCTGAAGTTCTTCAGCAGAGCTAGATATTAGCAGGTAATTTTTTTATTTTAAAAGGAAAATGCTTTCAAATCTCGTATCGCCTCTGCTTTCACAGCTTTTAAAATTAAATCAATAACTAAACCAAAAGAGAAGCAGAAAATGTGAAATGTCCTGCATTTAGTCAAACTGTGCCAGTTTAAAGTAAATCAGCAACATTTCCCTGGAGAGCTTCTTTTCACTTTATTCCATATAAAATTCTGAATCACATAAAAATTCTCTTCATATTACGAGGTCTTTTGGCATTTGCAAAGGTTTCTCAGGCAAGCTGTTAAGCAATATTTTCCTTTTTAATCGATGCTAAAAGATCTTTCCCTCTATTTGTGTATCAGAGGTAGACAGAACAAAAAATTTCTAGATCCAAAATTACAAGGTGCCTGGCAGTAGGGATTGAAACCCCACCGCTGACATAGCAGTGTCACATTTGGGACTGATGGTAGACTTCACTAAACTGCCTTTGCAAAGCCAAGGAATTTTCAGAGTACAGAGGAAAGCGATTACGAAAGCTGGAGTAAAACTTTCCATCCTTCCCTGACACACACTGACTATACTGTATGTAATAGCTATGCTGGTACTCTTTTAGCAGCTACAAGTAAATATCATAGGTAAAAGATCAATGTGTGTGTGATACGATGAATATATACTTACTTGCTTAGACTTCTTATTTTTGGCATAAAACCTTTGCTTGCTGTGTCAAAAGTCGCTTGATGTTCGAGTGATGACTCCCTTAAGGGCTGTTACTGCCTCTTGTATAACCCATATATATGTGCCTCATGGAAAGATTTGTAAGCTGTAATCATAAAACAAAATGTTATTTATTTTCTGAAAGGTTTCAAGGCAGCAGAAAAACACTATCTATGCCACAAATTACATGAGTAGTTTCTAAACCTGTTGGGCCTGAGGGCTGCTGCCAGCCCATAATGTCTCTCCCAGATGACCACACATGGTCCTCACTGTACTGTGTAATTGAAAACACTGCTGATGTGGTTTTCAGCTCTCTCTGTGGGCTACTTACTGCACCTTAGAGGGTCACTTCTGAAAACCACCACCCTAACGCTGGTGGCTATTGAGCTGTTTTGAAGACTTGAAAATCACAGTCCCTGCTCTTCGTTTGGCCCCCAGTCTCATAAAGGCCCTTGCTGCAAGCAATCCCTGTAGTGAGGATGCTCAGAGCGCAGAAAGCTGAGAACATGCCATTGCATTTTGCTAGAGTACCAGCACCAGAATATCTTTTTCCTTTCTGAGTCAGAGAAATGCAAAACAGGCTCTGAATTACGCGTGCCTACGGTAACGCTTGCGTTGAATTAAATCACTAGGTCCCGTACAAGCACTCCACGTGAATTAATTTTTAAATTTGGAGTTTTTTTCCCACTGTGTCTTTCTGTTTGGTTGACTGTGGTTTTAAAATTGGGCCAAGCACACAAAACAGTGAAAATCATTTGACTCGTGTGCTATTTGCATAATGCCACGGTATTTGCATAATGCCACACTATTTGCTTGAAATCCTGCCTACATAGAATAGCTGAACACTTTCTCCTTGGCAATTCAGAATTCCCAGACTAGTTCAGCTGTCGCAAACCCCAACATCAAACATGAAACTGTCCAACAGTCACTGTTGCAAAACTGCAGGAGACGATGCTGCAGGAGCCATCAGCTGCAGGGAGCAATGGCTGCAGGGTGACCCTTCCGTCTCGACGTGTCCAGCCGACCTGACGCTCTTGCTTTAACCTAACAGCAACGCTCTGAGCAGACATCAGTGCTTGGGATGAGCTGTGTGTTAGGCCAAAACCTGAGCAGAAGTGCAGGAAACAGTAACTGCTGGCATGGCCCTGCCAAAGCACTGCCCTTGCCCCTGCCTCTGCCCGCATCCATCCCTCAGCCCGGCTGTTGCCCCGGTAGGATGCTGCAGCCCTGGGACAGGGCCATGCTGGGTGGCACCAGCAGCTGCGAAAGCATCAGGATGAGCATGCCCGTGGCACGACACCCTGTCCCCACATGGTGAATGTGCCCCCATAGAGACACATGATGCATCCTTCAAATCTGGGGTCTTCCTCAGTGCTGAGACTGACATCCCCGTTCCTCCCGTGGGACATGGCTCTCTGGTCCCTCAGTGGTTTTGGTGCCACCATTGTTGCTGGCCTCTGGTCCCACGCTTTGGTGGCCGCAGAGGCCCTACCAGTGGTAGCTGCACCCTGTACCTCCCCATAGCTGCTGGGCAGGAGGCTGGAGAGGCCATCACCCCCACGCCAAGGCTGCCAGCCTCAAGGGGAGCACTTGGAGCGGGGACAGGGATGCACAAAGCACAAGAGCTGTGAATATCACCCTACAAATGCTGGGAAAAGGCAAGTGTGGGCTCCCTCTGACATCTGGGTATTTGCTGTCTGCACGTGATGCCCGTCACCGCCACTTCCAGGGGACTCACTGCAGCCGTGTTGCGTGAATGTTAATTAAACTGATACCAGCTTTTATGTGTCTAGCTGATAAGGCGGGCTGGCGGTGGTCTAAATTTAGACTCAGCGGGAGCTGCTTGAGAAGACAAACACAGACGGTGCTGCACTAACAGGTCTCACGGCAGCACCTGCACTCTCAAAATTGTGTCAGTCCATAGTTAATGGGTGGAATAAATAATGCGGGACAACCCTGCTAACGGCAGCAGTATTGTTATACGTCAACAATATCAACTGGTCAAGCCTTGAGTAGGCAACGCTCCTCTCACCTGCGTGTGGGCTGTGTTCAGAGAAGGGAAGTGCAGGAGACAGCAGTGCTTTAAGCAGGTAGACAACTTAAAGCAAGAAAATTCACTCTAAACAAACAAAACAACCCACCCCACATCAATTGAAAATGTCAACTTTTGACTGAGATTGACTACTGATTTTGACTTTTTTCCTGGGCAATTGCGTCATTACTTTAAAATATTGTCTGGGTTTGATTTGTATCTTTTTTTTTTTCTCAGAAACGATCTCTGATGTTGTGCCCCAGCCCTTGTGCCTGCATCCGTTCTGCGGAGCACCTGGGGCTGAGTGCCTTGGGTGGTTTCAGCAGATCGAATTTAGTGAATGTGCCCATTGCACCCTGGCCAGAGAACTCAGTATGCTCATGCTCCTTGGAGAGGCTGTCTGGAGAGAGGGATGTGGAAATACAAGTGAGTGAAACAAAGAAAGAGCAGTAGGAAGACAGAAGAATGTGGATGTTGTGATAAGATCTTCAATTTGCAAACTGAAGAACACGTACTCCTTTGTACGCTTTATTGAAAAGTCGAGTAGCTTGGAGTTTCCAAAGACAGTCAGCAGGTAAGATCGATAAATGTAGTCAGCTAGTCTTCTAAGTCTGGTCTTTGGAGCTCAGTGATATGAAGTTCCTGTAGGACTGGCGTATCCAGCTCCTCTGGCCCCTTTTTGGCACACTTATCTCTGTGTTCTCAGGACTGTATTTGTACCTACAGAGTTGTACCAGTACTTCTTTAAGACAGTACCAAAATCCTGACTGTTCATGTTACCTACACATCCCCTTCTGTTCAAAAATGACCTATTGTTTGGATGGGAAAGGCAATTTTTTAGTCTGATCTGGTCTATGGCACCGTGCTAGTCTGTTACATAATGAGTTTTTCATACATCTTCACATTTCAGGTTTTCTATAAAAGCCTATAATTATTACACCTCTAATTATTCTGTCATTTAAACACTTCTATTTCCATTTTGGCATAATTGGCTACTTGATTGTAAAATTCCTCTTTATGACAGTGTTTTCTTCGATAGTGTCATCTGATCTGACCCTCTACCAAGAAAACGATGTTTTTCCCTTTCTCGTTACCGCAATTATATCAGGAAACAATAGCTCACTGAATGATACAAATGTCAGTGAATATTGTTCTCGAGAAAACCATTTGTCCCTTTTCCATCCACAGGCAAAAGTTAGTAGTTTGCTTGAAAGGATTTGAATTTTACATCAGTGAAAATCCTCAGTGCTAGATCGTTCTGATGTGCAGGACTTGCTAATCTGCCCTTGCTGGAGAACTGAACTGCTGTCAGATCACGACATGGGGACATCTGTGCAGGTCACGACACAGGGATATCCATGCAGATAACGGAATGGGGACATCTGTGCTGCCTAGTCCATGTGCAGCAGCTGAGAATCTGACCCACACTCAAGTGCATCAGTAGTGATGGCTCATCAAAGGACGTGGGTTTTGTGAACTGTGTATTTACCAACTGGAAAGCCATTTAGCTCCTCAGGCAATTATTTTTTTGTTTGTTTTAGCGCTGCCTGTGGGAAATAGTAAAGGTTGGAAGCAAAGGACAAAGGGTTGATAAATAGCCTATGCAGCTGATGGCTTTGCCTGCACAGGACCTGCAGAGTTTCTCATCTTCTTGTTCTTCACTGGAAAAGATCTGATCCTAATCCACTGGCTCTAGGGTATTTCCCTGAAGTCTGCAAGGAAGGAAAGGACAGTGAGCAATTTAGGGGAAAAGAATGATCTGGAAAAGCAGTGTAAGCCCTTTTATCAGAGCCTTCTCCCACTGTGGCTGACAGAAGCACATTTTCAGAGCGAGTAGACAGGATTCATTGCAGCGTCTCATCATAAAGTAAACATTAAACTGACCATAGAAACTGCACCCTGAAATTGCCTGTTTCTTTTCAATGATTATAAAAGGCAGCATACAGTTGCTAGCACTAACTCAGACCTCTTCACTTTAGACATCTCATGTTAGATGGTGAGAAAACCCCCTTGCCACGGACACGTTGCCCTGTGATGGACATCTGAATGAGGATTGTTGCTATGTTTTCCCTTTTCTCCCAAGGAGCCCAGTACCTTCAGGTCACCTGGACCAGGCTGTGATGTAGCACTGTTTCGTTTTACAATGCTGGCTGGCATATACATTATTCATGGGAGCAGTGACATACAGTGCAAGATTTAAAGGTGGTAATTGCTCATCTGTATATTCTAGGGAATCACCCTGTTATTTAAAATACCCTGAAGCTCCCAAGCAAAATCTATTTTTTCTCTCAACTGGAAACAGATTTGGCTGATAAGTGTATAATTGCTGTAGCACGCCAAAAGACACTTTAGCTGACAAGAATATTGTGATAGCAGAGGCAGGAATTCAACACTTACTTCCTAAATATAGGGCACAAATTCCCATCTCATCTGAGGACCAGGTATAAAAAGGGTAAAATCTGAAATAGCTCGTATTTTACTCATAGGAAGTTGCATCCTGCTTGCATTCCTTGTAGTACTAGAGGCATTAAAAGCATTGTTACCACCCACCCAAGTAAAACAGGCAGGGATTTAAGGCACCTGCTGAGCTCTGAGAAATTTTGGTTGTGATGAGATTTCAGTCTCTCAAAGGGAAGTGCTGGTCCTTTCCGGCAGGAGCAGAACTGCTGGAGACTCTGCTCTGTGACATTTTTTAGCCTTTCAGAGAAAACTGCCCCTTTACGTGTGGAACCAAGGGACAGGCTGCTAGCAATAGTATTTTTTTGTGCCTTGCTGGCTATGGGATGTGTCACCTGTGCTAACCACCTGGGCCAGTGAGGTGCACGGGAACATTTGACCTCCTGTTATATGACAGCGCTACCTTTTAGCCCAACCACAACACAAAGCAAGCTTTTGCAGATGCTTCAGAGAAAAAAACATAAAGCATGTGAGTACACACGAGCATACTCAAATTGGTGTTATTTGTTTGAAACACAAGGCAGCACTGCTTGCACGAGTCTTCTGCACTAAAACTGGTCCCAAGTTGTAAGAGCTCCTGGTTTTATCCCCGCTCTCTCACTTGGGATGAGGAGCTGGTTTGCATCTCACCTCAGGCTGCTCCTGCCCATCCCTTCTCGCTGCTCCGAATGCCTGTGCAGCAGGCTCAGGGCAGCAGCAGCACCCAGGAGCAGAAGCAAGCACAGGAGTGGGATGCTTTGGGAGGGAGGGAAGAAGCCAGCCAGGGCAGAGGACACTACAACGAGGGCAGTAACTGGACCCAAACTGAAAAGGAGGTAGATTCATTGGACTGAAAAAAAATCACAGAACAAACCCTGTTCAATACAAGAAGTATTTTGGTTAAGCAGTTGTTGGCTACAGTGTAGCGGAAAATTGCCTAAATTAAGTCATATGGAGCAAGTGACCCTGCAGTCTGCCGATAAATTACAATCCTCTGGTGTCTGGCCTGGGAAATAAACTAATTTCCATTCTTGCAGGAGTTGGAGACAGCTGTATGTGTAACAGAAATACATCTATTAGCAGCCACAGAGGAAGCTACCTATCTATTAGCAGAACTGTCTGCGCATTGCCTGAAGTACCGCTAGCCATCTGAGTGGGATAGCAAGGACGGGACCGCTCGGTGCAGTGGGGACACCTCCACCCCTGGTGTAGCCTTGCCACCGTGGCGGAGGTGCCGGTGTCTTCCTGACTTAGATCAATAATTTAATTGAATCACACAAGCAGCAGCACTGAGATGCCCTGGCAGGGCTGTGTGGGAGTGATCTCTGAACCTCAGCTGCAGGGGATAAGAGCCCGTGAGAGCTGCCTGTGGTTGCACACAGCGGGCTGCAATAGTGTTTGCCACCCGTTGGGAGAAGATTGTGCTTTAGGCCAGAGCCACAGGGCTCTGCCATGAGGGAACTGAAACCAGGTCCTCGAGGACAAAGGAGAGCTGGGGACTCCCTCTCTGAGGACAGGGATTTTCAAACACCTGCAGGGCACCTTCGTGTGGCAAAACCTGGGAATGGTTTGGAATGGGAGATGTTAGAAACCAGCATGACATCCTGGAGATTACCAGGTCCTTCTTTTGTGGTTTGTTGGTGGGACATCAAGTGCATTGAAGGTGTGCAGGGAGTGTGTTTGGTGTTGCTGCTTCAAACCCCAAACTCCCTGATAAAAGAAAGACCTGGGCTGTGTGTAGTTAAACCCTGACTAAGGAGTACTGGCAAGTGCTGCCAGAAATACATCATGAACGCTGGCTGTGCTGGGTTTTTGTTGACTGCCTTGTATCCAGTGTTGCTGAAATTTCCTGTGAACTTATCCATTTTCTCAGAAATCTCTTTTCTTTCCCACAGCATCTAGCGAGGAATTCATGAAAGTGTTTACCTGTAGTTACGGGCTGTGATTTGGAGTTCTGCATTTACCTCCCAGCTGTGCTGCCGGCTCTCCCTTGAGGCCCCATCTAACGCAAGGACTCTGAGCCTTGCTGTAAAATAGGGAATAGCAAGAATATCCTTTCTCCATCACTGCTTTAAGTCATGCTTATTTATACAGCAAGTTTTCATGTCAGGCCAGGAAGCTCACTGGGTGGAAGAGGAAGAGGAGGGCAGGGAGCCCGCTGGTGTAGCACCACCCGACGCAATACTTCTGCACAACTCAGAGGAGAGACACTAGGCAGCTGCACAACCGCCTGTCTACACTGCAACACACCTATCCGGAGCAGGGACTCCTCTTCTGAAACCCTGGGGGGGTGTCTGGCTTCCAGCAAAGGTTTCAGCACATGGTAAGATGTGGGCAGTCCCCGAGGGGCAGAGCTGGCAAAGCCCTGTGTCCTCATGGGATGCGGCTCGTGCCCGAGTTCCTGGGTGGATGCGGCATGCCGAAGAGGCACCAACCCCAGGTGTTGATCCATACAGGCAGCAGCAGTCTCCCTCATCTGATCTCAGGAACACACAGAGGGACACAGCATCTTTAAAATTAAAACTGCTTTGTTCAACATGGATCGGCGGCCTCAAGGATGAGACAGGCAGATACAGCACATCTGTGTAAGCCTCCTCTGCTTAGGAAAGCAGGCTGAAAATGATAATTTCTGGCTTTGTTGTTGCTTCTGATATTTAAAAGATACTTTCACTCTTTGACTCCAATTTTGATTCCAGCTGCAGCACCGGACCGTGAAATACTTCCACTGGTTTTATTGGAGCAAGTCTAGATTTTCACAACAGTAACCGAGATCTTGAGCTGTCCCTTCCATTATTGGTAACTTTTCTCTATTTTACCATGGCCTTGAAACAAAATAAACATTTTGAGATACCTTGAATTAAATATTTTGAGATACCTTGAATTATTCTTTATTATGTCTCTGTTATCCGGAAACCTGTTACATTAGATGCCACCTTTAGGGTCAAGAGGACATCCCTGGGTGTTTGCAATACAAGCAACAGCAATGTGACTTTTATGATAATGCAATTACATTTCTGCTTGGGAATGAAAATAACAATCTCCTGTTTGCTGGGATCAAACATCAGATCTCAGGAGGGATATTTTGCAGACAATAGACTCGGCAGTAGTTTCTTAAAAAAGAAATGGATACTATAGATGTCAAGACTTCTCCTTAAAAAAAATGTATTCTTGGCAAAGTGGAACTGAGCTTAATACCACCCTTTTTTTTTAAGATTTCAGATAATATTTTTACTAGAGAAATGAAAGGACTCGGTCATGGGAGCAGTACAGATTCTTTAGCAATCTAAGGTATTTACGAAGTCTCTGAAAACATTATCGTCACATTAAGTTTTGCCATGAAACATTCATGAAAATAAACTATTTGGAGACTGGTTTAGCTAAACATCTTAAAACAAATCCCTCAATGATTTAAAAATAGACTTCGAGCTAAAGAAAAATGAAAGGTGAATTTTTCAGCTATATTTACCAGCTCATATTAAAATGTTAATACAGACTACTGAAAAATAGTTCTAACCTTTAATAATTGGTCAAGGTATATGAAAGCATACTGAAAAGTTTTGCGATTTTGAAAGTTGAAGAATTACAGACCTCCCCTGTATTCAAGAACAACAGATCTAAATATGCTACATCTGGACTGAAAGACTGACAGTCACTGGGTACATCAAAGAGAAACTTTGAGATTATTCAGACAAAATGAAAAACATTATGGGTTTTCACAGTGAGCAAATTTTTTCCTAGATGAGCCATGCCCTGCTTCAGTAATTCTGCCTGAGGTCCTTTGATGAGGTAAAGGAATAGGAGTTATGCTTGTATTAGGTGACAGATCCAAGTCCCTGGCCTCTCTGAGAAATCAAGATAACTTCTTGTTCGCAGTCCTTTAGAGCTAATATTCACCTCCTCAGTCTCGCTGTGTCTCAGGATCTCATTGGAACAGTGAGTCTTTAAAATCAGTGACAAAATAGAAAAAAGACAGACACCGTCTTATGTCCAATTCAATCCATGCACAAGATTACCGAGTGCCATGCCAGGTGGGGATGTGGATGGACTGATATGATATTGCAGCAAGCTGACGTTCAACTAGGGACATGTACGTAGTCTGCTCCTGACAACCCTCCTCTGAATCTCCAGAGGTCGTTCTACTACCTGCCTGTCAGACCTCAGAAAACTGATGGCCACGCTGTTGCTAGCAAATGTGCGGTATCACACAGAACCATGAATGCCTAGACTGCAAGTCTTAACTACTGAGAAAGCTTCAGAGGCTGTGCCTGCGTTAGCAAATGGTGCAACACAGCACGAATGGGTCAAGGGAATGAAGCAGTTGGTGGTGAGTCCTCACATCTGCACTGCTGGTGGTTCTGGGTTTTCCCTTTGGGCTAGATTTTATCCAGTCCCTTGGAGCAAAAGCTGCCCTCTCGCATGTGTCATCAAGCTGTCCACGGTGCAGGTCACTGCTTTGGGCTCTCATGTCCTCCCGTGGGTGGGAGCTCTGCTGGAACACGAATGCCCGATCAGAGCTTCCAGGATGGTGTCTCCAAAAGAAGTCTGCTGTGATTGCACCAAAATTGCGCCAATGTGTAGGAAGCTGGAGAACTGGGGGAATCCCTTCAAAAAAGCACAACTGTAAGTGAAGGCCTCAGTGCAACCACAAGTACAGACGACCTTAAAAACATTTATGAGGTCATCTAGAAAATATTTATTGGTATGATCTAAGGTGTTCTGACTAGCTGGAGAACAAGATCACATATTGGAGGCCTACTTTATCTTTGTGCATATCCTCCTAGTAGCAAACAGGTTTGTTTTTAACATCTTTTTGTCCTTGTGTAACTAGTTGATGTAATGGCTATGCATGGCATAGTTGTCAAACTACATGAAAGCAAAAATTACTTGTGTTTGGTCTTCACGATGTTTTTAGACTAAGATGGTAAACTTCAGTTAGAGATACCACTAGGAAAAAATGACCTTTTTTATATATTGAAGACACAGACTGTGTATTTTGCAGTGCTTTAATGCAGGGTATTGTCTAATAAAAGCAACTACTTTTACAGGTTTCATTGTATCTCTTTACTGAATCAGTAACTCAGATATTGTTTATTTAGGGAAAAAAGTGAGTTCGCTTCCCCTATTAGTGGCACAAATCCTGACTCAGCAATATAAACTAGATTGAATGCAGCTATTTCCATTGATTTAACTCAATCTTGCCTAATTTTCTTGGGTATTTCTTAGCTGAGATAAAGCATTTCCATGAGGTATAAAATGGGCTGATGTAAACCAAACAGAAGTTAGTGAAGATTACTAGTCACTCTGTCTCAGTTAAACAGGAGCAGATTTCTTCAGCGCAGCTCAGGACATAAAGTTGCTGAACAGGAGAAATAAGATAACTTTTCATTAAAAAGAATAAAAAAGAAAGAGAGAAAAAGGAGAATGACTGATCCTTAATGCTGATGCTTGTTTCTAACAAGTTGAATGAGGGGGACTAGCCTAAACCCATGGCAGATGAAGGGTCTGCATGTTCTCAGAAGACTATACAAACATCTATAAACTCAAATTTACTCAACTCCTTCAGTAATATTTTATGTGCAGCCAAGTGGCATTCAGTCAAATCTAACATGTTGTTGACGAACATGTTTTTAATCATCTGCTGGAAAATTGGTTGTAAGTGTATTTCTGAGGTTTGGTACCACAACACTGATCCTACCTTCTGGTTTAGACATGTTTCCAAAAATAATAATGCTACTACTACTTCTTTTTTTTAGCCCAAACACAGTCCTGGAAAGCTAAACAGGACAGCACAGTAAAGAATTACAAGCACTCTGAAACAGTTTTTATAAAAAGCTAAAAAAAGATATACATCTGCCAAAATATAAATGAATCTTCTTAAAGGTGACTGATTAAATACTTCTAGATATTTAGAACTGTTTCCCTGTTAACCATTTACATGAATTGTTGGAGTATTTAAATTTCAGCTTCCTTTTGACCTGCAGAGCTTGATGTCTATGGGGTTTGATGACCAAAGAGGGACCTCCTGATGCTTGCTTCAGAGACACTGTGAAGTATCCATCCTCAGAGATGTTCCGAACTTGACTGGACACAATGCTGGACAACCTGTGATAGATGATCCTGCTTGAGCAGGGGGATTGTACTAGACAATCTCCAGAGGTCCCTTTTTATTTTTTTCCGATTATCTGATTTTTTTTAATTATCAGTTCTTACATGTCTGTTGAAAGATGGAGACTGCTGATCTCTAACCCATAGCCAAAATTGTAATTAATTCCCTTTACAGAAACCCTTATGAAAAAAATCCACCACTTTAATCCGTCCATCTTTCTTGTTTTCTGTCTTCTGATGCTGCCAGTCAGCATCCCTTACTTTAAGTGGAGAATATTTTTCAAAATAGACCTCATATGGGATATTTCCTTCAGGCAGAGTAATTTCTGAAATAGGGATAGTTCTGCTAAAGGTTGGTTTTCTTGTGCTGATACCTAGAGTATCTGTAGAGAAGGCTCTAGAAAAATGCAAGCAAATGAAGAAAGTACTGTGGAAACCAGAGACCTGTGTTTTGGAGGAGGTGAGGTTTTGACTTTGATTTTTGTTTTCATGCTGGCTTGGACTGAAACTTCAAATTTCAGAATGGAGAAGAAAACGAAAAAGGAATTTTTTTCAGGTCAGTCATACATTTCTTTTAATTATGACATTATATGTAGCATGTACTTCACCAGACTCTTAAAAAGAAAATAAAAAAGAAACTCAAAACATAAGGAAGGAAAGGGAACCTCAAAACTCTGCAAATATTGTAATGCCTTGATTCAGTATTGTTGGCCATTTTCCCTTTTTTCACACTTCATATCAAAATTTTGATGAAATTGTCGTGTTGTTCTGAAGCATTTTCAAGTCAACTAGGTTTGTGTTTTGCAACAAATCTGTCTGCTGACCCTATCCACAAAGCAGTGTGGATGGACAACTTGGGAGATGTGGACTTCAGGACTAGCTTGACTGTGATTTCACTGTATGACTTGGTAAATTGCCTCATCCCTGGTGTCTGCTTCATTAATAAAATATGGATAACAGCAACTGCCTCTGTGAAGGCAGCTCTGGAGACCTGTGATGGAAACCACTGCATGTAAAAGGTGGGTAGCGTTCTTCTGCCACCACTGTCAGCCTTTGCTTTATATCAGAAACTTTTTGTAAGCCAATACTTTTCTTAAGAGAACTCCACCTTCAAGAGCTGATTGCGATCAGCCAGTGTTTTTAAAAGAAGATACTTGAAGTTATACGGTTAGATACCTTTTGAATGTGTGCTTCAAGAAGAGATTTTCCCATGAGCATCAGTGAGTGCGTCTGAAAGTGAAACTATTTATATAGACTATTTAAACAGCCATTCCTTTAAAAATAAACAAACAAACAGTTATAATCAGTTAATGTGTAAATTAGAACTGCATTCACTGTTTTCAGGCTAAGCTACCTCATAGTGTTCCTGACACTTGAAATAAATGGATCCTCAAATAAGAGCTTTCACAGATAGTTTTACAGCGTACTTGTGTGCAAAAAAGTTGAGTGAGAAAGGATGTAGGTCCCTCACTTGCATCACTAGGCACGGACTGCCTTGCCTGGGTTTTGGATCTTTGAAATCCTATAAATCCCTATATGAAGTGAGCTATAACCAGATAAATGGAATCAGTTCATCACAGTGACACTTACATACAGCCCTGTAGTTACAGTTACATCAACATTTCATAGCAGAAGCTCATTTTTTATCTTCTAATTTGATCAAGAAAAACAGCTTTGAACCAAGCTTCATAAAAACAGTGTGAATTTTTTTGCCTTTATAATTAAAGATGGATTTGTCTTTTTATAAATCACACAGGCTAAAGGGGCAAACCAATAGCTGATCTAAAATGCAGCTGCATATTTAAAAGACTTCAGATTTGTAAAAAGGAGAATGCAGGTAATCAAGTCCAGCATTAAAAGGAAAGCCTTGCTGATGTGGGCTCCCACTATGGTATGATCTGAAAAAACCCAAACTTTTAACGTGGATTTGAAGATAGGTAACTTGACTCAATCTTGCCTCACAGGCAGGCTGCTGCTCGCTTTCTTCTAGGTGAGAGCCCATCACGTCTGTCCAGGTGAGGGACCCCTTCATCTGGATGATTTGGTGTACATGAGGCAGAAGGGAACATTTTTGGCCTACCAGCCTGACTTGATGCAGCAGAAGGACTTTCTAACTCTTCTCCTTCAGCTATGGACAGGACAAAGAGTTTCCAAGAGTGACTCACCAATGGGGACACTCGGAGCCTGGGATCAGAGCTGGCAGCTGTGCCTCTCTGGATGCCATTTAAGTTGATTGAAAGCCCGACTGACCGACCTGCTGTTGCAGTGGCTGCTTGGGCTGGTTCCTCCCATTGCAAGGAGCACAGGTGTCTGCTCCTGGTGAAGATCCCCATGATCTCTCTGCAGGTCTAAAATTATCTGAATGTGGGGATTTCTGGCCCTAGCTGTGAGACAGGAGGCGAGTTTACTGCATGACAGAGTAAGGTTCAGAGGTGCCTGGTGGGGCAAAATGCAGTAGAAAAAGTGACAGTGATTCTACAGCAAGTACTGTCCTATTTCCAGTATCACTGGCAGGTACTGGAGAAGGTCGGACAGACTGCCTTTCACTTACATATTGCTGTGCTTATTCCTTGATTCCCAGCTGCAAGCACCCAAACTAAGTAATAAGGTTCTCCGCAGCACTGAATGTTTTGGGTTTTTTTCTTTCATTTTTATCCTTCTCCCCTCCCATTTCAGTCCCAGCTGTCTCTGCTTTATCTATCCACATTACTTCCAGGTCTCCTCATCTCATCAGAAGATCACCAGGCTTTGGTAAGACCTCTCAAATCGTCACTTTCCAGCTTTTCTGGTTCGTTTCTTCACCCTGCTGTATAGGACCCACTTTCAGGAAACTTTATACTCATAGACTTTCAGATACAAGGGAGCAGGAAATTTGTGATGACCTGTCTTTCCATTAGCTCTTTAGGAGTTTGTCCTCATTCCCCCGCAGCAAGGTGACTGACAGTTCTTCAGGACTTCAAGCATGCACACGAGCACGCAGCCCTCACCCAGCTGGCTGCGGTACACTTAGACACATGCAGGCTCCTGCACTGGAGATGCGTGGTCCTTGGGAAAGAGATTGCACAGCAGAAAAAAAGAAGCTTGCTTATTTGTGTTAATGATTATGATAGAACTGCTTATTGTCTTTCCTGGTGACAAGCACACCAGCTTAAGAGCGTAAGAGGTGCTCTGCTGGGTCATTTTGCCTGGTACCACAGCTCCAGCAGCAGACACCAATGAATCCTTGGGGAAAGGTAACAAAGCAAGGAGGATGTAATGGCAATTCCCCCAAGGATTTTCTTTGAGCAATATGAATCTTAGGGATCTCATGAGCTAATAGGGTAAAGATGATGTGAAATAATGTTTCAAGAGGTTTTTTTCATGAACTCATTTATACTTTTCACCTTTTCAGCTATGACAAGGGTATAATTACACATCATGTGAAGGAAGTACTCCTTTTGTTGAAACTTGATGGTAGATAAATTCACTGGATGTGCCTGCGTTCCTGTGTTAGGAAAAACAGTAAGTTATTTATGTCCATGTTACCCACGCTATTATTGATTTGTCTGGAATTCCAATTCTCAGCCAGCCTGAGGATGGGGAACTTCTGGGCTGAGTTGAGTCATATTTGCCATAAGAAGGAGAAAAGGACAAAACTGGGGGCAAACATCCCTGGAGAGTTGTACTTGTCTCTTTTACCTCACATCAACCCTCTCTCTCCCAAAACACAGCCCTCCTCTACCAAGCATGACTGCCATTGCCCAGAGAGAGAGCAGAAACAGGACTGCGCAGTTTAAGCAGCCTTTACTTTAGCTGATAGTGAATTCTAAGAAGTCAAAGAGAATAACTATTTGACCACTGATATAAATTTGTTTCTGTAATATATTTGAATAATTAGAAATTGTGGCCTAGTAAGCAAAAAAAAAAGAGAAATTTCCAAATTGTCATTAGTCATCTCAGGCTGGCTAAAGCCACTCAAGTTTCACGAGAAAGCTTGAAGGTTTCAAATGTTATTTTCATTCTGATATTTTGAAATTTTAAAGTTGAATTTCTGGATAAATTTTTAGGACATTTTCATTTCAGAATTTTAAAATTTAATTGAAAGTCTTACAGGTTTCTGCTATTTTAATGTTATTCTTTGACACATAGTGAGGCAGTACCGTGGTACTGGTAAAGAAAAGTAGGACTTCAAAAACATTACAATTTGTATTTACACCTAGTGTTGAGCACAGAATTATTAAGGACAATTATTCCACTGTATTGATTAAAACATTTTTATCCCCTTTTCCTAACTGTATTCTACTGAAAATATCCTACACTTGCTATTTTAAAGAAGTGTGCAGTTTAAGGAATGCTTTCTAATTAGAATATCAGACAGTGGTGGGCTTTGGTACAGTAATGGGTCTTGCTTTTCTCAAACAATTATTTTTATCTTTTGATATGTCTTCCCATCATTTTTTTTCTGCTACTTTAAAGTTACAGATGTACTGCCTGGTTTGTTTCTTTGCATCAGGAATAATCTCTGCCTTCTCTACTAATTTGCCAATTTCTTTTAAAACCATCTGGAGCCAACTTTCTTTGTGCTAATATCATTATTATTATTTAGTATTACTTTGGTTTTCAGCAGCCTTAATTAGAACTGCAAATTTCTCTTACAGGCAACCTCAAATGTAGAACTTCAATGCTCAAAACATATTCTCAAGTGTAAAGTTCAGGATTTCTCTAGAAGATTTTAACTTATCAAATAAAAATAAAATTACAATAAAATCCAACCAGTTCACTTCAGCTGTCCTGTAATCCTATAAATGTAAAAGTGAGATTGTCTCGCTAGTGCACGAGTGAGTGCACTGAAGGACAAATTCTTGCTGACATTATATTGTGTGTAAAGAATGAGCAAGGCATTCAAACCCATGTGAAGGGTTATTTAGACTTTGCTTTTCCATGTACTATTGGTAGCAGATCTGGGTAGAAATTGATTTTAGTGATACATGAAATCACTGTGCCTCTCAAGTCAAACATATCTTCTATGGGTAATGGTCTGCAACGACAGCACAGATGGACTTCTGCACAGCTTGAGTCCCATGCTGGCTCTTCTCAGTGGTCACAACTGAAAATACCTTCTGTGGGGTCCACCTCACTTACCTAGAAGTGAGATACCTAGTCCAGTCTAGTATCTAGACTCCCACTATAGCCAAAGGCGAGAGAGAGCAAGAATCTGTCCTTTTGTCTCAGACACTAGTTTTCAATGGGGATGAACTCCAGGTGGGAACTGATGTAAACAACATACCTAACATTTAGAGGCAGGAGTTAGAAGACACAGCTCTGACCTGGTATTTAATAACCTGCTATAGGTTACATTGACATCAAGTCCAAGTATACATACATAGCAACACATAGGTTGGACTCTGTGGTACTACCTCCTGCCCTTCTTTGCTGGAAAGAGTCAGAACAGGGACACGGAATAAATAAAATCTACTTGTTTCAAACATGCAAGGGAGACCCCTCCTTCTTCTGAGATTTTAAGTGTAACCCCACTTTCCACAGTACTCCAGATACAGAGAAACGTGAACAAACTTGCTCTGTGTGGTTTAAGAAATGCTGTTACGGTGGGAAATGTGCCATAAGCTAAGAAAAAGATAGAAGAAACACATTTCAACTTGACATTATTAGCCAATGAGGTCACAAAAGGAAAAAAACCCTGATTTGTAGGGGCTGGATTCATCTCACTTGTCTTTGAGGGTTGAATGTAGTTCAAGGTGCAGACACTGTATTTTAGCCTCTCTAAATAGGTGTCCAGAGGCTGGCTGGCAGTTAAACTCATGCTGCAGTCAGCTGCTCAGTTGGGATCTCTTAAATGAACGAAATTGAAAGACTGCCATATACAGCTGCTAAAAATAAACATTTATAGGAAAAGTGTTGGGAGCCTGTGACTCTTCTCCTGTATTTATACCACCACCATCAGTATTTCTTTCCAACGCATTTCCACTGTCAGTATTTTTTTCCAATGCATTTGCAGTTAAAGAGGGCAGCCTGGGCATCATCTGACGTTCTGTGGCAGAGAGAATAAGATAAAGGGCTCTGTACCGTAGATTTTAAACATCTTGGTGGTAGGTCCATGGATGATCTGTGATTCTATGGTACTACAACAGAGAGATCATAAAGCGTGAAAAGAGGAAAAGTCAGCAGGAAAAAAGAAACAATTTTCTGAATTGGTCTATTTTAACTGCACTAATTCCGTGCTTGTGATTTCTCTTTTCCTATGACACTGACGACATAAAAAGGTATCAATAATGCATTAAATTTTGTTACTAGTTATGAAGAAAAAAGAATCCTTCCTGAGAGATGATTGCTTTTATTAGCAAAGACATTAAGCAAATCTTCAGCAGGAAGGCACAACTGGGGCGTGAGCCCTGTGCTACGATATTTGCAAGATCAGCTTTCCGCTTTCATTTTACTATTATAACCCAGCCACGACTGTTGTCATGCATACAGGTTTAATAAAAATTAGCAATAAGTTTTGTAACCTGAGGCCTGAAATGATAGTCTGTAAAGAGATACCATTATTCATTTTCCATGAGTCATAACAGTTATGTGGGGTTTAATCTGCTTTTTTCCTTTTCAATCAAAATAAGTTTCCAGAAGATAAGCTTCTGTTAACATAGGTTGTAAGATGAAAGAAAAGGGCATTCTGCCTGACTTACAATTTGCTTATATCAGGAAAAATAAAAAGTTGTCTTCATGAGAAGTGACAGCAGATTAGATTAATTTAATCATGAGATAAATCTTTTGAACTAAATACAACCTCAAGACACTCACTCTCAGAGGGAGTGAAACACAGAGTCTTAGGGAATAAATGTAACTATTCTTTAAAACAGTCAGCCTTTCAGCAAGAGTCCATAGGCTCATTTTGTGGAGATCATACTGCATCTTTTGCTGAAAGGCTCCGTTTGTTTCGCCTGCAGGTCAGGTTTGAACTTCCCATGTCCTCTCGCAGCTTAAAGCAGGAGTACGAGCAGCGGTGATGCATATAGCTTGGGATTGAGCCCTGCTGGGCATCAAATGCGAAATCCTGCTGCCATCTGATGATGGTACCAGCATGATATACTGATGTCCCAACCTTTAAAAGGGTATGTAGCATCCAGACCCTCCCATTAACAACGAAGGGGAGCAGGACTTTGAATAACCCTATATATCTCCTTCCCGCACCCCGGCTGTGTGCTCACCTGCCTCAACACTGCCGGGACTGGCATGCTGGCTGGAGCTGCTTATGGACCGATATTCCCATCACTCCTTCTCCGGACCTTTGTCTGGGACAGTAGGGGTGGAAGGTGACATTTGGGATATAAGACTCTTTACATGATGTGGTTCACCTTAGGTGTACTACGCTGGCAATCACTTTATACAACACTACGTATCACCTACACTGACATCTTTGGTCTCTTCAACCTCATGTTTTCCCTCTTTCATTTCGGTTTCAGTC
>Ga0065711_1006729_pt1 | contig 20817 bp, 12 predicted proteins | sample Hoacrofraction12_FD_59098 | JGI IMG/M metagenome (GOLD analysis project Ga0065711, IMG submission 59098) | Hoatzin crop microbial communities from Cojedes, Venezuela - Epithelial fraction 12 v2 (version 2) | ecosystem: Host-associated > Birds > Digestive system > Esophagus > Crop | place...
GCGTTTCGCAATTCTGCTGCTCCGGTGCAGCGACGGTTGGTCCCCAGCGCCTCGCTTCACCGCGGGCCCCCAAGCAGCGGCGGCGAGGCTGGGAAGCTGCTGGGTGCTGGTGCTCGGCCCCCGGAGATTTCCCCGCATACCAAAAGGCACAGGGAAGGCTCACTTATCAGTTCGCTCAGGATGGAATTTAGGTTTTAGCACACTGAAGTTTCTCCCTGGACGTAAACAAACCATGTGTGGAGGAACAAAAGCAACCCAAAGCATACCTCGCCAGCTCTCGCGGTGGGGTTTCACCAAGCCCCGAGGCAGATGGAGAGCCAGGGAGATCAGCACAGACCCAACGCGCGCCTGCGATCGCTCTGCTGGTTGCCTGGACTTTCAAAATGCACGGAGGCACAGGAAACGAACTGAAACACCGAACAAAGGCGTAAATACCGTGAAAGCAGAAATGCTGAACTCCCACTCCAAGCATCTGAAACACTCAGTCAGAACAGGCACAATGGAGCTTTCTTTCACTACACTAAAAACAAAGAACCCCAAACGGTGCTTTTGCTGCTGGGTGCCTTCTGCTTACCGAGGTTTTAGCGTGCGACTGTTGAGCTGTGCTTTCTAAGCCCCACAAACAAGATGCCACCCTGGAACGCATGAACTGCACCACGTCACGCCTGCCAGCGGGGATGGCACCAGGAATGAGACACCCCAGTCCTGCAAACACAGAAGCATCAATCCCACATGGTGACCCAGGACCTGTGTGGGTCAGGGTCTCAGTCAAGAGACCTGAAGACCGGCACCGTTGAGATGCTGGTGTGGTGTGACCCCATCTTTTTAGCACAAAGTATTTGCTATTTAATAGCTGCTGGGAAGCCCAGCTGGAAGGAGGTGAAGGTGTCTATCTGGAGCCTGGATGAAGACAACACATCCATCATCCAGCATGAAGGAGAGAATAGCTGTGAGGAATGATCTGACACCCCTCAATGATGAGCGGGAGCTCACACAGATCTACCAGCCCAGCTCCACTGGAGTTTTCCCTGCCATGACCAAAGGATGCCTCTTTTGGCTTTCCATTCTGTAGCATCAATAAGAGAGTCAACAAACTGGGACAGCCTTCTGTGGACTGGAAGGGGAGGGAGCTGGCGCAGGGCAGAGAACCGAGTCCTGGGAGGACAGAGGTGGCCAGGAAATCCCAAGAGCCGCCGCCAGCCCAGCGCTGCAGACAGGCCATGCCAGCTCCGGAGACCTTCTGCAGCCAACAGCCCTTCCTGGAGAACTTGAGAACAGAAGCAAGAGCAGCGTCTCTAACAGCTCTAGACCATAGACATGTTTCATGGCCCCACACACAGGGGAACCCAGCGTGCCGCAACCCGTACTCTGATGTGTGGCATTGCTTCTTAAAAAAGACCCAACTAACAAAGCCTCTTACTCAGCAGCCAGGGTTTCAGAGCTTGCAAAGGTTTTTCTCCACTGAAACACCTCCTGGATTTCAATGGGATTTGGGAACTGAAACCTCAGATCCGAGATTCCTCTGAAATCTCCAGCACATCCATTAAACAAATCTCAGTGCTTTATCAGTAGAGGAATGAAGAAAACGAAAGCACTGAAAGTCATGGACATCTCAAGCTAAAGGAGAGACAAATGGACTGGTGCTGTTCCGCGGGCAGCCCACCTCTGGTACCCAGGGCTCCTCAGCCAGCGCGTGCCCCCACCACATGTCCCCCAGCCCTGCTCTAGTGTTCTGCCTGTGCTGCAAAGGGAGGATGCCCATGGGCTTCCCTCAGTCCCACCACCCAGGAACATCGTAGCTCCCCTCCAAAAGCATGCGGCAGCTGCTTGAATGCTTCTGAAGGGAGACAAGAACAGGCAAACCTCCGCAGACAACCCTACGCAAACCAGTGGCAAATCCCACTTTCCAGCCTTTGCACTGCATTAAATCCTAGGGCTTGGCTTCTTGGATTTATGTTCCTCCACGGTTTCATTTTTCCCTAAAAAAAAAAAAAAATCACAAGCTGTTAAGCTTCAAAACTTAATATTTCCTTAACTTGGAGCTTTTCAGCTCGACAGCTCTTAAACATAAACCTCTTTGATGGAAGCCTCCTGAATTAAACCGTCTCCAGCAAGCCACTATCTCACCCGCCGTCTGCGGAGCCTCCTCCTCTCCAGGACAACCAACCCTCGCCCGCACCATCACCACCACCAGCTCCTGCCCACCGCCCCGGCACTGTGCTGGGTGCTGTCTCACAGGCACGACCTCACGTGGAGGCTGCGTGACCATGCATGTCCCCAGAGCTGGCACGTGCCACCCCTGGGGCAGCTCAGGGCTGAGGGACACACAGCTGCAGGCGCTGAACAACTGGTGATGTCCCAGACCTCTGAACGCCCCATGTCAATGCCCTCAGTCATGGCACAACTGAACAAGCAACCTGGAGAAACTAAAGGTGTGCCTTGAGATGGACACAGGACAGCTCTTTCTGAAAACAATGCTGAAATAAGTACATTTCTACTGATCCTTCTGAAGAGGACCTGTAGGCCACACCTAGCTTCAGAGCAAGAACTCAAAAATATAACAGATGGGTGGGTTGTCTTTGCTGTTTGCACAAAAACACTCAAACATGGCCTTCTTCTGGAAAATCCCTGTCACAGGTCAGTAGAGACTTCTCTGGAAGTCCCATTCTCCTGGGGCATACACAAGCATCTCGCAGCCCTACCAGCAGGTGAGGCGGAATGCTCCACCCACTTGGAGGCACAGCAGCAGGAGACAGCTTTCATCATCAGCACTCTTCACCGTGACTAAATGAAGGCACCAGCTTCTGATGTGGTCTCAAGGATAGTGTTCCAAACAGCACAGGAGGAACAGACTCATGCAGGAGCACCGCGTTTGCAATGGTGTTCAAGGTTTTTCTAGAGACTGAGACAGCAAGACTGACCAGAAAAAGACGGTGCTGCTCACAACAGCAACGGGGAGGAAAGACTGGCGGAGGAACTTTTCTGATCCTTTTCTGATCCTCTCTGCCTTTTCAGGATCAGAAGGCAGAGAGGAGATGCCTGAGGAGCAGTGATGGACCAAGCTAGCAAGAAGGCTGTGGCAAGATGTAGAACTAGCAATGAGTTGGAAGGGACTATCCAGAACCATAAAGCTAGAGGGAACATGCAGAAGCATCTCTCCTAGTTTGAGACCCTAAAAAAGAAACCAAGATGCCCCAAACTCCCTGTCCTTCTGTGGTCTCCGGACATCACCAGGGCTGGGTCCCCTTCATTATGGGGATCCCATGACATGTTATTGCCCTTAGCTACGGAGGGATTACAAATCTATTGCCACATGAAAAATTTGAAGGAAATGCTAAGAAGTCTGGGACCCACAGAGGTCCCTTCCAACCCCTACCATTCTGTGACTCTGTGAAGAGTTAAGGGGTAGGGAAGCATGCCCTAAAGGCCAGAGGTGCTGTACCTATCAGCTGTAGTTATCCACTGTTCTCCGTGTCCGCACATATGCTCTTACATACAGGGAACAGCTAAAGCAGTTCCGTAGTGTGGGAAGCAACACTGGGAGACCTCATAGCAGCCTTCCAGTACCTGAAGAGGCCTACAAGAAAGCTGGAGAGCGACTTTTGACAAGGGCATGGAGTGACAGGACAAGGGGTAATGGCTTTAAACTGAAAGAGGGGAGATTTAGATTAGATATGTAAGTCAATAGAATTGGATGGGGCTCAGCAGGCTTAGGGCCCCAGCAACTCATGGAAGGGATCTTGAGTAAGACTGCAGGACCCTTCTAGCAAAATCGCCTCCAGTTTAAAAACAAAAAAATAAAACAAAACAAAAGACCGTTCCTAGTACCAGCATAAACCAAACACTAAGAAGAACCGGGCGCATCAATTCTGAGTGGCCTAATTATGTTCCCTTCTTTTACCATTTGCTGTCCAAGTACGCCGATTCCCACTCCTTGGCTGGACAAGCTCCCGGGGCAGCAGCAGCACATCTCCACCTGCACGGCCACCTCCAGAAGCAGCAGGCACTGTTAGGGGTCCCCTGCCGAGCATCCCGAGGGTCTCCATTTTTCCTGTTCTCACTTTTGACCCTCAACCACCTTTTTTCCTCTTTTTTTTTGATTCATTATCTTTTCTTATTCTTTGTTTTCTCCCGGGATCCTTTTCCTATAAAGGCTCTGCAGGTTTGGTTAGGGAGAGCTGGTACAGTGATGGAAGGGGAGAAGAAAGTTTCTGAAGTAAGCAAGCAGCAGAGCAAAAGTCATCCCCATACAACTGACCACAGGCCATGCACGCATGCAGTTAGAAGAGTCCAGTGGTCTCCATGGCACACTTACATTATCTTAATTATACATTTAATATATTTGATCCATTTATTTGGTCCAAATTAGGCATGGCTTAAAATCCAACCCAACAGGCAGACACTGAAGACACGATCCAACACAACACAGAATTGCTCCCAAAAACATAAACATAGGTAAAAACCACCCAGTGAGTAGAGAGCAGGGGATTCCCTCTGCTGTCTGCAACAGGAAGAACAAGCCTGGTCCCTTCAGACACACCTCAAAGTCCTGCACCGCTTCTCCTGTGCCCAATCACGCACGCTCCGCTCTCCTCGTTCAGATTACGAGAGCCAGGACTCAGACAAAGCAACCCTTAATAAATACCAGATCACAAAACCTCCAAACCTCACTCCACACAACCAGTCGCGCTTGCTGCTGCTTGCCAGGACCTACTGCCCGTTCGACAAGGCCGGGGAATCCAGGCGCTCCATCGAACACTGCGCTCCAAACCACCCAATTCATTCGCAGCTTTTTCTACCACACTTCATCAGCAGGATCCAGTCTTTGGTTCGCCTTTGTGGAAACGGCAAGAGGAGTAAGGATCTCTCTCCTTGTTCCACAGGGAAAGAGGGCAGGAGAAGTTGGGCGAGTTTGGCTGCTCATCAGTAATGGCACATTGGAAGGAGACAGGACATAGCTTGAGGTATCTGGGTAAGATTTCTAGAGAAGGAAAGGACAGAGAGCATGTTCCAGCATGAACTTAGCCCCTGAGGGACTGTCTGGGTGGCAAGCAGCCCAGAACCACCACCCATCCTGGCCCTGTTTTCCATTACCTCAGCCCACACACACTCCCTTCCACCCTCCTGCCAGCCATGCTTGAGTTGCTGCTCTCCAAAAGCTGCAACAATTGCTGAGCACAGGCAAAACAACAGAGCCCCGTACTCATCACAGTGCTTGGGTCTGAGACACCTTTTTGGCAAGCTAGGTTGATTCAGAGGAGCAAAAAGAACCCCAAGACAGACCTAAGGTGGCCACCAGCACTCTTCTTGAACATCTCAAGGAGCGAGACACAGACCAAGACCTCCCGAAGCTGGAAAAGGGGGCTTTATTGCAAGATAGCATCCTTCTGTTATCACCTCCTCTGAAATCAGATGCCCAGAAACACCAGAGACTTGGGAGACAAAACAGATCCCCACGGAGCAGCTGCAGCCAGCTCTGTGCAGCAGAAGACAGCACTGCCGCACGCCCTGTGTGCTCTCGCACCCCCGCTCAGCTGCGTGGCCTTCCCCTCGTCCTGCGCAGGGGAACACCACCAGCTACCTGCTCAGCGAGGAATGAAACACAGGAGGAACCGAAGCATGGACAAAGCAAGGAGCAGAAGGGTCCTGCAGCAGGAAAGGCAGCAGCGGGGAAAAGGAGAGGTCAAGGGACAGCTGCCCGGAGAGGTGTCTTAGCACCCTGTAATGGGGTCACACACTTGACTTCGTACCTCCATGCTCTCAAATAAGCCATCCTCAAGGCCCAGGATCACACGACCCTCGCCATAGCTACCACAACATTACAGCTTTGTTGCAATCATGCCATTATTACCATGGTAAAAAACAAGTTTCACCTCCGCAGAAAGTCAGGACCAGCACTTCGGTGACCCACATCTGGTATTTGGGACCTTCTCTTCAGCAGCGATTTTTACATCTGAGCTTGAACTAAGGATTTCTTTGAACTCAGCCTTTGAGGCTCTGTTCAAAGCAGGGGCAGAGCCAGCAGCTGCGTGCGCACACTCGCGGGGAGAGGGCTGCGGAGCCCAGCAGCCCCACGCAGTCGTCGGGCAGCCAGTCCCGACGGGAGCAGGGTGCTGGGAGCCTGGAGGGACGGGGCTGCGGCCGCGCAGCCAGCAGCAGGGCAGCGAGCAGCCACGCTCCTCACACCTACAGCTGGAACGCGGCGAACTGGCAGAGAACGCAGCGAGCACGCTAACTGGGGCCAAGGAAGCTCCCATTTTCATGCTGTGATGCCTCACCATGAGGCAGCCCGGCAGAGGTTTGACGCCCATCGCACCTTGGCTACAGCTCAGCAACACGTGTTCCTTCAGCGCGGCCCGGGCAGGCTCCATCTTCCCCCTGCAATCCCTGCGCCCCGCAGACCCGCTCTGGCCAGTGACCCACAGACAGACAACACCCTGGCTTTCCTTGGAAGTTTTAATGCTCCAAATATTTCATTTTCTGGGTAGTCTCTCACTGAAATTACTGTACAATTTTCACTTTTTTCAGCCGAAATTGAGGGCAATTTTGCTTAAATACGCCTGTCTGTGCCATTAGCTCTGTTTCACCAGGAAAATTTGCTCTCACTTGTGCATATGACATCATCTATTGACATAACCCCACTGAAACAGGCATTTCAAACCCCTGTAATGCTCTGCCATTTCACATGCTGCAATTACACTCAAGCTTAAATGAATTTCTGACACTAGACTTGCACTGTTTCGCTTCTGTACCATTTGCTTTGCTTTGTTTTTCCAAAAAGAAAAACTTGCTTCTGGATACAGACATCGGTTTCCATCATGCCCAGAATCTCAACTATAGAAACAAAGGTTTTTATAATAGCAAACCTCAAAAAATATTTCCAGTGACAATTTTACAAACTAAATTACACATTCTGGTTCTAGAGGAACTTGGAAAAAAGAACACCCAGTAAAAAAAAGAAACCCCACGCCCAACTAGCACAACCCAAAGGGTTTTACCATGTCTCGGGCAGGCAACCGCTGCAGGACCCCAACAGTGCAAGTCCTTCGAGGGGAAGAAACCTCAACCTGCTAAAGCCTGCTTTAAAGCCCTTCTGTTCTTGAGATTTTTCTGCTGTGAAAAACAGAAGTCAGTTGCATTAATTCTCACACATAGCAACGATTAAATCAGTTTAATAGCTGCCATACAACTGCCTAAATGTTTGAAGTATTCTCTTCATATCATTACTGCAGTTACCACGCATAGATAAGAGCATTCGAGCATTTGAAGCGATACAGCATTTAGACAAGAGCCTCCAGGAAGAGTTCAGTGCCCAGCATGCGTCCATGCTCTCCCTTCCCCTTCATTTGAAAGGGCCCTCATACCTTTCCATTTCTACTCTACGTGACCACCAAGAAGGGTCTAAAAATTGGTATTCACTCAGCCTCTCAATATCACTGGAAGGCCGTAGCCAAAAAAGATCCAAGGAACTAGGACAGAGCCACCTGCCCCTCCGAGCTTTTGGGATTTGCTGGAGTTCAGCAAATGGATGAAATGGATGGGCTCCCCATCCCCAGGAATTTATCCACTGGCATTGATCTCCCCCGGTGAGCTCTCCAGGCACACCCTACGTTCAAGCTAATCCTCCACAAAACCCTCACAGGAGCCATTACGTGAGACAACCTCAGAGACTGCAGCCCCTCAGAGGAGCAGCACAGCCAGCAATTCCCAAAGCAAGAGTATTACATTTTACAAGTGGAGTCACAAGCCTTACCAACTCGGTTGTTAGAGAGAAACCGTAAACCAGAGCAACGAGCAGGTCAGAAACCCAGATGCAGGAAAGGCTGTTTTAGGCAATTATATAATTAGTGGTCACTTCCAGACAAGAATAAAGTCCCACTTACCACTTAAGCCTTCTCCCCAATCATCTGCTCAGTAGCTGCAAAGCTCATGGAATTGGAGTAAAGTTGTTTTTAAAGTTGACAACATAAATGAGACTATCTGATGTGTATTTGCTAAAGAGAAGTAGCTGAAATACTTGAGCAGTAGTTCCTATGAGAACTTAAAATCCCTATTACCTTCCGGGTTCAGTGTGCAGACTACCCCCGACTCATAAAAAAGAAACGATAGTACTTTATTAAAATACTAAACTTTATTTTTCTTCCACGTACATTAAGTCTCCCCACCATTTCCATTTGTCTGACCACCACCACCACCGTGCCTTATCAAAACATTCCATACATACTTAAAATGAAGCTGAGGGTGGAGTCCCATCTTTAAGAACTAAACAGGCATTTTGGACAACACATTCTTGGCAAGGTAATCTGGATGACATTTATCAGACATGGTAGAGAAAGCTCTTTCAGCATTTGTAAAAAGGACAGCCAAATAATGGTTACAGAAATAAGACTGCAGATTTTAATGAACTCTTTAAACTGTTTTCTTTTCTTACAGAGTCTGTCTCCACTGCCAGAGAGCTTGAATGACCTGGAAGTGTACACAAAAAGTTAGAAATTGAAATCCATTTTTCTAATTATTTTCCGTTTACTATCTCCACTTACTCCACAAAATATTGACATGAAATTACAACAAAAAAACGTTATTCCTTTCAGAGAAAATCCAGTCAAGAGCAAGACATTAGGGCCTTCCACTAGAAGACTTATTCACTGGAAGTCACAATAGTAAGAATTCAGTGAAGGTAAGCGAGAGGATGGGTGTGGACCCGCTAGGCAAATATTGGCTGAACTCTGCCTACCCTGGCTAATGTCAGACCAACTCCAGTAGCTGAGGCTAACTCCTTTTAAACATTCTTTCAAGAACCTATCAATTTGTCTATCAGACAAGTTTACTCTGAACCACTGAAGGAAGCAGGAAAGCATAAGGAATTCTGTCACTGGAACAAAGCTTTAACTTGCAAGAATTTTGATAGGGATATCTGAGACGCATTTCAGCCCAGCGTACGTTAAGTAATAACCAATTCAGAAACTCACTTCCTGATACCACCTTTTGGCTCGCCCTCTTACAAGAGTTCAGTTGACTTTGGGAGAAAATGTATCAAGCAAGTCATAATCTCAATCACAAAACAGTTCCCCCTCCCAGACACCCTCCCCAACAAAAGGCCGAACAGCAGACTGGCCTAGGTGGCCAAATGCAGCAGCACGGAAAACCACAGCTCATTTCCTTAGCCAATATGGTGCCAGAAGGAAAATTCTGTGGGTTTAGTAAGCAAGAGATAATTTACCAACCATATAAAAGCTGGAAAAATGTAATAAAATATTAGCTTTCCCATCTTAGCCAACTAAACCCTTAAAACCTTTTCCATTTATTTAATTTGAAGTATTGTTTGTGGTTTGTAACCCTTTGAAACAGTCCAAAGCTTGTAAAGATTAAGAAGTGGAAAAGAATCCCTAAGTCAGGTTATAAAAGTTTTTGGACTTTATCAAAGTTCCAATAAATGCAGTTACCTTTTGGTCCTCCGTCCTGAAGCAATTCTTAACATAGTTTGCAAATTTGGGTTCCAGCTTAGGAAGGGAAGAACCCTGTTTTGAAAAAAGCAAGCTTTAGTGTATGCAGGTCATCTAATGATTCCAATGAGTAACTTCAATCCTCTGCAATACACGTGGCATTTTACTGAACTCACCTCCTTCAAACATCCCAAACCAATCTGCTTTTAAACCATTTCAAAAAGTTTGCTTCTCTGCAGTACCCAGGTATTTCTCACAGGAGCGGCTGCACCAGCATCTTTGCTCATGTTCAAAAACATAACAGCAAGCACTCACCACTTCCTAACTGATCTCTCACCTACCCTGTAAGGTTCACTCTAATACCTTAGTTCTAGGAATTTAAAGAACTGTTCCAGAGACGTTTGCCTGTATGTCTGAACTTGTCATTGTACATACTCAAATGTACTCAGCAGATTCAGTCACGCATGGATCTAGGTCTATCTTCGTGTCTCCTCCTACCTCCAGGCAAAACAGTGCGCTATAGAAAGAGACATCCACTGCTTTTTACAGGCCCCACGAGTAGTACTTCTTCCCATTCTTCAGGTACATCAGTTGAAACGTACCTAGCCAAGTCTGACAGCACACTTCGCTGCTATTCAGCACATTGCAGAAAGATGGAAACAAACCTACACTAGGAGTATCTAAAACTGCAGTACTGCAGCCAAAAAGCTTGGATTCAGACAATGTCTTACCCCTGGATTTTGTCAAGCACTGGTGCTTTTCTATTAGCTTGTTGATATCTACTTACTACATAATACAGCAGCAGTTCCACTCTAATAATTCAATAAAATAATAAACCTGATTTTTTTAAAGCTGCTAATTACTTGCTGGCTGCCAGCTAGAAGTGCTATTGTATACAGCAACACACAAACCTTTTGCGCCTTGCTAAGGTATGCTATAGCATCATGTTGGAAAACACTGAATTCAGCTGCCTGCTATTCCTTCTACATATTTGTGCTTACAGAGCATTTCCCAGTAAAAAAAATCTTCAGCAAGTATGTTCTAAAGCTACTTGCCAGTTATCTGGCCTACATGCTCCCCTTCATAGGGACATTGGTCTCCTGTGAGCAGCTCAGCCACTTCTGCTTACACTGCAGAAACCATATGAATCATGGCTCCTCTGAGTCATGCCCAAAGCCCACCCACTAGATCCAAGAGGTTAATATGACCTGGCAGAATGACACCATCTGTCACCGTCAGGTTCACAATTCAGGGACACGCACTTCGACCCTGATCACTGCCTGTCATTGCCCATTCTGCATCTACTCTATACTGAAACACTTTTGTAGTCTTTTGCATTCCTAGGACAAAACTGCCTCAAAACATCAAGAATCTAAGCAAAAGATAATCTTAATTCTTCAGACGACCTTGATTGGCAGTGTAAGGGCAGTGTAAGGGGGAAAAAGTTTACTGTCTCAGACAAAGCTAAAACCCCCAGAATTCTTCATAACACTGACACTAGTGTAGGCTTTAGCGAAAAATAACTCTGCAGTAAGAATCTGGCTCAGTCGCAAATGAGCATGTAATCTATAAGCACACTCCTGAGATAGTGAAGCAAAACCAGAACTCGTATAGTGTAGATGTCAGGTCCTCACTACCATCTATTCTGCAGTACAGGTGTGTACTGAACTGCACCCCTAGCTAGCACACAGGTTTCCAAACTTGGCTAAGGAGGAAAGAATTGCTATTACCTGCTACACTTTCACCCGATCAGCCTGTAACTAAAATGCAATTTTTTTTATATACTTAAATAGCAGCTAAGAAGAATACTCATATGTGTAACTGAAAGCACTAGTCAAAGCTGACAACAATCAGCAGCCGAGAGATTGCCCTGTGACCTTCAAGAGATGAAACATCCATTGAGGGGAGAGCTCAATTAACCCCAGATCTCTAGTTCAGAAAGCGAATGCTTTCAGGTCTTTACTGATTCATTAATGCTTATCACAAGCACCTATCTCCCCCTTCTGGAAGTCATACAGCCTTACAAGCATCTGGATATCCAAGTTGGATACTGCTTGGAAACCAAGCTATTCCAAGCATGTGAAGAACTCTGCTTTACTCTAGCTGCCTGAAATAAAATGTGTACACTAGTTAACACACCTTTGGAATCAGAATCACCCAAGGTTTGCTGCTTTGTTTTTTGTTCTTTTCTTGTGGTTTTTTTTTTTCAGAGTTTTAACTGAGACAGTTCACTAAGAAATACTAATCACCACTATTGGAGGAATACAAAACCAAAGTAGATGTTTTCATTTCTCATAAGTACAGAGGCTTCTTTTTGTCCCAACTGAGTTTTCTTCTCTCTGAGCTTCAATATCAGTATACTCTTGTAATAGCACAGCAATTGGTGACATTTCTTAAAAACATCCCATTCTTCTGATATGTAGAAGTGTAAAAATAAGGCAAAGAAATGTGAAGTTTCTGAGAACTCACCTTATCTACAGACGCTTGCATTTTTGCCTTAATCTCCTCTAACGACAGAGGGATTTTTGGTGTTTTCGGAGTTAGAGATTTATCCCTCTTGGAATCTGGAGTCTGAAAATTATTCATTTCATTAGGATCATAGAATCATAGGTTGGAAAAGACCTCTAAGATCACCAAGTCCAACTTGCACATATATAAAGCTGCTTAATACACAAGATCAAGTTTTCTAAGGAAAAGAATGTTAAAACCTACTGTAGAATTCATACAGAATAAAAACTAGCTATCACATAGATACCTCAGATAGTTTTCTAAAAAAAAAAAAAATCACAGAAGTTAAATCTGTGCTTCCAACACACTCTTCAGACAAGGAAAAGAACAACATTTAAAGGCTGGAGTTACTACAGTTAGCATAACTAGCACCTAATGCTTCTGGGCAGATGCCTACACAGCTCTTTCTCCCAACAGAAACAAAACTGAAAATAGCCCAAACATTCAGCAACTTAAGAGTTTACTCCACAACTGCAGCCAGAACAGGTCATGCTTTAAAAAGGCACACATCTGTGCTGCTTTTTAAATGCCATCCTTCCATCCCACACTACTTTCTGCACCAGTCTTCCCGGTGTGCATGTTCAGTAGATGCAGCAAGGAAGAGCTGCATGACGAAGTCTGACAACCACAAAGCAACCGAACATGGTAACTTAGCTCTCAAACGGATCAGTTAAGTGACACTCCCTTATCAGCTGCAGCCTCCTGTTATGCTACAGCAGCAACACAGCTGGCACTCATCCTCCCGTATTGTAAACCATGGGATCACCAATACTCACAAGCAACAGTATGTTTGATTTCAAATCCTGGCTGTTGTAGTTGTGTATTATCCCTTAAGAGTTTCACAGGAGAACACAAAGCAGCGAACAGTATCCCCAGCATGCTTCATACTAAGATTCAAAAACCTAACTTAATGGTTAGTACATTACTTAAAATTACTGTTAGGCAAGAAAACTAGCTTTCACACTGGGATAAACACTTATTTTACTCATTTGTCTTCACTCACTTTTGATTTAGATGCTGGTGTGGACGGCTTAGAGTCTTTTCCATTTTGCTTTGCTTTCTGCATATTTTTTCCTGAAGCCTCACGGACAGGCTGAAAAGAAAGCATTTAAGTTGATTTGCCATGAAAAATTAGTAAATGTTAAGCTCACTAGCATAATACTCAAGACTTACCCACAAGCACATACTATTTAACCTCAAAAAAGCAGAGCATTCTTATTGCTTATACATGATCAACGTCCATTATTTAAGCAAAAAGCATGTGTGCTACACAAACTCACAACAAAAAACTGCTAGTGCAGCACAATACATGACACAACCAAGACCAAGTTTTGTTATGATGCCATACAACTATGTGGGACCTCCACTACATTTTTCCTTACAGATCATTTCCTTATATATTACCATGGAGACTTTTGGGGGCAGATATTGCATAAGACTAATTCTAGATGGCACTGCAATTCCAAGATCTGACCATGCTATCCATTTTCTGTAACACAACCATTACCTCGTTTGGCATTTCATACAGAAATATCATCCGGGATCTGCAAGGGCAATGCCGTGTGTGTATTTAAGAACTGGATTCTTATATTCCTATATATATCAAGGGACCATTTCATTCAGCCACACTAGATTTGATTAGATGGCAGAAAATCTGCAGTTCAGATCATTTTTACTAGGCCTTAAAAGTATTATGTTTGTTTCTAAGCAGCAGATATGAACATGTAAATTCAAGCCAAAGTACACAAATTCAAAAAAATTACTACCTTCCACCTCTGCAGTTGCCAAGCTGTCTTACAGTTTATTTTACCACCAGATGGCACTCAAGGGCTGATGTAATTTCACATTCGAGCATCTGGCTGCCTGAAGTGAACCTTTTCCAATAGGCTCACACATTTAGATCCTTTTATTGAAGTTAGGTTGCTAAAAAGACCTTTTTCACAGCATGCAGGACTGACATGGCAAAGAACAACCCACATCTTTGAGCAGGGTTTTGTTTCATGCCCAACAGCCACACACACAAGTCATACCACCCCGACAACTGCACGTGTGCACACATGCTGTTAGGAACCCAGCTGCTCCTCTGCAGGGAAGCGAATGAAACACGGACTTGAAGCGCATTCACACTGAAGTGCTCTACTGTCCTGTTACAATTTCTTTATACATGCTAAGCTCAATGAAAATCATCTCGTTCACACATTCCAAACAGCTGTGCTTAAATGTATTGATTTAAGGGACTATCTGCCCAATTACTGCCATCTCTTGTATCTAGTCCATTATAAAACAGAACACTGCACAAAAAGAGGACACTTCAGTGAGCTTCTGCATTACAATAAATGCAGAGTTCAAATCTGAATAGCTATCTCACTTGTGCAAAGACAACTTCCCCCCTCGGCTNGCTCCTGCTTTAGAGGTCTTCATATGAATCCTCAAAGACAACTCAAAATCAGGACAGTTCATTAACACCTGTCTAAGTTAAGAGGTGTTAGCACTTGCCCCCCCTATCTGAATAAACTTAGCTGCAGATATTAAGGCCACCTGGTGTTATCACTCTCTTCCTTCCAAGTTCATTAAACCAGCTGTTTAATCCTTCATGGGTGAAGAGGGTCACAATGTGTATATACATGCCACTTACTTTCTTCATTGGTGTTTTCATTTCTTCCTCATCATCCTCTAAGTCATCCTCATCACTACAATTAGAAAGTCAGTCACCATAACTCCAGATTCATATAGCTTTAATCACATTAGGAATTAGTCTTCCCCTCACCCCCAGTAAAATGTTTTATTCATCAAGGAAGCAAGTAATCTCCCCAAGTCTACCTTGTACCTTGTTTTAACACACAGCAAGGTGTTAGCCCAAATACTCTTACTACAGTGAAAGCCATTAAATGCGTTCCCTTCTGCTTTAACACTGAAGGCATGTATCTTAGGACTTCCACTACTACCAATCTAAAAGTTCATGAATTACTTCAAACTAGGTTTTATAACCCAGTATGATATTTGAGTAATACTAATTTAGATTGCATTGCGCAGATAAAACTGAGGTAGTTCTTTTTTTTGCAGCCAAGATAAAGTAGTAGCTGGCTCACTTAACACCCAGTTATGTCACACAATTTGTGTTCTGAAACAGTTAACCCTCTATTTTCAAAATACATTATCAAAACAAGAATACATACTCATCATCCTCCTCCTCATCTTCATCATCATCCTCATCATCTTCTGATAATTTTGCTTTTTTCTTAAAAAAGATCAAGTATGTGAAGTGTCAGTGTCATTTTTTCTTAATAAACAGCAACCTTGATTCAAGACAATTTCTGGCATAATTACGAGGCTATCTTAACAGCAATTTAGCTAAAAATCAATGTTACAGCTGCTACCTCAAAAGGTATTGATGAATTTACAGCACGCTCTGAGCATACGAACATCTTCTACACTACAGAGATTCCATCAGCATTTAAACTCTTGCAGTACGCTGATGTTTACTAGAATCTGCACAAGCTCAGTTACTGCAGTGGACAAAACTCGCACATAGAAGTAGCCTTCACATTAGCCCCTCCAGCAAAGCTCTGCAAACTACCTGTACTTAAGTACATTTCCGTAACTTAGTACTTGTCAAGACCCAAGCACAAAACAATCCTTCCCCACAGATGTCAACAGACCACACATTAAGTCACAGCAAGCCATCTAACTGCTTACTCCTAGAGGCAGCATTGATACCAAACAAAAATTTTGCAGACAAGCTGACTGGAAGTACATATACCTGTGGTGTTTTAGCTCCTCCTCCACTTGCTGGTCTCTTTGTCGAAGTGTTCACAATTTTTGTATCATCTTCCTCATCATCTGATTCTGGTTCTTCCTCTAATGCTGATAAAATGATGGCAATGCGTAAAAAAACCCACCTCATTTAAGAATAATTAAAACAAGATTGCTAGCAAGAAACAAACAGAAGAGCATCACCCACAACTAAATAGGCAATGTCTTACTGAGGTGCTGAATTGATAGGAGGAGGCTTCTTATTACCAATCTAACCACTGAGATCAGAAACCTCTCCAGTTGACTGTATGCATATACTACTGCACTGAAATCCAAAACGGGTGAATAACCGTCCATGCACTGCCTGTAACATTCCTCACAGAAAAGCCACCACAGAAAGCCACACATTTAAAAACTTCTGAAGATCAGTTTCAAAGACAATTCTGCAAACAAGGAGGCTCGTCCTGGCTTGGTTTTTAGTGCAAACTCAACTATTTCATGGGCAGTCTTCTCAAACTCTCAACTGACAAGCAGAAAGATCACAGCTTTCAGCTGTGAGACAGTAACACCAGCAACCTAACACTCATTTTTAAGGAGAGAAACTAGAACTCAGATTGCAAAGTTGACAAACCCCCCTTTATCCATACAAAACAAAGAGGCAAGAAAAGGTATGCAAGCATTTCTCTGAACTCCTTTGTCCTACGGTTACCCCATGCCTCTGAGGACAGTGAAAGACTCAGCGGGTCAGTATTAAAGTGCTACCCCAGACATCAGATACATCACTCAGGTTCTGTTGGTGCTGACAGGTAGCAAGATCACAGATCAGTTCGCAGAGTAATACATACCTACAAGATGTTGACCACTGACGTAAACAGGCCCTGAACCACATTTCAACCTCAAGACCACTGGTGGTGTGATCTCAAAGCCACCTAATGAAACCTAAGGAAAAAAGCATTGTTATTTATTCAAATATTAAAGGCCTAGTGTGCTTAACAGATAATGCATTCAAACGAAACCAAGGACACCAACATCTGCAGACTCCAAGGCTAGTACAGTTACCCCCATTTACCATTTGACAGAATACTCCCGAAGTCTTTAGAATCAAATCAGGGTCAATACGCCAGAACAGGGTTTACTACACTCATGCCTTACTGTAATTAAAGCACACTTTTCAAAAAGTCAGACCAATCCACATTTGTTTCTACTCATCTTGGCAGCAACACCAATTCGAACATTCTTCATCACACCTGCCCACAGCATTGTGCACTTCCACTTGTACATCAGCAACACCAACTCAACTCATAATCCAAATGGCAGGAATGACAAGTAGGGTGCCCTTAAATCAAGAAAGGGTAGCAGTCATCTTAAGAGCTTGGGACCTGCAGAAAAACTAGATTTATCTCCTCATCCCAGGCTCAAAGAAAGCAACACAGGCTATAGATGCATCTGCTTGCAAACGCACACGTTTGTATACATAGAGATGACATACATAATCTCTATCACTTCCTTTAAAAAAATGCATAATTTGCACAAAAGTCTATGATCTCCATACGACTGTAGTAAGTCTACTAGGCACAAAAAAATATATCCATATCTAGCTTTTATTTACTACACAGGCCATAACTGACATTTGTCTGAACCCACTGACCACTGTGCAGTCTCACTAAAGTTCAACCGAAACCTCTTCCAGTCTTTCTCACCTGAGACCCAATTTATAGTAATTTTTTTAAGCTCCTGTACTTACCGTAGGCTGCACTGACATTTTCAGAGATGCCAGTACTACTTTAACAGGGTTGCCTTCGTAGTCCAATGCTTCTGCTTCTACAACGTGCAACTCATCTTTGGCTCCAGCCCCCAAAGTAACCTGTGAAGTAAAGAACAGCGCACTCTAAGAGTATTCCCAAATATTCTCTCATCTTTTAAACTCTATTCACTGCTCTGCATCTCTAAAGACTGAAGTTTGTATTGCTGCCCGCTAATCATTCAGTTGCACTCCTCTTCAAGTCAGTATCACCTTTCCCCATAACACTGTTAGTCCAAGGTGTAACTCAAGGCATGCGTTTTCATCAAAGTGTAAAGTAGACCTTTTGCTACTGGATTATTGCACTGAAATGGGTCAGTGGTAAAGTCCAGTCAGACTGAAGCTGGCCCAAGGGAAGCAGTAGACACACATACTTAGGGAAACAACTGCTATCACTACGCCAGAATCAGAGCCATGGCGCTGCATGCCATAGCTCACCTGCCAGCTGCTTAACTATCACTTACACTACACACTTTTTGCTTACTTGGCTTTCAATGAGGAGTTAAGTCTCAATAAGTGCTCAGTTCAGTACTGTCATTTATGCATACGCCTTCTGCATTAACTCACCAAGGACTGAGTGCTGCTGCCCCAGAGCATTTGAAAATTCAAGTGCCTGGACTCCTTACACTGGGTAAGTCTGGCACTTTCTTAAGATTCAAAAGTCATAGCTGCAGGGAGGCAAATGAGTGACAGACATGGGACAGGCCTGAAATACCAGTTCTCTAACCCTCTGGCATCTGAGTCAGAACTACATGCAAGAGATGTGAAAACCAAGAATCCCTTGAAGTACTACAATTACTCCCAAGACAAGTGAACAAGGCTCTCAGTTGCCTTTCCCAGTGCCCATGAAAAGAAACTTTCCACCTCCATGGAAGATGTGGGTGTAAACACTTCAGGCAGAGGCATACAGCTCAAATTTCCACTCCCCAAGAACTGAGCTTCAGGCAGGCTATAACGACCCTGACAAGATGTATCAGACTGAAGGCTGAGAAACAAGATATACACAGGATTCACTGCTCCTAGCAGGTTTTGTTACTGCAAATTTTAAGGGGTGAAATTGCTGCTCTGATCTCACCTCTCAAATGTGTTAGTAACAACACTGAATCATTCAGCTGGTGGGACTACCCATCAGGCCAAGAAATTAAGAGCTTGCCCTCCACCCCAGTCACTCCTGTCATTTGCACCAATTCAAGCAATAACACAGCACTTACTATCAATTTATTTACTGAGTGTCTGGCAAGTATCCATTCATGTGTTTTGAATTCTACACCGAAGGAATGCACACTGCCAACAAACAGGTGATGAAGCAGTGACCGTCTGCCTTTATGTTCTCAGCTATCATTAGTCTGGCATCCACAGAAACCCTCATGCCACCTTGTATCTGTACACGCATCAATCCTTCTCTGCCTTATCTTTTTTTCTCCCCACCTCTTTCTGTACCTCATCCCCAAGCCCACTGCCACACCTTTACCTTAACCATATCAGCCAACTTTTATACATCTGGCCTTTTACCAGGTGTGTGGATCTGTCACACTTATCTGCCATCTACTCCTTCCTCTGCTTGCAGCTACATCTAGGATCTTCTAAGCCTCTTGGACATTTCCAGTTTGTCATTTGTTATTTCTCCTGTGAAATGTCTTTTGTCTTTTTAAAGACAGGCTATTAAAACTTTCCCCCCCACACAACCCTAAATACTAGTACTGGTATGCACGCAATCTGCTTCATGCCCCATGGAGAGTGCACAGCATCAGAAGAGATGCTATAGGCAATTCTCCAAACGCACAATCTTTGGATAAAGCCATACCACTCAGGTATCACTCAGTGACTAATTTTGCCTGCATAAGAAACCCTCAAATATGAGAACTATCTGCATTAACTTGTCCTATATGTACTTTACTGTTATATTCTTCCCTCAAAAGAAATTCTAATTAAGCACAAATTAGTCACTGTCCAGCCCAGGCTATAGTTTTCATAAAACACAAGGACTGCGGGCACATGATTCACAAAACTGTAATGCCTATATTAACGTGCTGCAAGTATCACCGTTAACAAGTTTGGAGAGATTATGCAAGTATCCCGTCAGAAGCCATTCTCCTGCAGGAAGTAACCCACAATTATAAGACTCTTTTGTTTCCAGATATCATCAAGGTTGTCTCTCTGCCTTTAAATAAAGTAATAAACCATGAAGTAGAGATGCCACAACTCTTCAATGCCCTTCCTGTGAAGCTGTGGCATTTTATTTTTCTGCTAAGCAGAAGTAACATGCTTAGCCCAGAACAGAAATCTTGAAACAGTCTTGCTTGTCTAGCAGCAGAAAGATCTAACGCAACACTTAGGAACTCTTAGTGTACAGACCCTGATTTCCAGTAGTATCCTGCTCAGCAGAGTGTGCTAGATGAATTATCTGAATGAAACACAGAATTTCCCAGTTACACCCTCAGAAAGAGCAACACTAAAGACAATAAATCAAAACATAAACCTTCTCCCTCCCCCTTTAGATTTAGTTATTAGCTGCTTATGGAAAAAAGGCACTGGAATTATGCTTTGAGAGTATGTGTAAAAGTTTTTTCAAAACAAAGTTTCCCATAAAGTCTACTAAAATGTGCTCATGTGTGATTCTCATGAATCTATCCTCCTGCTGTGCTCCTGCAGCACCTGAACTATTGCATTAGAGATGTCAGTGTGTATATTCCAGCCTTTAACTCACTTTAGTATACATTTATTAGCCTACTGTGAAATGATTTTTAAACTTTTCCAGACTTGTATTGCCTCTTTTGATGACAAAACATCAGTGGATATCTTGAATTTTTTCTTGAGATTTTTTATTTAACAGATTCACATAAAAACATCACCAAAAAAACAAGTTTAAGAAAATACACGTACGTGTTAAAAAACTCACTTCTCAATGTCGCACAGCACTACTTAAAAACAGAAACTTCGAACCTGCAACTTGAAAACCAAACGATACTTGCCGTTCTCAGAGACAACTGATGCTCATTTTCTTCATCATCTACTTTGAACTGATACTCCTTATCTCCTTTAAGCTCGCAGCCTGCGAAAAGACCATTGGATTATGAGCACACCGTCTCATTTACACGCAAGTATTTGCTAACCACTTGTTTTAGAACTTGCTGCTTCGGGGCTCGGTACTCGCACAGAGAACCCTCGGCGCCCAAGCACGCCTGCACAGCAACACGTGGGGCGGGAAAACCCCGGGGCCCGCTGCCGGCCGCGCAGCGCCCGGCAGGCCCCTTCCCAGCCCACCCACGCCCGGCGCCCGGCGCGGCTCCGCCATCTCCCCGGAGGGCCGGC
>Ga0065711_1009252_pt1 | contig 20817 bp, 15 predicted proteins | sample Hoacrofraction12_FD_59098 | JGI IMG/M metagenome (GOLD analysis project Ga0065711, IMG submission 59098) | Hoatzin crop microbial communities from Cojedes, Venezuela - Epithelial fraction 12 v2 (version 2) | ecosystem: Host-associated > Birds > Digestive system > Esophagus > Crop | place...
TTATGGTCTCAGAGCTGGCCAGAGATATTAAGTCTTTATAGGAAGTCTTCTATATTAAGGCTTCAAACTAAAAGAGGGTGGAGTTAGATTAGATATGAGAAAGATTTTTTTTTTTTTATGGTGAGGGTGGTGAGGCACTGGAACAGCATGCCAAGGGAAGCCATGGCTGCCCCCTCCCTGGCAGTGTTCAAGGCCAGGTTGGATGGAGCTCTGAGCGACCTGGTCTAGTGGAAGGTGTCCCTGCCCATGGCAGGGGGTTGGAACGAGGTGATCTGTAAGGTCCTTTCCAACCTAAACCATTCTGTGATTCCCAGCACCAGTTAGATCTCCTCTGGATCTGCTCCGGATGAAGGAACAGGGACAATCCTGTGGGACTGGGATTTATGGATTCCTCCCGCAGCACAAACCCCTGCACAGAAAAATCTGTAGCAGCTCCCGTGCGAATGCTAGTCACTCCACATTCTGCTTTCCAGTGACGGGCTCAGCGAGGGCTACACGGAGGACATCGGTTTCATTACTGGTGCAGGTTCCTACCCTCAAGAAAGTCCCGCTGACCCAGGCTAAGGTCACTGTTCTCTGAGCTGATGCTGTTACTATGATGCTGCTACATATTAAGGGACTCTGCATAGAGAATGGTACGATACAGAGAGGGAGAGAGAAGGAGAGAGACCAAATGCATAATGCAGACATGCCCACAGGACATGCATGCCTCTCTAAGCAACACCTGTTTGGAAGGGAGGTAGCCATAGTCATCCGGCATGCTGGTGACGCCTGACCTCTCCTGGGCTTACATCTGCAGGCAGGTATTTTCACTTCTGCAGACAGAACCTGAGCGGGTGCTTTAAACCGTGAGAATCTCCACTCGGGCATTTCGCTGCGGGCAGAGATTAATCCTCGCTGTTTAACAAAAAGAAGAAGTCAATTCATATTCTCCCCATTTATCCGTGTTGTACAGCTGGATGAGAGAGAGGGTAGGAAATTAAGGCTTTTGTACTGTTTCTGGATTTCAGTGTGTCCAGTAATGTGATGTTACATACTACTTAACTCTGTTTACACTAAGCTATCACCTGCCTGAAAATCCTGCTGCTGCCATATACCGTCCTGGTTGCATCCTGTAGCCAGCTGATCTCATATTCAGAAGAGCTCCTGAAAACTGCTAATACATCTGTAGCAGTGATTCATTTTTCACTGAGGCAGTGACATCCTAATCTATGGACCAGATGGAGTGGGGCCTTGGGCAATTGTAATCAAAGAGCAACAGCCACGGTTTGGAGAAAAGAGAGATTCCCAGTTGGTTTCCCATTAAATGCTTCTATTTTGATTTTGTTTTGACTCAATTGTGTGCATCACCATGGCCCACTGAACACATCTGGCTGACATCTTAGATCGCATACCCAGCACATTGCTGTGTTTGCTCAAAGTTTCACTTCTTCCAAAGTTGGTGGCAGAGCTCTGTGATGACAAGCTGTTTCATCCTTGTCCTTAGGGGGAGTCGGGGGAGCAATGGAATCAGTTGCAGGCAAAGGCGGGCTGAGAAAATCCATCACTGTAATGACGAACCACTCCCATTCCTCTTCACCAGCAAACCAGCTTTGCCTATGTAGAAGCTGGAAGATTAATTGGCTTGGATTCTGGAGCACAAAATACAGCCACTTTGGAAAAGTATAATCCTGCTGAGTTACCATGAATGGGTCTGGTTCAGTCACTGCCAAAGGATACATCCCGCGTCTAATATGGACAATGACCTTTGCTTATGAATTGTTGCTGGCCATTTCATTTGTCTGTGAAATAAAGGTCTTAATGTTTTCAGGTGTTGGTAAATGCATAACTGGTTTTTCATTTATTTTTAAATCAGTTATGTTAGAATAAAATCCGATACTCTGCTTTTTCATTGTCTCCCAGCTTTCAACTATTTCAAAGGTCATCTTTTTACTCTTCCCATGAGAAGAACTTGCTGGAATTACAGATCCTGTTGTACATACTGTTTCCTTAGGTTTTGGAAGACATTTGAGAGTTCCTCCAAACATGTTTCTGTATAAACTCTGTAGCATTTTCAGCAAATGTATTTCAACAAGCTCTATGGCTAGTTTAGTTTTTGTACAGTTTTACATTGCATTTATCTTCCAGAAAGTTACTAAATGATGTGGTTTTAAAAATCATTGGTTTTATTCTCATGTTATTAATTCATGTGCTAATTATGACACAGGCATTGCTTTTGAATTCCATGTAGTTTCTTTTGCTGCATACAGTGTAGTTTCTTTGAATTCATATCACATTGTGATCCGGTGTCAGTTCAAAGCCTGGCTTTGCTTTTTGTGCTGTTTAGATATTCTTTTCACTTAATATGCTGCTTTAAGGATCTTTGATAAGATGATGCTGAGGGCAGTGTAAGACTCTGGGACTTGACTAAGCTCAACTAGAACAGCCTCGTATTTCACATTAAATGAAAGTGGTTTGAGCCACAATTACTAGCCACTACTCTTCAGCCACACTCTCCAAATGCACAAGTTTTATTGACTCCATTTATATGACATGTTTTCTTGCTTTGTTTTCTTGCTTTGCCTTTCAAAGAACAGATGGGAAAAGTAATTTAAGTACCAAAGACCATAAGGTACCTGGAGTAAAGTAAATTAAGGAAACACCATGAGTGAAAGAATGAAGCAGTTAAACCGCTACCGGGAGATTTACAATTAAGAATTAACAGAGAAGGTAAGCTTTGCCAAAAGAGAGAAATCACTTGGTTCAGAGTGAGTCTTGCAGAGGATGGACAGCGCTTTGATGTTACAGATACACGGAGAATCCCAAGTCATGGAAAAGAGGAGACTCAAAGCATCAAACCTGTAAAACAGTTTATGGATTTATGATGTGCACTGTAGCAGGTAAGATAAGTTGGAATAATGTCCACTAGATGAGAAAAGACGCAAGGACTGCCAGGGAGTACATCGCTTTACAAAAACGTGTGAATACCAACAGAAGGAATATACAGGAAGGGTAAAGAAAATGAGGACAGCACCAGTTGGTTAGATGAAAACTAGACAGCAAAAATACACAACGCAGCAGCCAAAGATGAGATGGTCTGGGTCTGACTGGAAATAAATAGGACATTTATTTTTTAACTGTTATACAGAAGCAAATGTGTTGCCAGAAATACTTTCAGAAGACGGTTGTAGGAGAGTCACATGTAGCAGAAAGTAAATACGAAAACGGAATGGACAGTGATAAGCTTATTAAGCACAAAGAAGTATGTGAACAAAACTGGAAAATAAATGGGAAATATATCGGAAAAGACATAATGTGTAATAGTGACCCAGGACAGATCTCAGCTGAATACAGGGCAGACCTGGAAGAGTCTCCCTCCCTTAGCCTCATGCTACCGCCTCCTCCCTGCAATTCTTGTCTTTGGGAAAGATACCTTTACATCAGCGGCCAAAAGAGGTGTCGCGTTAAAAGGGGTAAAGGGGTCTGATAAGTGGCAAAAGAAAGGCCCTCCTGTTGAGTGACGAGGTTCAGAGCAGACCCCCTTGCATTCTAAACTCTCTCTCAGAGAGGAGTCTGGGTGCAGCTGGATGTACTCCTAGTCCCAGACTCGGTCAGCGTTTTACGTCTAAAGTGTGTAGCCACTTCTCAGATTCAGCTTGCCTAGAGCCCCTCCAGGGACTTTCACTGAAACAGTTTCACAAAGGTGAAACAATAGGGAATTTATTCAAGCAGCAGGTATCACAGATTGGGGATTGCCATCAATAAATGCACTGTCTACAAAAGTTGAGCTCAAGGTAACGGTTTAGCGCTTCAGTTAACAATGTGTTCCCGGGGATACGTCTGACAAAGTCAGAGGCACGACTCTTACTAAAAAGGCGTCCCTTCTTGGGGGGGAAGAGAGGTTCAGGCCCATCGACCCGCCAGGTAAGGTCCTTGCTTGGCTCCTCCTCCCAAAGACAGTTTTCAAGTGCCACTTTTTACACATTTGAAAGTCTTTTGGCGAGCTGGGACTAAGTCAATTATTATGCATCAATTGGCTCTTGGCGTGGGATGTTGGGTTGTCAGAAGCGGGACTCAGCAGTTTGACACGCCTATGGAGTGGGCATCTTGATATGTGCTCAGGGGGGCCAAATATTTAATCAACCTCTGGCTGCGCGGCCTCCGTCAGCTCCTGGAGATTACTTGGTTTACAGTGATGGGCTATTCCCCGTTTCTTCTCTCTGGTAAGATAAGCACAAGTCAATTGCTCCCTTTGTTAACTCCTCGGCTCTTGGCACCTGAGTCCGAGTATGTCATTGACAAGTCCAGCAAGGCCATCCACCACAGGGGGACATTAGTAGGGCCATTGGACATTGGGTGATAGAACAGGTACCGTCCCATTCTGTTTTGTAGGGACAAAGCACAGTATCTGCTAGTGCCAGAAGTACCAGGACAAAGCTAAGCACACAAAGTGGAAAATTCTAGATAATGCACATCATGTATGAATAAATGACATTAACATAAGAAGTTGAATGAGTAGATCATGGGTGAGATGGCAGAGGAGAGTTTGTCCACACAGATGAGGAAAATGTGCAAAGGTTCACTGGGAAGGTCGGTAACGTGGAGACATTCGCCCCTAACCTAACTGCTTGCAGCAGCCGCCTGGAGCACTGCTGCATGGTGATGTTTAATGGATGCACAATGTCAATATTAATAGAGAGTCTGAGAAACCGGGGGGGTTGATCAGGGGACTCTATTCCAACGGTTCACAGCACAAGAGTGAAGTTATGCACTTATTTCTCCAAGGACGCTGTTAGTGGTGCTGCAAAGCTATGCTCAAAGCTGCGAAATGATGACTTCTGTGCCACGGGTGCCAACGAAACATGATGCCGGCATGTAAACAGATTGTGGCTTTAATTCACAGAAAGCAGTGCTTGCTGAAATCAGCCGTGTCACAGTCACCGAGACGGCCAAGCCAGCTCCTCCTGGGAATCACTGCTTTCAGGTAAATGCACAGCCAGCAGGCATTTCGGGGGCCCAGACCCGCTCCCAGCTACCTGTGTGTACATGCAGTGGGTGCAGCTTAGAATTAGATTTTGTGTTTAATGATCTTAGACAAACAACTGACCAAATATCTCTGCCTGCTTCGGACAAAAGACAGACTGTGATTGCCAGAGGTGCAGCTGAGGGTGAGACCATGGAGAAAGTAAATAACATTATTAGCAGAATTACTATTCAAAATTATGTAGAAATCCTCATTAGTCAGGATCAAAATGGATGTGCGAAGGTCCTTCAGGGACTGGAAAATCTAAGCAAAGAGCCAGGAAAATATTCCGCAGACCATCCGAGGCGCTGAGGAAGCCAGTAAGACTGACCGTAAGTACTGAACACGCAGGCAGCTCAGCCGGTTCATTTGCACGGCGGAGGGCAAGCTGGAGAGCTGTGTTTCTGCTTGCGCGTCTGTATGCTAGTTGTCGTTGCTCTAAGAAAGCGGTGAGACATTACCAGCTGTGTGTTCGCTGGAGACTGTCACCTCCAGCACGTGGTTAGTTACAAGACCATCTCCAAGTCCAAGCGAGGAGGGAGGAAGGGGGCAACGCCTCCGTTGTTCACTCAGGGGAGGTGGGCAGCGGCGGGATCTGCAGGTTCATGGCTGGGCTACTGCTTTGTCCCAAGCCAGCGCTGCCGGTCCAAGCAGATTCCTCGCACTAATGCTGATCCTGAAGTGTCACTAAGCATCGATTTAGAAAGGAAGATGTGGTCTTAAGACTACAGCTTTGATGGCCAAGCTTTGACAGCCTGTCACCGCTGTGCTCTGGGGCTTTTCTTGCTGTTACACACGGGCTACGGGAGCTGGACAAGACGTAAGGCAGAGCTCTCGAAAGCCAGGAGGCTTTCTGAATACACAGTTTGATTGCTTGGACTTGTCAAAACCTCGCAGTTCATGCTGCCAGCTCATGACCCAGCGTGACTGGCAGTATGGCTCCTGTAACACACTGGGTTGTCTCGGCCTGGGTGCTGAGTCCCCAGCCCACCACTGCACCCTGGGCTGGGGGGGACCACAGCTGCTCGCCCGCTCGCACCCTGGGCAAGCCTCGCAGGTGGACGGGAGAGCCTGGAGCCAGCATCAGTCACCAGGTATTTCGCCGTAATGAAATGTCTGTCCTGGTAATTTGGGGATAATTGTATCTGAGGTTAATAGCCACTGATATCTTCCCTCACCGAGTTTATTTACTCCATGACATAGTTACTGTGTCTCAAACAGAAATCACCCTCAAGGCATCATCTAATTATCTTCTCATTGTTCTGCAAATCTGTTTCGTATTACCAATAATCTTATTACTACAACTGCAACATTCATGAAGCAAACGGAGGACAACAGAAATATATACAGTAATGGCAGTTAAGTTTGAATCTCACAGTGAGTGATGGATAATTCTGGAGCAGACTGTTCTCATAGATTTTTGCCCATTATTTTCTGAGAAAGATACAAATAGCTCAAGAAAAATCCTATTTCATTTACAGGGTGCTTTTCTAGAGTCTGGTCATTTTACGTGATCCGGTTACCACAAAACGGCACACTCGGGACCAGAAACGGTTGTGGAGCCCTCCCCTTGTGAGCAGGGAGACCTCTCAGCAGAGACAGCGCTGCTGGATTCCCCTGGCAAACACCGGTCCCCGCACGGGCCCGCCCGGGGGCTGTCGGAGGCACGGTGAAGCTGAACTCTGTGACAGTGATCCAGCATTTCTTGGGTACATCAGATGCTTCCAGGTGACATACTGGATGGTCTTGCATGGGACTGGGAAGCGTTGCTTTCTGCTTGACATGTAGCGGCTCCCGATGTTGCACTGAGCAAAGTAAAACCGCAGAGGAGTTCTGGGCCATCCATGTGTAAAAGATTTGGGGCCTGATCCTCAGGAATTAAATGGAAATACATCCATACTTCCTCGTGGAAGTAAATGGAAATATATTGATGAAGAGCAGACAGGTAGATTGTCAAGCTGTTGTTGCCCATCAGCCATGCCAGGTTATATTTAGCTCTGTTACACCTGCACAGAGCCATCTGAACGTGTACCAAAACAATCCCCATCGCCAGCTTTGATCCACACTGTCTAGCCCAACAGCAGATCATCATTTGTCTCACTGGTAAAATAACTGCTGACAAATGTAAGGGTCTTTTTTTTCAGCTGCAAATGCATGAAAATATATTTGGAACATTTTATGGGTAGATTGCACACCTGATGGAAACATTTATGACTGCCTTCTCTCTGGGCATATCAAAAATATCCTCATCCAACTTCACTATTTTTATCAACTCCACTCTTATACCTAACATTCATTCTGGCCTTGAAAATTTTTTTATGAGTATCACAGATGAGTTTGTGACCTCTTTGGTATGCTCAGCCAAATGGCTAAAAAAGAAATCCACCCCTGAAGTAAAGCAGGTCCCAGTAAATCAGTGAGGGGATGCTATGTTATGTACGTGTGTGTATGTGCAAAGTGCTGTGTGAGAGAAAACCAAGGCAGAGAGAGGTGCCTGGATTTATTCTGGACTCGAGAGAGGTTACTGCTATTCCCTTTTTATGCTGGCCCAGGCCCTTTCTACTTTGTATTGCTCCAAATAATTGAAACCCCTATTTGTTTTAATATGCAGGTTTGCATTTACCGTAATAATTCAGTATTACTACTGCAAATATAATAGAAATATAGAGGTACCCAGTTACGTTTTTCAAGAAAGTGGGCAAAGGGAAAACAAGCAAGTGGGTTTTTTTTAAAAAAATCCAGAACTCTGCTGAATCCATAAAGAAAGAACAAAATGAGAAGTCGGAGGACAACATCCCACTCCTACTGGTATAACTGCCCATAAATCCCTTGTCCTTCTCCCATTCGTGCTGTGTGACCCTCCTGTCAGGGCTACGCTTGCTGGTGACTATTTTCCTGTGGAGAAATACATCACAGATGATTTATGCAGCCAGTTTTAGGAGAAATGAGGGAGGTCCTGGGCCACAGGAGCTCCCACTACGCTGTTAGAAGAGATGCCAAGTCTTCCAGCATACAAGGAGGAAGAGGAGGTCGAAACTTCTCCTCTGCCCAGCTCCCCCATAACTCACGTCCTGCGTTGCACGTTGCCAGCATTTGTTCTGCTGCGATGCTGCCTGAGCTCAGTCAGGAGATGCCAAAATGCAAACAACTTCAAAACAAAACAAAACACCTGAAAGCCCCTGGTTTAGCTACATGGTTAAGAGTGGTCTGTCCGCCCAGCGCTCTGCCTGGCTGCAGGTCCCACTCAGGACCCCACCTCATCATCCTCCTGCCTGGTGATGGGGCACCCTTACTCTGTCTGGAGGTGCTGAGGAGAAGAGATGTTTCTTCTTCCGTTTTCATTTTCTGATCTCCAGCACCCTCACACGGCTTAACGGGGGCTGCCCAGGTAGCAGAGTTTGTAGGAGATCCCTTTCCAGCCAAGGCCCCTCGGGGCTGCAGGCAGAAGCTGGGACAGAGCGGTACCTCGCCAGCTCTCACTGTGGTTTGCATGTTTGGAAATGAACTGTGAGAATCTGGAAGTCAGTAACGTGGCTCCTCCTGGCCGTTCTCTTGATGGGATGGAAGCTAAACAGCAGCCCTTGGGAACAGGGTTTGCCCTCAACCTCCTCTGACCTCTGCTAGCAAAAGGCGAGTGTTTTCTGAGCTGGGAGGAGCGAGTGTGACAGCAAAGGAGAAACGAGAGCGGAAGGGGAACGAAGGGCTCTGCACAGAGGTGGCACCCTTGGGGGCAGAGCTGGCCTGTTTGCAACAGCGTGTGCTGTTTGTGAGTGGATGCAGGCAGCGGTGAGGCTGTAAAAGGCTTTTTATTTAAGGTGCTGACACTTCAGGAGAAAATGAGAAAAAGAGATGTGCTAAAAGAAAAATACATTGCTTTTCATTCTCTGTCCTCCCGCTTCTTCCTTAAATTTTATGGGATGAACTTGCTCAATTTAAGTACCTGCCAGCAAAGCTCTGACAGGACGATCAAGAGCCATCCACAGTGCCAGCTGGAAAGCCTACTGATCCCCAGTCCTGAGACACAGCTTCCCTCAGGGCATCTTCCCATAGCTGGAGAAGCGTTCAGCTCCTGCCTCAGACGATGTGGGTCTCTGCTCTGCCCGTGAACATTTCCGTACCATCCTCCCTGGTGGGCTCCGGTTCAGGGCTCAGACCCAAAGATCTGGGCAACGGCAGAGCCTCCCAGCTGAAAGGAAGAGCTGGCGTGGGAAGGGCAATGACAGATGCGATGGGCAAAGGTGTCGCCTGGGACACAGAGGTGCTACTGCCACCTGCGTCCGCTGACTTGGCTGGGCCTCCAGGGAACTGTGCATCTTCGTGGAAAAAGCTGAACTCTGAAGACAGTATTTTTAGCCTGGTTTCCTGAGGAAATGAAGATTCTGTCACTTCATGTCTGCCCATCTGTCCTCATCAACCTTTGAATTCCACTGGCGAGTTGCAAACAAGTTTGGTGGAGCATTAGGAGTCTCGAAAACATTTAGACTTCTAATTGTGAAAATTGGTAGCAGGGAAAAGACAAGAAGTGCAAGGTAATGCATGACTNTCCNTCTGACAGAAGGGAAGGAAGGCAGGACTCAGNAGTTGCCTGTTCTGTTTGAAAGCTCCTAATAAACCTCAGCANGTGGTATTTCTTGCCGCGAACGTNGTGGGTAGAGAATTCCCAACGGGAACGAGCTAGTTTAAATGAAGCAGAAACGGCAGCCTGTCAGAGACACCCCAAACGTGGAACTGAAAAGTCGAGGCTTTATTCAACGCACAGGGCAACTTGTTTCACTCTCAGCCTCCTCTTCTCTGATGGGTTTGCAGGAAGCTTGTAAGAAAACACAACAGAAAAGGAGGAAATCTGCCTTGCTGTGAAGAGGATATTTGGTTTTGTTTCGTGTTTTACCCCCCAGCTGAGAGTGCGCCTGTGTCTGCATGGGTGTGTGTGTGTGTACATGGGTGCTCGCTTCAAGTTTATGGAGCCACCAGAAGGCAATGAAGTACTTAGGAGCTTCCTGTGCATAGCGGCTTCAAACACATACGGCCAACCCCAAGTGCCTACCCCTGCTATGAAGGCTTCACCGGCGTGTTTTATTCCCTCCTCTCACCCTTTGGCTGCCTCTGCTGCTCCAAATCGCATGCTCCTTACGGCAGGGTTTATTTCTCCCTTTATGGTCCTGGCATGCGTTTTGAGTATTGCTGTGAACAGTCAGCAAAAGCCAAAGGACGATCCCTAGTGCCTCCAGTTCTCCTCTTCAATACCTCCCTTAATACCCACCACCACCTTTGACTGAAAGGGTTGCCCCTGCGGAGATGAGCAGCGGGGGGAGATGGTGGCCCGAAGCTTAGCCTCTCTGATCTCTCTCGGGCTGTACGTGCCGGCAGTAGAGCTCTCGAGCTGCTGGGCATGCCCTTGGGCCACCGGCTCATTTCGTCTGGTAAAGAGCCGAGCTCTGTCAAAGGGCTTTGCTGTCACGGCCAGCGCAGGCTTCACTCTGAGCAGCCAGCTCCAGGTGAGGTCCTGGATGCTGGTGATGGCCACTTTGAATTTCAGAACTGAGAAGACCAAGGGATTATCTGAGGATGGGAAGAAACAGCAGGGAATTAAGCAGTCAGATGGAAAGCGCGGTTTCTTTTGAAGTGGTCAGTGGTCAACCTTTGCAAGTCAGCAGCAGACGCAGGGTAGCAGAGGGTGGCTGAGGCGTGCTGGGCACCCTGGGGCAAGCACAGGCCTGCGTGGTGACCTCTGGGGTGGCAGCAGCCTCTGCCGCTCCTGGCTGGGGACAGGCTGACTGCTTCGTTTGCTGTGGGTTAGCAGGCTGACGAAATCGTAGCTGAGCTGGCGCAGTCCTTCCACTTCTGTCTGATGAAAATGAACAAGACCACGCTCCCCCTGAGCAGGGAGAGAGCGAAAATTCTAGTCAGTGTAGCTTGTTAGGTGGTCTGGTTTTGGTCTCTGCAGGAAAAGAGCTCAGCCGTGACTCTTTAGAGGGCCCCTGGGGAAGAGCCCGATAATGTAATGGAATAATGAGTGTCGAGCTACGAAAGCATTTCATTACCAGCATCCTCGCCCCATGCTGCCCCAGTCTGCTGCAGTTATCATGTGCTGCTGACGGGAAAGGTCACCGTGAGATTATCCCGCCTCTGCAACAGAGCAGCTGCGTTTCGGTGAGAGGGTCCTGGCTCCTGCGTGGGCTCAAAGCCTTAGCAGATACCCCGAATCAAAGGGAAAGCTGCGCTTCGGGGTGCTGCTGAGGGGCAGAGCAAGGGATTTCACTGCTCTGAAGAACTGGAGTTGTTGCCCCCTGTCCTTCCATTCGACCTGCCGAGGCCCCACTGTGTTGCAGAGGAAGCAGATGGGTAGACAGGCTCTCTCCTAAACCTGATTCTCAAAATATTAACTGCTTTCCTTCCTAAGTCAGTAATGACTTCCCTTCAGGCCCAGGTGGAGTCTTCAATAGACAGAGCTGTCTCTGAAGGCGACGGCGCTCGTTCAAAGCGGGAGTTGGACCCTGAGAGATGAGCGCTCCTGCTACGCTTCCCAAACTGCCAGCTGCTGGGTGCGGGTGCCCGGCGTGGTGGGGAGGCAGAGTCCGTGTGAGGCAGCCTCAGCCCCTGCCTTCCCGGCTGACACAGCCTAAGAAGGGCACAGCGAGCCCCTGCTCCGCCACGGGCGGCTTGCGTGATGCCGAGTTATCCAAATCCCCCTGTTCCCCATTTCTTCAGGGGTGAACTACAGTGAAGGAGTCTTCCCTCCTCTTGCTCGCTCTCTGCTTTGTCTAGCTGGGTTGCAGGCTCCTGCCCGGTGCTACGGCACTGCCGGGCATCTGCCCTCGTGCCAGAGAGCAGGACCCCAAGGAGTGAGCAGCAATCTGCAAAGCGCCGTCGAGCCTGCGGCAGCAACAGTGCATGGGGTGTGGGGGGGTGAAGTGCAACCCTTGTGTGGCTACCACAAACCCAGCGTTGTACGCACAGATCTGCCCTGAAGTCAGGCCAATCGCTTTCTGCAGTGCAGGCCATGTCTAGCTCAACCTTCAGGGAGCAGCTGGCTCCTTGGGTTCATGTCCCTCTCCCCCCTTCCCCGTAGAAGCGCTGAGCAGCTGAGCCCTCTGCCCCTGCAGCCGCACTCTGGAGCTTTCCCTGCCGTCGGTGCCACGAGAGAGGGCACCTGCTTGCTCCCCCGCCACACAGCGAGCTCTGCAGACTTCCATTTTTAGCACCGATGAATCACGTTGCCTCTGCTGACGGCAGAGAGCAAAAATGCGAGCAGCCCCTACCTGCAGCATTTGCTGCTGACCAGAGAGGTGTCGCTAAGCAGGCTCTGCCTGGCAGCACAGGCAGGAGTAGGCAAGAAGAGGAGACTTTCCATCGAAAGGGTTTTGTGCCGAACACGCCACTGTGCAGCCTTCGCTCCCTTCGTTTGCCTTGGGGAGGTTGCCAGCGTCTGCACCCTCCGGCCAGCTCTTCCCCCTCCTGTTCTCTGCTTCACCCCGCAGATCTTAATACCAGGAGCAGGCAGGTCATAAGCACTGGTAATGCAAGCGACGTCACTCAAAATGTGACAAAAACAGGCACATCCTCTGAGTTTCGTGTATCACCAAGATTTCTCATTTCCTGAGCCATTAGTGACAGGGAAGAGGTCAAGGAATTTATGGTAGTACCAATGAGGTATTGACAGAGAATTCCCTTCTCTGCTCCTCCATTCAGACCCTTCATTTGGTTCCTTACTGCAACTGATGTTTTAGACAGCACCTCTTTGGGGACAGGAAGGATTCCATCCTGAGAACTGCAGGAAGATGTTTCTTGTCACTACAACCTAAAGTCTGTTGCTGGAAAACATTCAGCTTGGGAAGAACCATCAGCTAGAAAAATGTGCCACCTGGCAAGATGCTTTAGGTACCTCCTTACATTTGACTGCGAGGTCTTTATAGGTACAACTGCCAAATCAGGTAAAAACAGCCAACACAGACAATTTTAACATTTAACACCATACCCAACAAAATAATAATGTTTTAAAAATACCTTGCCTGAATTTTTTGTAATAGCTTAGCTCTAGGTTAATGAGTTTAAAGCTCATTGATTGAAAAATGAAAAAGTTGTGTTTTTCTCTTCAGTCTACTCTTTTGCTTTTCATCTGCTAGGACAGTTGAAAGCACTTTTGTCTATTCCTCTGAATTTCTTTTTATTCATTAGGGGTAGTTTTCATACCTGTACATTTGTTATGAGTACCCTGATCTTTGGGTGTTCAACCTGACTCTAGTTGCACACTCAAAGCTGTAGCAGAGAAAATGCATGTCTGATTTGTTACCCTTGGCCTGAGGACGCAAGTGCAACGAGGAGGTACTAACATCAGCACAGCGCTGTGCCTGCCAGGTTTCCCAGAGCCTTTACAGCTGAGCACCGAAAACCCGAAAGACTGTATTTCAGGCTCGGTTTTGGTTATTTACTGGGGGAAGGTAGGGGCTAGACTACTGCGATGTCTCTACACGTGTCAATCAAATCACAGACTTCTACACGTTAAGTGGCTCCAAAAGGGATTAATGGTGTTAGAGCACATGCAGCTCCCACAGATCCATCGGGAATCAATCCCTTCTATGACAGGCAGAAAAACCTCTGCATAAATAGTCAGGTTGAGATACTTGTTGTGTTTGTAATGTTTTATACAGCGTTTCTGATCAGAAGCCATCTAATCATTATTATTAGTGGTTTTTAAGGAGCACTTCCAATACCCCATAGCTCAGATGCCACCCACCTTCTAGTTCTGCTCCTTGTCCTTCGTCCTTCAGCTGGGGATGGGGGTGATGAGGTGTGTCCAGCCCCGCTCCTGACACAAGCAGACACAGCCCTTAAAACACACAACATGATTTTTTTTTATTTGTTTAATCAGTTTACATTCCACAATTGACAGTTTACTTATTTATTTTTTTACTTTTCCATGAACAAGTTATTTAGTTACCAGACAAGATTTTAATCGATGGAAATACAGTGTTCTGTGCCAATCTGGATAAAACCAAAACCAAACAAAATCAAAACGGAAGGAAAACTGTAAGATGTAGCCAGGTTTTTGGCAAAGTCCTGTGATGCTTTCTGCGACTTTTGTCTTTCAAAGTAACAGGGGTTTGTTCATTCCCCCTGTTAGTTCCCTGACCTCAACCTGCCACTAAGCTGATCCTTCAGGGCCACGGTCCTGCAAACACCGACGCACGTACACAAACACCCCTGTGTCTGCAGATTAGCACCTTGGAGTAACGGAACGAGAAGTTTGGATTTGTTTTATGTTTAAACAACTTCTGCTCCCCTCTGCTGCAACAGATTACAGGAAGAAATGGAAAGTACAACACACTCGATAAGATGTCGCATTCCCTGTCAAATTCGCCACCACGTTCACAGCTCACCAGAACGACCTAACGCCATCCTCAGTTGTTGCTGATGTGTTGGTAGCACCCATGGCCACAGGAGCCACTTTGCCTCTTGCAGCAGCACACAAGTCCGAACCTCGCAGGACGTCTCACCCTCGATTACTTCTGCCAACTGGATGTTACTACCCAAAACTCATTAAACTCTGTGCAGACTGGATAAAAAGCGCTCCGCTTGGCTGAGCCGCTGCATACACCGTTCAAACATCCTTGACAATGCCCGAAACATAATCAGAAATGGACACATTTTTAGATTTTTAATATATGCTAAACTTTAATATATTTTAATGAAATTCCCAATGTAGCAACGCAATTAGGCATGTGCCTAGCTTTAAGCATGGCAATAGCATCATTAATGGGACGTTCATGCTTGAAATTAGGCAAATGCTTACGCACTTCGTGGGATCAAAGCTTTGTAGCAGTGCTCTGGTGAAGTCAGGATCCTGAGGGTCCTAATCCTGGCTTTCACATTTACAGCCACTGCAGGTCTGGATAAACCAGCTGCAGTCTGGATTTTCAAAAGTGCTGAAAACAGAAGGCTCCACCTGCAGCTAGCAGAAGTTGCGAGGGGGCATCCAACCACTAAAAATCAGATCTCTTCCCAGGCTTTTGGCTTCCTGTCTCTAAAATGGCTACGATACCTGCCTGCTTCAGACAGGTCTGATGCGACTCGTAAAATTTTCTGAAGAGAAAATACGCCAGATAAATGCAACATATCAATGCATTTCTCTGAAGATGCCTGATTATTGTGGCATTCTAGGTCTTTTCTGACACCGCTTTGATATGTGTGTACTGCACTTAGAAAACATAAACATCTGGCCAAGATGCACCCGCATGAAAAAACATCTTGTACCAGTCGCATTATTTTGCTTGGGAATGTCCTCAAAAACTGCTGACATACTTCAATTCGTAGGCATTTAAGTGCAGGATTATCCTAAGCCTCCCAAACTTTGAATTAGAGACAGTGGTGTTTGCAACTTTCATCATCACCAAAGGATGGTTATGGGAGTTGTTTCATTTCTTCTGACAAAAAGGATGCTTTTCCTTAAGGAAAAATAGGCCAATGAGGGAGTCAAGGAAGGGGAACGCTCCAAAAACTTTTGGCCAGCGTGGTAGCTCATGGCTAGGGCGAATGTTACTTGCGGCAGAAGATATCCTGAAGGGCAAATATCTGCATGACATGCACCTACTACGGATGGAGGAGAGTCCAGGGAGTCCGACTCCTCACTGACTCTTGTGCAAAATGCTAGTGCCTTCACACAGGCGTGCTTTGCCGTGCCTGCACGTATTTGTCACAGGAGCGCGCGGTGGCACATGTGTGGGACAGCGAGGAGTCAGAGCCCTAGCTCTGAACTGGCTGCGTGGTTCGTGAGCAGCACAGTGGGAACTTGCAAGGCAGGGTGATGCTTTAGCTGTCTGATGTGAGACGGCCAGGGGAGCTGCACCCGTCCTCCTGCCTACCCCCAGGACTGCCCCGGTGCCAGGCGCTGCTGCCGTCCCATGGGAGGCTGTGCGTTCCCGCCCTGCTGCCGCAGGGTCACAGCAGTGCTTATGGCTTTCATTAGGAGGCGAGACGGTTATTTTTAAAAGAACGTGGAAAATTATCCGAGAAGATAATCCAAGTGCAGCACGGGGATGAGGGGCCAGGCAAGCCCCTCTGGGCAAAGTCAGCCCAGCAGGGAGGAGAGTGTGCATGGCTGGGCACACAGGGCTGCTGTAAAGAGCGGGAAAGAAAGATAAACTGGGACAGAGTCACCCTTTAGAGCCTCCTCCCATGTGATGCTGCACATTGACTTTATCACCTTCTAAAAGGAGGCTTCCTTTGATAGTATAACTCTGACAAGTCTGCAAAACCCTTGCGGGACACAGTGAGTCAACAGCTAGAAGAGCAACCTTTGGGAGTCCCACATCCCAGGACCCTCCTCATCCCTCTCACGGAGAGGGAGGGCAGGAGGGCGATGATGAGAATTTGGAAAAGTTCTGAAAAGTCTTGCAGAAAATGGTGCTGCATGCTTAAATTTGATTTATTCTCAAGCTCCTCGTCATTTCAGAGTTCACTCTTAAAGCCTTTATTTCTTTTTCACAGACATCTCAAACAACAAAACAGTCACATATGCAAGAGTTGGTATGGAATGGGATTTAGAGAAAAACGTCTTTACAGGAAGCATCTCTATATTTTCACACAAAGGGAGGAAAAGGAAGAGAGGGAGAGAGAGGTACATATCTGACTCCTCCAAAAAGGGAAAGGGAGGACAGGAGATGAATGCCAGGATGAAACAGTATAGCTTGTTCAAGGTGGTACCACGCTGAAAAGTAACTTTTGATCCCTGGAACTCAGCTTTATCTTCCACTGTCTAGCTAAAGTCTTTCCCTAAGTACTGGTACACAGTATTGAATCTTTACAGGTCCCTGGAGGCCAGCTCTTGTCATAACCTTAACAGTATTTTTAAATACAAAGTTGTTCCGAGAGGTGGGTGAAGATTCTCAAGCCACTGACTTAAATTTAGTTGTAGAAATAAATAGTAATGACCATACGTTGGCACAACATCCAAAGTTCACTTAGCCCTGGAGTTTTCAGAAATCAGCTTATTTCTCCCACTCCTCTGACTATGTTTATTTTATTCAGATAAAATATTGGAATATACAAGAGCTCCAAAGTTCTTGTATTGGATTGAATGGCTGGTCCTTCGAAACAGACTCGCTATCAATATACAATGCCAAATTCTGGCTCTGAGACACTCTCACCATGAGATGGAGAACTTTGTTCAGCCTTGTCAGAGCAGCTTTCTGAATAATACTGTCACAGTTCATTCTCGTGTTGAGTCCTCAGTTTAGTTTTTTCTGAGGACAACTATAATCTCAACAATAAGGGATGAAATGGCAATCTCTTTAATCTCCACATAAGCTGTTTGTAGATCAGTTATTAACATCGAAAAAAAAAAAAAGAGACCGCCCAAACTGTACCTTGGAGGAGATCTTTTTGATTATCACTACCAGCTAGATGTTGTTTTTCAGGCCACTTTCGGGATGGAGCAAGAAAGTAACCTTTGAACAGCTCAGCCGTTCAAACTTTTAGGATATAAATTCACTCTTTGAACTGCTTCAGCAATGCCCAGGACTGGCAGAGAAAGCTGAAGAGTTCTGACCAATGATCTCTGACTTCCAGCACTGGGACCATCCAGTAGTCTGTTCCTGGAGACCATCAGGAGGAACTCACCTCAAATGCGATTTCCAGGGGTTGGGGCAAGCCCTATCTCTGCAGTCATGTTGCAGTTTTGGAGGGGAAGGCTGCCATGAACAGTCTTCCACAATTAACATCTGTGTTTTGCGTGGTGAGCCAGGCCGTGCACCTGAAGCACAGGGGCACTGCTGATCTCCATATGGATGCTCTTCTGCACTAGGTCACTGATTCATCTCACCAGGATTTAAGATCTTTTAAGATCTTGGCACCACCCAAGATAGGTGTGTGCTGACTCTATGGAGTGAGAGGAAGCTCCTAAAGCTGACTTAGATGTCAGTTTTACTGGTTCACCATCTAGAAGCAACTGTCTCTATTAACCATACAAGAAGCCAAGGGAGACAAGCCCATTAACATAAACAGCTCGGGTAAGTGCCTAAAGTTAATGGAGATGAACACAGGTCAGAAAATCCAGGCCTTTGTGTAGCTTGACTTCATCCACAGAGGTGCCCCTCACAAACGTACACCTAGTGCAGAAGAACACCATCCATACAAAGGGCCTCTTAATAAAGGGCAGGTGAGTCTGTTGAGAGAGCTAATGTGGGACAGAAATTCTGCCATGGCTTTCTTAGTCCCTTTCTTTTCCTTAGAAAAGCCCTTGAGATCCAGTTCTGTGACTGGGTACACGTTGTGGATGTGCGTGCTGCTGACTTTGGTGTGGTACCCCTCCTCGACTGGTGCGACAGCAGAATGAGGATTTTCCTGGGAAATAATAATTTTTAATTTGTTTTGATTTAAATCTGAGATACATGAGGATTGTGAAAAAAAACAGTCCTTTGCCTGAAATTCTGTACATCAACCTCGGGTTATTTCAGGCAATCATGAAGCTATGGACATTTTTCATAAATTTACAAATATATACACATATATATACATATATACATGTATAGGTGTGTCAGCCTGTGGGCTAGATTGACCACTGCATTATTCCAGCCACACCGAAGTACAATGGTTGGGTTTTATAAAAAAAGGTTGGTATAAAGTTGGGATGACTTAGCAGTGACTGTTCCTGTGTCTATGCGAAAGGTCCTTAAGTGGGCTGACATGTCAGTACAGCCCCCTTCCCCAAGTCCCCTCATCACACACACACATAAACAGGACTCGGTCTTACAGTCGTTAGTGAAGCAAATTTCCCATCGATTCCAATGACCTGTAATCAAAGGGAATTTTACTTGGGAAAGAACTGAAAGTTCAAGCCCATTTTAGGTACAGTTTACAGCTTTAAAAGTTGTACCATCTGTTATACTAAGCCTCAAAATAATTTAAGTTACTGCAGAAAAATATCTTCAAAAGTCCCCAAATATGCTTTTCTGTGCAAGTAGGGGAAATTTTGTCCTGCAAAAGATCAAACAACAAATACATGAATATAAACACTTTAAGTGATGGAAATTGCCGAGTAAAAATAGTAAGTTTAAATTAGATGTCTGTGATTGTTGTTGGTGCCCAGGAGTTATAAATAATTCAGTACGCTCTAACTGAATAGTCTAAGGCTGCACTTTTATTTTATTGTTCTGATTACTCGAATCTTTTTCTTATGATCTATATTTTTAACGAATAACCCTTTATAAAAAAATACAGCCTTGCGCTCTACAGTCAGATGAAAACTATTCTTGAGATAAAATGTCATATGAGCTTAAGCAAATTAGGACCGTATATGTACTTTTTCAAAAAATATGTAGGCAAAAAAGGCATTTAGTGTTTCCTATTCACCGTCTAAGGAGGAATTGGATGCTGAGGCTTTTTTGTCTGGCTGGCCCCAGGAGACTGAGCCGTATCTGATTCATGCTCCTTGGTGTCTACATCACTTTGAAACTGCGGGCAAAACCCGCAGGTCACACTGCTTTTTGAAGACTTGCCTCTTTATCTCATCCACCACGGAATCGCTGTTGCTGTTTGGGTTATTTCTGACCAGCTGGCAAAATAGGAAGGCCACTTGAAGGAACTTCCTCTACAGAGCTATTCCTGTGCCCTGCTGCCACAGATAGGGCTCAGACCCACGGGGCTGTGAAGCTCCCTGCTGTGCCGAGCAGCATTGACCGCGGTCTCCATGCTGCCGACAGCCTGCAAAAGCCCTCTGCAGAGGACAGAAATAAGACTCAGGCGGTGTCCTGCCATGGTGCTGCCTCTCGGCACAGCAGGATTTTTAAACTAGAGGATCATAAACTTTTCTGATTTGGAGGTGATATGGTGCAGTCTTTTCTCTTGTGACTGAGGCTATCTGTGTTAGAGAAGCACCTTGCAACAGCGGGTTTCAAGAGTCAGTCTTGGGAACACCAAGGCTGTCCTTCTGATGGGACTTCAGTTCTTTTTCCCTTAGCGTTACGCACTCAGAAAGTGCCACCCGTATGTCTCGCACACGAGCGGTTAGTGCCAGGGTCCGTGGCACCAGAAGGCAGTGAGGACTTGTGGACACAGCTGCATGTTTGGAGGTAGGACGGCTAGCTCAGGACTGATGGGATCGGAAGTGGCTCTGTAGAAACCCTGTGTTGAAGAGCACTGGTGGTCAGCTCTGGAAAGTCTTGCCTTGATGTTTCAGGATGTTACTGCCCTGAGCTGTTCACTGCCTCCCTTTTTGCTGGATGTTTCTGCCCAAAGGCAAAATAAGCAGAAAGAAACACATATTTGTGTCTCAGCTGATTCCTTTCCATGCATCTCTGGGATCGGAACAACACTGGCAACTCTTTCTTAAATATCCAAATACATTTTGATGGCGGACAGCCAATTCATGCCAGTTGTATGGTGCTTCCCCACATCTCTTCAGCAGATAGTTTCCATGGGATCTGCACACACAACCTAACACGGAAGCAGATGGCATCTGAATTGCATTGCAACTCCTGAGTTAAGTATAAAAGAATAGAAAACCAAACTATTATGCTGCATTTTGCCATGTGTTTTCTCTCTCTATAGTACACATATTTACAGGTTACTAGCACCCACATCGTGTGGGGTATGCATGTGTGTGTCTAAAGAAGGAGGAGGGTGAGGGTGTCCATGTGTATACACCCTACGCAAGAAAACTTTTGAAGCTGCTTTCTGCCACTCTGCAGGAGTGTTGATCAGTGAAGGAAAAATATAAAAATGCAGTCCTAGAAAGGACTGACAATTCCTGCTGCAGATGCTGCGGGTGACGTTGGATCGTCCTCACGTAACTCTACCAATGCCCGTCAATTCTGACCTAT
>Ga0065711_1036598_pt1 | contig 20817 bp, 14 predicted proteins | sample Hoacrofraction12_FD_59098 | JGI IMG/M metagenome (GOLD analysis project Ga0065711, IMG submission 59098) | Hoatzin crop microbial communities from Cojedes, Venezuela - Epithelial fraction 12 v2 (version 2) | ecosystem: Host-associated > Birds > Digestive system > Esophagus > Crop | place...
CCCCCATGCCCACGTTGCTGTCTCTCCTCGCAGCGTGCCGGCCCGCCGCCGCCTCCTCGCCCAACGCCACGGAGCCGGAGCGGCGCGGCGGCCCCGGCCAGCCCGGGGCCCGCGAGGGAGAGGCCGTGTCGGGTCCCGACTACGAGGAGGACGAGGAGTACGAGGAGGCGCCGCCCGTCCACCAGTACATCGTGGACGACCTGATCCGAGGTGAGTGGGCCGCACCTTCCTGCCGGCTGGCCTCCGGGCTGGCAGCGGCACGCTCCGGCTCGAAGCTGTCGCGTCGAGGGTGTTGGGGACACGAATGTTGCGTGAGTGCGACCCGGGGTGCATGGAAGCGGTGGGTTCGCTAGCCGCTGGCTCTGCCCTGATAAACCTGACAGGAGGGCTGTAGCGGGGCAGCCAGCACCTCCTTGCTGTGGAAGCCTCGGCAGGGTTTGTGGGTGCTGTGTGGCCCGAACGGTGGGGTTTGCGTCAGGTTGTCTTTCCTGCTCCAAGGATTTCCTGGGTGTTTTCTTGTGATAGCTTATTTGGCTTGGAGTTGACTGAAATTTCCTGGCAAAGCAAACACTTAAACCCCTTAAGTGGCTGCGGGAGTTTGTTAAGCATCTCTCAGGCAATGCTTCACTGTTGGTAGCTATTGTGTGAACATGTTGTAGTTTGTCTGCTTGTAAGCTGTGAGGAGATGTGAATAGCCCACCTGACTGTGGGGATGGGAAGATGTTGTTGGTTCTCGCCTAAGTGCAGTTGCAGTACAGGCCAGGTACCTGCAAGTGATTTCTACCTCGATAGGTGTTGGTAGGCTGGTGCTGTTGCCCTCTAGGGTGTGTCTGGCTCCTGTTTTTCCTGCAGAAACACCATGAGGCTTGAATGAGACTAAAGAACCCCACAAGTGAAGGGGGACCATGCTCCAGATACTCAATTGGGGGAATTTGTGGACTCTTGCTGAAGTTTTTTTAGGAGTTAAAGACCTGCAGGAGAAACAGGAATGTCAGAGTTATTGAGCAGTTTGGCCTGTAAAACTACTGGCTTGGTGGCTTAGGTGTTGTATAACTGCACAGAAACTTGTTACCAAAGGTGGTTGGTTTGTAGACCAGCTCTTCTACTTGGCATGAGGTTTATCTGTGGAGCCTTTAAGCTGTTATGATTCAGCTGCGGGTGGCTTTCCTGGCTGTGCAGCTTGCAGACAGGGACATGGAGATCAAACCAACAAGCTGAGCCTTGAAGAGGGAAGAATGGAAACAGGCTCGGTTATGAAAGCATGAACCTAAATATCAAGTCAAACTGGACAGAACAGGGGCCTCAGCTGTCAGTAGTAAGCTCACACTTCTAGGGACAGGAAACCTTGCTGCAGGAACTGTGTTCCTCGTTTACATATTAATATGGCTTATACCATTTGAATCAGACTTCTGGTTGCTGAAGGCGTCGTTGCTTTTAAGTAACTTCAAGCCAGGCTTGTTGCTCTAGAAGTTAAAACAATCAGATGTCTAGACAACAGTGAGCTGCACCTTGTTTCTGTGTGCAGGCTCTCTTCTCATCACTAGAAATACAGGGTTATGAAGTAGTTGGATCAAGCTGCATCCTGTTGTGGTGATTGCCTTTATGCATAGTGCACTAGGTAAAATATTAATACTCCAAAAACTATTTTTGTTAGGTCTGTAGAGCACAATAGAGAAACTGAAGAGTATCGTAAATAGCTCTTCTAAAGACCTGTTCAGACTCACCTGGGTAACTGGTGCTCCCAAATAGCGCACCATTGTACTGAGAAGGCTTGCTTTATGCCCAGCAGTACAGGGATGTTCTCTTCAGAGAACCAGGGTTTTACCAGCTTGCTCTGAACCAATGCTGTTGAGCTTTGACTGCTGGATGGAGCAGCTACATAGCATATGACCCTTAGTGACTGGCTTTAGCTTCTTCTCCTCAGCAAAAGGAAGATGATTGCCTTTGCTTAAATCCAAAGGCTGCTAAGTCACCAGCATTTTAAACCACGCTCTTTTAGAGGTTCGTCTTAATTGGGATAATGAGGGGCAGCAGTAAGCAGCCGAACAAATAACCTGACTCTTGCGGACTATCCTGCTTTCACTCCTTCGGTGCACTCGGCATCTCTCTCAGAGTAGGAGAACTGGAACAGACCTATCTTCTGCTGAAGACAGCACTGCAGGTTATTTGGGAGAAACAAGTATGCTAACTGGGATAGCAAGCTGTCTTGCTTCTGCAAGTGCCTGGGACTATCCAGTGAGTCTTTCATCACTGATGCAAATGGAGAGTTTAGAGCGATGGAGGCTGTTAGCCTTGTGTCTGAGTCGATATAAAGCTAGTGGATGGCTTCGCTTGGTGTGAACTCCATGTTCTTTACAGCTCTTAGCTTGAACCTGTACAGTTTCACTCAAGTATCTCATGCTGTGAACTGCTGTGGTCCTTCAACTCTGCTTTTCATCTCTGGTGGATCTCCTAGCTCATCTGCTCGTACTGCTTTTTGTCTGCATCGCATGGGACTTAGTGGTGGCAGAGTTGCGCTTAAGGAGCTTCTAAGCTTGCTGGCTGTGAAATGCTCACGTGCATCCTGTGCTTCCTGGTCACAGATTCTCCTGCAGTGACCATCCCCCTACCCCTCACCAAGTTCTGTAATTCAGTACTCACAGAATCCAGCTTTTTAGCATTGCTAGACTGAGTCATCTTGTCCTTTTTTCAGTTGAACCTGTGGTTAAACCCAAACCAACAAAGAGAGGGGGTGAGAAGAATGCTGGCAAATCGAGAAGGAAGAAAAACAAAGGGAAAAACAAAAAGAAGGGGACTCCCTGTGAAATGGAATACAAAAACTTTTGCATCCATGGTGAATGCGTATACCTAGAACATCTCCAGATGGTGACCTGCAAGTAAGTCACTTGTGCCTTTTGAGTTAGATGTGATTGACATGAGCCCATGGCGTATGAGGGCTCAAAGGAAAAATCAGTGTCAACTTGGCATAGATCCATCTCCTGCCGTATTTTGACTGAGAATCTTTCTGCCATGTAAATTAAGTGATGATGGAATCCGAGATGCGTAACTAGCCACTGAACTCATCAGTTGGTCATAAACTCAAACCAAAAGAATGAAAAGGCGTGTCTTCCTGGAACATCACGCCCAAACTAATCTCGACTTGTTGAAATGCTGACAAACCTTGTGCTAGAGCAGTGACTGCGTTTCGTGAACCCACTCTAAAGGGAGCATCTTGAGATTCATGGGAAACTCTGAAGATGTCTAAGTTGGGTTTGAATGTGTGTGGGTGTCCTTGGCTCCAGACAGCACTGGAGCTGATAAGAACTTGTGTCAATGTTTACTTGCAGGTGTCATCAGGATTTTTTTGGTGAGCGCTGTGGTGAACAGTTCATGAAGACTCAAAGGAAGAATGAGGTGGCAGACTACTCGAAGACTGTGTTGGTAGTGGTAGCTGTCCTGCTCTCAAGCATCAGCTTCGTTACTGTACTTATCATTGTGATAGTGCAGTAAGTATTACACTCTTTGGTGTTCCTATAGCTTAAATGTGAGCGGGGCTTGTGTCCCGTAGCCCCAGAACGTGCGTGGCTCATCTGAATTTCCTGTGTGGAAGACATCCAGAAGCGCTCTGGTCTTACCCTGGCTCAGATTTGTCTTGAGGGTAGAGGCAAGGTCTGAGAAGCTCTTAAGTGACTCGGTGTTCACTTACCCCCTCATGCTGTTGTCTGTGGCTAGCCTGGGACCCTGATGTTTTAGAACAAGAGCCTTTCCGCTCTTGCTGCAACCAGGATGGTTACAGGGCTGCAGAACATCAGTGGGGAGTGGAGGAGGAGCATTAATGCTGACACGGCAGTGCTTTCCCTAAGCTTGGTGGAGAAGCCTGCAAGCAGTAATGCAACAGCCTCATGCATGGCTGTTATCCAACAACTGGAGAGACAGCTGGAGGGAAGGAAATGGTGCTCCAGCTGTCCATTTATTAGTGGAGATCGCTGGGCTTAATACTTAAACTGGGGGGATGCAAATAGGAGAACCAGCGCTTAGCCCCAAATACTGCACTGCTTATAGCTAAGGTGGAGGGAGTGACCGTTCCAGCCTAACCAGCTGCTGGCAGTTCAGCATGGTGGGTGATCAGAATCTGGGGTCCTGCCGTGAATGGATTGAAAGAGCTTTTCTGGGTGTGTGTTTCAGGCCTTATATCAGACTCTTCTCTGTGCCTGCTAACTAGCAGTCAGCAGCAGCTCATGCGTGCCTGTACCTTTGCGTCTTGCCAGTGTGTCAGCCAGGAGTTTGTGCTGAGGTTAGACAGTCAGCGTGGGGAGCCCGGCTGCAGTGTTTCCGGAGTACTGGAGCAGTACTCCAGCTCTGACACTGCAGCTGCACCACAGTAGGGCTTGGGATATTATAGGTGAAACTCAAAAGTTCAGTCTAATTTTAGATCTTGATGAAGTACATCAACAGAATTGGGTACATGCTGTACGCTTTCCTGCAATTCAGGAAACAAGGTGTGCGTTTGTCACTTCACTGTTGCTTCATATTTAGATCTTAACTTGAGGAATGCTGGGATGAATCTGAATGCTGCCTCATTCCTTGCTGCTAGGAGAGATAACCAGTTCTGTAAGGGCAAATGCTCATTGTTAGTTTCTGGAGTGAGCCATGGAATAGGATTTGCATTTGTTTCGTGCTCTGAACCCTCACAGGCTTGAAGCACAAGGTTCATTAATCTGTGTCTTCATCCAGAGAAGCTAGATGGTCTGTCTGGAACAGTTGCTAGAAAGAAGATTGAGAAATTGGGAGAAAATCAATAAGTAGCTTATGATGCATTCAAGGGACACATCAAGGGAACAGGGGCTTCAAATACTTGAAGTCCACAGGGCTCTGCTGTGGGGAGGAGGAAGGCAGTCTGGTCTCTGCAGCTGTTTGCTCAAGGCACCAGGAAAAGCTGTTCCCCAGAAAGGCTCCTGGGGCTTTGCGTAGTTCCAGCAAGAGGCCCTCTTCACCTTGCTGCCTGTTTGGGCTGGAGCCAGGAAGCCCTGGTGCTGTGAGGTGAAAATGCCAGTGCCTAACTCAGGGGGCTTCTCAATGTTATTGTCAGATACTGCTTGATGCCAGATGTTTAAAAACTGGCTTGCTTGAAACTTCCTGATACTGAGGAGTTCCTTGAGGATTCAAAGGACATGAGTCTAAATGGTGCAAACAATGTGGGGGCTGTTAACAACAGGGTGTACGTCAGGGTTCAGAATGACCTCTAACATGCCATAATTCCACAGGGTCAGGAAAAAGTGTCCTCAGTATGAAGAGAAAGAAGAAAGGAAAAAACTTCGACAAGAAAACAGAAATGGCCATGTTGGTGTGTAAACGAGGAGAAAGCAGGTATGAAAGCTGACTTGAAATGCCTTTCAGTCCTTCTGGGCTGGAATTACCATATGAAAATCGCATGCATGTTTTGCAAAGCTGGTGTTTGCTTCTAACACTTGAAGTGCCTTGAAACACATAGGTTACATGTGAATGGTCGGCTTGGTTGTTGGGTTTTGTGAAACCACCTGAGCTGTGTGAGTTCTTCAGCAATGCTGTTAGCTTTCTGGCTGCTGTCTTAAAGGAAAAGTGAGGATAGGAAGCTGTACTGTGATAAGTGGGCTATGAAGAAAAACCAAACCCTAGTATCTGAGCAGAGGCAGGTTTAGTGCAAGAAACCATGGTAGACTTCCATCATGGAAGATGATGCAGCAGCTAAGTGGATCATCACCCCTGCTAAGAGAAGCACTGACCATTTCCTTGTCTTCTCTGCAAGGCATCAGTAAGTTTCTTGTGCTTAGAGGCTGTAGACCAAGACAAAGCTGCCAGTTCTCTTGAGCACCATAGATGGGCTCTCAGTCACCTTTCATACTGTCATAGCAGCCCAGTACTAAAGCTCCTTGACCTAGGTGGATCCCTCCTGGGAGGAAGCTAGTGGATTTTGATGAGCAAGCAAGTTGGTCTCTTCCGAGTGAAAGTGTACCTAACAGCAGGCTCAAGGACCGGTACTGAACAGGAGTTATGCTGCACGCTGAAGGAGGAAACTATAGAGGATAGTCCTGAGAAGTTCTGGCAAAACCCAGAAGTTTTGCTTTGTTGCATGCCAGCTACAGACTTTGTCCAATCTTTGTCCAGTGACAACTGAGTGTTTAGCTTAAAGCTTGCTTGAAGCTGAAGAGTGTCTAGCAGGGTGTCCTCAGGTGTGCGCACATACTTAACCTGCCTGTCTCAGGTGGTGGTTTGACTCAGTTCTAGCACAGAGTGCTTGTCTCTTGGGTGGTGATTAATGTGCCTGGTCTGCCCCTTACAGAACAGTTCTGATGTGGCCACTGCCAAGCTGCAGGGTACCTCTGGCTACCTGACACATCCACCTGGACACTGTGGGCTGGTGCTGTTGCTGCTAAGCCCTGATTCATCAAGACAGAGGCTACTGCAAGGAGATGTCAACATGCCACTTGCTGCTGAATTGCTTGCTGGGGAGGACAGTTACCGCTACATCTTGGCACAGGGATGTGGAAGGAGCTGCCACGGTGGGGTAGAGGACCTGCTATCAAGATCTGCTGAAGACTACTGCTACTGAGCCCTCTCTATTGGTCCTGGAGCATCAGTCTCTGCTGTAGTGTGGATGGACTTTCTTCTGTTAGCAAGTCTCCATTGGCAGCTCAGACCCTAAGGTGTTGTGGCTTTCAGGAATGGATGGGGGGAGAAAATTCCCTTTCCTCTCCCAGAGTTAAAAAGGGAAGAGCTCTGGATGGCTTCTCTCCATAGACCTCAGTGGATGAAAAACCCAATTCTGCTGTCACTGTGCTCGCTGTTGATACCGGCTTCAAAGAACTTCACCTCTAGTTCTGACTTGCAGGGTGTTGGTGACAGATCTTTGTCAGCCACACCTGGGTTCTGTTACTGTATGTGTGGAAAGTAATCCCTCTGAATTCAGTAGGACTGGTTGTGAGTGGAGCTATCCATTCGTGTGTATGATAGCCTGAGTTAAAATCAGTCACTCAGGATGCTGAGACAGTAAATGCAACATGTGAAGCTCTGTATCTGAAGGAGAAGATCCACGCTCAAACAAGCTGATCAGCCTGGACCCATCTGCTGTAAAGCTACTTCTGCTACCCGGGTACTTGCTGCTGCTTTAAGCAGCACTTAAAGCATACCATGCTTCACATCAGATCCAGTAAGTTGAACTTGACCAAGAACCTGTTCCTTTGAAGAATTCATGCACTGACACTCTGCAAGCAGTGGTCTCTGTGCTCTATCTTCTGGTGTGAAGAACTCAACTTACCTCAAACTCTTCTGACCCCAGTGTCCTTGGTTTCTTGAACTGTCTGTCCATTCAGTCTTGAGCACAGAGTATTATCTGAGTTCAGTTTCTTCTTGGAGAGTGAATGTGTTCATTCACAGAGCAGAACTCTTCTGGTAGCAGAGAAACACCATTAACTGTCAAGTCATATCTGTAAATGTGTAAATATTTATTACTGTATTTAATATTTAATGTTTCCATAACAAACTTATTTATTTTATAATTAAACTTTTTACATAACCTAATCATGGTAAGATTTTTTTCTTGCTCTCATGTAAACACTTGAAATTAGAGCTTGGTTTCTCCTCAAAGCAGGAATTTGAACGCTTAAGAGCACAAAGCAAGGCTGTGAAGAGCTACAGCCCTGCATGAAGTAGGAGCTCGGTGTTCTCACAGAGTGCAAGTTGTTTGTAAACAAAATGTGCAAATGCAAGTACCTGTTTCAGTAGGAAGTTCATTTAATTCAACTACAAAGGAATCTTTGAGTTACTGGATTAGGGAGGGGTGGAGTGAGCCACCTCATTGGAAGCAATCTCAAACTGAAGTTTGAGCAGATGAGTAGCCCTTTGCACTGGACTTGAGAGCTGGGAATATTGAAGAGGGGAGGGCCTTTCATCTCTGTGTGGTCAGAGAATTTGGACAGCAGCTGGAAACTCTGTCTTAAGTAAATGAGGAAAAGCAGACTAGCCTCAGGCCACTGACTCCCTAAACAGAAAGGGAGCCTTGGCCTCCACAGTCTACCTTAAATTTCTTTTCCTTCCCCAGGTAATTAGTTATTAGTCCAACTGCATGCTGATGTTCCCTCTGAGCACTTCGAGCAGTGAGCTGAGATCTTAAGTTCAGAGATGACTAAAAAAATAAAAAGGGGGTGAGTTCAGCTTTAAAGCCACACTTATAAAGGTAATGATTAAGAACCTTGTTTTGAGGCTCTTCTCAAGAGTGCCTTCAAGAAATGTTGCTGCCTGTGGCGTAGCTTGAAGCAGAGAAGAAAAGAAGCAGCAGCAGTTTCAGTTAGGACCCCAGTTGTGTACCCAGTGTAGGAGTAGAACGCACTCCTGTCTGGAGGAGCTGAGGTACAGTTGCCTTGGCCTCCTGACTTAGCCAGGTAGTCCTCTGCCTCTGAGAGCAGCCTGTATGGTATGTAGCTGAGGTACAGGTAAATGTATTGCAACATCTCTTGGGAAGATTGCAAGACTTCATTCCAGGGAACTTGCTTCATTACCAAAGTAAACAGCACTTCTCCGAGCGGCTTTTCCACAGACATTTGCTATTGGAGCTCTGGCAAGAAAAGCTGTTTCTGTAAGTCATGCCAAGCTTTTTGCTTTGGAGTAAACACGCTCGATCTCAGTGGTAACTGAGCTGTAGCCTAGTGAGACTGGGGATGGATTGCGACTCCCATTCCAACATCGTGAGACTCTTCTTCCCGAAACTCTTCTATCTCTAGTCTGCTTTCTGGGGTAAATACCAGGTTTTCTACTTGATAGGCTAAACCAATGCTGGTGTGGAAAACTGAGCTGTTTTCCCTCTTCCCTCCCCAGCGTGAAAGCCAAACAGGAGTGAAGCTGCTAGTGTAACTTGTAAATTCTGTCTGTTGTGTATCTTTTGCATGCTGATTACTGAGCAGACTGGAGGGTATTTTCCAAAAATAGATAGTTACGAACTGGAGAGGCCCAAATGAGCTATTTCTGGGAGGCTGGAGTCTTGAACATTTGCATGTCAGCTGGTGTTCTCCTGACTTGGACTTGAACTCATCAATAATTAGGAAGGAAAAGAATTTTGCCAAGTCTCTTTAGCTGGAAGTTTGGAAACAGTCGAGGGCAGGCTTCATAGAAGTCTTGTTCCCCTTGAAGGATTTAGGTTGTGGCTGCATTTTCTGAGAGATAAGGTAGCCAGCAACTCCCTCCTAGAGAAGACTTTTGCTATGGGTCAGTCACATCCAGCATTGCTATAGTGTTTGCTAGCTGGCAGTAGTGTTTTTTTCTGCTTGAGCTATGTCCCTGACCAATAACAGCTTGCCACTGGGTTCCTAATGTGAATTTGATACACAAGCACCATGAAGATGTGCAGTGTCCAGTGGGCTGTTTGCTTAAAAAACAAAAATACGGCCGATGGGTGGAACTGTGTGTCTGCAAGTCTCTTGCTGTCCAAGGATGCTGCACATGTGTGACAAGCAAATCTGATCTGTTGCAGGGCAAGGCCAAAGATAATTTTTATTGGTGATCCTACGTGGCCGGCTCTGCTCTTCAGGATATATACATTATCTGGCTTTTAACCTGCTCCCCTCACAGTGGAGTTACCTTAGTTCCACTAAGTGTACCTCAGTTTCTGGTCCCGCATCTCAGTAGCAAGCTATGCCTCCAGATTTTTCTTGACCTTCCAGTGGCAATGTTGCTTTGACAGGAGAGCTTCTGTGTCTTTGTCACTTGTACCTGCCTCAGCTGAGACCAGGAAGAGTAGCCTGACGTTCTTGCACAATTTTGTGCACACACAACTGATTTTGCAAGGTATTTTCAATATCCAGGTCAGTATCCGGGAATTCTGGTAATGTGAGGGTCATGTCTGCTTGCACAATTCCTTCCTCTCTCCTGAATGTTTCGTTCTTCACAATTATTTCATTTTGTAGAAAAAAATAGTAACTCCTCACAGTGTTTTTCTCTATTGTCTGTTTACGGAGATTTTGAGTATTTTGCAGTTGTCTATGACCAGAGTAGCTTCCTGTCTACTTCTGGACTTTGCTTCCCCCCTCCTGCCCTCCTCCCACGATGCCCCTTTTCCCTCAGAACAGTAGCAGATGTCGCTTTGAGTCTTGGCCTGCTGGATAGTATAGGAGGGCCAGTTCTACTCTGTGGCAATGAAAAGTTACGAGTTTAAGATGTTTTCTTTTCCTCGGTCTGTCCGGATATACATGGATATCTATGAAGGTGTTTGTGTTGGCAGTGGCTGCGAGTAGAAGTTGTGCAGTGGTTTGCCTAAATCCACCTTTGAGTTGTTCCATACCACTTCCGGTAACTGGTATGAAGTTTTGAGTTCTTAAAATAACTTTGGGCGTTTTTTACATCGATATACTTACCTAGCCTGTTAGCGGTACAAATACTTTGGTAAACTACCTGAGCAAACATATCTGAAAGCAAGGTTGTTAACTGGGACAAACGCTTGCCTCTTGTTGAAGAGGTTTCTCTCGGTGCGCTAACGGTATGTCTCGCTTCAGTGAACAATCCTGCAGTCACTCAGCTCTTGAGGCGCTATCGTTGATGGGAATTGATGGCTTCCCATTCTTGGTGACAGCTGCATGCAGTGAGTGAGTGTGCCTCAGGAGCAAGGGCCAGTTGTCAGTGTCAGTGCTGGAGTCTGTTCACATGAGATAGATCAGAGGACAGAAGCGTCAGACAGCCTTTAATAAGCAAACCTTGATTCTTTCTCGTTTTGTGAACAAAGCTGTACATACCTATCGTTCCTCTGCTGGTTACACCTTCCTTGAGCGAGTAATCCTCGCTGACTGCAGGTCTGGCTTTGCCTATGACTGGCGAGTTTGCTCGGCTGAGACAGCTACGCCTGTGACTGTCAGAGGGAAACAGCCATTGTTTGCTTGCTGTGGATCTAGGCCCAAAGCCAAGGAAGCAGGATTCGGGCCTTTTTCAACCAAAGGAGACCTGTGAGGTGGGACATCTGAAGTCTAAGGTAAAGAGATGCTTTTGAAATATATTTTCCTAGTAAGGAGAGTAGCAGTTTTTCTTGAGAAAAAACGAATTTTCACTCATGCATCTTTTGTGCCAGAAAGACATATCTTTCTGCACACAATTCAGAACAAAGCCACTTTTGAGCTCAGCATTTTTTGGCTGAAATAATGCAGCCTGTTCTCTTTGCATTTTGGGACAAGAAGCAAAACTAAACAGTCCGAGAGTCTGATCTAATCCAGCATTTCCAATATGTCTTAACCTCAGCGTCATACCCTCATCCCAGCGCCGTGCACACAAAGTCAGGTAATGCCATCATTACTTCTAACTGCCTTTGGATTCTTGCCTGCTGATGCTCTGGTTCAGACACTGGAAAACAGCTTCCCTCTTTGAGTCCGGTTTTCTTACACAGCTGGCAATGAATTTGTATCTGGATATCAGACAGCGGTCACAGACTGAATTAGTTCACGGGTGGTGCTTGGAACGTGCTAGTTTTCTGGAAGATAGAGGTCCATGTTTCAGCATCAGTTATGTACTTTTTGCTTAGGAAAGGAAATATCTTCAGCACTGCAGGTAACTAGTTAAAAACCAGTGGAAACAGAAATGACTCTTAGGTGTCTAAAGCGATGAACATGCTTTAAAATGTCTTTATTAGAGCGTCCACAGGTCCTGTCAGTGTAGGGTCTGAGCACCTCAGAAACAATCCGGAGCGTATGATGTGCTGTCAGACCTGCATTTCACTCCTTATTGCACTGCTGGGATGGTAAGGTGAACTGTTGGGGGTCGAACAAGAGCTGAACCTGGTAGCTGTCCCAGGTTTTAGCCACAAGACTTCCCTTCCTCTTGCATCCTTTGCCCTCGCATTTCTAAGCAATGTGGTTTATGTTCAGAAATGAGGTAAGGTGCACAAAGAAAATGCAAGTAGAAAGAGTTGCAAATGGAACTTTCAAATGTAATTTCCATAGGCAGAGAGTTAGTGTGGCTCCCGTTGATAGCTGTCTGCATTGCTTTCATTCCGTATCTGCCTCCTGTGGATCTGGCTCCTTCCAGTCAAAAGGTGCTTTCCTGTCTTGTGCCCAGAGATAATTACCATCAGGGATGAAAGGCAGACACCTCTTGGGTGGAGCAGAATGCAGCAAAACCAAACCAGGGCTTAGGGCAACAAATGTCCTGTCAGGTCTTAGCCTCTCTCATTTATGATGGAAGCTTTTCAAGAACATGAACAGTAGCTATGTGTCTTAATCCTGTTCAGATGCTCTACGCAAGCACTAGTGTATTGCCTGAAAAAGGCAGTAGCAGCTGGGATTTCAGCTGGAAGAGGGAGTGAGGTGGAAGGATAGGGTAGCAGAGTAGAGCAAAATGGGCCAGAAGAAGTACAGGATTTTACATGACTCCCCAACAAATACCGCTGCCGTGGAGAAATAGTAACTTCCCTTTAAAGGCTTATCTAGGATAATTCCAGTGAGCTCTGTTATCACCTGTGAAGGAGCTCTGGAAGTGCTGAATCCAACCAATATCTCTGTCACACCACTGGAGTGTAGGGAATATTAAGGCATAGTAAGTCATGGTGGGGAATGGCCCCTGTGCTGCTCTTACCATAGTGCCAGCGTTCCAGTGCCTGTTGTAGGCTCAGCAGCAAGCGCCTCTTACCTGTCTGCAGGCTTGCTGGGACACTGACACAGCGATGCACACTGTGGTGTGGATAAAACCAGAAACCATTGCCAGGTCTTTGAGCAGCTTGTATTAGCAGCAGCACTAAGAAGGAAAGGATCCCCTTAGCATGGCTACACACTGATTTTTCTCAGTCACATTTACAGTCTTGAAGTTTATGAGACATAGAAAAGATATGTTGCCATTAGCTACATAGCCATGCCTTTAGAAGATGAAGTTAAGATTTGAAAGAAGACATGAGGTCCGCAGACAAAAATGCTTATCAGTTTCAAACCTCTAATTAGGTGTGCAGAAACTGGTGTTGTGCACGCAAGCTTGGTGACGGCACTTGCAAATAGGTAGCCAGGGAAATTCTGCGTTTGGAGTAGTCTCTCTGCAGATGTGAGGGCAATTCTGCTTGCAGTGGAAGATACACAGTGACTGCTTTTGTGCCTGGTCCTTGGTTTTCTATTTTTAAAAACAGAAAAAAATACAGGAAACCTTCTCCTCTGTTCTGTGTCCATCCCAGCAGTGCAGACTGGAATTGAACTGGTTTTTCTGTGGGCTGGCACGATTTACATAAGGAATCACTTACTGCAGTGCTAATGAGCAAGCAGTGCAAGACTCAATGTGTGTCTGTTAGCAAAAGTATCCAAGAAAAATTGGGAAGGGGCAGTGAACATTGTTGGGGGGACCTTGTTAGCCATCAGCGCTGTCTAATCTCGGTCTCAGGAGCATCACTGCGAGTTTTGTCATTGATTTAGCGGGAGCTCAAGGGAAACAGCAGTGTGCAGAAGACTCAATCCTTTTGCTGGGGCCTGAAAAATTCTGCTTGAAGACATGATTAAAGGATTTCATAATTCTCTTTGTCGAGATTATCTTGGCTTGTGCTAACAGCTGCTTTCGTTCAGAAGATGTACATAGGTAACAAAGGCCCTCCTGGTGCATCTGGAATATAGTTTAAACACATGGTTGGAAATTGCGTCTTTCTCTCTGTTAAAACCCTGTTTCTGGGTTTACCTGGTTCTGGAGTGTACTTAAGCCGTGCTCACCGCTCAGCTGTTTCATCTCCAGGATGCATTTAAGTCCACGCTCTGCTGCAGAGCGTGTCACATAAAGCTGTTACACACTGAGACCCGAGTGGGAGTAGGATGAGTGTTGCCACTAAAATAACTCCGTGCTTTACTGTCTCACACCGATGTTGCACAACAGCCTCTGAATGAATCCCACTCACACATCCCAGGCGATTGCGCTACGGTTCGACACTATGATTCAACATCCACTGTCTCACTGGTGCTGGGGAGATGCTCCACAGAATGGTAAACTCGCAGCAAAACAAGGCAGCTCGTGTTGTCTTGGGAGGATCCAATTAATAACAAGCATTATCTTCATCAAGATGATGAACAACTTTAATGAAGGCCAAAGGCCTTTCGTCCCCTTGCTTAAATTTCATCACAGCCATCCCCAGTCTCGGCTCAGCATGCGAGCCAGTCTGGAGGGAGCTCTTTGGAAAGCAGCCAGCGGGTCTGCCAGGAGATTGGATCCAGTTGCATCAGCATGGGAGCAGGAATGCTCCCGGGGCTGGCAGGACCAGTCCTGACTGGTTTTCCCAAAGCTCCTCCCGCAGGAGCTCCTGCAAGGACAGCCACTTACCTCACCAAAACCTGGGTGATCCAGGGATCCTCAAAGTAGAACAGCTGTTACCTGGCAAAAGCAGGGAAGGGATTAACCCTTCCCTGGGCTCCAAGCCCGGTGACAGAGTGAAATGGTAGGTGAAACAGCACCAGAAATGCTACCAAGCTGTGCTATCTTTCACCATCGTGGCTACAGAACTGTCACAGACGAACGTCTACCAAAACAAGGATGAGCCAGGCCCTGGTTTAGTGGAAGATGAAATCAATTGGTCTGTGCTGATTAACAGCTGATGAGAGAGATAACTTTATGGAAAGCACTTCAGCCTTTCAGAAAGGCTGTCTTGGACCGACTGCTTTGTACAGGGTTATCAACGCTCGTGACTTCACTGTGAACCTTTCCATCAGTGATGGTGCTTCAGGGAGGAAACTGTTGTAGTTTTTGGTCTCTTTTGTTAACAGTATTTCAGTATGAATCTTTGGAGGAGCTTAGAGCGTTTTGTACACGTATTTGTACATGTGCACATCAGATCTAAGTATCTACAATTGCCTGGTACTGTGGAGGACTAGATGAGGCAGTCCCTTCAGGGGCCCAGTGCCCGGAGGTGCTTAGTGGTGTGTTACACAAAGGGCTGGCTCCTGGCATGGAGGCATGGCCTGAGAACCTAAGGTTTCACCTACCTGTTTTGAGCAAGAACATTTATGGCCCTTAAGGCCAGAAGGGATGAAGTTCAGTGTATGAAGTAAACGTTACCCTGACCACTTTTGAAAATAGCGAAACTTACTGTATTTCCTCTCCTGATATTTAGAGTCAGCGTCGTGATTTGGGAGGCCCATCTGCCAGATGTAACATGACTCAAGCTGGAAGCCCGAGACAATGAGTGAGAAGCTATCTTCAGCCTCAGTGGGTAAGTTTCCATCTCCAATCCAGGCAGCACGGGAGCGTGATATGGGCAGACATTCCAGCCTAGCTGATCTCAGGTGCTCTGAAGGAAGTAGGACAGGCAGCAGACAAACCCTCAGGCCTGTTTATGAAATATTCCTGCACAGTAGCTCCCCAAGTGAAGTCACCAGGGGAGGAGGAGGCAGGGGTTGGGGGGGAGGCAGTTTGCCACTAATGCCATGACCTAAGCAGAAATAAGCCTGACAATTGCTGCTTCACCCCTCTACCTTGCTAATTGCTATTGGAAAAGCTGTCTCCAATGCAGAGGATCTGGGATGACTTTGTAGCACAGAGAACATCGATTACACAGATGGTATCACCCATGAGTGCGGCTAAGCCAGCGACCTTGTAGATGTCTTGGGGAGAAACAAGATATGCCACACATGAGAGTGTTTTGCATGGGGTTGCTGTGCCCACACGCCTTCTGCCGTGACCTGGCATGGCGTGTCTGCCCGGCCTCCCAGAGGACACTCGCTCGCAGCCCACAGATACGCTGCTGTGGCTCACGTGGCTAACTGCAGCTCAGAGGCCTGGCCAGTGTGGCTGGGGCCGCTGAGTGCAGTGACAGGGCAGTGGGTGGGAGAGGGCCACTGGAGGTGGTTTTGTCTCTCCGCGCTGCCCTGCCGGGAAGGGTTCAGCCTGCCTGGAGTATGGCCTCCTGGTGCTCTTGCTGTAGTCTCTGTCCTGTAGGCAGCGTGGTACTGCTGTGCGTGTGAATAGCTGCTCCCCCCAACGCATGTGCCCTGCTGAGCTGTGAGTTGCAGTGTGTTTCCCCAGGAACCCCAGCCCTCTTCTTTTTCTTCCTTAGGAAGTTGAGATTGGTGGTGCTTCACACCTTTAAGCATCCCTTTCTCAGCACCCTTGGTCAGATCTGTGGAATGTACGACGCCTTCTCAGAGAATCGGCACAGCTAAGCAGGGAATTCATCCCTGGCATGGCCAAGACCCTGGCAGTTGCAGGATGTCCCATGAGACTCAGCTCTGTGTGCGCATCTCTAACTTTCCTGATTCACTTGTGACCATTAAGGGTCCCATTAGCGTCTTAGCACCGCTCTGATGTCCTGGCCCAACAGCAGTGTGATGGTGATGCCTCTCCTGGACCTCTTTGCTGTCTCCTTCAGGCTGGCACTCTCTAAGCTCTTCCCCACATTTTGTCTGAAGCAGCGTGCTCTTGGCTGTTGCTGCGAGGGGGAGGTTGGCTGGAGGTGCCTGCAAGATGCAGACAGGTTTTGCAGTATCTGGGGTGTTACCTCACCCTACGGAGCCTACCTTGAAGAGATTAAGCAACCAAGACCTCATCACACTGGCAACAGTAGCGCTATGTGACCTCTTTTCAAAGCTGTAGGAAACCAGCAGCAGGGCATTGACCGTTGCCTCATGCTTCCGTCAGCCCGCACAGCTCCTCAGATGCTAGTGTAATTTATAACTTCTGCTGGGTGAACCAGGATTGATCTGTCCTCTGTAAAGAACCTTAGGCCGATCAACTCTGGTTCGTTGAGCCTGAAAGGTTCTTCCAACAAAATCAGAAGATACTAAGAGTGCAAGAGTTAGTCTGGAGATTTCAGCCCACTCTGCACAGCCTCCCAGAAAGGTTTGTTTCCTCTTCTAGCTAGGTGGGAGGGAGACAGATTCTCCGTTAGTGAGGTGGCCTAAATAGAAGTCTGTTTCTTCTCCACCTCCCAGCTGATGAGGTGTAAGCTTCAGCTTACAAAGGGGGCACTGAGCCAGGCTTGGCAAGCCAGCCTCCCTTTTCATACTGGCTTCCTGATGCAATCTCACACCTGCCTCCCAGTGCTGGTGCAACCAAAATGTGGCTGCCTGTGCTCACTGCTGAGTCTAAGCCGTATCAGTTCCACCCGTGTGCAGTTCCAGCTGTCAGAGCTGAGCCCCACGAAGAGAGGGCCCCGCTACAGACCTCAGTCAAGTCAGGCCTTTCTCAGAGGTGTGTGCTACGGCCCCGCAGGTTTTTTGGTGAGTCACTGGAAAACAGGATGTAAAGAGAATTTGCCGTAAGAAATGCTGTGCAGTCATTTATTCCCAGCCTACCATTGTGGGTTTGTTTCTTTCTGTGCTACCAGGGCAATGTGTAGAGTCTCTGCAACTGGTTCTCACCCATCCACTATTTCAGGATCGAGGTGTATCTACTTAGTAGCAAAAAATTATATGGGTTAATTCCTGCACTCCCAATGAATGAATCATTAAGGGAACAAAGAAAGGTGCCTCCTTTAAAGTATCACTGCCACCTGCTTTATGAACATACGCCCAGGTTTACCTGTGCATATTTAACCCCTTATCAGAGCAAATACATGACAGTCAGCTCTGGCACTGGCTGCACCTCTGACATGGGTGGCAGGAGGAAACACGTTCATGCACTTGAAAGTGGTGTGCAAAACTCAAAAGAATGCTGAAAAAGAAAACAAAACCCTTTATAGGGTTCATTTAGCTACGCAGCTAGACCTGGCCAGGGGTAGCTCCCACCTCCCACACCCTTCAGTTTCCCGACATGTTGAGGAGGAGCGATACCCTGCAGAAATGCTTAGCGCCTGGCAAAACTGAGCTGGAAAGGTGTGCCTCCCGCCAGGAAAGCCCAAAAGCCTCCTTGCTGGTGACTGTCGAGCAGTTTGAGTGGAGCAGCTGACTGTCGAAGCCAGAGGATGCAGTAGCTTCCAGGGAGAGCAAATTGCTTCCTCCTGAATGCAAGTAAGAACAGCATCCCCTTCAGCTGAGAACTGCAGATTGGCCCGAAGTGCAAGGGGGAGGACAGGGGACGGCTGTACCTCCTGTGTGTTTTTCCCACTTGGTTGGGTTGTCAGTATACAGTCTGGAAGAGGTGTGCCCCAAGGATCTGAAGGGAGATAAGCCACTGAACTGTGTTAGCACATGAAATAAAAAACAGTGGGAGCTTCCAAAGGATGGCAGAGGTACAAAACCTGCTCACAGAAGCACATAGTTGTGGATGATTACTGCAGCACACTCCTCCAGCCGGAGGTGTGGCGACGTAGCGTGAGAGGAGAACGTAGCAGAAAGTGAGTAATGCCAGTGCCATTCTTAGTAAGGAATCCTATTTTTAGTACGGATTGGCTTGGAATATAAATGGCTTTAAAATCAAAGAGCCAGTGAAAGGAGAACTCCAGTGAAAGGTGCTGACTGCGGAGGTAAAAGCAGAGCCTTCCTCTGAAGATGACCCCGAGACACACAATGGCAGAAACCGGACGGTGGAGGCTCTCTGGCCCGGTGCTCTGTACTTGCACTGTCCCACGGCCCTTGCTTTCTGGCACTGTTAGAGGCAGGATCCTGGGCTTTTCTTGTGGTCCCTGCACTCTGCAAGCACCCAGCAAAGTGCTGTGCAGCCAGGCACTGCTCTGCATCCAGCCGGGGAGATAGAGACACGACAAGGTGTCGGGCAGCAGACCAAAAGGTGGCAGGCAAAAGGTGGATTGGTGTCCCTGTGTTGTGTCTAGCTTGCCTCCAAAGGAAGAAGGACAGAAATGCTATCTTTTATTTCTGTCTGTGAATTAAATACGGAGAGGAAGTGCTGCGGTAAAGTTTTCCAGCGCAGCCGACACCTGAAGCTCTGAAGGGTTCAGTCGCCTGATACCTGCTGAGCTACTGGCGGTGCAGGGAGGGTGGTGCCTAGCCCCTAACGTCCCAAGCTGCTTAGAAAATTAAGTCATGCAGGAGCAGTGGCCAGTGCTGCTGTCAAACGGTTTGCAGTGCTTGGATCGTTGTAAGCAGATTGTTGTCCTTTTGGGTTTCACAGGTTGGCTCGTTCTGGTGGGGGTGACGGGACATTTGCCACCAGGTGTTGTGTTGTAATAGCTGCAGTCTTTGTAAGGCGCAGCTTACTCCATAGGGGAAAGAGACTGAGTGGAGTCCTGCAAAAATTGCTTTCTTTCTCCGGGAGAAGAGGTTTGTCTTGGGAAGGCTGTGGCATATCCTGTTTCCTGTGGGTGGTGGCTGGAAGAGGTCAGCTACCTGTATGGATCCGGCAACAGTCACAGCTGAGGCCGTTGAGTTGTTGCTGCTATGCACATACTGTCTGCGTGGAAAGAAACGCCATCACATGCGTTGCTGAAGTGCAGTGCCATTAGTGAGGGCTGTGCTGGGCCAACCAGCCGTGCCCATCCCATGCTGTTCTCAACGCAGCGGTTAAAAGCCAACTCCAGCAAGCTCTACTTCCCCCTGCTGCCCCTCTGTGCCTTGCACTCCGGAGCCCTTCTTCTCGCCCTCTCCATTGCCTCCCCAGTGCTGGAGCAGATGGCCCAAGACCTGGGAGCCCATGTTTGCCTGAAATATGTCCTCAGAGCAGGAACAGAGATTTTAAAACACTCAAAGTTGCTGCTGGTTTGAGACCAACTCCTATCTTTGTAGCATACTGTACGGGCACGGGGAGTAACGGCCTCCGCGTGTCCCTCTGGGTCTCCACAGCACAGCAAAAGCAAGACACAGACTTTCTGCAGCTGTGGCAGGATCCCAAGTTACTGAAATCTTTGAGGTGTGTCTGCCTAGGCCTTCTCTGCATCACCAGCTCTCCGAAGACAACCAGCAAGGCTTTAAAACTCCAAAGCTGGTGGTATTAGAACAAACTAGAATAATTAACTTCTTGAGTAGAATAAGAAGTACAAAGGGCAGTTTGAAAATAAGAGCTGTTATTGGCAATAACACCTCTGCCTACGCGCGGACACCTCCTGTCCTTGCAGGGGCTCTGGGTTGCAGCAAACTGCCCAGTCCCTTCTGCCCTGCAGGAAAAGCAGAACCTCTCTTTCTTGTCTTTGGGGTCTAGCTATGAGGCCAGTCCTCTGGGCACTCTGCCATATTTAAAGAGCATAGAACTCAGATGAGAGCCAAATAACTAACAGAGATACTGTCTCTCACCGTGACTCAGAAGCGGATAGTCTGGCTGGCGGTCTGTACCTGTGTCGCAGACATGGCTGTGATTTCTGGAGATCTAATGCCCTGACTCATCCATAGGCCATCTAGAAATCCTGGGCAAATGTCCAGAGGCCTCACATTCTGCCTGGGCACCATTTCCCAGCAGAAAAGGAGGAACAAACTAGAGAAACCCTGGTAATTCATGGGACCTACTGTGTTTTGGATGACAAGCTGACCATGAGCCAGCAGTGTGCCCTGGGTGCCAAGAAGGCCAGTGGTCTCCTGGGGTGCATTACGAGGAGTGTGGCCAGCAGGTCAAGGGAGGTTCTCCTCCCCCCTCTACTCTGCCCTAGTGAGGCCCCATCTGGAGTACTGTGTCCAGTGCTGGGCTCCCCAGTTCAAGAAAGATGAGGAGCTACTGGAGAGAGTCCAGCAGAGGGCTACGAAGATGATGAGGGGACTGGAACATCTCCCCTACGAGGAGAGGCTGAGGGAGCTGGGCTTGTTCAGCCTGAAGAAGAGAAGGCTGCGAGGGGACCTTATCAATGCCTCTAAATATCTGCAGGGTAGGGGTCAGGAGGACGGGGCCAGACTCTTTCCAGTGGTGCCCAGCGACAGGACAAGGGGCAACGGGCACAAACTGAAGCAGAGGAAGTTCTGTCTGAACACGAGGAAGAACTTCTTCCCTCTGAGGGTGACGGAGCCCTGGCCCAGGCTGCCCAGGGAGGCTGTGGAGTCTCCTTCTCTGGAGATATTC
>Ga0065711_1036599_pt1 | contig 20817 bp, 14 predicted proteins | sample Hoacrofraction12_FD_59098 | JGI IMG/M metagenome (GOLD analysis project Ga0065711, IMG submission 59098) | Hoatzin crop microbial communities from Cojedes, Venezuela - Epithelial fraction 12 v2 (version 2) | ecosystem: Host-associated > Birds > Digestive system > Esophagus > Crop | place...
TCTCCTTCTCTGGAGATATTCAAGACCCGCCTGGACAAGGTCCTGTGCAGCCTGCTGTAGGTGACCCTGCTTCGGCAGGGAGGTTGGACTAGATGATCCACAGAGGTCCCTTCCAACCCTGAACATTCTGTAATTCTGTGATTAACTTGCCCATACTGGGAGCTAATTTTACAGTCGACTCATTTTTTTGCTTCAGTCTTCTTGAGGTTGCTTTTTAATTCTGTGAATTAGCATCGATACACCTGGGAGGACATTTTCTTTGGATCCCGCACTAAATTATTCTGAACCATGTAGAAACAGTGACAGTGAGAGGAGCTGAGTATCGGTCTCCTCATCTATCCTGTTAATGGGCTTTTGGATGTGAATTTTTGCACCTGTTTGAAGCAGTGATATTAGCATTCCAATTCAAACCTTTGGAGTGTGCCAATGAGCAGTTTTGCAGCATGTCTGAGGTGCTTCATTTTTCCCAAGAGTGGGCAAGGATCGACAGGTCAAGTATTCGCTTCTGTGTGCAAGTTAACTCCTGAACCAAAATTCGGAGCTTGGGGTACAGATGCTTTGAGCGGGTCCCTGATAAATGAGGATGAGAGGCTGCTAGCTGTTAAGGAATGGATGCTGCATGCTAGCACAGGGTCAGGAGAGCTGGGTTTTGCTCTGGTGCTTCTGGAACGTTCAAGTGCAAATTCATGTAGCACTTTTATCTTTCATCTGTTGTAGGAAGTGGTGACTTTTTTATTTGTTTAAGGTTAATCAGCCCAAATGGCATTGATTGTTTAGTGGAGTGGTGTCGTGGTTTAAGCCAGCAGCTGGCAACTCAAGACCAGACAGCCACTTGCATGGCCCTCCGCTCCCACCCCTCAGCGGGATGGGGAGGAGAAATGGGCTAAAGGGGAAACTGGTGGGCTCAGATAGACAGTTAAAAAAAAGACATCAAAATAAATACTACTACTAATGATAATAACAATGATAATAATGAATATGCAAAACTAACAATATACAATACAGTTGTTCTCACCACCCGATGACTGCTCCACAGCCAGTCCCCGAGCAGCGATCGCAGAATGTCGAACTTGCGAATTTTGCAAAACGCCTGAAAAAGACCAAACTTGCAAAAAGAAGTTCGAACTCCTGGATAAGAAAGGATTCGAACTCAGGGGCAAGAGAAGAGTAGAAAGCTTCCTGCACCCCTGCCAAGCACATTCATAAACAGAGCACGACGTCTATGGTACGGAATATTTCCACTGGCCAGCTTGGCTATCTGTCTGGCCATGCTCCCTCCCAGCTCCTGCACACCTGCTCCCAGTATGGGAGACTGGAAAAAGTCCTTGATTTCATAGCAACAGCTGAAAATATCAATGTTATCAACATCCTTCTGGTACTAAATCCAAAACACAGCAGCTACTGGGGGGAAAATTAACGCTATCCCAGCTGAAACCAGGACAAGTGGTTAAACAAATACATGAACCCTCATGCGTGGGCTTATTACTGTGCTGCTTGGTGCCTCGGTGATCTGCCTACCAGCTTCTGGCATCTGTTTCTTCTTCAAGGGACCTTCACCATGGTTGTGCTGCTGCCCTTTGAACATGGAGCAGCTTTGCCAGGTTTGTCAGCAGAAGCATCTCCAAATGAGGTGTCTGTGTCTGGTGGGATGCTGGGGCGATGAACTGCTGGTGGTAATTACCCGAACAGAGGGCTGCCAGGCCTCGGTCTATATACCGAAGTCACAGAATGACTCAAAGTCATCCAGCTGTGGTGCATCGCTGTCTTGTTTGGATGCTTAATTGCATTGCACTCCTTCTTCTGCTCCTTCCTACAATACTAATACCCATCTCTTGTCTGGTCCTTTCTAAAGAAAAGTTAGGCTAGGATTCTGTTCTCTCTTTAGGGGTTTGTCCTCTTGACAAAAAGCGAGGAGGTGGCAATTAAAGTCATAGAACTTGTACAGCTCTGAGGGAAGGGCCTCCTTCCAATATGAGCTGACCAGCAAGCTCAGGCTGATCCAGCTGTGCCAATTTGAGGAAATTTCCATGTCTCTTTGCGACCTACCCCTTTGGCGTGTGTTACCGCTCCCCCGGCCAGGTCAGCGGCATGGACATGGGCATGCACACCTGCATCGGGTGCTGGAGAACTGATTTGGTGTGTGTGCATGTGGTAGCTCCCTGCCTGGATGAGTGACCCTGGCAGCTGTGTGGCATTGCAAGTGCTATGCAGTGTGGTGGGATTGCGGGGAGAGTGCGCTCAGCCTCGTGGAGATGGCCCTGCGGTTACGCTGGATTAGCCGTAGTATGCAGCTGCATCCTAAGACTGCATTTCAGCACATGCATGGAGGCTTTGCACTTCTAATTGATTTCCCTCACTTTCTTTCCAGTTTCGTGTAAGTGGGACCTAGAACATGGAGTGCCGAGGCTGATGCAGTGCTCCTTGTGCTGCAAGCAGTTTTATGTATTATTACAGCATATGAATTTAGTTCCTTTTTTGTTAATTATGAGGTTTTTCATCTTTGGTTGAGTGATTTAGATTTTCTGCTGATGGTTTAGTGGATGTAGTCAGATCTTTGAAGAGACCAATTCATACGCGTGAACGAGGAAGAAAGAGGAGGCAGATCCTGCTTCTAGTGCTGGTGGATCATCTGCAGATACTTCTGCATGACTATATGGTTAGGAAAAAAGGCACCATATGTTTGTGTGACTGTTGTAAAGCTTGCTGTCTTTTTCTGTTCAACTCCAGGCTTTTTTTTTTTAGTGTTATATACATTTGCTGGCTGTATTTTAATAACAAAAATGACTTCTGAAGCTGTACCAGAAATGTACCAGTTTTGTGGACTGGTGAGACAGCATTAACTGTCATTTTTAAGTTTTGTTTTGTTTTGTTTTTTAAAAGACACTAGCTTTTAAGTCTTATCCTTTCCTTTGTAGTTTTCAGACAGCCTCATTTATTTTTAGTTCAAAAAGATTCCCCTCTTCTCTAGGAATTAGCAAATTAAACAGTATGGTTTCGTTGTTTCTTTAAAGTTGTTGGTTACCTTGTATTTTTAGTCTCTCTGAATTTATTTATTACAATGAAACAGAAGATAATCCTTGAATTGGTACTGCTTTCGTAATGGAGTATTAGGCATGTAAATCACAGGAGTATATGCATTGCAAGGGGCGGCATTTTGAATTAATAATCTGGAATAGAACAGCACTGTCGTGTTTAAAGGAACTTTGGTTCTGCAGCCAACAGAGTGGGTTTAGAGGATCAAAACATGTTGCACTGTAAAAGTGACTCATATAGAAACACTTACACGGTTTTACATTGTCACTGTTTTTCATTCACTACACATGCACACACACACACACACACACACACACACACACGTATGTCCCTGGCTGAGATGTTCTTTTGTCTTGTTTGTTGGTTTCAGAAGCTCCATGGCTTTTCTGTAAGAATTATTTAGTGTCCCAGATCTGCCAATTACGAGCTTCTCAAGCTATGGGCACAGGAGCAGAGGGGCGAACCTCCAGGCAGAAACCTGGTGCAAACAGCGTGGAAGCGGCTGCAGACAAAAGGGCAGGCTGTGCATTTGATAACATAAGAATTGAGTCCACTGGGATTGAAATGCAGGCATATGAAAGGTGATAAATTTAGCCCAGGGTAAACTTGCCTTTGGGAGAGAGCTCAGTCCCTAGTAAGTGTCGGGTGTTCACAGCATTTAAATCAGGACAGCTTGACTTGGCACAGATTAACCCTTTTGTGAACTCCTGTCTTTGGTCTGTACAACCCATATCCATTTGGGTTTCTCTGGTCATGCTATCCGTTTCCACGTGGAAAAAAAAATTCTGGGTGAAATGCTGAACGTGTGGTGCATTTCTGCTGGATTTCCAGGCCTGTGGTGGTTCAGATGAAACCATGGTTCTGAAGAGGATGCTGGACATCTGGAGATTGTGGTCCCATCTACTCTAGGTATACATAAACTCCGTAGCTGGAGTCAAACATGGCTTGCATGAATTGCATGTTTGCAGTCAGGAAGCCTAACATGTCTCAAGCATGTTGGCTTACCGAGCTTGAGCAGAGCAGCTATCATTTGTAGCCGGTGGAGTGGCCCTGGCTTTCCGGAAGCATTGGACTTGCTGTGTATAAGTTTAATCTTTCTTGTTTCTACGTAGAACAAATCTTCCAGAGCCACAATCGAAGAGATTGGTCAGCCTCAGCATAATTTTTCTTCTTCCAGGGTCATCTTTAGTATGTGCATATTGCTAACAAGTAGCAACTCAAGATAGTATAAAGAAAAATCACTGTCCTTACTGATGAATGTTTGTGTGGGACAGTGTAGTCTTTGGACTGGTAATGCAGCCTTTCAGAAGCAAAAAAAGAGACAAAGACTGGTAGTTGAGTACAGAGGGAAAATTCACGTATTAGTCCTTGGAACTGGATTACCTTGACATTTGTTATTTCTGTAGTAGTTTTGCTTTACATTAAAACCTCCTTCCAGGAGTGATACCAGATTATGAGAGCCGAGGCTTGGCGCTGTCTGGTTGTGTCTTACATCACATCTCCACTTGGTGACCTTGCTTATTCAAGGTTGCTAAGGCTATTTTGCGATGGCCCGTGAGGCTGTTGCAGCACTGGCCCTGCGCAGGCCTTCTGGCAGCCTGTGCTCTACAGGCTTTGACCCCTTTGGAGGGAGCACAAATGAGTGCCAGTGTTTCCAGACGGCTGTGATTCATTCAGCGTGTGTTTATAGTGACACGATTGTTACAACCAGGGTCAGGTCATAAATTGTGAACCTTGAGGAGGAGGAGAAGGTTCTGTTTTCCTAGCTAATTTATTGGGATTCAGAAACTTCACATAATTAATTGATTTGTGCCACAAGTGGGTCAATTATGTACTTTGAAAGCTCTTAAAGATTTTCATGTGGCTCCAGGAAAAATGAAACTGCCCCCCCTACCACTCTTGCATATTTTAAAGCAAAATTCTTCAGACTTTTTATTGGCAACCACAACAGACACTCAGCTTCTGAAATTGCTCTGAGGTGTCAGACTGAGGAGCTGAAGTTACAGGCTCTGTGCCGATGTTGTTGGATGAAGTGCTGTGGTCTTTGTCATGCATAGAGTGGGTGTTAAGGATATATTAATATAAACCCTTGGTATTTGGCATCTTCTCTTGAACGGGTTATACCTACTTGCTTCTGTCATCCGCATTTTTAAATTAGGGCCTTAATCACATGTCTGTGTATGGTAATAGCTTCTAGAGTGGGAGTGGCCTCATTAAAAAGTAGTTTATAATCATGATAACATGTTCATTTGAGGTGAAAAGACAGTTTTTATTTTTTCTTTTAAATGCATTGTGTAGTGACTGTCCTTGCTTTTTTAGCTTGAGCAAAGTAATGTCTCCCGGAGCTTCTTTACTCAGCCTGGAGTAAATGTCAATAGAGCGTCCTGTTGTTTCTATCTACCTTGACCGCTGCTTTAGGAGAAATCTATACCTGAAGACCGAACATCTCTTAATTTCTCATCTAATTGATGACCAAGGGGGAAGTAATGGCCCTTTCAGAATTGGTGGGAGGTCTGCGATGCAACTGAATTTGGAAAGTCAAAGCTCTTCCACAGACATATTGGCATAGGTGCTTTCTTCTCCTCGTCTTCATTTCTTGGCGGACTTGCAGTGCAAGAAATGCTGGGATTTAGGAAAGGGAAAGAGAATATGTCTGTGTCTAGTCTGCAAGAAGATAAAAAATGGTAGCATAGGCAAATTGAGTGATCATAGGACTCTGACGCAGAAGAAATGCGTAAAAAAAGGCTGAGTAAAGAAGCTCTAAATGCGTAAAAAAAGGCTGGGGGGATTCTTTCAGTGTTGCAGTGGTGGTGGGAGGTTTTGGGTTTTGATGGCTGTACTTTACTAATATCATTAATGCTCTCATCTGAATAATGAAGTTAATAGTCCAATAATACAAAGTGTTTTTGTGTGGGTAGAGTTCAAATCTGCAATGTATCTGATGGTCTGTTGGGTGCAATTTTCTGCAAACCTGCTAACAAGACCATGATCATTCATTTGTGGTGTGTCTGGGAGCTTACCCGTGTAATTCAAAAACTTTACAGTGATTTTTTTTTTTTTTAAAGTTCTGATTTTACTTGGATAACACTTCTATGTTGATATAAGTATCAAAGCTCAACAAAAGGAATAGAAAACATATTTAGAACTTCAAGCAAGGAAAGGTCTTGAGAAGAGATGATAAACAGTAAGTGGATTGAAAAGTCATGATTATATACATATATACAGCTGTTTAGGCAGCACAATGGAATTATATTTTCCTTTCTGACTTGTATGAGAAGACCAGCAAAATTAATTGAATCCAGGTGAGTTTATTTAAGTAGTTGACAGATGAAGTATAACTCCAGCAAAAGTTAATCAATGTTATTATGAACTTAATTAGGCTAAGGATGACAGTCACATTAGAAGCAAATTTAGCTAAACTGGTGTGTGCATATTAATCCTATGCTTTATAACTGGCATAAACTTAAAATTGCACTTGCAAGCCTTGCTCTTACAAACTAAACTTAAATGGACTGTCCGTTAACCAAATTAAAATTTCACTTGTGTGATCTTGCACTATAGAAACTAAGTAAGTTAAGAGGTGAAAAGGAAAGGCAACAGTAGTGACTGGGTGGAGTCCACCCTGGAAATTTAACATTTGTAGTAGTCTTTTGAAGGATAGGCACTTGTACATTATTGTGAAATATAGCTACCAACATTTGGTTTTAGTTTTGCGGTGAAAACAAAACCCCATTCACCAACATTAAGAATCAAAGAAACCTCAACTTTTAAAAAAAGGAAGTAACAGCAATACTTCTTTGAGATGGTTCAGGATGATTTTAGCATAGGTTTTGTCTCACTTTCTTAGCTCTGAAGCTGTGATGCTAACATGTAGGGGTTAAAGTTGTGTTTAAGGGTCTCTCTGTAAGTAGGCTGAGGGCCTTTGACAGTGTTTTTTTCCCTAGGAACTGCCTACCTTAAGAACGTAATAAAAACACAAATTGTGTGTGTGTAAACACCTTGTGTCAGAGTGGAAAAGACAGAGTGTTGAAAAGATACAGCATGAAAAGTTTTGTCTATGATGTGTTGAGTTTCAGCTGAAAGCTTCCCAGCTTTGCTGAACTGCAGTCCATCTCAGTGGTGGGAGAGTGAATGGGTTTTCAGCCATGCTATTCAGTAGGTAAAGATAATAGGGCTGGGGATGCTGTGCTTAAAGGCATCCTGTCTTCTCGGAGTTTTGTCTCTATTGATTTTTCTTTCTGTTTTCATTACTACTGGAGCTGTGTTGATCTCAAGAGCACGGTGGTGCTTGGAAAAATGGAAGCCTAGAAAGGGCTTGCTATAAACCGCATCCATGCTGCAATCCGGATACCTTCTGACTTGTCTTGTCTTAGAATAGAATAGACTTTTAAAAGACTTTAGAATAGAATAGAAGCATTTAGGTTGGAAAAGACCTTTAAGATAGCAAGTCCAACTGTTAACTTAGTGCTGCCAAGTCCACCACTAAACCATGTCCCTAAGAGCCACATCTACACATCTTTTGAACACCTCCAGGGATGGGGACTCCACCACTTCCCTGGGCAACCTGTTCAAATGTCTGACCACTCTTTCAGTAATGAATTTTTTCCTAGTATCCAATCTAAACCTCCCCTGATGCAACTTGAAGCCGTTGCCTCTCATCCTATCACTAGTTACCTGGGAGAAGAGACCAACCTCCTTTCAGGTAGTTGTAGAGAGCAATAGGGTTTCCCCTCAGCCTCCTCTTCTCCAGACTAAACAACCCTAGTTCCCTCAGCTGCTCCTCGTAAGACTTGTTCTCCAGATCCCTCAGCAGCCTCGTTGCCCTTCTCTGGACACTCTCCAGCACCGCAATGTCTTTCTTGTAGTGAGGGGCCCAAAACTGAACACAGTACTTGAGGTGTGGCCTCACCAGTGCCGAGTACAGGGGCATGATCACTTCCATACTCCTCCTGGCCACATTATTTCTGATACAAGCCCGGATGCCATTGGCCTTCTTGGCCACCTGTGCACACTGCTGGCTCATGTTCAGGCAGCTGTCGACCAACACTCCAAGGTCCTTTCTCACTTGGGCAGCCACTCCTCCCCAAGCCTGTAGCGTTGCATGAGGTTGTTGTGACCAAGAATTCTGCAGTGATCACAATGCAAACCCTACTGCTAAGCTGGGTGGCTGCTTGCCTTCCCTTCTCATCTGTGGCCCTGCATCAGCATCTCTTTTGTTATGAATTTCTTTAAAAACAAAACATTGGTATCTCAATTACAGTTTTCTGTGTTCTTTCTACCCAGGGTGATTTTTAGGGTGCATGCAAGAGTGACCACTTGAGATCATGGCCTGGCTTGTAGGAATTGGATGTCAGCTCCTGAGGTGGGGGGATTAGGCTGCTCCCGGCCAGAGCTGCTGCTCCTCATGCTGCTCCACGAGCCCTCTGTGCCTCGCATACCCTAGCAAAAAACTCTGGAGAGTGGGTTGGCTTGGTCAGCAGAAGAGTTTAAGTAGTTCCAGAATGGATGGGGGAAAGACTTGGCTAGGAGGAACTAAAGGCTTGACTGGCTGGAGAGCGGGGCAGAGAGTTTCCTGCAAACCTACCGTCTAAACAGAGCAAAGGCCATTCGCAGATTTACTTTTCTTTTTGGCAGACTGTATCTCCATGGTGAAAATTAAGAGAGTCTGCAAGCTGAAGAGCTTGTAAATCATGGTTCTAGAAAAAATGATAAGGTCCAGAAGGATCTAGTTAGCTTTACACTTTTGTAGCTTGCACTGACAAGCCCAATCAGGTGTTGAGGTACACAGTAGTGAAGTAACCTTTTAAAAGCTCTCTTCTTCTCTTAGACTCTTGTGTTCTGAAATGAAGAATGATTAAGGAGCATCAAGCATGTGGCTCAGTGCTTGCAAAACCAAAATTCACCCATGAAATTGTTGTGAGAAACAGTTTTACTTATAAGACCTTCGCATCAGAATCTCTTGAAAGTTTTTTGGGGAAGCAGGCTTCCCCCAAAATTCTTTTCCATTTTTTCAGAGGCAAAGGTAGTTTACAAACTGTTGGAGTCTTTTGCATAGCTAGCAACTGACTCCTTACTGACTCCTGGATAAAAAGTGTAACAGTTGTACTTTACTTTGAAGAGCAGAATTATTTGTTGCTTTTGCATTCAGTGGATTATAATTTCCATTTTTTTAGCATGGTTTCTGCCATTTGTTTTTAATTTTAATTTCCATTTAGCTGTTGGAAATTCATGTTCTTGTCACATAAATAGGGATATTTTGTTATTATGTGCATTTTGTCAGGTTAATATGCTGTGTAAGAAGCTGTACAAATAAAACACAGGCAGTATTAGTGACACATTTAAATAAGAATCCTCACAAAACCAGAAAGTATTAAATCAGGGTTTTTTTTTATTGGACATAAGCATATTCATTTTTAATAATGAACTGCATTAGATAATTAAGATCATATGACTTTTAAAAATCAGCACAAAGAGTAACCCTGCATCAACAGTTACTTAGTGGTTTCTGCCCAGTGCATGCAGCTTGTACTTCTTAGGCAGACAAGAGAGTGTGCATGTTGGGAGTGGGGTGAAACTGCAAGTATGTTTTTTTTTTGCAGGATGTTGGAGGCAAAATTGCTTTCCTGGAATGTAGCAATTCCTGAATTTCCGTCTAAGGGGAAGCCAGATGCAGTCAGCTGTGTCACTGTCCGAAGCCTGCCTCGCCTCTGGGTTTTCTGCCTCCAGCTCTCCCTGGGCTAGATGCAGAGTGGGAGGAGGGGGTGGGACAGTGAGGTGGGATTTATCATCTGGTGCAGAATTTCGTAAGAAAGAAATCCATTTAGCAACATGCATCTGCATGACGGGGGAGTTGGGGACGTTGTTCACACCTCGGTTATTTGGCTGCCCTGGCTGTAAGAGTTAAGTGCCTGACAGAGAAGCTTTTGTGTGTTTTCCCCAGGAGATGCTAGCTACTAATCAGCTAAGCTGGTGGGTGGGTGGTCGGCACTGACTGAGCCAACAGAGGATGCGTCAGCCGTCTGCAGCTCCCACCGCTTAAGTGATAAAGGATGGGAGCTATGGGGAAGAAGTTGCATTCGGGGATGGCAATGGGCAGTGGAAGGGAGGTCCCTTCCAGTGCTGTCTTCTTGTGCAGGGGCAGGGGAGTAGTTTGTTCTCCCCATTTCTGGAAGGTGTTTTAAAGCTCTAAATGATGAGATTTCTTTAGCTGAGGGGAAATGTTATACCCTAGAAATAAAATAGCTGTAAAAGAGATCACCTTATAAAACGTAAAATGGTATAACAAAAGGTCGGAGTTTGGGGGTTGGGAGTATAGCAGTGGCTTTTCAGGATTTTAAATGACCAAGTGGCTGGTTCCAGCACTTAAGCACCATTCATCTCTTGAAAGATTGATGATCTTAAGATATCAAAATATAAAAAGATAAAGGCTTACAGCATACCTCAGGTGATTAAGGATGGAGTGGCTGTCACAGTCATGTTAGTTCCAGTGGGTGCTTTGTATTTTACACATAATAGAGATGGAAAAAGGATTCTGTGGGGAAGCAGAATGAGAAAAAGGAAATCTGAGTGCACCTGAGGACTGCAGTGAGGCTCCTGAAGTGATGTAGAGGAGCAGATCTTGATTAATCCCCTCTGGACCTAGTGGGGAATAGGGTTTTCTCTTGCACCTGTAACAGTGGTTTCTTTGGAAAGAGCTAACTTGGTTTGGAGATTTTCATACCTCTCCACCCACTGACTTAATTTTGTGTTTCAATTTGTATATGCCATGGAGAGGACAAAACAGACTTAATTCTTCAGATTTATTCAGCTGACATCTTTCTCTGGCCCGTAGCTCTCAGGGCTGTCCAAGGTCAATGTTACTGAGACTGTGGTTTGTGGCAGTGGGTATTTAGGAAAATTGTTTTACTGTGCTTATTTATTTTGTTTTAATATTAAGTGTAGCTAAGTGCATTGCACTTTACTAGTTGAATCTTCATTTAATTGTTGGTAACTAAAAGAAATACAAATGGTTGTAGAAGAGTTTCTTATAAAATGCTTGCATTATGGATCAGATTGCGTTCCCTCTGCCCCTGAAGTTTTGGTTTTGTTTCCTGAGCTTTCAAATTTTGGATTATGATGTGTGTGGCATATTTATTCAGAGAGCAACCCGTCACCAAAGAATGCTGCGAAATGTTTAATCTGGCATTTCCAAGTGATGAAATTATAGAAGGTAAGGATAAAAGCACTGCAATAGCAAAATCTATTTCCAGCTGCTTCTGCATAGAAACTGCATCATATGCAGCACACCAAAATGCTTCCAGTCTTACCTGCTGTCTGTAAACCCAGGAAGAGGGAAGGTGTACAGATGTTTCTTACTATTAACACCGGGGATAGGTAGTGGGAAGGTTTTGCTAAGGGCTGCCTGTACGCTCTTTTTATAATGGAGAGAAGCAATGTGAGAGCGTAAAAAATTGTTCCACAGAAGATCCTGGAGCCCAGGGCCTTTCAAATTACAAGTGAACTGAATGTTTTCAACCTATTACTTAGCTGAGTATCGAGGGCTAGAATACTGCAAAAGGCTGGTACCTGGGGAAGGTATCCTGGTGTGGTGCTTCGTAACCTGAATCAGGGCAGTGAATCTGCAGGATGGCTGTATACAGAGGAGAGAGGAAGTGGGAAAAAATCTGAACTAAGGGTGTATTAGCACTAATGTGCTAGTGACCTAGTTATGTGTAATGCAGAGAAGGAAAAACTCCTTTGGGATTATATGCCTCACTGATGACTTACAACTGAACGTGTGTGGTTCAGCCTGCATCCTTCTCACTCCCTTCCTCTACCCTGGCAAGGTCCAGAGCCATGAAGGGGACTTGATGTTGGTGAATTGCTGCTGCTCTCTGTTTCCTATTTTTATGGCTCAGAGCAGGCTTAAATCGCACGGTAGTTAGGTGTTCTGGTGTTTAGTGCTTTACAGCACTAGGTTTTTTTTGCTGTTGGGAATTGTGTCATGGTGAGAGGAACAGCGAGAAAGTTTTGCGGTCTGCTGGGGGTTGCCTCGGCTTAAGTGCTCCGTGTTGGACATCTTTCACAACAGCATGAAAATTGGTTCCGTGAGTGTCCTGTTGGAAGAACAAGGGAGCCTTGTGTACATATGTAACAGATGCCTGCCCCACCACAAGCAGCTCTGTGGTTAATGGAAAAGACAGGTTATGATGCAAAATTGTTGAGTGTGAGTACGATCTCTGAATCAAGGGAGTCCCAATCTGCATCACTGGAGACCACATCACGAGCTACTTCAGATGACAGAGGCTGGATGTTGGGGTGACCAAGGCTCCTGTTGCTGCCATTGGCAGTATCTGGCCAAAGGTGAACCCCCATCTCAGCATCTTCTGAAATCTGACCTCTCACAGGGTTGTAGCAAGTGTTTATGTTTGTATGTGCTGCAGGCATTAAAAAAACACAATTTGATTCATGCTTTTATTCAAATAAAAAACAGTTTGCAGGGCTAGGACACTGCCTAAAGGTGTAGTAGCTGTTGGAGAGGCTAATGAACAAATTTGGTTTCGGCAAGAGATTTTGTTTTAATTTGCTGATAAACCTCCAAGCTGTGTTGTTTCCTCTCTTAGTCCAGAATTAGGAGCCATCAACTCCAACCTTCTCTTTCAAGCCTTGCCACTTCATTTTGACCTTTTGTTTTAGACATGTCCTCGTGGCATGTCCATGTTTCAGGTTTTGACAGTTTTAAAATGAGGATCCTTTTTGTTAACTATCTTCCAGGGAGGACTTGTTCGTTGTTACTTATGAAGGAGAATCTTTTCTGCATGTTGGATCAGCTCCCCAGTAGCTAAATAAGTGTTTCTATTAAAAGGGTCCTCTCTAACTTAGACAGAAAGGGAAATTTGAGTGAAGCACTCCGTTGTGCCATCTTGTGGTGTCCCTAGTCTTGATCAGTAAATTAATTTGAAAGGTTCCCTCTCCTCTCCCCCTCCTCTCCTCTCCTCTTTATTGCTAGCAGTTCTGATATCTGACCCTGCCATTTTATAAAAAGCCATTCAATTAAAAGCTGTTCCCCATACCATTCTTTGCCATCCAGAAAATATGGAAAACGGCGGCCCATAACAAATGAGGCTTGAGTTTTTAAGGACTGGTGCAAATTTGCTCTCGGCCCGGCGTGCCGGTGGCTGGGCAGAGGTGGGCAGGCAGACTCTCTGTCGGCGCATCCAGCAAGGGAACCTTGCGGAGGAAGCTGTGATTGACTTTAGGAATATCATGGCGAAACATGCAGCAGAGCAGTCCTTCGTGGGGATCGTCAGGATCGTTACTTGTGCTGCAGAGCTTGAGCTTGTCCCCGTCTTGTGCAGGAGAGAGTCGTACCAATGATGCAAATAACAGCTTCAGTTACTGATGAGGGTTTGCTCTGGGCTGTGTTTTGCATAGGTCTTTGACTGGCCACACAGGCACTGGCGACTTAGGAAAGCCTGGGAATGTGTTCAACTTGGCTAAGGTCAGCTCAGGGATAGAGAAGTTCTGGTTTTCGTGTGTGAATACCAAGAACTGAATTGAACTAACCCTTTCCCGAAGGATTTTCCCCAGCTACAAAAGGCTGCTTTACTGTTGGTGGATAAATAAGTAGGCATTTGGAACAGGAGTGATATAAGGTTTGCCAATGGTTTTATCGTAGATGACACTTTAAAAGTAACTGACAGCAAATGTTCCAGAGTCAAATTCAGCCTCAGGCAACTGAGAGGGCTGTGGGTGAAGGTAGTGGTGCTGCGAGCCTTCAGGTTGGGGCTGAACTGGGCTGCTCTGCTGGTGTCAGCGTTCTGCAGAGGAACCCACCGTATGCCAAGTGATACCACCATTTTGAAAGCAACATACGTATTTGTGTTGTGCCTGAGCTATTTAACCCTCCAAGAAGACCTCCAGGATGTCAGCTAGCCTCTTTCTGTAGGGAGGCTCAATGCTTTTAGCAGAGACCACCTCGCTCGAAACCAGCTCTGATACCTCTAACACGGTGCATAAAGAGGCCTTTTATCTAATCGAACTCCGGTTGCTTCAGGATGGAGCACTTACAGCATCAGGCATGCAACCCAGGAAATGAACAGCCGAACCTCTAGGGACTGAGACAGACTGGATGCTCTAATATGTATTGATTCATCCGTATCTTAACAAAACAAAAACTGTGTTAGTGCTGCTGCTTTGCCTGACGTTATTATGTGTACATTAGATATTGAATTGGTAGTAGTAATGGGAAGCTTATGATAGAAATCATAAAGCAACTAATAAGTGTTTAAACTTTAAAAATAATTATGATATTTGGAATAACAGTAGTAACAAATAATGATAAAAATAGGTATGGTGTAACTAAGAGTTATACAAAGAAAAGTGATTGCCTTCTGGACTTCAAGTAATTCTCAAAATGATGGATATCTAAATAAGAAAACCTGTCATAAATGATTCTTTTGTCAAATAAATGGTAATAGAAGAAAATGAAGCAGTCTGAGGCTGACAAAATGGCAAATGCTAGGAGGAAAAGAAGCTATGGAGGAAGGAAAGGATCAGAAAGTCTATTTTAAGAGGTAAAACTGCAACACTTGATCAAAAAATACTAAGCTTTTTTTTTATATATATCTGTGTCAATCAGTTTTCAGCAAGAGAAAAACATTTGGCTAATCCATCATTATTTTGAGATTTTAGCAGAGGGAAATTTCAAAACATCTGTGCTAGTGAGTGGAGCAAGAATCACGCGATTTCCCAGGGCCTGTAAAGTCCTGGGGTGGTTTCATTTTGTTTTATTTTGTCACAAAGATGTGTGTGCTCACTGTTTTCCAGAAGTCTTATTCCTGGGCATTTTCAAAAAGGGTAGGGATTTTGAAAAGGTTTCTTTCATATGCTTGTGAATTTGAAACCAGTTCAAATATAGGGAAGGTGACTTGAGTTGATGTGGTCTGTCTGGCAAAATAAACGCAATTAGCACAGAGCTGTGTTGCTGAAATGATCTTCCCAAGACTGACTGCATGTAGGGTGGCTGGGTTAACCCAGTGCAACCTCTGTGAATTTAACTTACTTACAATGGGTAATAAGGCTAGGATTTGACAATAAATCATGAAATGCACCTGTGTATTTATGTTTTGTTGATATACTCAATGAGGATCTGTGCTCACATTAATTTTACTTACTGAAACAGATTGTTTATTCTGGTAAATAGAAGATGACCTCGTAGGCCATGAGTCTCTGGATAGATAATTTGCAGGGTATGTTTTCTGGTGAACATTTCCAAACTAATTTCTAAATTTTGACTTGTTTCATATACGTTTTGAGCAGTGTAGAGAGTGTCATGGAATTTAGAGTGATGAAACCATTAAGAAATCATCAGCTCGGGTATCTGTGTGTGAGCAGGAGTCATTCAACATTCAAATGATAATCCTGTTTTGTGCTTGAAAAAAGGGAGAGTAGGAAGACAGAGTGAAGGTACTGTAAACATAATTCTCCTTTATTGTCCCTTCCATGCAGCAGCAGTCAGGTTATGTCCCTCGTGTGTAAAATTCGCCTGGATGTGCTCGCTACCTTCACATCAATCACTTGCAAACCTTTTGGCTTACAGGTGTGTTAAAGCGTGAATCTGCCCCCGAGTCTCTCTTTACCCTGCGTGTGCTTATCTTTTGATGGGGTCTTTTAACTTTATTAATGATTGAATACCACTTGTGGCCAAACAAAATGGTTATGAAGGAATGGGACTGTGACTTGTTGAGTTGAACATGTGAACGTTTTCTTAGTGGAAGAGAAGGTAGGTTATACACTGTGCCCAGCTGACATTCCTGCTGGGTCGTGAGCGAGGGAGTGCTTTGTTCAGTGTTGTCCCGGGATAGGGGTCTGCTCCTCCGAGTCTCTGGTTTTCAAGGTGGCTTTGACCATGATACTCCTTCTCCTGTACTCAGGGTTCCCTGGGTGCAAAATAATCATAACGGTGGCAGAATCTTCTCCGTAAGATGCTTGAGAACTGCTGGAGAAAGACGGGTGGCTGCTTTTGCTTTGTAGTTTCTTTGTATGAAGAAATTAAACACTCCAAGAAACCTAGAATCAGCCTATTCATAAAAGCCAGCACTCCTGGATATTTCTGAAAGCCCTAGACAATTGTGCAATTAAGTGCAGACTCGTTATTGATGTCAGAGGAATGTAACAGAGACCTGGGACTTCCTTCGCAAAAATAGCTCCATGCTTAAAAGGGGGCTTGAACCGTCAGTGTGGTAACACCTCCGGTGCCTCTTGCCCTTGGCGCCAGCATTGTGTTTCGCAAGGGAAGGCAGAGAGTGATAGATTGTTCTAAGTAGCCTGTAGTATATGTTCTGTTACCCTTGCAAGTGCTAACAACCATGCAGAATTGTATTGACAGAGACATGGGTGAGCCGGTAGCTTAATCGCCATTATTTGTTTATGCATTGCAGCCTTATCGAGGAGAAGGAGGTCACCGAAAACTGTTCGTGTTTTGCAGCTTATCCGACGAGTCTCAAGTTGATTTGGAGTAGAGGCTACTGTGTTGCTACACATGAACAAAAATGGTGATGTTAAAATGCAGATGTAGCATAAAATTTTGAAAAGATTGGGGGAAAAAAATCAGAAAGCAGTAAACTAAAGTTGATCCTGTCAAAGTTCATGATGCATACTCATGGATTTTGACAACTAAAATCGTGATAAATTCGAAGCCTCCTCTTGGACAATTCTGCCATTGTCAAAAAAAAAAAAAATCTAGTCCTGCTGTTGTGAAGATGGGTATTCATTTTTCAGTAATAATTGACCTTGTCTTCAGCTGACTTTGTGTAAAAAAATCTCTTATCTGTTTGTGACAGTCTCAACTATGAGAACTGTAGAAACCTCAGTGTTATTGGATTAGAGGGGTCAGGCTTTTTTGCACCGTCTGATTGCTCAAGATTCATTTCTTTACCAGCTGAGTGGGGAGTATCACCTTACAGCAGTCCTCTCCTTTGCACGTAAATGCATCTGCTTAAGCGAAGTGGGTACTTCAGCTTTGGCTTTGTCAAGATCACTTCGGGAGCCTCGTACGAGGTAGAACCCCTCGGCTGACCCTTCCCTTCCTCTGCATGCCGGGCTGTTGAAGGTGCGCTTGTGGTAGGCACGGCAGGAGGAGAGCGGCAGAGACAGTTTGAGGCGGGTCTGGCTGACCGGGCCTGGTCACGCCAGCCAAGCGGCAGCAACGGGGGGCCAGCCGGCGTAACGGGGGTCCAGCCGGCGTAACGGGCCGTCAGGGGAGGGGTGAGCCTCCCAGGAGGCAATGGTTACTATTCCACGATGATTTGACTCTACCTCCGTGATGGCCAGAGCACTGGATCTGGTCACACCAAGGCTGAAACAGTCTGCTGATATCCAGCACTAGTACAGCATGTGTGCGGTTAGCTTTTAGTGAGATGTGGTTTGGCCGAGATAGCAAAGCTGAAATCCAGTCTGCGAAGTGTTTGAACTGCGCTCAGAGCGGGCGCGCGGGGTTGTCTTCTCAGGCTGGTTCTGCCTCGGAGAGAGGAAGGTGTTTTGTGTCAACGTGCTCACCTGGAGATCGTTACCTACCAAGCAGAGCTGGGCTGAGGAGGTTCCAGCTGTGTGAAAAGCTCTGAATGTGCTGCAGGACGTTGATCCAGATGTTGGAATTGTTTCAGTTGTTTTTTCTGGAAAAATACGGAGCCAGCAGTAGCTAATTCCATAGGCAGGTAAATCAAAAAGCAATGCTCTAGTTTTGCAAAGCAAGTCATCCAATCTGTGAGTGGGATGTGCTACTGGAGATTGGAGTGGTACTTTTAGAAGTCATTACATTTTGACTGGCAGTAACTTCAGAAATAGTCGTTTCGTTGTGTTTTCTCCCCAGAATCACTGGTCTCACTAGTCTAATTGCGTTTTTCCATTGTCCTTGCTGGAGAAGAAATGCAGATGGTGTCAATGAGAAATCTTTGCATTGTTACGCTAGAAATGCACCGAGTGTGTCTGAAAGAAAATGTTTGCTTATGGTCCCTTAGATTACTAATAATGTCAAGTTTATCTTGCACAGTCTTGTTACATGTAAGTGCATTGTGTGTTCCTGGTAGGACTTCTTATTCTTGCTTCTTCCTAAAATGTTACCGAGATTGCTATTAGATGTTCTTGAGAGATTGATTGAATAAATTTCTTTGGTTCGATGCTGTACTAACTAGCTTATAGCTGATCAGATTGCAGCAGTCTCTTCACTGTGCTCTACTGGATCTGAGCCCAGTTTTGATTCCTTCAGTGTATGACAGCAGAGGGAATCAACAGCCAGTCTACTAGAGGCTTCTTCCCTCTGGTTTCAGGATTTTCCTGTAAAAGAATCTTTAATAATATTCCTGATAAATTTAATCTTTCTTACAAATTCTTTTCTTTTCTTTCAATAGGTGTTGGCATCATGTCGGGCATTTCTTTTAACGTCTCGGATTCCCACCAAGGTAAAGCCACTGTGTTTCTGTAAATATTCTGGACTTTTAGATACAAATGTAAGTTGCATAAACTAAGTTGCATAAACTTAGTGTATTTTATACTTGTGCATCTGTTTTAAAAAAAAAAAGTATAGTTGAGGAATGATATAATGCATGGTGTTGAGTTAGAGGAATGCTTCTGTTAGCATCTGTCCTAAATGTCTGTCTTAAATGGATGTCAGTTTAAAATTCCTCTGAAACAGTATATATAACTTCTAGAAATGCAAGTGTGTGAAGAATTATGTTGGAAACACCAGCTGGAAGAACTGAGATGAGCCTGATGACCTATGTAGTGGGACAGTTTATGTCCAAACAAACTGATGGCATTATTCTCTCTAGTGTTTGTAGTGTCACATAGGAGTGTATTTCATTTGGAGACAGAAATTATGTTGAGGTTTATTGAATTCTGCTGTTTTCTGATGATTTCTGTGGTTCATTTTGAAAAGCATCTTGCCAACCTGCCTTGCTAATGCCAGTGAAGTAGGGTTTCTGTTCCTGTGACAAATCGTAATGATTGCTGTAGCAGAGAAAGATAATTTCCACATGAATGAAAATGACTGATGTGGAAGAACATCTTTTGTCCAGCTTGGAATCAGTGAATGGGAATTTGGCATGTGTTCTATTTTGTTGTGTTTTACACAAGTATGTGTGTGTATATAAAAAACAGGATCAATAAATGGCATGACTGGTACCAGATTTTCAGTTATGGTCACTGGTAAATGTGGCTGTCCTTGCCTGTAATTTGAAGATGCTGACAGACAGGTAGGATGTCTCCAGCTTGAATTTCTGCTGAAATTTATTTCCCTCAGTTGATCACCCTGTCCCTGCAGCACCGATGTCTCTGGTTGGTTGTCTGTTGGCTTTTGATCACTGCAGTTTTCAGCCAGGGTTTTTTAAGACAGGGCTGGGTGACTGGTTGCATGGAAACAGAGAGTCAGTTGATGAACAGCTCAGACATCAGTGCAATGGTGGTATGATGGACAGGTGGTGGTGGTGATCTTGTTAAATAATAGCAAAGCTGTTGTAATTCATCAGAAAGCTCTTGAAGGCTAGGGCTTGGAGTACTAAGTAATAGCTGTACTTCTAGTTTAACGTTACATACACTTCTCAAAAATCCTTTGATTAAATGGATTTACATAGTTGAAAAACTTGTTTCTCTTTTCATGGAAATCTAGAATATGTATGCTGTACTAACGGAAGTGTGACTGGAGTGAGGATAGAAGAAAGATGATCAGGAGAAACTGTGCTCATGATTTATGTAAAAATTAAGCTTTGTATATCTGAACGATTATTAGGATGGTTGAAAATGCATTTCCTTTCTAGCAGGGTTGTGAAACTTACTGAATTTTCTGAAGTCTGTAACATTTTCAGAAGCTGCTCAGAAGCTTTCTGAGCCCAAGAACTTCCATATAACTGACATGCAGTAAATCATAGCAAGACAGCTGAGAACATGCAGCAAAGACACTTTATTCCTCTGAGGACATCTCACAAAATTAAGTGTGCTGAGGGACGGCCGGTTCTGAGTGACTGTTATTGGTACATCTGATTCCAAGCTTTACTTTTCCTTAAACGATGCTGTTGAGGTGTATCTACTAAACAAGGATCAAAAGGAAGAAATGTTGATTAACTATAATACCAACTCACGTGATTATCCTTAGAGCAAGGATATTACAATGGCCACCTCCTAACTTTACACTCAGGTCCAGTCAGTTCATTTCCACTTATCTAGATGAATTGATAGGAAAGGAAGTGCAGTACTTAAATAAGCCTACTAATTCTTGCTGCAGTCTATGTAAAATGTAGTTGCAACATGAGTAAATGTTGGGTGTGTCATCACACCCACAGGTAAGTGTATGAAATATTTGTAGGAGTGTAATTCAGGTTTGTGAACATATTTCTAGTGCCAGCCTTCATTAAGTTCTGATTGGAAAAAATTGGAAACTGTGAAATTAGCTGTCTTGGTAAATGAAGGGTCCCTAAATGAGAGGCACTCATAGCTGTTTAAGAGGGTTATTAAACAATATAATTTGACGTAATAAATGAGATTACGCTTTTTAAAACCTTGTAAAAATTACTGCATGGTTTGAGGTAGATGGTGTTTAGAATGTGTTCTGTATTTTTTGCTGCAAAGCAAGGACTGTAAATCCGTGTGTTTCAGTAGAAAAATGAACCAAAGATGAACTATAGAGAAGTTATCACATCTCTTGGTGTTTGTTAATTCTAGTCAAGAGGATTTTTGCAGATTGAGTTCTGGAGTCTGGATCTGTGTAAACTTTTCTCAAGAACAGAAAATTCTGTAGGAGCTGCTATGGAT
>Ga0065711_1007925_pt1 | contig 20816 bp, 31 predicted proteins | sample Hoacrofraction12_FD_59098 | JGI IMG/M metagenome (GOLD analysis project Ga0065711, IMG submission 59098) | Hoatzin crop microbial communities from Cojedes, Venezuela - Epithelial fraction 12 v2 (version 2) | ecosystem: Host-associated > Birds > Digestive system > Esophagus > Crop | place...
TCAAATGGAAAAATCTAGTGCGGCGCGAGCCAAGACGGACGGGCTGCTGTATTTTTTCCTGGAGAGGGAACGCAGAAGGGCTGGTATTGATCTGTCTTCATTACCCATTTCACTCAAGTTTCAAATCAACAAAATACACTTTTCCGCTCCGCTGCCCTCCCCGCCACAGCAGACAAAAGAAAAGCAATTTCCCGCAGTTTGCTCCAAACTCCTCTCCCCTTCCCTCGGCGCCCTCCAGCCCCTCTCCCATTCCAGAGGCTCTGTAACCGCCGCCATCGCTCCCGCCAGAGGCTGGGAGACCCCCGGCTCCAGGGGCTGAGCTGGGAAGGGACCCCACAGAGGGCTCCCCGTGATTCAGCGGGGTCTCCAAGCCAGAAACGGCCCGGCACCGACAATCCGGGGCACGGGCAGACTCCCCGCTGCCTTCCCAAGCACCTCGGGCTTTACCGGACACCGGCAGCGTCCCGGGGGGATCCGCAGCTCCCGAGCCCCGCGCAGGAGGGGAGCACCCCGCACACCCTCTGCAGCAAACCTCCTCAAACACAACACTTCCTCGGCATCCACCAAGTTTCTAATACTTTCGAAGTTGCAAAGAAATAAAAGCATTTGAAAATGTTTTGGGGTCAGGATTTTTCCCGGCATTTTGTTTTTCTGATGCAGCTGTAATTGGAGTGGCAGTGGCGAGGCTCTCCCCGCACACCTCCGGGCAGCTGGGGGAGAGAGGGTTCAGACTCCAGAAAAATAAAAACCGACAAACCCCGAGATCCCTATCGAGCCCAGAAGCTCCTTGTTTGTTTTTAAGAACATGCCGTCGCCGGCTGCCGTTACTGTTCCCGCTGGCTTGGTGCCCGTCACCGTCCCGTCCCTGTCAGCAGGGTGGCAGGGAGCCGCTCGCTGCGCAGGCGAGCGCCCGGGGAACCCGCAGCGCTGCGGGGTGCTGGGTGCGGGCACTGCTGCCCTCCCTGCCGACGCTGGGACCCTCCGCTCGCTTCACCCGGGGCTGGGGGCCGGCAGCCGGAGAGCCGCAGGGAGCCCACTGCAACAGCTTCTCCCCCAGACACCCCAGCGATGGGGTAACCCAGCCCCCAGTCCGGGGGGCTGTGGGGCAGCCGCGTCCCTGCAGGCAAAGCCCGGGGGGGTCCGGGTTGGTGCACGGAGGGCACCCCAGCTCCCAAACACCGTGATGAGCCCCCCCGGTCCTGCTGCGCGCCCCGCTCCCCCCCCAGATAGGGGCTGCTGCACCAGGACCCAGCCTTCCTCCTCCTCCTCCTCCTCCTCCAGCCGTCCTGGCCAGTCTCATCCACACCACTCCGCGGTTAGATAAACTTCCTTTCAAAGGAGTCTGCTTAATCCTCTATCTCCCCTCGGTCAGATCCTGCTCCAGCTGCCGGCAGGGCCGGGGGGGAGGAAGAGGCCGGTCGCTGCTGAGTTATGAGCTATTTCTGACTCACGTCTACAACTTTCACAAGTCCTTTTGCAACACAGAGAAGGGAGGAGGGGAGAGGAAGGCAGCTCCAGCTCCCACCAGCAAAGCCAGATGGGCAGGGAGGGGAGGCGAGCGAAAGCAGCCGAGAAGGGGGGAACAGGGACGCCGAGCGCGCGCGTGTCGCGGCGCAGGAAGCAGCAAGGCACGGGCAGGGGATGAAGCATGGGCAGGGACACCCACCCACGGACGGGAGCAAGGCGCCGGTTACCGGAATCTGACTTCACCCTTGCTGCCTTTGTCCTTCGCAGACATTTTCCACGCAGTGACTGCATTTCCTTCCTGCGAGCACCGCTGGAAAAAGCCGCCCGTTGGTGCCGCAGAAGCCCTGACTAATTCCCCCTGCTCGTACCCAGCTGCAGCTCCTCATGCTGGTGGGGTAACCGGGGGGCTCCGGGCTCCCCCTGTGAGCCCACCCCGGTACCGGCAGCACCGCGATGGCACGTGCCGAGGTTCAGCCCTGCCCCGGGCTCGCCAAGCTGGGAGAGGAGCTGGCGATCGCCAGTCCCAGCCCCGGCCCGCGTCGCCCACCCGCTGCCGCGCTGGCTCAGCCTGGCACAGGCAGGACCTCCAGCTCTGAGAGCGCTTGTGCTAATTACTTTCCTTTGTTAATTAAACCCACGTGGCTCTAATAAGGTAACCTGCTGTTCTCTGATAAATTTAATTAGCCTGAAGGGAGAGCCCCTCCGCACAGCTATTTAAATTGTCACTCTCCATCGCTTGGGCTTTGCTTCTTTCTGCCTCCCCCTCTCTGTGGGCTCCCAGACCTCTCCTGCCCCTTCGCTTCCCATTTTCTGCCCCTTTCCTTCAGCAGAGGAGGGCACCAAGGGGAGGTCCCCCCTGCCCTACAGCAGCAGGATGCCACCCAAGGGTGCTGCGCCCACCCAAAGCCCCGTTTTCCTGCCAGTGCCACATACCCCCCACCCCAGACGGACCCTCGCCCCGTCCCAGCGGCGGTCCCACGCTGGAGGACCTGCCCTGGCTCCAGCCCCAAAGGACTGTCCCTTCTCCAGCCCCTGTGCCCTGCTCACAGCACCCGGCGTCACTCCTGGGGTGCCACCTCCCCATCCCAAACGCTGCCCCAAGGCACAGGGGCACACAGTGACCTTCTCTCCCCGGTCCTTACCCCGTCTGGAGCCAGCCATTCCCACCAGGTCACTGGGACTGCAACACCCCCCCCCCAAAAAGCCCCCCAAGAAACTTCTTCAGGTTTAGAGGGGATTTAACCCTTTGTGGGGTCCTGGCGTGCTCTGGCCATCCCGAAGACGGACGCAACGTGTGTTTGCCCGTGCACCTTCCCACAGCACCCGTTTGCAGCCGAGCCCTTCCCGAAAAGGGGGTGATGGGGGACACACACGCACGTCCTCGGGGCTCACCTGCACCGCCGGCTGCTTGCTCTCATTGCTGCTGGGGGAGCTCAGCCCCGTGGCCTGCTGCAGCAGGAACTGGCGTGCCACCTGGAGAGCCTGCAAAAGAGACACAGCGAGGTGGGCAGGAGGAAGGCCACCCTCCTCCTCCTCCTCCTCCAGGCACGCTCCCCCTCCAGCTCCCCGGAGCAGCACCCAGCCTTGGGGCCAGCCCGACCGGTTCTCCACGGCTTTGATTCACGGGGTGCGAGAGGTGCACAAGGAGGGCAGCGCTCCCCGAAGCTCCCTCCTGCCACACCAGTATGACCAGTACGACCCATCACACACCACCGTTCTCCCCAGAGGGCCACAGGGACCCAGGGCCAGTCCCATCCTCTTCCAAAACACCCTGCTCCATCTTCAGCAAGTCACCAGGTCCAGCATCTCCGTGCCCCTGGCAGGTTTTCACACGGGTCATCCTCCGCCTCCCCACGCCCCAGCCCCAGCTCAGCCGTCCCCTGGCACAACCAGCACCCAACCCACGGTCCGGCGGAGCGGTCGGCTCCCGGCTGGTTTATTCCACCCTTGCACAGAGCCACCGCCACCCTTCTGCTGCAGCCGACATCCCTTCTGGCTAACGCTCCCACGTATATTTAAATTTTACATCTGCTTGTCACGCTGGAGCACCCAACAGTCGTGGCCACCGCCCCGATTCGGGTCAGGCCAAGGGCAGGATGACACCCTGAATTAATAAGGTGTCCGCACAGAGCTGACAGTGATGCGGGAGGAGTTCAGCAGCTGACACCAGTGATCGAGATGAAACCCGCTTATTTTTCTGGGTGTTGCCTAGAAAGAGTTCGGCGTTTCCCTAACTCGTTCGCAGGGATGAAGGCGTCTCGCTGGAAAGCTGCACAACGGGCAAAGGAGGAAGAAACCAACACAAAAGCCATAAAAAAGACTCGTGGAAACACACGTGGGCACGAGCAGCCGTGGGCGAGCCACGCACAGCAGCGTCGGCAGCCAAAGAAAGTCAGTGAAATTAAGGAAAACTAATTAAGGAGAATTAAGGCAAAGAGACCAGGAAGAGAGAGGAGCGCATGCGAGTGGGCAGCAGAGCCGGCCGGTCCCAGGCGACCAAGAAGAGGAGCTTCATTCAGGAGCCGGGAGCAGGAATCAAGCCCTAAGGAAAACCACCCCGCGGTACCCGGCTGCTGCTCCCAGCCCCGCTTCCTTGTCCGCTCTTTCGCTTGGCTTTTAAAGAATTTCTTTTTTTTTTAAATTTCTTCTTTTCGGGTACATTTCTGAACAACCAAGCCTTTGTAGCCCTGCCTGCAGGACGGGTGTGCAGCAGGGCCCGGCCGGGGTCAGAGCCCGGCTCGGCGCGGCACGTGGTTCCCCGGCTGTCATCACCCCGGCCGTAAATCACCGGCCCGGCTCGCAGGAGGCGGCCGCGCGCCCCGAGAAAGGGCCGCTTGTTAATTCTCCGCATTTCCAGCTCTAAAGAAGAAAGCCTCCAGTCCGCACGCCGCCTCTCCGTCCCTCGCTGCCGAATTCGCCGGCAAACCCGCGGCGTGGACGCCCCGCGACGCGACGCCCCGCTCCCCTGTTTTATTTAACCTCTGCGAACCAGGCAGCACCCGCAGCACCCCCAAACAGCAGCTCAACGGAGCACACATGAAGACTCGTTCGCTGCTTTTTAACTGAGAGGTCCCACTTCATGCTCCTCTCTGGACAGGTTGCTCGGGAAGAGCGTCCGGGACAGATTTCGAGCGAAGGATGTCCACGCTGTGCCACCATGGTTTTTTCCGTGAATAAACACCTTCCAACCCGCTCCTTGTGCGTGCACGGGCACTAGAAGTGCATTTTCAAAATCAGAAGTAATTTTAAAGTTGCTGCTGAAGCTGGAGGCCGTGTGGGGAGAGTTTAGCAGACACAGCCGTGCCTGTTTTATTTAGGAACAAGCTCATTTCCCCGCAAGCGACCCGAGCCCAGCAGCCGTGCCCCACGCGCAGCCCAGGCACCCTCTGCCCTGCTCGGCTGCGCTTCTCACCACGCACGCGAACCAAGGAGCCCCGAGAACATTGAAAGCCCGGAAGTTTCCGCAGCAGATGGGACCCTAACGTGACAAATCGCCGGGGCTGCACCCGGGGATGGACAGAGCCTGGCGCGGGTGCACCCAGAGCTGCCCCGTGCCCACCGCCTCTCCCCAAGCACCCCTGGCCGGCTGCTGGGGATGCTCAAAAACTGCACCATCACTGACTCACAAATCTGCTTTCTCCAAACGACTGAAAAATAAAATCCCTGAGGACAAACGTGGCAATTTGCTGCTGGGTATCACTGGTGGTGTGAACCCACGGTCCAAGGCCCGGAGCCGACGCAGCCTCAGCGCCAGGCGCGTTTCTCCCCGGGCATGTTATTTCCCTGTTATTAACAGTAATAGATGTGCATCGGTAATGCGAACACAAAAACCATGTGACAGTTATGACAGCTCGTGGTCTGATATTTTAATTACTTTTTGCGATGAAAACAGTAATTCCACTTAAAAGCCAAGGGTGGAGGAATTCAACCGACGGCTGCTCAGCACCAGCGTGCAGCAGAGCCGGCAGGCCCAAGGCACCCACCCGAGGATGGGTGCCGGACCGCTGGCTGCGTCCCACGTGCGCACACCGCCTGCCCGAGCTTTACCTCTGTTTCCAACAGGTTTGCACGGAGTTGGTTTCTCCACCTGCACCACGTGAAATTCCTCCGCTGTTTGCAAGGAGCATCTCACCGCGGCGACCCGGTGAGGCGGGTCCCTGCCCCAGCCCAAGAAAAATCAGTGCAGCAGCTACGGAAAACACAGCAAAGAGGGGAAAACCAGAAAAGACGGAACACCAGCACCCAGGCAAAGCGCTAGGCAGGACTTCCCCCAGAATCTCTCTTTCTAAGGCCAAATACTGGCTGGCCGGTGGGTGCCCCGCGTCCCCAGCACCCAGCTGGCTCAGCCCCACCGCCGGCACCCACCCCACGCCGCCTTCTCAGGGGGGAATTTAATTCACTCCCCCGCTGGCTCTCTCACTTTGTTGTGCTCTGAAGCACGAAATTACAAGATTTACAGGAAAAAAAATTACATGGCCTCACGATTGCACACAGGGGCCTCCCCGCCAGCGCCCCGGAGCTGCCCCCTCCTCCCCATCACCCGGCAGCCATTTCCAGTTAAGCCCAAGCTCGGCCCAGCCCGCAGTCGAAGGATGCTCTGCAGACCTGTTGCACAAGGCAGGTGGAGCCCCGAGAATTGTATTTTGGGGCGCAGAGCCCCACGCTATCCTCGTTACCCTCAGCCTATGGCTGCTGGGGGGGGTGAAGCCTTTCCGTAGGGATGCACAAGGAAGGATTTCGCCCACGACCTCTCCTTAGGGCTGAGAGGTGGAAGCAGAAGGAAGCAAGTCTCCCCAGAGGAGTGGGTGGGCTTTCACCTCCCGGCTCTGCGAACCGGAGAAAAAAAATGATTCTTTTTAAAAATTGTATCCTGCCGCACGGTGTTATTCAAGAGTCATTAGCACGTTACCCGTAATTAGGAATGAATGGGTTGTGTCAAATTCATCATGCTCCTGGATGGCTCCCTTTGATCAGCAAATTATCCCCCCAAAAAAAAAGAAGTTTGTAACGTCTCAGACACTTCTGTCGGGAGCTGACGCCGGTGGGCTCTGCCCTCCCCAAGGGCAGCGATGTGCTTCAGGGCTGAGGAAGAGGACGGCGACCCGGACTTTGCCGGGGGTGGCCCACAACTACCCCAGGCTACGTGGGGCCACCTAAACCACCCATTCAGTGCAACGCCCAAAGCCCCCAACGCTGCCAGAGCCGCCTCCGGGGTAGGAAAGCGCTTAACCGGGTGGGATTTTGCTCATTTTCATATTTTTTCAAGCGCCAGAACTAAACTGGAGAATCTTGGCCAAGGATTCAGCAGCTTCTTGCTGCACCTTGTGCTCTTTCTCCACCCAGGCAGCACCGCAGCCCAGCACAGGGTCCGCGGCAGAAATAAAACGCAGTCTGCAGCCATCCCGCTCTCTAAACCAGCGTTTTTAAAGGCGATCCAAGAACTGAAAGGTGCTTGGACAAGTTCCTGGGGCCTGGGAGGAAAAGCCTCCCCGCGGCTCAGCACCTCTGGGTGCTCCACGCCGGGCTGGCGCAAGGGCTTTTGGGGCGATGCTGCAGAAGGTCAAGCACTGAGCGATGCTGGCAGGCGTTGGCCGGGACGGGGAGGGGGTCAATAATTAAACCTCGCCTGGGATTAACCCCGGGCGCAGCGGAGGCTCTGTCCAGACGGCACACGCCCTGCCAGGCGCGGCTCCGAGCGGCTCCCGCGGCAGCAGAGGTTTCCCCGCTGCGGGAGGGGGTGTCCCGGGGTACCCAGCCTGCCGGGATGCTCGCCTCTCCCCGGAGACATCGAATCCTTCCACAGCTCACCGGATAAACTGCGGCCGGTCCCTCCCCGTGACTTCAGGCGGAAGCATCTCACCCTCCGGCCGGGAAGCAGCCCGTTATCCTGGCTTCCACCCAACGTAGCTGGGGATTATCACTAATTATCCCCCCAAAGGCTTGCACTCCAGCCGGGGGGACTCCACACCTCCACCCTGTACGTGACGGAGGCTCCCCGCGACGGCAGGAGGGACAGATTTTGGCTCCTTCCCCACGGCAACCACCATAAAACTCCGTTTCTCCCACGGGGAACACCAGGTCCCATCCGGCCCCAGAGATGGAGGAGCCTGGGGAGAGGAGACGGCAGCTCCTGCCCCGTTTAGCATGGCCGACTCCCACTCCAGCCCCTACATTAATCCCTCATCCCTACCCGGTCGCCTTTTTCCCCACGAAACATGCGCGAGCCAAGCCTCCGCGAGACCCAATTCCCTGGGCAAAACGGGAAGAAACAGGTCAAGAGGTTCAAAAAAGTCTGGCGAGGATGGAGACATCCGCGGGTCCTTCTAAAAGCACAAGCCCCAGCCTCCCAGAAAATCAAACAGCGCAACAGAAAATCCTGCCTCGGGTATTTTTAAACTGCCTTATTCTAGCAGGTATTTTGTTTTACGAGGGTGTACTTTTTAATTACGCCCAGCGGTGCCCGGACGCTCCAGCCGCCGGAGCCAAAAGCAGCGTGCCGGCTGCCTGCCGCGTCGGGGGGAGCGGGTGCACCCGGCTCGGGATGGGAACCGCTGCCCAAAAATAGCCGAGGGATTTTCCACCTGCATGGGATCAAAGCTTTGCATGGGGTTTTAACCTCCAGTAAGTGAAAAGCCACCCTAAAAATGACATTAAACCAAGAATTTTGCAAGGGAGAGGGCAGAAAGAAGATCTATGAAGAGAGTCTGTATCTTCCCTTTTCCCTCTGTTCCTTTTGGACAGAAAGAGGTTGGGAAGGGATGAAAAAATGTTTTAAAAAAAAAAAAAAGATTTTTTACACTAACCTCATAAAAATGACATCGTCGCATTCCAGAATCGGAGCTATTAAAACAACACACACACGGATATTTTTAGATGGATATTACCGGTAAATGATGCCATATTGAGCAGCACTTCCACCCAGCCCAGCCCTGGTCTTGCTTAACCAGAACCAAATGGCTCAGAGAGATCAAAATTAACCAAAATGACACAATTCTTCACCGGGGAATTAAAAAAAAAGGTCCCTTTTAGAAGGGGCTCTGCTCCTCCCTCAGCCCCAGCTGCTCTCCCCTTCGCTGCACACGCCAGCGCTTCTGGACTTTATTCCTCGCCTCTTGACTCCTCAATCCTCGCAGGCGAGGGGTTAAACCCATTTCCACTAACGAAGAACACACGGAACAAGCTCCCCAGGACAACCCTACCCCGTGGAAAATAAAATAAAAAGAAAAAAAAAAAGGAAAAAAACCCAAACCCTCCTGCATTTGTACTCTGTAAAATATGAAATATAAATCAAGGAACCTAATAGAGAGACGAGTTTCACTTAAGTGCTCCGGTCTCATTTTTATCTTAAATACCCTAATAATAGCGGATTACACAATATATTTGAGATGTGATCACATGCTTTATGGAACGGTATCTTTCCTACGGCGGCGAAGTGCCCCTCCTCCCCCCCTCCACACCCTTCGTGAACTACCAAAAAAAGTCCAAATTGCTTCTTTTTTTTAAAATAAAGTCTTCTTTTTGTTTAATAACTTAATATTTCTTCGACATGTGTCTGCAATAAACTGCAGGGGTTGTTTTTTTTTTTTTTTGCATAATAAAAAAATGCCGAACACCACTACCACGGCTGGATTTTCCAGATGGCTCTTTTTCCATGGAATGGCAAGTTGGAAAGAGCTACCGTGCGGCTGCCGGGCTCAGGGACCTTCCGCAGGCTTCCCCAGGACGTCCCTGCTCCCAGCACCTCCACCCCCTGCACCCCGAAGCTCCCCGAGACCCAGCCCCTCTGCACCCCGCGTCTTTAAACCCCGGCTCTGGGGGGAGACTTGGAATTCAGGGAAACCCCTGAGAGACCCCATTCGTCGGGGATCAGCCCCAGTTTGGCATGGATGTGATGTCCATCCGTGGGTCTCCCTGACCCCCCCCAGCCCTGCACCCCACTCCTCGAGCCAGAGCATCCCTCCTCGTCCTCCTGTCGCGGGGATGCGACCCCCTCGCCCCGCTGCCCCCGTTTCCTGGCCAGCCTTCCTCCGCCGAGGATTACCGGGGAGCCGGCGTGGCGGGGGGGCCAGGGGCCAGCCCCCATCTTAAAAACTCATTAATGCGCAGCGGCGGCGGGGCCCTTTGGAGCCCGGTCGGAGGATGGCAGCGCGCTGGAGGTCTCGCCACGTTCCCACAGCAACGGCGGTGGGAGACCCCGGCCGGCGGGCAGCCCTCCCATGCCCCCGGCCGACCTCTCCCCTCCGCCAACCCCGGCACAATGCGGGCGCGCGCTATTCAAGCTTTTCAGCCGAATCTTGCCATTGAAATCCAAGGATTTAACCCGAACGCCGTCCCCTGGGCTGCGGGGAGAGGGAGGGAGGGAAGGGGGATGCCCTTTCCCCATCCCACCGGGCTCCCACTCTCCCTCCAGGCTCTCCGGACCGCGGGATGCTCCGCAGTCGTATGGATCAGGGCGGACAGACGGACCAGGCTCAGCCACGGACGGCGGCAGAAAGCTGCGCTCCGCGGCGGAGCGGAGCTGGTACCGCGGCTGGCAGCCCCTGTGCTGGCAAAGCTGGGCTGGTGCAGCCAGACACCCTCGACCTCCTGCTCCAGGGACTCCCCAGAAGGCCAAGAATCGGCCTCGGGGGGTCCCCGAGCACCCTATGCTACAGCCCCCTCCCCAAGCTCCCACCGGGGGCACTCGCCGCCGGGCAGCACCCTCAGAGAATTTTACCCAGAGAAGTCTCCGCAGCCCAAACCAGCCCCAGGGCTGTCTGGGTTCACCCTTCCCAAAGGGTGCGGGCACCAAAGAAGGTCAAAACCAGCTCGTTTCGCCAAAAGGTCCCAAGCCAGCCGAAACCGAGGGCAGAGCAGGACGCGGGAGCCGCATCGCCCACGCACACCCTTCCGGACGGGGAGCTCTGAGGTGGCCCTTCAAGCCTGGGTGGGGTGGTGGAGCGGTGGGTTCCCACCCTGCCAGGCTTCCTAACGTTTCTTGGGGATTTCAGACACTTAAATGAGGATTGAGCGTCGATGCTTCGGGAGCTGCGGCGGAGCTGGGACGGAGGAGCCGCCAGACGGGAGCAGCCCAGCAGTCCAGGAGCCCGCCCGCGACACGGGGCGAAGGCTGGATGCTCCCGAGGATGGTGTAAAGCCTTCATAAAGCACCTAATTGTGCAAAACTCTATATATGGGGACATTTATTCCTGACCCCAGCTGGTGCTCAGCCTGTGCCCTGAAGCATGAAGATTGATGGTCCTCGGGATGTTTCTTCCCCCCCCCGCCCCAAGGTGCTGTCACCGCAGATGTCATTTGTTTTTGGAAGTTTACCAAACCCTCTGCCTTCATAACTCCACGTGCCAGCGGGTTTCCCAGGGTAATTATACCAGGAATCCGAAAGAAGAAAGGCAAAAGGGTGAAATTAAGCATCGGCCGTGCCTCGGGCAGAGCAGGATTTACCGGGCGAGCTCAGGGAGCAGCACCCACGGCGCTGAGCCGACCGCAGCAGCGCTCCGCATCGCAAAACCTCCTTTTTTTCCTGATTTTCCAGAGGAGACAACCCCATCGCACGACCACGCTGCCCACCCTCCCCTCCGCACCGCTTCAGCCGCACGGGAACACGCGTCTCCCGTTCAGCCCCGGCTGCGGGTGCCGCTCGGCGCGGTGCGGGGCGGGGAGCGAGCGGCGGCGGCTGCGGCAGGGGTGACTCGAAGCGGCATTACACGCATGATTACCCTCCAGATCAGGGGAACAGGGGCTTAACTGCGTGAGAAACGGCTGTTATTCAGGTAATGGATTTACAGCACTCACTACTAAAGTATCAGACACAGCAATTTTTTACAGCTTTCACGCTGGAATTTATGGCTCAGGGAGGCGATCTCCATCCGAGGCAGGGATCATTGCCTTATTTAGTAGCCGAGGAAGAAAATTTATGTTTTCTCCAAAGTTTGTTTTGAAAGGTAACCTGCAGGCACGCACGCGCGTTCCCCCTCCTCCCCGCACCTCCCGCACACGGGGAGACGTGTGCCACGCAGCTCCTGGGCACCGGCTCCCCGAGGTGCACACGCGTGTGCTCAAGGATGGAGCTGTTGCACGCACACGTCACAGTCACACGTGTTTGTGGCCACGCATGTGAGGTTCATTCTTCAGTTTAACGCACCAGGAGCCCCGAAGAATGGGAGACCACCTCCAGTCACCCACCGGGGTGATCAAATATGGCTTCGGAGAAAACCTGCTCCTTATTTCACAGCCAACAGGTCTTTGCTTGTGAGAGCAAGCTCTCCTCCTCCTCCTGCACGGATGGGGACACAGCAGCCAGACCCCACCGGCGCAGGCAGGACCTCCCCCCCAACGCAGCCGTCTGGGGCAGCGGGCACCAGCCCACGAGCTGCACGGACGGATGGGCTCCGTCTCCCGAGGGATGCGCACCCCGAAGGACAGGCACCTGTTTTTTGGGGCAGCACCCGCTTTTTGGGGCACCACCTACACCCCAGCTTCAACAGGGATGACCGTGGCTGATGCAACCCATCTCCCAGGCCAGCCCCGGGGACGAGGGGAGGGTAAAATGGGGTGTTGCCCCCCAGTCAAACCCTGGAAGGACCCAGTTCCACGTTGCCTTGCGTGAGAGAAGGAAGCAGGGCGTCCCTCCTACCTGCTGCTGCTGGAAGTGTAGGAGCTCCACGGGGCCCATCTCGCCGTTGGTCTCCCCGCTGGCGGCTCCTTCACGCCCACCGCCCCCGCCGCCGCCACCCGCGCCGCCCCCGCCGCCATCGGGCTGGTTGCTGAGGCTGCTGACCCCGTTTTGGCCGGAGGGAGTGGACCGTATCGTCTCCGAGGCGGATTCAACCATCATGACTTGCTAGCAGGACCTGAGGAGGAGGAGAGAGCAGAGCCTGAAACCCCCGGCCGGCATCCCCACCTCCGATCCCCACCAGGTCCAGCGCAGAGACGCAGGGATGGGATGTCAAACCCCGGCCAGTTTTTAGCTGCTTTCAATTTACTCCAAAAAATAAAGGTGGAGCGGCGTGAGCTGCCACGAACCCGCAGCCAGCCCCGTGCAGCGCCGGAGCCAAGCAAGCACGACGCGTCGCTCCGGAAAACACCATGTTTTCAGCCTTCTCCCAGCCTGCTGCAAGACACCAAACCCCACAAACCCGGGCATGGTTCACAGCATCCCAAAATATTTCACTTTGCGACGCTGGAGGCAGCCAAGCTGTTGTTTCGGCGAGGCTGCACACCAAGCACGCGGAGCCTGCACCGCGTATTTCACCGGGAAAATCTCGGCAAAGCTGCCGTGTTTCCCCACAGCCCTGCGGCTCCCAGCAAACCAGCGCTTCCCAGCGGGAAAAACCGCCCGGCAGAAAGTTTGCCGCCAGGTCGAGGAAGCCCAAAGGCACCGCGGAGTTGGGCAGGTGGCGAAACGAGAGGGTGGCGGCGCTCCAGAAAACACCAGGCGGAAAATCCTCCCTTTCTCCCCGACACCTCCAGGCACCCCCCTCCCCTCCCGCTGTCCCCCTCGGATGCCCTCGAAGGACCAAGCCGGGTGCTTCGCCCTCCGCTGCCGGGGCTACAACACCCACCGCATCGCCATCCCCCAGCAGCCGCGTTCTGCAGCTCTCACACTTCATTTTCTGCAATTACAGGCGTCCCTCTCGCCAGGCTACGGCCTTCGGGATGGGTTTTACCCCTGTAAGCTCGCCCTGCCCATCGCCCCATTACGCCCAGGGACGAGGGCAGAACCGGTCGCGGCTCGGTCCCGGGTCCCGGCTGCAGGACTCACGTCAGCAATGGCACCCGCGGGCGCTGCAGCGATCCCGGGAGCGGAGCCGTGGGATGCCGGCAGCCTCGGCACAGCCGTCCGGAGCTTCCTTCGGCCAACGCAAGCTCCCGAGCCGCTGCACCAAGCCTGGGGAAACCCCCGGGCAGCAGAGAGCCGGCAGCTGGGAAAGCTGCTCGCACCCCAAGCAGGGCCGGCTGCAGCAGAGCTGGGTGCTCAGCGCACCCCGTCCCCCCCGGACTCCAACGCTATTTAAATGAACGCAGGCGGGCGAGGGGAGCGACTCCTGAGGAGCTGCAGGGCTTGGGGAGGGATGGGATGAGGAGCCGTTGCTCGGTTGGGTTCTGTCAGTGGGCAGGTGGGTGGCTGCGAGGCCGAGGGTCCCCTTTTCTAGGGGAGAATCCTGGATGGGGGCTGGCACCAGAGCAGCCCACCCCCCAGCACCAAACCCTGCCGCTCCAGCCAGCGAGCGCTGAGCCCGCCGGGGCCACATCCAGCCCTGAGCCATGCATGGAGCAATCCCCAGGGGAAGCCCCGCCGGAGCCGGGGGTCTCTGCCTCGCCCCCAGCACACACTTTGCTCTTGGAGATGCAGAGGACACGCTTCCATCTCCTGCCATCCGGCTCCTTCCCCACCGGCGGGTGCCGGAGCGGGATCGGCGCTCACCCACCGCTGCTCGCAGCTGACCAGCGAGTTTCAAACAGCAGAGGAATAAAGAAAGAGGGACGGGGAGAAGAAATACTGCTTCTCCCTTTTTTCTTCTCTTTTTTCCCCCCCGTCTTCCCCCTCCGCCCCAAAAGACAGAAAGACAAACCGCGAACAACATAATTGCTGAAATGTGGCGTGTAATAATAGCTATTCAGAAGCTGATCATTCATATTAAACAGGGTGAAGCAAGCTTCTCATTTGCATGTTTGAGATTATATGCATTTCAAAAGTCATTTCCGCAGGGTATCTGACTGACATTAATTCCCATGTGGAGCTGCCGGCTCCCTCCCGCCGTCCCGGCGCTACCAAACCCGCGCGGGGTGACACACCGGTGGCTGCGGGAGAGTTCAAGGTTAACGGGATTACTGGGCTTTGGTTTGGTTTGAAGCGCAGGAGCCGGGACGCCGGGGCGAGGGCGCGGTGTGGTCGGAGCAGCTTCCCGAGGAGGGATCCGGGAAGGACGGGACGCTTCCCTACGGATGCTGCGCTAGGAGCAAAAAAGCTGGAAGAAAGAAAACACCTTTTCGCCCTCAAAAATGACATTTGCTCCTTCCCCCCTGCCCAACATCAAACAAGAGCCTGCAGAAATGTTAACTTCTTGCTGCTTCTTTCCTCATTTTCCTCCTGAAATCCGCCGCCTGCTCCGCGTTTCAACCAGGCGAGCGGCCCCGCGGGGAAAGCCGGGCTCTGCCCGTGTCCGGCAGTCACAAGGCATCGCCACGGCCAGAAACTCAGCAGGATTCAAACAGGGATTTGACTTTTATATGGAGAACAAGAATATCCAGAGTTACAACAGGAAGTATTAAAAAAGGAAAAAAAAAAAAGAAGGAAAAAAAAAAGGAAAGTTTTTGGAAAGGATATAAAACTTTCCTGGCTTCGGGGCGTAAATTGAAGCTGAACTATTGGGAATTCGGAGGAAATCTCTTCTGGTGGAGGAGCCGTAACCCTGGGCTCGCCCTGCCGGCCCCGGCCCTGCCAGCGGCAGGATGCTGGAGCCGCCGGCCCGGCGCTGGGGTCCAGCCGGGCGATTCCCGCGGCCCGGGACACCAGGCCAGTTGGGTTCCCTCTCCAAGGCTAGTAAAACCCGGCTTCCCGTTCGCAAACCCTACTGGGATGCTGGTGCGCCTGGGTTCCCAACGCTGCGAGGGAAGTCATAAAAGAAAGTAATAATAATAATGAAAGTATTTCCATTCATATAAAAGTTTCACAAAACCTTACAGAAAAAAAAAAAAACAACCCCGAAGCCAGTGTCTGTAATCTTATAAAGTCGATTTAAACGTGGAACGAGCGCCTTCCCAGCCGGGGCTGATCCCGGATGGCTGCAGCCGCGCTGGGAAAAGCGAAACCCGGCCGCACGACCGGCTGCGAGCACGCAGCACACGTGCATCGCCGCGCGCGGACGGGAGGGCTCCGCAGCAGCCCAGCGCCGGCTTTTCATCTACTCCAGTTCAAACACATCCCCTCTTTTCAGGATTCTCCACACCCTGGTATCCGGAGGGTCCGATCAGGATCAGACCTTCCCCCAGGCAGGAAGACAGGGACCCTGTCAAGACCGTCACCGCGGAAGACACACCGCCCAGGCGAGGCAGAAAAGGATGGTGCTAGTTAAAAGGGGAGGGGAGGAGACCCCTCTAATGGCGATGAGCAACAGAAGCTGCACAAATGGATTGCTAATTACCATTTCAGACTCAAAAATCACTTCACTGAATAAGCACTCTGCCTTTCCCCCCCCCCTTTTTCTTCCATGCGCACCTTTCGCAGGACAAAGAAAAAGAAACAGAGAATTACAAATGGAGTAAAGAATCCCCCTGCCTTTAGCGGTACCATATGGCAATGAGAGTATATTAATTACCGTTGCTTTTTAATTAACAATTGCTTCATCTGAGCAGTAACATTGCCTTGACATCCCCCGGCTCGCTGCTAACCTGTACGGTGCACGCGCCATGCCAAGTCATCAATTCATTTTTATTGACACTCCCCTCCCAAACAGGCACGATACCAGGGTTTTCCAATTAACACCTCCACACTCTCTAATTAGCACAATTAACAGACTGATGGATGCCCAGAGCTTCCCTGCCAGGGAGGGTGCGGATCAGCTGTCGGACAGGGCTCCCGCCGCGAGCACATGTGCCCGACACACGCGTGTGCCGCGCTGCCCGGGGTCCCACGGGAGCAGCACGTGTGTGCCGTGCCACGCAGCTGGCATCGCCACGCACCCCGGCATCGCCACGCAGCCCCGGCATCGCCACGCAGCCAGCATCTCCACGCGCCCCGGCATCACCACGCAGCTGACATCGCCACGCAGCCGACATCGCCACGCACCCCAGCATCGCCACGCACCCCGGCATCGCCACGCACCCCAGCATCGCCACGCAGCTGACATCGCTACGCAGCTGACATCGCCACGCGCCCCGGCATCGCCACGCAGCCTTTCCGAGCCCCGGCAAAGAGGGGAGGACGAACGCAGAGGCGAGAGAGCCAGCGGACTCCAAGCAAAGCTTTGCACCAAAGGACGCGGGGTCGTCAGGAGCAGGAGCAGGAGACGAAGCATTTACAGAGCGATTTCTCCCCAAAAGATTTCTCCCGACGAATTTTGGGCGGTCCAGACCCACCCGAAGCGACGCTGCTTCTCCAGCCAATTCAGCTCCACGGATGCAAAAATCAATTCTCAGCCCCCGGGACCCGCAGGACCAGGTAGAGCAGAGCCCACGAGCTCCTGTGGAGGATTGCCCGCACGCCTGTCTCAGCCGCCTCTCCTATTTTCAGACATCCTCACTCCCGTGTTCCTCGGGGGCTCGGTAACTTTGGGCTGCCCTTCGCAGGCTGCTGGCCGGACCGGGGCTGCGCAGGGACCCAGCATCACGGGTGCCTCCTCCCCGCTGCCAGCAGCTCCCTGCCCCAAGCCCCCGTCCCCAAGCCGACGGCAGCGGGTGCCCCTTGGCCTCCGTTTTCCCAGACGCAAACCCAAAGAGCATCCCCAGCTCAAAGCCACCACCTGGGAGGGATGAGGATGAACAGCGGGAAACACCAGCGGGGAAAAAACTCCCCTGACACCTCCGTGAGCCGAGCGAGTCCCCGGCCCCAAACCGTGTTTTGCGAGGACGGTGCAAAAGAGGCGGGTGACACCACACGCTTACGCTCTGGGGGCTTTTTCCACCCTTCCCACCACATCCCAGCCCCAACAGTGGTTTTCCGGACCCTTCCTCCCAGCTCCAGCCTTGCCAGGAGCTGGAGGGGAGCAGGGGTCCCTCCGGCAACCTCTTCTGCGGGTATCAGATGCTGGAGGAGCACGGACCAAGCAAATCCCACCAAAGCCACCAGCAGTCCCGCGGGATGCTCCTTGGCACGGCTGGGAGGGGATGAGGACTCGGAGGCTCGATCCCAGGCGCCGGATCTGCTCCGAGCTATGGAAAGCCGAGCAACCTGCCCGTCCAGATCCGGCGCTGCCGAGGCTTTCGGAAGCGGCTCGGTAATCTTAAAAGGCTTTGGCTTGCAGGGAAGCAGCAGCCAGGATTGCTCGGAGAGTGGCTTTTTACCCTTTAATTAACACATAAACACATGGAAATGTGGAAAGGGGATTAAAATAAAAGTCTAGGGGAGCTGAAACGAATCTAGAGCATTACTGTAAATTAGAAGAGATTTAAGGAACCAAGGGCTGGCTAAGCCTGGGCACCGCTTTAATGGGATCTCACCTCTGGGCACTTTCATCTCCCACTTTCATCTCGCTCCCAGCAACTTCTTTGGGAAGAAGCAAGCTCCGGGCTGCCCTCGCCAGCAGCAGACCTCTACCTCCTGCGGCATCTCGGCACCCACCCGGCCCCGCGCCTGCCGCGAAGCCTCCAGCACCCCGGCACGGCGACCGTCGGGCAGCGGCGAGCGTTCCCCGCCAGGCAGAAATCAAGCGACAGCAACCGCGGCGAGGTTTTTCTCCCCGAAAAGGCGGGTCACCCCATTCGAAATGCCGGGAGATCACCTGGCAGCGTGAGCATCAACCCACGGGCAAAGCCGCCGGGACCGTGCTGTGCCGGCAGGACATGGCACTACTCCCGCTTGGGTCCCGACGAGCCCACCCGCCTCTCCGAAACACAGAGCATCCCTCGCTCGCCGGAGCCCACACCCACCCATGGCCAAGCCCACGGGAGATCCGTCACCTGGTGCCCGCCCCAGCAAAGCATCCCGCACGGGGACACCGGGCATCCCCGGAGACGCCGATGGCTGGCTGGTTGGCACGTCGCCCATCGCCTGCCGAGCTCCAAGGAAAACCCAGTCCCTTCCGGCGCGGACGCAGCGCTGGCCGGACGTGGGCTGGGCCGGTGTCGGGCACGTGCCGGGTGCCGGGGCTGCTGCTCCGTCCCGCGCTTCCCTCGCTGCGCTCTTGAAAAGATTAAAAAAAAAAAAGCCCACTCCATCTCATTAAGAAAGTAAACACAAGAGCCGTCTAAGTGTCTAATTAAGCTTCTAATTAGTCCCTGCTTGTTACTAATGCAAATTAGATTACGCTGCTTAACTACAGCATGTCCACAACACCCTTGTTAATTGCGGCCTTTTGAAATTAAATTACTCCCTAATTAGCATATCAAAGCCATTGATTCGGAGCCAGGAAAGATGAGGGCAGGAGGAAGCCGAACGCCAAGTTTTGTTAATCAGGGACGTCTAATTAAATAGTGACGTGGTGCACGGGGGCTCCTGCCTCGCTGCTCCGGAGCCCACGTGTGGGCCCGGGGGACCCCCAGCAGGGCAGGACCCTCGGTGGGTGCCGGCTGGGTGGGTGCCGGTGGCCTGCACCCGGCGTGGTCCACAGCCACCGTGTCGGAGCATCCCGGCGGGTCGGGGTGCAGGTCCGGCATCGGCGCTCCGGCGAACGCGCGCGAGGCGGGGGGCAAAGCCGCGGTGCCCGGGTCCGGCGCTGGCAGCAGGGAGGGAGGTTAAAGCAGACCCCGGCTGCTCATCCCACCAAGAACTTTCCATCTGCCCAACGTATCCCAAAGGGGAACTCAAAGGAAAAACATCCCAAAGTGCAGACATGGCCCTGCAGCCCCCCGTGCCCACGGCAGCAGGGTCTCCCCGGTCCCCAGCCCCCCCCAGAGCACCCCCAAAATCCCCGGTGACCGCCCCAGGACCATCAGAGGCACCCGAGTGAGGACAGGCAGGGCACAGGCAACGGCATCTCTCACCTGCGGGACCCCAAATCCAGCTCGGCACATGGGATGGGGCGGATGGGACAGCGCGCAGCATGGGGTGGGGGGACACATCTGCGCCGGTGGCCCTGGGACCAAATCCCCCCTTGCCCAGGGCACTGGACCCGGGGACGCGTCCCCCACCAGCCGTGGGGAGCCCACAGAGAAAGCACCCCCACCTACACCCCCCGTCCCAGCACCCCGCGGGCATCGACCAGCATCCGGCACGGATCCGTTCATGGGCGAACACAAACCCCTCGGCCCCACTGGAGTTATCGCCAGACTCCCCCAAAGCCCCCAGCCCCCAATTCACAGAGGGACACCAGTAACAGAGGCACCAGGGAGGAGTCTGGCCCTAAAAGTAACCAGGTAGATCCACTCCCAGGGCAGCAAAATGAAGAGAAAACCTAATTTTTAAGTTATTGAAATAACTTCCCGACTGACCCAGTTCTTTAGATTTTATAACTTTTCCTCTATTTTTTTTTTTTTTTTGTTTAAAGAGGTGGGAAGGAAAAAAAAATAAAGGGAGGAAGATTGGAAAAGTTTAATAGAGGGAGAAAAAGTCTATTAAAAAAAACCACGCAGGCAGCCCGTCTCGGGGGAAGAGTCGAAATATTAAAGAAAGGAAAATCGCTTCTCCGGCTGCCGAGACAGAGGAGGAGAACAGAGCGGCTTTAAGAGCAGGAGCTGCGCGCTTTTAATTGAAAAGAGGGAGATTCAAATGAAATATCCAATATCCCCCATTACAGAAAGGAAGAAAGACGGACTCTGGCCGCTTTGCTACGCCGAGAAATTGCTAAAGCCCCAACTTTCTTTCTCTCCCCCTGCCTCGGAAGTTATAGGAAAGGGGGATGAGAGAAAGGAAGAAAAAAACCCCGGGTCTTTCATACAAGAGGAACTCAAGGGAACTGGGGAGGAGGGTGGGAAGAGAGACCAAGTTTTATTCATTTATTTTATTTTATGAGATGAGTAAAAATAATATATGAAAAAAAAAAGGCAGAGTTTTATAATGTCACAGTGTTTGGAAGCAGCAGCAGGAGAAGAGCGGGGGGAAAGGAACCAAGAACAGAAGGGCCAGCTCCAACCACCCGCCGTACAAGCCTCTCTCCCAACGAGATTCAATTAATTGATAACAAGAGGCATCAAATTAATTTTTCAAGGATGTTAGATTTTGATGAAGGAAAAAATCTCTCTGATTTTAATCGGGGCGGCGTTTAAAAGGCATAAATGAATATCCCTTTCTAATCATCTGAGGCACCGAGGAAGCACCAAGCGGTTAACGTGAAAATTCAAATCGTTTAATTAGGGGGGGCTGAGGGGAGGTGGCCGTGGTGGGGGAAGGGGATCCGGGTTTTTCTTTTTTAAAGAGGTTTATGAAGAAATTATTTTTAAAATGATTTCTTTCAAGCATCTTTAGTCTCCCCCCCCCCCTCCCCGCCCCGCAACGCACACGCACTTGTAAAAACACATCTCAGAGGTTCTTCTTTTGAATAGAGACCATTCCCCATCACAATCTAATTAACAAAAATGACAATGAGTAGGGTAGGGAACAAAATTCACAGGGAACAAAAAAATACTCCAAACTTCCAGGAAAAAAAACCCCACCAGGAGGAAGCAGGGCTGATTTCCCAACACGCACAACTCGCTGTCGAGAGCCGCTCTGCGCTTCCACATGGGACGAGGTTGGGGAGGCACGGGGGGGGGGG
>Ga0065711_1005250_pt1 | contig 20815 bp, 7 predicted proteins | sample Hoacrofraction12_FD_59098 | JGI IMG/M metagenome (GOLD analysis project Ga0065711, IMG submission 59098) | Hoatzin crop microbial communities from Cojedes, Venezuela - Epithelial fraction 12 v2 (version 2) | ecosystem: Host-associated > Birds > Digestive system > Esophagus > Crop | place...
GTTGGCTGGGGGATAAGAAATTTTTTTTTTTTTTTTTTCCCCCCTTCCCTGGGAGTTCAAACTTTTCTGAAAGTTTTGTCTTTTTTTGGGAATTTTGCAAAATTTGCAAAATCCACAAGTTCCAGGTTCCGCAGTCTCTGCTTGGGGACTGGCTGCTAATCAGTCGTCAGGTAGTGAGAAAATTGTATTGTGTATAGTTTGTTTTGCCTATTCATTATTAGTAATAGTATTTCCATTGTTGTCTTATGAAACTGTCTGTATTTCAACCCACAAGGTTTACTTTCTGTCCGTTCTCCTCCCCATCCCACTGGGAGGGAGGGGTGAGCGAGCAGCTGTCTTGTGCTTAGGTGCCAACTGTCAGGTTAAACCGGAACAGTAGGTGATGAAAGAATTGGTAACTTTTTTTTAATGTTCCAAATACATGTATATATGCCTCTGCACGCTACTGAAACCTCCTGGAGTATCTAGTTCTTTATAGATGTCACAGTTTTGCTCTTGATATTCTTGTTTCCGATTACCTCCATCGTCTGGAAAACCTGTGGTGGTGTTGCTTGGGATGAGTTCCAGCACATCAGGCAACCCAAGACATTAAAATGTCAGTCTTACTGTCTTTAAAGGAAAAGCAAGAAGAACAGCTGCTGACTGCTCTGCCTCCTCCAACACCTTCCCAGATACAAGCTATTGGTGTTGCTATTGAAAATGTAGTGCAGGAGTTTGGCTTAAATAATGAAGATCTAGAAGAAAGGCTCAACATTAAAACAGTGATGGAAAGCTTACTGCATCAAAAATTGCCAGGTATGATTTGCAATTTTCCAGAAATGCCAACTTTAAAAAAAAAAAAAAGAAAGAAAGAAAAGACCTCATAAAGTGAAAACTTCATTAAAATTCTTGGCTAGGTAAATTCTAAACTAGTATATTTAATTACTAGTCTGTTGAATGACTAGTATCAGAATGAAATTACAGTGGTGCTCATGACCTACACAGACCTGTAGTGAAAAGTGAAGATGAACAGGACATGAGGTGAGTTTGACCTCCATGATAAGCCTTAACTAGCAACAGCATGGAAGGCAGGATTCACTAACATAGTTCTATGCTGTTGGAAGACCCTTCATAATTTCCTGTGGTTATCAAAACTAGATGTAGGTTTAAGATCTACTGACAGTGCCGTAAAGTAGCTGCAGACTTAGGTACAGAGTAAAGGCAGTATAATTCTTTTTGTTGCAGAGTGCTCATTAAGATTGTATGGCTCCTCCTGTAGCAGATTTGGTTTCAAAACTTCAGACATAAACATAGATATCCAGTTTCCTGCCAATGTAAGTAAGACCATTTTACTAAGTGTGTCTAAGTGGTTTTGAATGTTTGCACCTTTATGTATAGTTTAAATACAACTTACAGTGTGGTAGTAGCACTTCTTACGAAAATGCATCAGGTAAAATAAAGCCACCACGTTAGAGCAGTCTTAAAATCACGTTCCTTGCTTCATACACCAGTAATGGTCAGGCAGTGTAATACAGCTTTGTGTTTTATCAAATCTGCCTTCTGAAAATGCTTAAAACACCTATATCCTTCCTAGCAGTCCTGTGAGACAGATCATTATCTTTGCTTTCAGATGGATTAAATGGCACTTCTGTGATCTTGTTTCTGTACTGATATATGCACATCAGAGTTTTTGATTGCTAGGTTATTTTTGAGCCATGAAATCATCTTATGTCATTTATTTGTGAAGTAGTTTCAAGTCTTGATTTGTCATGCTAGTTGTTTCTGTACATCTTTGCACTTGAATATTCAAAAACACTTAAAGACTGTCAAACGCTTTTGATTTCTATACTTAAACTTATTCCTGCTGTAGTTGATTTGGCAGTCTAATAGTTAAAACTTAGCATTTCCTCTAGGAAACAAAGATGAATATGTTATAGGGAAAAAGAATGATCCAAGTTCATAAAGTGCGTATAATTTTAAAAAGCTACAATTTCAGTCTTTGATGTGAGGTAGATCCACTATGTCAGAAGGCAGTTGTATTTAAGCACACTGAAATGGTATTTATGTTGGTGGGTTTTTTCCACAACCAAGTCTTTGATAGAGATGAAAATAGCTTTACTTACAATTACTGCAGGATCTTTTTTTTTTTTTTCTTCATTCAAATTAAGCAGAATTAGTGTTCCTTGTGATACAATTTTGGGATAACCCAGCACTAAGAGCAGGTTTTTTTCCTCTGTTGCTGTTACTTTGTTTCCTTCTTGCTGCCCTCCTTGAAAGGAAAATAGAAGTGGCCTTAGGGGGGGTGGTTTAATTTTTGAGTTGTGGGAAATCACATTTTTGACAGCTGTGAAAACAGCTTTGTTGTTTTATTGACAGATGACTCAACCAGATGTTCTCTTACTTGTGCAAGAAAGTCTCCAGAACAGTGGTAAGAAAAAACTGCTGCCTTCTCAATTCTGTTAAAGTAATACTGCTTAGCATTGTTGAATTCCACCTCTGTTGAACAGGTAAACCACGCGCTATTCTTTTTTTAGAAAGATGCGAGACTGAAAAATACTTCAGGAAACAATACATTGGCAAAACGAACTTTTGTTTGGTTTTCAGTGTTATGACTATCGAAGTCCCATTATTTGTGTTTTTTTGAGAAATTCCTAGTAGGCGGTTTTCTTCTGCGTTATAAGTGAAGATATGGTTAAACTTTGGGTAGACTGTGCTGACTTTCTTTCCCCAGACTGCTATATTAGCCATGTATAGTACAGAAAGTAGCCTAAGCTCTTCTAACATGTGATCAGAAACTTGGTAATGTATTTCCAGTGGTGGTCTCTTTTCCTGTAATAATGTGCACATGCCTGTTAGTGGAGTGAGATCATGTACAAATGATTGCATACAGATACATTTTTTTTCAGGTAATGAATACAACTCTAGGCACTAATACAGGCAAGTAAAGTTCAAGATCTTAAAAAGATGCACTTACTCAATGCAATTTGAGCATATGCAGGCAAAAAAAAAGATGGGAAACAACTCTGACCTTCTACATGCTGACTGCAAAAAAGTAGCTTTACTACTTTCTTATTTTTCTTTATGCCCACAGTTGGGAGATAAGACCGTATGGTTCCAAACATGTATATTAAACATGCATATGTTTAATGACCTAGATTTTTCTCCTAGCAACCCCCACCCCCCACTGTATGTGCATCTTCTTGTCTGGTCAAATGACAATTCAAGTCTTTGAGAATGGGATTATTGTTCAACCAGACTGGAGGAATGAAGGCCCAGATCCCGTAAGAAGTTAGGATCTCTATTCTGTTTTGAAAGCAAGCAGTAGTTGTGTTAACATCTTGTGCAAAGCCCTCTTCTGTTGAGTCAGAGGATGCAGGGACAGAGCATTAGGCGTTTGAGATACCTCAGTTCTGAAAGCAAGGTGTTTTTCAAAGCAGTCAGGTGTCCAAATGGCTAGCAAACATAAAGAAAAGTTTGTCATTTCAGATTTCTTAATTTGGATATCTGAAATTGTTTCATAGTTTCCGCTCTACCTGGCCCAGTGAAACAGTGAGGCATCAAAAAATAAGCCCAGTTTGTATCAATAAACTCCACTTAAGAGAAAGGATTGCAGTAGCATCTGTACTTCTTTAGTATTAAGATAAAAATGTAGCTTAATTGTATTTGGAAACCTATATAAAGAATAAGAGGAAAAAATGAAAATTTACACATAGCAAGAAGACATTTCATCATGTCAGTAAACCTGTTCTTTACTTACATAGACCACTTCTAGATTACCAGGGAAAATAAACTTGGATATTTTCTTTCTGTCTAGTACTGACGTAACGCTCTGGGTTTTTTTTCCTCTTTCACACTAACATTGCTTTACAGATGTCATTGGTCTGTCTGTATGCCTGGATTACTGAAGCCAGCACTTAACCAAAATAAACCTGCTTAATTATACCTACTGTGTATAAGAATTTTGAAAAGTTCCTTTTTTCTTCAGTGTTTTCTTAACGCTGCTTATCACAGAGTATAGACCATACTCTTCCCATCACGTATGAACAACTTGCTTTAAAAGAGCAACAGGATTAATCTAGCAGATGTACTGAGTTATTTGTCTCAAAATTAGTCATTTTATAAAGAATTTGAGGTGCTATCTGTACTCATGTAGTTGCATACAGTTCAACATATTTTTTTGTCAACACCGTGGTTAATGTGGCTTCTTCTTTTTCTTTCTGCCCCCTAGAATCTTTTACGGAAGTTGATGCAGATTTCCATGCTAGAATACCAGTGGTGGTGTGCAGAGAAAAGCAAAGGTCTCAGTTGTCACTTTGTGTGTTCTAATAGTATATAGCAATGTAAATTATATGTACCAACATCTGAAAAATGACGTTTCTGTACTAAATTATTACAGTTCCATGGATCTTGAAACACAAACTAACACTCATGGGCAAGTCATTCCTAGCCTAGAATAAGAGGGTAAGGGTTGTTCTGTCGTCGGCTGTGTATTTCCCAATCCTTTCAACCGTTATGGCTTCCAGCATGTACCCTTACCCTTCCATTTGGGATAACTGCTTATGCAGAAACTTTCCTTCCTTATAGGTAATATAGGTACCATATTGAATTATGGATTTCTGTAAGGGCAAGATCAACTTGCTTAGCTTCACTAATCTTTTGAGAAGAAGTGAAAGACGTTTTGCCCATTTAGTGGATATCACTTAAGATTCATGAAACATTCTATAACCACCTAGTGATACAGAAATATTAGCAGTTATTTGCTTCTACTTTGATTTTTCACTGTTTGAAAATGTTTCTTGTGCTGTGGAAATGGCATAGAAACTGTTTCCTGGTGGATGTGGTATGGGAAGATGTGTTTGATTGATGTAGGAAATTAGTACTGAGACTTTTTTTTAGTTCAGTGAATGAAGATCATTAGAAACAAATACTTAAATTTGACTTGTACTTGAAAGCACTTTTACAGAAAATTATAATGCATATTTTTTCAACCAAATCGTAAATCAAATTTGTTTTCCATGCTGCTTTTAATGTAGATGCCGTGTCTTTGAGAGGCTGTTGTCATTTCTTACAGCCCTCTGCTACACTGTATAGTGAGATGTCAGCTGACCTATGGCTGTTCTTACAAAGTCTCCAAGATCTTTTACTTTGTTTCTTTTTGGGTTTTAGTGGCCTTATTTGCAAAGTGAGTGCAGGGAATGAGAATGCTTGTCTGACAACAAACCATTTGGCTACCCTTGGAAAACTGGAACCTACTGTAGTACCTTTAGTGATTGCCTTCAGGTACTGGGCAAAGGTAAGAGTCATTTGTATTCCCCCATCTGTGAGTAAATATTGAATGAACATTGATATTATGCTGGTAAGACTGTAGGTATGGTTTAGAAAACAGCTGTTGAAACTGTCTTTAGGAAAAGAGTTGGGAAAAGGATATTTGAATTTTTTATAAATGGTAAATTTTATAGATGATAGAACTATCATTTATGTGTTCTATTGTTCCACTAAATTTCAAAAGTGGAATTTTAAGCTTCAGCCAGTGACATGCAGACTGCAAGTATCCTCTCTGTTACCAAGCAAGTGAGAGGAATGCATATGAAATGGAATTACCAGTTTCCCATAAACGTAAGCCATCATAAAAAAAAATGAACAAAAAAGCTGCTTGTTTCCATATGTAGATGAAAACTCTCTTGTGAATTAAAATAACTTGTTCCAAAACTTAATGTGCCTGCAACTAAAATATAATTTAAGAAAAACATTGAAAAACTTCTGACTTGTACTCTGTCTAGCTAAAATGACTCATCATTTTTGGAAGTGTGCTGTGTGCTCTTTGTTTTGGTAGCCTGCATTCTATGGCTATTACACTGAAAATATTATGGTAATAACATGACTCCAGTAAATACACAGGCCTTGAGAACAAAGTCCATCTCATAGGAGCTCAAAATTATCTAAGTTTCTGTCAGTATTTAATGTGAGAGACTTCTGAACAGTAGTTAAAAGAGTATTTTTCATGGTATCACTTGAAACTTTAATGACCACACAATTCGTTTCTACAGTTGTGCTGTGTTGATCATCCTGAAGAGGGAGGCTTGTCACCTTATGTGTTCGCTTTAATGGTTATTTTCTTTCTACAACAGAGGAAAGAGCCTTTTCTACCTGTCTATTTGGGATCATGGGTATGTGTATTAATACATTGAATAGTATGAATGACAGGACGAGTCATTTGTGGTGGTGTGTAACCCGTCAGCTGCTTGCTATTGTCAGCAAGCAGTAAGCCAGCCATTTCTGCAGAAATTCAGAAAGAATGTGAATTCAGCCAGACTACACCTAACCTTTGTATGCTTGGCTATAAGGATGCAATTCACGATCCTAGTCATTAAGTGCTCTGTTGCCCCTTTTGTGAGAAAGGAGAGCTGGGCATTGAATAATGCACTTCATAAAAAACTATTTCCTCATTTCTTTGGCGTTCGTTCCAGGCGCTTGAGATCTCTGAGTTCATATAGCTACATCGCAAAACAGTGTCTTGGATTTTGACATCTTACTTTTCAAACACAGACCACACTTGGGGAGCACACTGGTGCAATATCTGCCTGAGGGATCAGACTAGGGGTCTAGAGCATGTATTTCTTGAGTTTAGAAGCTGACGTGCATCTTAATGTCAGGAATTGTGCTATGGACACAAATCCAGAAGCCAGTTCTTCAGGTCACCATTCAGGTGTTATATTCATGGCACCCATTTTCGTTCCTGTAGTCACCTGTTATATTTAGTGTGCATGTTTCAGTTTCTGTAATGAATTACATGGGCCTTGCAGTTAACAATTCGCGTCGGTACCTGACTAAGTCATTCCCAAAGCCTCTCAGCTCTCTGCACTGAATGAAAGAAAAGACCTATTGTATATGGCCATGTAATTAAAAAATACATATTTATGCGTGTGTAATGTGCAAAGACAAAGTTCTATGACATGTGGATACCCTTGCAAAAGCACTGAACTCTTGAGAGCTTTTTGTAGAGAAGTATAGGGAGAAGAGAGAAGCACACTGGGGCATATTCTAGGCCCAGAACAGCTATTTTTAAACATAATTCTGTTTTAATTTGGCTTACTACAATGGGGGGGGAGACTTAAAGTTCACATTATGTTTAGCTGTATGTTTCTTTTTTATTTCCTTTAGATTGGAGGATTCTCATTAAACAAATTAACTAATTTTCATCTGAAAGAAGTCGAGAATGATGCCGTGGTTTGGCAGCATAACCCCACTGATGATTCTGATTTGCCACAAGAAACTTCCCCTAGAAGGGGCAAGGTCTGAACCATTTAATTTACTTCTGTAGAAGTCTAGCAGTTGTTGCTGTTCTCAAAAAAAAGAACCATCTTCTATTTTTGTTTTGAGTTAATGTTGCAAAACCACAAGATGAACTAAGAGATTGCATGACTGCTTGATACCATACTTCCTGTGCTTACCCCATACTGCGAAGAAGCTAGCAGGAGACTAGGTGTTATTTCAAACTCTTTGATAAGACCCTGGGTTTTAATCTGTCAGGGGAGAATATAGTCTATAGGGTTGAAGCAATTTTATCTCAGCATTAGGTTAAGCATATGAAAAATATTTACCTCTTAGCTTTGAACTATTCTTACAAATTATTTATAACAACTTTGCAAGAAAGAGTATCACTATATAATTGCATGTTATGACAGTTAACAATACATCGTAAGCTTTGCTAAAAAATAGATTACATAATCTATTCTGTCCAGTTAGATTAGATGTTACATTTTCTGGAAACTTATAAATTATAGCATAAATACTTAAATAGGCAGTTGTTATTAGTCATTGATGCTATTATTTACCATTGCTGAATTCTTTCATTTTGAAGTTTTATAATCAGAGTTTATACTATCTCTTCCAATTTTTTTAATTGCAGTTTTTATTGCAATTGCAGCAGTATAGAAACAACTATAAATTTTGTAATGTTACGTTACAGATTAAATACAAGGAACTGTAACAGCTAAACACCTGTGCATTAAATATTATTTAAGCTTTTCTTCTGTAATTGACAGGTTCCCTTAGTATTTGGTTCAGGACAGCAGTGTTCGGCACCTGCTGCTCAGCTCTGGGTAGAACTGCTTCGTTTTTATGCCTTGGAGTTCAATATGGCTGATTTGGTTATTAGCATACGACTCAAAGAAACAGTGTCTCGTGAATTAAAAGACTGGCCTAGAAAGCGCATTGCTGTGGAAGGTATATATATCAAAACCTTCAAAGAACTGTTACTTTAATTTCTGGGGTACTGTCTTGGCTATTGACTATTGAAATTGTGTGTAATAACTTAGAATTTTTCAGTATTGGACTGTTATTGCCAATAATATAGTAGATTATGTTTTGGAAAAAATCAATTTAATATTTTTCTTGGGTATTTTTGTCAACATTATCAAAAGTAATGAAGTGTACTTAAAAATTGTTCATGGTTCATAGATCTTACGTCCCTATACCATGTTTTAGAGTAACAGCAGCATATTAAAATTTTGTAAGGATGTTAAGTGTATTCTTTTTTAAAAAAGCTAACTCCTGCACTTCTGGCTCACTTCTTCCTACTAGACCCCTATTCAGTCAAAAGAAATGTGGCAAGAACTCTGAACAGCCAGCTAGTGTACGAGTATATTCTTCACTGCCTGAGAGCAACTTACAAGTATTTTGCCCTGCCTCACAAAAAACGTGCAAAATTGAGAAAAAAATCCTCTGCAAATGCCAACGATGAGAAATCCGAAATGCTGGACCATGGAAAAGATGCTCTAAAGCATGAAAATTCTGAGGTGCAAAACTTGGATGTTAGAACAAACACAGCCATAGTGGAAGATTGCACAATGGAGACTACAGGTATGCCCCAGACCCATAGAACTGATCCTTCAAAACTGTGTGATGGCTCAGAAAGCTTCACAGAAGAAGAAATGCCTGATGATACAAGTCATTTGGGAATTGCCCATGAAGATTCAGACTGTATAATTGAGGAATTTATTTCTGGAGATAATGACGATTTTAAAGCAAGTTGTGAAGAGACAGAGAGTGGAAATGAAGAGGAAGAAGAGGAGGAAGAGGAAGAACATGAACAACAAAAAAGAAGATGGAATAATATCTTGACTACTGAGCAGGGAGTAGATGAAGACAGTGATAGCACAGATCTTCCTGTTACAGTGAATGAGCGTGATATAGAGACATGCAGTACTTCAGACTTAGAAGGTTTTCAAAATGCTGCACTTACAGAGAGTGATGAGTTTGGCTTAGAGTGCAGTGGTATAAGGGATGACAAGATTGACATTGATGAGGAGAGCACTGAAGGTACTGATGAACTGGATGAATCCCCCCAAAAATTCATATGCCCAGCACAGAGTCAAATATCCCAAATGATTAACTCGGATGATGAGGAGGAAGAGGAGGAAGAACCAAGTCTTCTAAGCCAGAGAGAGTGTGGTGTTATCATAGGAGCTGGAGATGAACTAGATAACAGATACACTGGATCTGGAGATGATGATGCACTCTCAGAAGAAGAAGATTTTTCAGTCCACAATAAATATGATGACAAACATTTCGAAGAAAATGTGGAGGGACCTCTGAGGATCAATTTGAGTCAAGAGGATCTTACTGAGAAGGGAAGCCTTTTTGAAGAGAACACAGCAACAGAACAGTGTTTAGAATCTGAACTCTTTTATGAATTCAGTAAACCAGCTTTTACAAAGGGCAAGGTAAGCAAACTGTATCAGAACATAAACAAATTGCTTATGTTGTGTTATCAGTTATATGAAAATGTTGCTCAAATTCATTGAAGCATTATAGTTTTTAAAACCAACCTTGCTTTCTGTTCATGCAGTCTCCTACAGTAGTGTGTAGTTTGTGCAAACGGGAAGGTCATTTGAAGAGGGATTGTCCAGAAGACTTCAAGAAAATTGAGCTTGACCCACTTCCAGCACTGACGCCCAAATTTTCAGTTATTCTAGATCAAGTTTGTGTCCAGTGTTATTGTAAGTTTTTCCCTTTGAATATTGTTGTGTGGTAGAAAAATAATTGCAAGAAATAATGAAATAACCGCAGGCTAATTGTGTTTTAGTGGGGGTCGTGGTTTCTTTGTCTACACTGCATCAAACTCTATTGGATACAATTCTAAGATTTGTAAGGGCTTTGGCAGGACTACTGAGTAGTTTGTATCTAGACAAATAAAAAATATTTAGGTTTATCTTCCATACACTGGCTGTCTGATTACTAATGTAGGCATCTTAATATAATTTCTATGACTTTAATTTTGGGTGGGTTTTTTGGCTGATGCTTTTACACTTATGTCTACTTTGAATTTCATTACTGTTCCTTAACTTGTGGTTTTTAGAAAAGGAAGACTTCAGAGTTCTAGAAAAAATGGAGTCAAAATACTGTTTTGTAACACTTCTCCACTTTTGTTCTTTTCAGAGTGATCCAACTTTCCTCTTTTCTCTTGCGCTGTTTCTGACCAGGCAAAATGCATTATTTGTCTAATTAATGTTTTTCTTTGAACAGGTATTTCTCTTCATCTTTGCTTTCTTTCCTTCACGTGTGAATATTCTCTTGCTTTTTCTCTCCCCTGCCCCCGCTGTGAACCCCTCACTTTTTTCATTTGAACCTTTGCTTTTGATGTTTTCTATGGATCAGTTTGCCTGAATTGTTGTCTTTTTTTTTGTTTCTTTGTTTTTGTAAAGACGATTTTGCTCCAAATATTGTAGAGGATCAGGCTCGGGAACATATAAGACAAAACTTGGAAAACTTCATTAGACAGGATTTCCCAGGTAAATAGGTGGTTCTAGCTTTATATTTATACTTTGGTGTGTTCATATTTGAATGTTTTCCAGGAAAGCATGTTATCAGCATAACAAACACTATAGTTTTGAACACTTAACTTACATTGTTGCTCAGCATTGCTATACTTCATTACATTAATTTCTGTTTTAAGTATCTTAAGGCTTTGGTTTCAGTCTGTTTTCACTGTCAAGATATACAACACATTAGTAGGAAGGAACAATGGCAAGTGAAGGAGAAAACAAAGCAGTGGTGGAACAGTTTTATAATTGTTATTTTAGCCTTGTTCATTAGCCTGATTTGTTGTATCTTCTCTTACAAACAACAAGCTTTTTGTAGTCCTTCCTACTGAAACTTACTGGTTTTGGAATATTTTAAAATACAGGTAGGCACAACATCTGACCTACCCACAGAATTTAGCTGTTTGAATTTTTTTGTTTGTTTCTGGAGTTCTTGCCTGTAACACCCACACTTCAGTTCATAGTTTTTAAAATTAGCAAAAGAGTTTTTGGCTGGAGCCTGGTATGTGGACAGCTAAGTCCCTTGTCCTGAAAATCTCTGTAGAGAACAGTCTTACATATTTTATTAAATTTCACCTTGGACCTGCATGCTGATGATTTAATTATTGGAAAACCTAACTTGTTTCTGGATCTGTCAGGCTGCTCATTTGAAGCAATAAAAGTAGAGTTTCTTTCTTCATCAGCAAAGCTGATAAGAAAATAAGTTTTGATGTAACCATCGACACATACTAATGTTCTCATGCCTGTATTAAAAGACATGCAGTGATATGAAGCTATATACAATTTGAGATTCTGTGTCAATATGTGGTTATAACCCATCACACCTCTTACAGGAACCAAGCTGAACTTGTTTGGCTCCTCAAAAAATGGCTTTGGTTTCAAACAAAGTGACCTTGATATCTGTATGACGATGGATGGGCTGGAAACTGCTGAGGTAGTTTGAAAAGAATTTTTTTTTTTTAACGCAAAATTTTATTGTTATATTATGTATACAGTGGAAAAAAATTTACTATTTTATAAAGTTCAGAAGAAATCACAAATAGGTGCCACAAAGGCAGATTATTTTAGGGGGTTTTGCAGTTTGTGTAGGCATGAGTTTAAGAACTACTCTCAGTAGTCAGTTTTGTTCTGAATTCTGCACTACCATTACTTCTAGCTTTTGCTGTGCAGATAACGTGCTTTGTAGCATAGACAACCAGAATGGGAGACAGTGGAAAAAGACATCAGTTTCCTTTCATGCCTAATGTGAACATTTTATAAGCCTATGTTTAGATACTATATAGTGTTGATTATAAAGTGCTATTTCAAAACAGTTTCTGGTAATTCACATAATTCTGTATAACATGAAAATCTAAATTATACAACTTTCAACTTTTTTTCTTAATGTCTTAGGGACTTGATTGCATCAGAATCATTGAAGATTTAGCGAAAGCTCTCAAGAAACAGTCAGGTAACTTTCTGGAGAATTTAAATAAGTGGTTCTGTTTATGTGACTTCAGTCACTGTAGTGTGAACGTTCTGGGGCACCGTGGATGAAAATCGTTCAGATTATACTGAAGAATGGAGAACTGTATTGAAGAAAATATTGTATGTTGTGACCATTTGGATTTATTTTTGTTTGCACATGTAGGTCTGAGGTTATAATGTTATAGGACCACATCTGAATTGGACAGATAGTATATTTGTAACCTACATGCATAGGAACAAACCTTAAGTTAAAGCTTGAGGCTTCAAGTTAGTAGTTATGTTGTTTTTGTGTGTTTAGTGCCTAATAAGTTGATAGTAAAAGGTAGGCTGATACAAGTTTGCAATGGGAATTCTGTTTTTTCTACAAGAAATTGTCAATGTATAGTGCTGTCAATTTATAGTATCTCTCACATGAATTTAACATAATTGGCGTGAACTATCAGTGATCTCCTAAGCTTATTTCTCTGCAACATTTAGACTGATCTTTGTTTTACTAGCGGGGCTAAACATGTATTTGTATATATTATATTTAGTAGATGCATTGTTTGACAAATGTCTAAAATCAGTATTAAACTAGAAGTGAAATACAATTTCAGTATCAACGAAGATTTCATTTTGAAGCCTTTTTACTACAGTTTGCAGTTACTTGTAGAGTTTTTGATACTGTTACGACTGTATTGCAGTCATTCAGCGATTAAACATTTCATCCTAGGTTTAAGAAATGTCTTGCCTATAACAACTGCTAAAGTCCCGATTGTCAAATTTTTCCATGTCAGAAGTGGTCTTGAAGTAGACATCAGTTTATATAATACTCTGGTAAGGTTATCTCCTTTTTTTTAAACAGAAAAATGTGGGTCTGCTTTCTGAGATTGAAGTGACTGTTTGTCGAGGTTCAATAACCAACTGTTTCCAATTATTGCAGTTTTAGACTTCAGAACAAACTTTTGTCTATTTGACTACAAGTGGAGTCAATTGCACAATTGTGACTGTAGAGTTATCATAAGAAAATATATTATTTCTTCAGTAATAGTGAGAAATGTGGTTTAGGTGTCTAAGTATTTCTGTAAATGAGAAAGACAAAAATAATGTAAATTTAGCTTTCCTACATCTCAGTTCCCATCATGACTCTTGCTTTGCCTTGAGACCTGGAATAGTGATTTTGAACCCAGCTTGCCTGGACTGGAACATGCATTAGAATTTACAGAAAAACCACAAGTTCTTGGTCAAGTACTTTAAAAACAAGTTTTGAGGTTTTTTTCAATGACTCTGATCTTCAAAAGCCAGTTCCTTGAAACATCAAAAGAAAGTTTGAGACCCAAGTATTAAACTTTCTGAAGTTTTTGTATGAGCTCAAGGCGAGTCTTGAGGAAGATACCTCAACCGCTAAGTAAGTCTGAAACATTTATTCTTGAAGTTATGCATCCATATGGGTCAGCTGATAGCTCTTACATTTCTGGGCTCAAACCTCTTAGTTCAAGAACTTATCTTCCACCAAATATTTTGAAAATGCAGTAGCAGATTAATGCTTCCCTTTCTGAAGTACTGTTCTGTGAATGCTGCTCTGTACCGCTTCTGTGCAGATTAAGGATGCGGATCGGCTTTTTAACAGAGCAGATGATAACCTCATTGTTGAATGCGTCCTTTCTCAATATACATTCTACTATGCAGGCTTCACGTCTTTTCAGCTTATTCATTCATTTCTTCAGAGTTCCTGCATTTTCTATATGACTTTCTTACTTTTATAGGCCTTGCATAACACAAGACTTCTGTCATCCTATGCAGCCATTGATCCTAGAGTAAAATATCTGTGTTACACAATGAAAGTCTTTACAAAGGTAAGTACACTTCAGACATTATAGAAGCAGTAGTGCCTGCAGCAAGAGATGATAACCATAAAAGATACAAATCATGTTTCTTTTTCTAGATATGTGACATTGGAGATGCATCTCGAGGTAGCCTTTCTTCTTACGCATATACTCTTATGGTGCTTTATTTTCTTCAACAGAGAAATCCTCCTGTCATCCCTGTTCTTCAAGAGGTACAGTATATCAAGAAAGAACAGTGTCTTTACACAGTATTGACCAGAAGAATGTCACTACTGAATCTGAAGGGCTCTTCTAATGAGTTTAATGTTATGCTTTCAGATCTACAAAGAACAAAAAAAGCCTGAAATATTAGTTGATGGCTGGAACATTTATTTCTTTGATAAGATAGAGGAGTTGGTAAGTAAATCAGAAAGGTTAATTTGAAATGGTTTTACTTGTAGCTTTGCAAATGAAAACTAATTCCTTTTAAGAAACATTGTTCTTAAATATAGTGGTTGAATATAGAAATAGAAGTGGAGTAGCTGTTGCTTTGAAAATCCCAATCCCATGATGTAAAGCTTTAAAAATATCCTTGGTTGTAGTTCATCTGTGAAAAAAAGGAATCTGCAAAGTCTGAAAAAAACAAATTACAAATTTTTTTTTAGAGGTGTTAATGATGATTAATTGCTCTGGGTGTCACGTTGCTGGGTAGACATAACTCCTACAAATACCAGCTGCATATCTAGTTATAGCTGGTTAATCCTGTTGAATAACTGCCTATTAAATAGGCACATAAAGTCAATTAATAAATTATTTTTTTATAATAGGTAAAACCTAATGTTAGAAGTTTTATTAATTCTCCACTTTTGTTGTTAATATGTTCTAAAATATTTTTAAATCGATATTGGATTATTAATATCAATTATGAAAGGAAGGGAAGTATTCTGGTGTAACTCAGTTGTGTTTCTTTATAAAGTAAGACTTACACTGTTTGAGTTTCCAGTTTATAAAAATTGTTATGCTTAATGTAAGTACTGTAAGTAAAAATATTTTGGTCATTTTCAGTCAGTTGTTTGGCCAGACTTTGGCAAAAACACTGAATCTGTTGGGCAACTGTGGCTGGGACTTCTCCGTTTCTACACAGAAGAATTTGATTTTAAAGAGCATGTCATCTGCATTAGGAGAAAAAATCTCCTTACAACTTTCAAGAAGCAGTGGACCTCCAAGTACATTGTAATTGAAGGTAAAAGCACGTGAAATACATGAATATGTGGAGTTTCTTTCATGCCCACATGGAAAATTTGGTCTTTCCACAAGGCTTGCTTATTCTGCTATTACTAGATTATAAGTTATAATCTGCTCATGTTTTTTAAATCATCACAAAATTCCCATTAAGTTTCCGTAGTGCTAAAAATTATTCTTAGGGATTTCTTATTCCCCTGCTGAAAAGAAGCTGCAAAGCAGACTTCATACTTTTCACGATGACAGTAAACGACGGAAAAAGAGATTTAACTAAATCCTTTGGAGAAGAAATTAGCTGCAAAGCAGTTGAGGTTTTCTTACAAATACTAAGTTTATCTGAATCTATATTTACATGACTCACATAACCCTGTGTGTGAGTACACTGTTAAGTAATACCATGGTCTCTATCAAGAAAACATAGTGTTTCTAAAACCTGTGTTTTAGAAATGTTCCCTAAGCCACTTTCTGGCCCATATGACTTCCGTGGAAAGAATTTCTACTCTCTCGCCCACACATTGAACTTAGTCTTTTACAATACTTCAGTCGGTTCAGAGCTTGACAGCTGTGATCCTTTGTCCATTGCAAACAGTTCAATTTCAGCATATTAATTCTGCATTGGGAATAGCTGCCTTGGGTTGTTCGTGTATATGTATACATTGCTGATCTTGCCCTGAACTTGAGTAATGCCTGTAATGCTTTTTGTACAGACCCCTTTGATTTGAACCACAATCTTGGAGCTGGATTATCAAGAAAAAGTAAGTCTCCTGTTAACGAATTTGGATACAAAGTGTTTACTGGCTTGTTTGATGTTTGGATGATGTTTTCTCTTTTATTTTTTGTCCTTCCCCAGTGACAAATTTTATAATGAAGGCTTTTATCAATGGCAGAAGGGTATTTGGTACCCCAATAAAAATATTTCCTAAAGAATATCCATCAAAAATGGTAAGTTGTTTCTAAGAGTAGTATGTGCATGCTCTTGGATGTCTAACTTACCATTTGCAGGAGTATGGTTACGCTGTCTTTAAGCTCTACTCTCTTAAATTTCAACAGTGCTCTAAAAATCTTTGTGGGAATTATTACTGAGTACTGTTCTGTTATTTGCCTGTAAAATGTGTTCGCATACAGAATGCTAATCAAGTCAGAGCTTCATTGTACAGACTTTACATATTTTAGTCCGTATCAAAACCAGCTCACCATTTCTTAAAACTGCGGTCTTAAAATTAAGAGCTTGCAGACCTGGCAGTCGGGAGGCTGCCTGTAAAGAGGAGGCCAGTGACTGTAATTAATCTCATCAGGTCTTTCAGGAGTTCAGGTACACACATAAGGTTTACCCTTCTCTGACTCTTGAACTGCTGTTTAACGCTTTCTTATCTGTCGTGGTTCCCAAGTGTATGGATTTTCATTTTAAATGCATGATTTCTTTTTCAGGAGTACTTTTTTGATCCAGAGGTACTAACAGAAGGAGAATTAGCACCAAATGATAGATGCTGTAGAATTTGTGGTAAAATTGGCCATTTTATGAAAGACTGTCCCATGAGAAGAAAGTGAGTATAGTTTTGGCATCTGTGTGTAACATTTCCTTGGGTTTGTTTAGAAGAAAGATTTAGAAGAAAGATTAGTATAGTAATGCTAAAGCAAAGCTTGTACATGCTGCAGTTTATTTACTGTTGAAATGAAAATTCATCAATATCAGTTTTGGCACTGGTGGGTGGTGTTGGTTTTTTAAAGTTTTGGTCTTATGCTGAGTCACTGCTTAATTTTTGCCAGGATCACTTGTAGTGTTTTTTAATAGAATATTTCCACAGAAGGCTGCAAAACTACTTGGGTAGTTTACCTTAGGCTTAAGGTAGTAATGCTGACTCTGCACTTCATTATACAGGAAAGCAGTAGTGAAAGAGAATTTAAATGCAAGGCTGAATAGCTGTGTGCTGTGAAAAGCACTCAGAAAAGCATTTTATGTGTTTTTATTTAATATCTTCTAGAATCGTGCTGCTCCCAGCAAGACACATTTGTATCATGTTCACAGAATCATACAATTCATGTCAAAAAGCAAGACAAGAATGTCACAGCATTAGTTTTGTTAATCACACATATATGAGGGCAATGTCCTGTCTTACATCAAAGAGGTTTCCTGATCCTGTGTGACCAAATGTCCAAAATTCAGCATCATCTTGTAACAAATGAAGGCTAACCTGATCTTCGTGCTCTTCGTATGACAAACTGTCTAAACTTCAAACTGATCCACTGATTTTTTTTTTTAATAAGACAAAGTTCATTAAAGACTTCACGTCTATAAATTAGTGCAAATCAGCAAATAAAACTTCAAGAGGAAGAAATCTTGAAAGCTTTTGTGCTCACTTGTAAGGTGAATGGAAAAATCTAACCTTTGTTTACAGTCTGTGTTAAAAGCTGTAATTTAAAATCACCTGCACTTTTATGTAAGTAGCTGAAAAGCTATTGGATGAAGTGGTGTTTCTGCTACACAATAGAGAATTTAGAACTTATATTGCTGAGACTGTTAATTGGAATTTATTCAACCTCAGCAAATGCAGACTGATGATGGTTTGAAAATAAAGCAAGCTGAAGGTGGTGTGAAAACCTACTCAGTGTCTAAACTGCTGTCTCAGATGCAATGGATTTTTAATGTTGCATTCTGGAGTGAAGCCGCAGTTCATTGCACATATACAGCTATGTTCTATACAACACTAGATCAAAAGTAAATGGGATTTTGCATCTAAGAACATAAATGCCTGACAGGATAAGACAGCTGACGCATCCGAGTCCTCTGTCCAGTCACTGCAATAGGAGATGCTGTCTATGGAGGGCACACTGGTTGGCTGTTTCCTGTAATCTCTTCTCATCCATTCCCCCAGCATCTGCAGTTGCTGTGTAAGAGATGTTAGAGCACACATCTGCCCTTGTCTGGTAGTACTCATTTGTGGACTGGAGTTGTTTATGATTTTGTCCTTTTTTGTTTGGTTGTGTTTTTGTGAACCTAATTCTTCTGTTTTCCTTAACAATCTTCTCTGGCAACCAGTTACATAAGTATGCTGACTGTTGCGTTAATTTGGCAGAAAATAAACCCCCTTGCGTTCTAACGCTCTTCACCGAAGTGAGAGGCTAGGTGCGGCTAGGTTTAAATTCTGAGTGATATCCAAGTTGCCACTACCAGTCCAGTCGCATTTAATATGTATATTAAACTACCACGATTCCGGATACACTAATAGCAGTCTGCACCTTCAGTCCAGTCGTGCTCATGAGCTGGCACGGCCACGTTTGGTCGCGTTCAGTGAGAAACTGTGACAACCGGCTACTTAAACAGTGCAGTTTTATTTGTGCAACATCTATATGGGTTTTTTGAATTGCCAGTGATAATGACTGTCTGCAAGAAAGCACAGGCAAATATAAAACGCGTGAAAAGGTTATAAATAATACAGCCTGGCTATAAACATTAGGGAGTAACTATTTCCAAGAAAAGCACTTAGTTTAAGTCTCACCCAAGGCAGGGAGAAGCAAGGCTCAGCCCGTCGGACAATCCAGGTTGTCGGAGGCAGTCTGAGATGGCGTTTCCCTTGACTTGCTCACGGTGTTATCTTCTTCTCCTCCAAAAATCTATGGTGTTATCTTCTCTGAAAATCCCCCATTTCCCTGGCTATTTTTATATCCTTTCTGCCCTTAAGGTGGAGTTCGAGTGACTGTAGTCATACATACCTTTTATCATGATTGGTGTGTCACTTCACATTTAAAGGTATAGTTTACAAAAAATTGAGAGCACAGACTCAAAGAGGGGTGGTCACACCTCGGAGGCGGGTAGCCTTCAAGATGGAGGTGTCTTTTGGTATTAAAATGATATTAAAATGATTAGAGTTCATGAGAGGATAGCACTTTGGCAAGGTTTTGAAAACCTGTTGGCTCAGGGGGCCAGATGAGCTGCTTATCAGTTCTAGAGAACCATTTCTTCCCGCTTTATCATCACGGAGCAGGGCCATGGAGTCTCCACTCCGCTCCATCCTCTGTGGTACATTGCAGGGAGTTGCTGTGTTAGTGGATTCCTCGCATGCCTGCTGCAGCTGTGTCCCATCCTCAGAGCTCCTTCTGATTTTATGCTTTTCCTCAATGGGTGAACACTGCTATGTTTTTCATATAAACCTTAATTTTCAGATGTAAAAACCTTAATTTTACTGATAATTCCATACTAACTGATGTGTGAAGTAGTACTTTCCTTTCATCTGTTTAAAGCCAATCTCATTTTAGTTTCATAAGCATTCCGTACGTATAGCCTTGTGGGATTTAATTAGTAAAGATACTGCCTTGACAATTTTGTAAGCCATGATTGTGTTCACCCTCTCGCTTCTCTCCAGGTTGGAGGTCTTGGTCTTTTTTGTATCTCTTCCTTAAACTCTTGCTGTCTTCATCATTTTAGCTGTCTTTCTCTGTACCTTTTCTAATGCTGTTACTTACTTCTTAAAATAGAGACAAGACTAACATGCAGTACTTTGATGTAAGCACACCATGGTCTTATGTAGCAACAAAATGATGTCTTCTGTCCTGTTCTTAGTGTTTTATACATCCTGTCACTACACTCCCTGATAAAAAGTCCCTCCCCATCTTTCCTGCACGCCCACTTTAAGTACTAGAAAGCTGCTATAAGGTCTTCCCAGATCCTTCTCTTCTCCCAGCTGAACAACCCCAACTCTCTCAGCCTTTCCTCATAGCAGAGGTGCTTCAGCCTTCAGATAATTTTTGTGGCCCTCCTCTGGACCCACTCCAGCAGGTCCATGTCTTTTCTATGCTGAGGGCTCCAGAGCTGGATGCAGGACTCCAGGTGGAGTCCCATGGGAGCAGACTAGAGGAGCAGAATCACCTCCCTCAACCTGCTAGCCACGCTGCTTGTGATGCAGCCCAGGACTGGCTTTCTGGGCTGTAAGCGCACATTGCTGGCTCATATTCAGTCACCCACCAACACCCCCAAGTCCTTCTCCACAGGGCTGCTCTCAGTCTACTCATTACCCAGCCTGTGTCCTTGTTTGAGATGCCCCAACCTTGCACTTGGCCTCGCTGAACTTCATGAGGTTCATGACGCTCACATAGGCCCACCTCTGTAGCCTGTCAGGGTCCCTCTGGATGGCATCCTTTCCCTCTAGAGTATCAACCACACCATTCAGCTTGGTGTCATCTTTAGACTTGCTGCGAGTACACTCAATCTCACTGTCCATATCGCCAACAAAGATGTTAAATAATACTGGTCCTAATACAGACCCCTGAGGGACACCACTCGTCACTGGTCTCACATGGACATCAAGCTGTTGAGTGCGACCATTCGGCCAATTTCCTACCCACTGAGTGGTCCACCCATCAAATCTGTGTCTCTCCTGATAGAGGGGATTGTAAGAAATGTGAAACTATAACAAAAAGCCTTAATATTTTCTAGTTTTTAGTAGTCTTTAGTACTGTAACTTGTATTTCTGCATGCATAGTGATCTAACAATATAACTGTTA
>Ga0065711_1036601_pt1 | contig 20815 bp, 10 predicted proteins | sample Hoacrofraction12_FD_59098 | JGI IMG/M metagenome (GOLD analysis project Ga0065711, IMG submission 59098) | Hoatzin crop microbial communities from Cojedes, Venezuela - Epithelial fraction 12 v2 (version 2) | ecosystem: Host-associated > Birds > Digestive system > Esophagus > Crop | place...
CCCCTTTTAAAATTCCGGAGTAACACACACGGAGACAGTGTTGCAAATAAGGTTTGTGTGTGTGTGTGTGTGTACATTAAACCGATACATTTAATTAATGAAGACACCTTGGGGCTTGAGCCTCATCTTGAAATCACAGTATAAAAAATTAAACACATGTATAATGTGTGTGAATGGTTGCCACTGAAATCTGTAAAGTGAGCCAGTGGAATATCAGCTTCACTCCTACTTAAGAAATAATTTTAAAAATTACTGTGATGATACAATGTCTTAGCACCATGACGCTGGCAAAAAAAGGAGCTATGTGGGGGTTTTTAACCAATAAGTATGCAGTACAAGCTTCTTGTCACTGCTCTCCTTGCGTGCATACAAGGTTTGTTGAAGTGGGAACTGTTTCATTGCGTGCTTGTGTGGCGTTTCGCACAAAGAAAACAAAAAAGTATTTGGGACATCTGTGTTCTACTTTAAGACGTGTAGAATTGTAAATAGTAATTGTCATACCTAAAACAAGGCACATTTAATAAGGTAATGGCAGAGAGAATCAGAAATTTAACTTAGGATTGCAACTTTTCTTTGTATTGTAACACAGTTCTTTCAGGTACTTTGCCAGCTTGGAGAATCCATATCACATTTAATATCCAAGCTCTCTGTGTGGTGCTGGGACTGAGTTAAGTACCAAAGAGTAAAATTCATAAAGAATGACACTCACTTGTGGGAATAAGGAAAGGAAGGAAGGTGGATGAAAATGGCCAGACCAGTTAATGTAAAACAACAAGGAAAGATCATGCCTTTAGTCCTGCTCCTTGAACAGAAGTTCCTAACTCTGCTGCATTTCAACTGCAGTTAGGTACTTTGACTGGAATATAAGTTTCTCAGAAAGGCAATGACGGAACCCTGTTTACTTATCTGCCAAGAAAAGGCCTATTCAGTTTTGCAGAAGTAATTATTAAAGTGAAGAAGAACTGTAGCCTAGTTGTGTTTTCTACATCCCTGACTAAATGCTCTAAATCAATGGGCAACAGAGTCCACATTTCACATTTTCTTTAGCTCATTTGTTGTACAGTGCATAGTAAAAATCACATCTTCTCTGAGCTGCAGTTACCTTGTCATATACAGATCAAAGCTGGGATAGCAAAATTTTGAATCTCACCTACAGTGAGTAGGTTGATGATACCCTTCACCTGCTATGCTACTTTCAAGCAGGAAAAGCCAAGTGCAACTAAGTGTGACTTTGGATTGCTGAGACTGTGTATTTGTCAAGGAAAAGATCTCGATCATACTTTCCTTCCTCCACAGTATTATCATAGATTCCTCCGTTGTTTGTATATAGATGCTTTTTGATTGACACTGGAATGAAGGAAGTCACTCATATTAACAGAAATTAATTTTCAACTTTACTGGTATTGAAATCTAAACTTTTTCTGGAAATGGAAACATTTATTGAGCAGTACTTTACAGCTAATGTTCAGAAGCCTACCTGTGTGGCTTTCAGTAGAAAACTGAAATACCTTTTTCTGTTGCATGCTAAGAGAGACTCTCATCTTAATGTCTTATTCCAAAGAAGGAAATATATCTTTTTTGTAATCTGATGAAGCCAAAGAGCTGACATCGGGACTGAGTTATCCATATGGATACTATTCAACACTGTTCTAGTGCTTTCACAGGAAGTGAACACAAAGAAGTGCCTGGTTAAAAAAGAAATTCTCATGCATCGCTGCTCTATGAAGAAATACCGGTGTCTTAGTGAGAGACACATTTTTTTGATATAACAATAAATTATATGAATGGGAGCTGTGAGTCTGAATGCATGTATTAGTTTCACATTGTTCTTTAAAAATCTTTCCCACCATATTTCCAAATTACATTCCAGGCACTTCTGACAGAAATGTGGATATCTGAAAAGTGGTCTAAGGAAACATAGTTCTGAATACAAATATCTGTGACAGTACCCTTCCAGGAACAGACTTATTAAAGAAAAAGAATAACTCATTTTGTGGAAGGAAAAACATTGTCTACCATCAGTGTTGTTAAGAATAAAACTCAAATTGCTGTTTTCAGTTTTTATTTCAGGTTACTGTATTTCCTTCTTCACTTCACCAGTGGCACTCTGGTGAGTGTAATGAAAATCTTGACTCCTAAAACAGCATGTGGATGAATGGTAACTGAAACTTGTTTTTTCCCAAAGTTTTTGGAAGTCTGAATGTTCATACAACAGAATAGTTCAGCACAATCTCCAGAATAAACACACATGAAAATACTAGTTAATACTATCAAAATGTGACATTTTGTTGTTTCTGTTTTTATTTATAGATCCTGCCTGTTCTGCAACTGTTCCTTATTATACAAGCTGGCTAGAAGCTGAAGTATAAACATGGAAGAACAGAATAGGAGTACTATCTTAACCTGCTCATCTCATTTTTCCAAAGTCCATATATCAATGCTTGCAGTGAGTATACGTCTTTCTAGTACAAATTCAGTCCAAGAGCAGTTCAGAGTAATACTAGTCCTATTAATAGACCCACCAGGCTGATGTTAGTCACAGAAGTCATAAAACATCAGGCTTCTGTTATTCCTGACTCTGGTCTTATTGTATATTAAAGCCAACCCAAAACCTTAAATCTAAATATTTCTAAATCTACAAATAGAATATTGCTGGAAGTGCGGAGGAGGGGGGGGGGAAGGTGATTGGTTTGGCACAGAGGTGCTTGGAGAATAAGAATTTCTAATGAGAAATGATTACATGCCAACTTCTGTCATTGTGAAGTCTTTTGCATGGGATTCTAAAGGGCAGAACTCCCCACCTGTATTATCTTGTGTAAAATAAAACAGCAGAGCTCTAGATGGCAATTAAGTGTTTTGTCCACAACCCTGTCAACTGGACTCTACAAGTCTTAGTCCTTATTAGATGAAAACAAAAATATGAGAATTGTTACCCATAAAGTGGCGTTATTTCCTATCACCCTGATAATGCATCAGCACCAATTCCTAAGTTAATTGAGCCATGCCACTTGGATGTGAACTGTCCTGTTCTTCACATCCACCTGCTCAACACCTGCACCACAGACAGAAATTATTGGAGCCTTTCAAGTAAACTATTGCAAAATTTTGCCTGGGGGAAGTGGGGGAGGTGATGATATAGAGGGGACAGCTTGAATATTTCTTCAGTGCAATGTGCAAGTCTGTGGTCTTCAAGAAATTACCCGGTTCCGTATTCTAAAAAGCTAGATGGGGAATAATTTCCTTTTTCTCCATTAAATTAGGGTGCTCTTGGACTAGTGATTTATGAAATATGGAGGAAAATGTCTATACCTTCAGAGCTATCACATAAGCTTGAGGAGGGGGCGGCTCTACAAATGAACTGTTTCTAAAATGATACAATTCTGGTTCTTACTTAGCAAATCCTCTTCAAAACCACTATAAATGTCAATCAAAGAACACTCAAATCAAACTGAAAGTAATCATAGTTTGTGGTTCTGAGATGTACATTGTAATTCCAAGTACTGGACTATTTGGTATTTTTTTTCAGACAGGGAGCGTCATGCTGAATGGTGTTTGGAAAGAAAATCCAGGAAGCGTTTTACTGTGCTATCTCAGTCTCGCATTAGGCAAAATGGATTTCTTACATTAGGCAAAATGTCTTGCTAAGGAGACAGACAATGAAACTTTAAGAGTCCTTTTCTCTCTTTCTGGAAAGACAACATCAAGTTGTGGGCTCCAAAACTGTTGGGAAAAAGAATAATGGACACAGAGTAGGGGGGATTTTTTTCATTCTGAAAAGAAAATTAGGCATGCCTAATAACATTTGCAGCAGTACCTAGAGATCCAACTAAGAGTCCATACTTTTGTACACTGTACATGTAATAAGAGATGGCTCCTGCTCAAATACACTAGAATAAGCAGAGAATAACACAAAAGAGGATACTGAAACACTGTGTTGTTAGCCCAAATTTTAGGACTAGAACTCTCTCAACAGATTAAGTGTGGATCACACCTGGGAAATGAACCCAACGTAGTACCTCAGTCACAAGGTCAGCCATTCTGATCGAAGGAATTGTATGATTAGCCTTCTGCAGCTTCTAATAAGTGTCAGATTATAATTCTGACTTCAAATTTCTTATTCAAACCAAACCCCAATTCCAAACCTTTTGAGGGTCTCTCAATACTGTTAATGCACCTATCAGCACATATTCCAAACAGCACGTGTATTCAACAGACAATGGTGATTGTTGTGGTGGGTGGCAAAATATGCAGTGGGTTGCAGTAGCAGGGATTATATCCTGTATATTTTTAATATAATACATGGCTCATATTTCAAAAACTGTTTATAATTAGAGTATAAAATATGAGTGATTAATATTTGTATCCAATATAATTCTGTCATTTGTTCTATAGTTTCATTTGAAACAACTGTATACAAAAGATTCTGATGTTATGTCAGCTGAAGCTTAGCAACTGTTATTATTGATTATAGCTTTGATGGAAACTTCTTAGCAGTTTACAATATTTAGATAGGATATTTGAAGAGACTTAAAGTATTATTGTAAAGAAGCAAAGCTAGGTTTGGCAAAGAGCCTTTCTTTTGTCTCTGAAACTTTCTGCAGTAAATTTAGAACAGAAGAGCATTTCTCTGGAGTAAAAATATATGTATTGCTGGCTACAAGTTTATGTTTTCTGCTTCACAATTTTAGAATTAGATGATGGACTTATTTAGTGGACGCTGGATAGTAAAAAGTAAAACCCTAATTTAAAACATTCCACATTACCACATTCCAACAAAAACATGGACCGGTGAACAAAACCAGCAGTATTGTAATAGGAAAACAACTAGGTGCATTTTTTCCAAAACCTAAACCCAGAAATCTAAATGTATGAATTACTGGATAAAAATTCCATTTTCATGTCTCAGTGTCCTCATGAACTGAAAAAAATAACCTAGACTTGAGAAAATTAAAAAATAACATCTAAGACTCCAGGTCAAGGTTTAGAGCACAGTTCTAATTTTGTAATAATCTTTTTTGAATCTGCTTTTTAAATTTAAAGATGTACTTTCTCCTTGTAAGAGATTTATCATTTTTTTAAAGTAAAGGTAAGATACTTTTGGTAGTTTTTTAAAAGAATTGTTAGAATTATCGTGACCAAAGGATTATATTCTGTGCATTGGCTTTGTTACCTCATCTAGGAAAGGGGTCACTTTTGACACAAGCTACAGAAGACAACTGCTGACATGTACTACGAGCCCCATTTCAGCAGGCTACATAAGCCCCTGATTGCTTGGCATCCATTTCTGATTACCATCAGTTTCTATGCAGTGATCATAAGTCATGACTATTCAGTCAGATGCTCACATCTACCCTCAATTTAAAGCACATACTAACTCTCCAGCCCAGCTTTCTACAACATCAGCTTAATTTGAGTTTTGCTGAATCATAACTTTAATAATGCTTGGAAATGAGAATGGAAGATTGTGGGAATATCAAAGGGGGAGAAAACTAGAGCCAGATTCTTGAATCCCTGCTCTTATGAAGAGTGCTAAAGCTGCTTCTAAAGGGTTTTGCAGAACAAGAGAATCTGTACCTGTGCAAGAAGAGAGATATTTGTTCAAATTAAAGAAAGGCCCTGAAAATGGAAAAAAGTTATTGTGAGGAAGCTAGGCTATGTACAGGCAAGATACTCGAAATCTAAGATGTGATTTCCTCCTCCTGGACATCAGTGGGCTGCCTGGTGTAGTTTACCCTCTGTTGAACATTTACAAAAAGATGTGTGATCGGAGACAAAATGGATCAAAGCCATTGACGACTGTGTGGATCACAGACATGGATGTTGATGGAAGAAAGCACGTAGCAGTCAGGGATGCTGCTCTCCGCTACTTCTGTGCCTTTGGGACGAGAATGTTCTCATCTCTTAAAATTGCGCTCAAGCGACTCATAAGGACTTTTGTCCTATAGAAGTCCATGCCTCTAAATAAACAAAACGTCAGCTACTTTCTAAAGAGCAATTTTTCTTATGCCTAATGCTTGTTTTATGCACATGGAAGAAATAGAACAATAGGATTAGAATGCTACTCACTTGCTGGTACATCTATATGATGCTATTGGTATGTGCTGATCTCTAATATTTCACAGTCCCTTCCTGTCGTGAATGAGTGGTTAGGTCGCTTAAATGATCACGCGAAGGTTTTGCAAAAAAAAAAGATTTTACTGAAAATTTAGAAAAAGTGAATGTACAAAGTTCATTGGCATCATTCACTCTATTACTTATTGAATGAATGGAATACAAAATCGAAGGAGATTTTGAGTGGAAAATGGTTTATGCAGAGTAAAAGAAAAGTGTAACGGGCTAGGGAGTTCCTCCCGTTGAGTCAGCAGGTTCGGAATGGATCCCCTTGCTTTCTAAATGCCTTCTCAGAGAGGAGCCTAGGTGTGGCTGGATCCAGAACCGGCCTTAGAGCACAACAGTTTACGTCTAAGGAATATATTTAGCAGCAATTCAGGGTGTGTTCACAGTTTAAGGAGAGAGAGAGAATCACAGGGATTTAGCAGCTATTAGTCATTGGTTAACTTAGCATTTACAGAGTGATTAGAAAGAATTTGCCATTACAGTCACAGTAAAAGAATATTATGTTTTGAATCGATTCAGATACATACACACAATCATAAAAATTCCCCTTGAGTTCAATGAAATACTCCCTTCAAATCAAATGATTTCTCAACCGGGAAAGGTTGAGTCATGAGGAGATAAGCCCAAAGAGTTCCTGAGTTACTCTGAGAAGCGTCCCACTTGGAGGGAGTTACTGGGCGCAGCCCCCTGCAGACCAGAAAAGCTCAAAGGGCCTTCCTTGGCACCACTGTTTATAGAGTCTCAAGGTGATTGACTTCAGGCATCAGTAATTTTCCATCCTGATCACAATCCACATGATGCAATCCTGATAGTTAGACAGCAACTATACCATTCCAGTACTACCCAGAATGTACAGTTCTGACATTTGCCAGGCAGGTGCGACTCCAGGCATCGGGAGTTCCAGGTGCGGTCTGGGAGCGCCTGGTTGGCCCAACTCACTGCTCTTGTACAAAGACAAGGAAAGTGCCAAGTTGTCTCTATGCACTGCACACCAGCCTACTGTTCTTTCACTGCAAACAAGAATACAATGTTGGCTGGTTCTGGGATCGCCAGGTGTGAGAGAGAGCTGCACCACCACACTTCCATGTGATAGTACTGTTCCAGATTTCATATTTAGTTATCTTCCAATAGCACACAATATCTCATGAGGGCAGAAGATTATTTTTAAATATAATTAGTTTTGATAGGGTGAAGGCAAAGGGGTCTCCTGGATCCTGGACTTGCTCAGCTCTTTGAGCTCTTGCTGTTGTGGATAGTCCAATATTAATCAGAAGGACACTGCATGTAAAATATAATCATCTTTGTGATTACATCTTTTATCTCCCTTTTGAAAGCTAGGCAAAAGGCAGCCTCTCAACTATGTTTAATTGTGCTTTGTGCAGCTCCATGACAGACTAGAAAATAGCATCAAAATGTGGTGTGTCAAATACATCTCCCTTAGGAGCTTCAGTGTGACTACTCCATTATGTGCCCTGACCTTCATTGCCTGAAGGACAAGAAGGTTTGTTCTTGAATCTGTTTCTTTCAACCTCTGCCTTGCCCATTTTGCTTTGATATGTATTATGAATACAATTGCCATAAACAGATGTTTAAATAACCAGAGTGGATTATTTTATTGTACTTGCTGTGATGTGCAGAGAATACAGAGCTTTGACACATAATTAGAAGTACATTAATTGAATTATAGCCCTTCAAGACTAGAAATATGGTTTGATGAATGGTATCTCCATATTTGGAAATATGTGATCCAATTCCAACTTAGCCATAGATTTCTTATGTAATAATGGGATGAATCACTTAGCAGTTATTACTTCACCTGATAAAATGGTGGTATGAGTTAAACTCACGCTTCTAAACTGCTCTGGAATCCACACAGCATGCTGACAGTATTCAAAGTAGTTTCAACTGAAAAATCTTCACCTGAACATCTACAGAGGCACACTGCTTACTCTGCAGTACTGAACTGTAATGCCATACTGGCAGTACTGCCAGCTTTTCCATACTGGAGCTTGCTTTCAGGAACACGTAGCATTTGTTCAGCAATGCGGTGGACCATATGAAAAGTAGGTCACCTCTACTGTGATGGATAAGAGGGATACTTCTTGGAGTCTGAGTTTCTACACTGGGTGCCTAAGTCTTCAAGGTTTTAAACAACTTTGTATCTAAAGAAAGTCTCTATGTACACTAGTGTTATTATCACCATGCAGAAACAAAGACTGGCAGGCAAAAACAAAGGTTTACCGAATTATTGTCTTTATTAAAAGTTTTCTAACCTTTAGCGTCTTCTCATTTTTTCTGTTCTGTTTAATTTATGTGTGGTCTATTTGCCTCCCCTTTCTCGTTTTCCTTTCACTGGCTTCTAAGTAGAAGATGGAACAGGGTAGGTTGTTTCAGTTTGAATTTACATTTTTAATATGTGAGGTTCAGTTGTTTGAAATTAGGCAAAACTTGTTACAACCGAAAAGTGGAAACATCTTTAAATCAGCAGATGCACAGGTTACTGTTATAAGGGTGACATCTGTAGTTGATATCTTGCTAAGTGATACGATTATTCCATGCAGTTGCTAGGAAAACTGAAGTGTAAAGCACACCCACCAAAAGGCTTAAGGAGTTATGCAGTATAAAACCATTTTGGAATCTGTTACACACTGAAAGACTAACCTCTGCAGAGAAGAAATTCAATCCATGAAGTCCAAATGGGGGGAAAGCCTACATAAGAAAATTGTAAAAAAGTATTAAATGTGAAGCCAGTAAAATACATTTCTGGTTGTGGCCTAAGAAACCATTATGCTTACTGTATTACAATTGAATAAAACAAGAAGCTGGGTTATTGTTGGAATGATAATCCTTTGTGAGGCATTGAAGCTCACTGCACGTTATTCCTGTGTTTCCCCTCACATAACTGCACTGTGATTTTAGGAGTTACAAGCAAAATATGCACCTCAAGTCATGCACTCTTAAAAAAACAGCAATATAATCTATTTAGAGAGGGCCTGAAGCATTTTCAGAACAAGTGCATCATTTTAAAAGTTTTTCCTTGGGGAATTATTTATAAAAATATGTATCTTCTGGGATTTGTACCAGGATGTTTCTTAATTATTGCTGGCATGCCCCCCATTATACCATGAGCTCCCTCAAAGGGCAGGAAAAGAGAATCAGTCTCCCTTAATCACCAAGTATAAACCAAATAAATTCAGCAACTACCTCGTGCTATTGAGGCAACAAATTGATGCATTCAGATTTCCCTAATGACTTCAATGTATAAAAACTAACAGAAAAAAAAGGTACTGTAAGTTGCCAGGATGAAACCTCAACTTTTTTTAGGGCATTTTTTATTGCTACCCTCTGGTTCAGAAACCTGCCAGTCATATGTGACCGAAGATTGTCTAGTCAGTCAGCAGAATAATTTGTATTATGGAGGTAGCTAAAGTGAATTGGAGGTGTGGTAAATGAAGCCTTCAAGGAATCAGAATAGGGGTCCAGTCCTGCACGTACTTAATACCTAGAATAGCATTTAAAAACAAGAGTTATCTTACTATTTTGGGCAGGACTATTAAAAATAAAGAATAAAACCTAAGGATTTTCACAAAAAATTAATAGACTGCATCCACTCAGGGTGCTATATAACATCTTCAACTTAGACTACAACTCCCCTGAACAGCCAACCTATGCTAAATTAAGCATAACATGCAATTTTGGCCTATACCAGTATTTTTCTACTGTTTATCCTTATCCATTGAGTTGTGTTGAGTTTTTCAGGTTTGGATAGACTCAATACTCAACAGAAGTTTTCTAGCATGGCTCTACATTTTTATACATTTATACTGATAGCTTTGTGGAGTCCCAGTGGGCACTGAGGTTACATTGTGCTATTTGCTTTATAAATTTTTAAAAAGACAAAGCCACTCCAGGTAGCCTCTTTGTATTAAAACTGTAGTTGGCTATGAGAGGAAAGAAATATAACCATGTGCTTCACATATTATGTATCAAAGCCATCAGTCAACACCAGCTCACTTGAATCTTGCCTCAGATTCAAGTCTTGTGTTTTGCAGAAAAGGGCTTGGAAACAGATGAGTTTTATGTGAGAAACAAATGTTTCTCACAATTTTAGATGTAACCCTCGTGGATTTATTTATTATTTTACTCTGGATAATGTTTAGATTCGTACAGGATTGGGAGCTCATTTCCAACTGACTTTAAATAAAGTTACGAGTCTTGCATGTGGCTAGGGTCCAATGACCCTTGCACACAGAGCTTTAGTACAGAGAGGGACACTGAAAACCACCATCAAGTTACACACAAGAATTCACAGTTGCACATACTAGTAGAAAAATTGTTGTGTGCTTCTACTTCTGTGATTATTTTCTAGGGAACATGATGAAAATTTAAAGGAATAAAGATTTTTTTGTCTTTTATGTATATACCTATACAGAGACATATGTAAAAAAATTATAATCCATGTGGTTATATTAATCTAGGATTATTTAATCTAGTGATTTGCTTTAAAGGATGTATTTTTTAATTTTAATTATCCAGTGCTTCAGCAGAGATTAAGGGGGCTGAATGAAAGCCTTTATCCTGCTGTAATCTCTAACTTTTTCAGGTCAAATTTTCTAGTTTTGTTATATTGATACAAGCACAGACTGAGACCCCCATAAACTTCCTCTATGCTTTTGACTCTTCTCATTTTGACTTGCCAGCCTTTAGGAGTTGTCTAAATACTGGAAGGTTTTTTCAGGTATATGTTTTAATGTTTTCTGGAATGGACTTGAAAGACATTTAGGGGTAGCTCCACAAAAAAAAACCCAAGTGTATCTGATTTACTGTTTCAGCTTCCTCTTCTAAATCCCTGTTTAGTTGTTTGCTCACCCTAGAGCCAACTAAGTTTCACAGCTACCAGGTTGTTTTCCAATAAAGTTCCTAAATGTGCTGTTAAAAAGCATTTAAGTAAGGTCTGATGAGACTAAGCCCTAAGAAACCTCCCTCGGGTCTCTGTTTCTTCTGTTAAGAAGGGAAATAAGAGCTAGGTGTTACAATACTCAGCACTGACAGTCTTCTTTATCGATACCAGACTTGGTCTCCATAAACACACTAACTTGCATATGGGAGGAAGGTACCCTTGTTATTCTGGATATTTGTCTGATGTGGTGGGCTTCTACATATCCTTGCAAACCTGTACCTTGATAGCTTGCTTCTGTGGATCTTGAAGAATATAAGAGCATGACCACTAGACGATGCAGACGTGACAGTGAAGTTCTGCTCAGATTGCACCATAGGTTGATTTCAGGTTTAGGGGTTGAATTTTGGATTTTGGAAGTTTGACTTCTAGTTTTCTTCAGGCAATGGGGGAATAATACATACTAAAGGCAAACCACAATAATATTTTAAAGTTCTTTACAAAAAAGAAAAGACCCTTGTTAACTCTAGAAAACAAGATCTTTCATTCCTTTCTTGCTTGTCATTAAAGAAGCAACAACTTGCAACCGCAAATGTGATTCAAAGCCTTTCTAAAACAAGAACAAAGACAAAAGTGGAGGAGGAGAGGTGATTATCTAAGTTCAAGTTGTTTCTGTTGAAGCCTAACAGTTTTTTGTGCCTTACAAAAAGATTACTTACAAATCTTAACTTTCTCAAAATATTGTCACTGCAGACATCACTGATGACAAAAGCCTGCAATAATAAAGACAACTGACATCTATTACTGAATGCACACTTCTACAGCATATTTATAAAGGCTCCTGGGCTCTGATTAAACAGCAGCTGCTCAACAACCAGACCCCAAATCAGCTGGACTACCATACCAACATGCCTTGTCTGCTGTTAGCAGACAAGTACAACCATCACCCGCACAAACAGTGCAGCAAAAGAAATGAACCATTCTTGCAAAACACCCACATCTAATACAATGCTTAAAAGTTCTTCAGGTAGTGGAAGAAAAAAAAACATTAGTGCTATTCAGTATTTATGATCATGTTTGTAAGTTAAGCCATCCAATCTAACAAATTCTAATGCTTATTCGCCTGCAGTCTCCCTGCATGATCTTAAGTGCTACCTATTTTTGCCTAATCTTTTTGTAAATTCACTTTCCTAATAATTTAATCTCCTACTTGATACTTTGATGTGATAAACTCTTTGTTCACTCCAGTTATATCTCACTTTTCAGTATGTATGTTTTGAGGTGGGCCAGTGCAAACCACATGAAGTTCAGCAAGGCCAAGTGAAGGGTCGTGCACCTGGGTCAGGGCAATCCCAAGCACAAATACAGGCTGGGGAATGAAGGGATTGAGAGCAGCCCTGAGGAGAAGGACTTCGGGGTGTTGGTTGACCAGAAGCTCAGCATGAGTGGGCATTGCGCGCTCACAGCCCAGAAGGCCAACTGTATCTTGGGCTGCATCAAAAGCAGCATGGCCAGCAGGTCGAGGGAGGGGATTCTGCCCCTCTGCTCCGCTCTGGTGAGAGCCCACCTGGAGTTCTATGTCCAGGTCTAGAGCCTATAGCACCAGAGGAGGGCCACAAAAATGATCCGAGGGCTGGAACACCTCTCCTATGAGGAAAAGCTGAGAGAGTTGGGGCTGTTCAGCCTGGAAAAGAGAAGGCTCCAGGGACACCTTACAGCAGCCCTCCAGTACCTGAAGGGGCCTACAAGAAAGCTGCAGAGGAATGGTTTATAAGGGCATGTAGTGAGGGTACCCATTTAAAAGGGGTAATGGCTTTAAACTAAAAGAGGGTAGATTTAGATTAGATATAAGGGAGAAAGTCTTTCCTATGAGGGTGGTGAGGCACTGGAACAGGTTGCCCAGAGAAGCTGTGAATGCCCCCTCCGTGGCAGTGTTCAAGGCCAGGTTGGATGGGGCTTCGAGCAATCTGGTCTTGTGGAAGGTATCCCTGTCCATGGCAGGGGGGTTGAAACTAGATGATCTTTAAGGTCCCTTCCAATCCAAAGTATTCTGTGATTCTATGATCCTATGAGTGATCAACCTTGTTACATGTTGTCATGAAACAGACCAAACTGTCCCAAAGGGGGACAGCTGGCTCTGTTCTGGGAATCCTAAGCAGCAGCCTTAGATAGGTGTTCTCATTTCTTCAAGGGTTTTGGTTCTTTTTTTTTCTTATTTTAAAGAACACTCTGTTTAAGTATATTTAGGTAAGCAAATAGTCTTACAATCCCCGAAACTCCCGGGTTTATGCTACTGTTTCATATCTCACAAGGGTATTAGGCCTACTTCCAATGTTAATCCATTCCATGCTAGAAATCTAAAACCTCTCAGATGAATTAGGCAGCCTACCAACACTCTGCCATTTTATGCTGGAAGTTGGCTTAATTCCTGATAGTCAGCCCCTTGCACTTCTTCAGTGGGGAAAAGGCTGGGGTTTTTTTAAGAATTTGTCAGTGGGGACTGCTGAGATTTTTGGTGACAGTGAAGTTTAACTAACGCAGTTACTGAAGCTGTATTTTTCTATCTCATCTGTAGTAGTCACTACTGAAAAACTGAAGGCCTTATGCCACAGAGTCAGAACGTCATATATTTGCCAGCATATATCACAGTTATTTCCTTTTCTAAGTGTATGGAAACAGACAGACACAACAGATAACTGTTAGCAAATGTCACATGCTGCATTATTTGCAGAAAGGCTCATGATAATTAATGAGCAGTCCAGAGATACTGGTGTTCTTTGCATTGCTGTTAGTCTGAAAGACCTCATCAGCTGTTTGGTTATTTTATATATCGTTATGAAGCTTTGAAAATGATATTACAACACTACCAAGATACATAGTAAGCAATGATTTTTTGTTTTTTGAAGCTCAAAGACTCAAGAGGAAAAGTAGCTCCTACTGATTTATATAGAAGAAGTAAACATTCTATTTGAAAATATAAATGGATGCTAACAAATGTTAGCCAGTCCCTAGTCTGATATCCCTGTTTAGCCTATTCCTGCTTTAAACTGTCGGCAACACAAAAAAAGGATTTTACTAAAACACGAATATCATGGTCTTAAAGTGAAAACACTAAAGAAATCCATTCAAAGGGCTAGAACAAATTTCAGAGCTGTTTTTCCGTAAAATGCCCTTAATGTCAGAGGTGCACATAAGCTAACTGAACTATTTCACCCTCTACATCTTCAGCCAAACAACTTGAAAAGCAGTTGCCGTTTTTAGATAATTAATACTCTAAATCAATTCTTGTTTGTTTTTATCTGGGTGTCCATTATGCAATCCGTTGCTGTTATCCAACACAACAGCTGGGTATAATTTGCTTGTGGCTTATCTGGCAGCTTGCAGGCATAGAATTTAAACTTACATATTCTTCAAAGGTGTTGGAAAATAGTTAACATGAAAGTAACCCCTTAAGTAGAGAGCGTTTGCTGTTTTGTCTGTGTTGTACATTTTGCACCATTTTTACCCAATCTGTGCGCCTCTATCCACTGCTACTAGCCTGTATCATTCACAGGAAAGCAAAATGCCATCAGATCATATTCACAGTATTTACCCAGCTAATGGCTTAATAGGATAGCGTGGAGATTTTGGGAACACGCTAAGCAGACAGCATGTAATACTGACCAGACAAACACCTGGTGTTCCAGTCCTGCTCTTTCATGGTGGCCAATAGTGTCCAACTGTGTTGAACTACACTGAGCAGTGCAATTGCTTCGGGTTGTACGGTATCTTTTACTAAATGCCAGAAATGTCACTTGTGTGCTTACACAATGACAGCACTATTTTACTGTGACAGCTGTTTCATTCTAAAAGATTTGTATGTGTTTTTCAGGATGGACAAGTAAAATAAACTTTGTTTGCCCCAAGCAAGGGCTGCTTGAAAAATGAAGCAGTCCAGTACTGCTATTGTTTATAAAGCATTGCATAGGTGTACTTTAAAATGGGATCTGGCTGACACAGTTGTAGAGCCTTAAACCATGATGTCACAACCATGACTTCAGTTAGGTCAAAATGAGGAAACACTGTTAGGTGCTGTACTGCTTAAAGGAATTTACTGTGCCCATGGTAAGATTGGGATTAGGAGTGGTGAATGGGAAGCTGACTGGTGAAGAAGTATCAAAGTCTGCCTACGTCCTTCTGTATATCTGGTCTGAAGATTCTGTGCTGTAACTGGAAAGCACAACAAAGCTCTCTGACAGCCTTGAAAGCGCCACTTGAAGAGGACTGTGACAAGAGTGATGAAAAGCAGGTGTGCTTTGCATTTATGGTCAATACACCTTATCCCACGTGGATGTGCTCCAAGTTTCTGTACATCCTATAAGTGACCAATGGTATAGACTCATACAAGTGAAGCTGCTAACAAACAACTTTAACACATATAGAGTGTAATGTGCTGGCACACTCATGTCTTGACATGAAGTGCAGCACTGTCGGCTGTAAAACCTGATTACTGTTTGATGTTTTGAGGGCCAAGGCTCAAAAGGCAAAGATGAGGACTGGCCCACAGCTTCTAATCAGCAATGGCAGAAAAAAATCTCTTCCATTCAAGGCAAGACTGTTAAAAGTTAATTTAAGAGAAATACCCTGTATTTATTAATATTGTTAAATATTAGTAAAGCATATTTTGAAAAGAAACTTATGTGTATGAAATAAATGTTTAAAAGTTGCTGTAAAAGCTTTTTCTGCTTTGTAAAACACATTTCTTAAAAAAGGAATATGGCATATAAACACATACATATACATACATCTGCACACGCATACTTCCCAAACCCGTAAGATGTCTGTTTGAAAGATGTCAGTTGTTTCAGTGACTTAAAGTTTCTTCAAGGCAGAAAACTATGGAAGATGCAGTATAGCTGAACATCTGTCTTGTCATGTAGGCAGATATTAGGATTAAATTAACTAGAAATGAATAGAATGATATATGACAGGGTGCAGATGTCCCAGCCACAGTGTGATAATTTCATTGCAAAACTATGTAATGAATTCCATACATTACAGAAACACAAATATACCACTTTAGGTAATTGTGATGAAAAGGTATAATATGGAATGGATAAACAGATGGTGTACCCGAAGGCATTTTTCGTTTACGGTTGTTCTTTAGTCATTTTGAAATTACTTTATTTGGTTTACTGTACGTCTATTATTACATCTTTTCTTTCTAATTTTTTTTCTCTTAGCTCTTCTGAATCTGGATTGCATGAGAAGCATTAAGGACCATTTTGCATGTCTGCTCCTGATAGATTGGTTAGCTCCTATTTTCTTTTGTAAACTGTACATTGCTATGCTACATCTAAAGCCAACATTTCCGTGACTTCAGAACAAATTGGATTGATTCTAGAAGCCTCTTGGCTTTATGTAGTTTCTAAATTGGCACATGCTGCATGTGTGCTACTTGAATTAGCAGAACTGTTCATATTTTGCCATAGATTATTGGCAAATTTTCCTTTATATTTGGAAATGGGTACTTTGGATAGCTTGTGAGGTTCATTTGAGGCCTATCCATTTCTAATAGGTATATTAAAACATGATTATATGAGGATATATTTTAAGGTATGATTATTTGACCATCCCGAAAAATAAAACACCTTTTTACATCTGGCAACAGGTGGCTGTAAGTGCTGTACATAGTTACATATACAACGTGGCTTTCCACCACTGGTCTCATTGGAGCGCATAGTCAGCCCTTGACTTCATTACTGTCCAAAGCTGAACTGCCAGCAGACCAGTAATGGAGGGGCTACATATATCTACTCACTGCACCCCATAGGCCTGTGCTCTTAAACACTGTGTATGTCCTTGGAGGCTGGACTGAGGCCCAACTGAAAACACAGAATTTTAGTTCTGCTCTTAGCTGCAGATTGTTTAGCTAACGTCGCATTGACCTAGAAAGTAATAGCAAAACATTTTAAAATGTTGTTGAGATTAGGGAAAAAAAATCCAAGATAAACTATTGTTTCCTTTTCACTGTTATCATCTTGATTCATATTTCAGTATCGTAGCAATAATATCTGCAACATTGGTATTCACTTGCAATAAAGAGCTTCTGAGATTATTAACTGCTTCAGCTTCAATTCAGTGTTTAATCACCCAAGAAAGATATTTATTGCCTTGTATTCTCCAATGCCATGAACGTTACCTCTTAATTATTAACTGTGTCTCTAGTTTTATATCTGTTTTTAGGAAAAAATCTTTAGTAATTGAAACAAAACATAGGAGCATTGTCAGCTGAGTTTATTTCTTTCCTACAGCAAATCAGTGGCTAAATATGGCAGTATTTTTATTACCACCAGTACAAACACACACAAGCACCCCACATATTTCAATCACTTCTGCAGTGGTTGGTTTTGTTGCTAGTTTTAATTGCTTTAATTCAATATGTCTTATATAGTGGTTTGATGAAGGTGCTAGTACCAAGTTCAAGTTCCAGTACATTCAAATGTTAACACACAGGTTACTTAATTTTGACTTAGTATCTCGTTATTTCCATTTCAATGTTACTATTTTCGATTTCTTAAGCTTTCAAAGGAAGTTAAGCTATTTAGAGACATATGTTTTTAAATATGGAGATAGCACAGTTCATTTTCTCATCATGAAAGCATATTTTGGATAATAATTTTTCTCCAAACAGATGCCCAGTTTACCTTACTTAAATCAACTGTTTCAGACTGGACCAATTCCTGGATGAGTTAATTGGACACAGCTAAACCCAACATGCTAGACTAATCAAAGAAATAGGAAGAGGTGATGACTATGAAGATTCTCAGGTTTCGATAAAGGTGTTTAGTTGTCTACTTATATTCTCACAACAGAAGGAGTGTAACAAACTCAGCCCACTGGAAATAATTCTGGATAATCTCACTCCATTACTTTTGGTGAAATTGAGTCTGCTCACTGTACCCTAGTGAACCAGCATCTCAGGGAAACAAGAAGGTAATAGCTCATTCATGCAGTACAAAATAAGTGACAGCAGGAAACGCAGACTGAAAGCTGTATGTCTTTAGTTTTTAATTTATATTAGTAGTCTGCCATTAATGTATTAGCTTCTCAATGGCTATATTCAGCACAGGAAATCAGTGTATTGGCAATGCTGTTCATCAGAACCAGGCAAATGCCCTACTATCTCGGACACATTACAGCTGTTCATTCATGTTCACTTTTCAGACTTGGAAATATTAGTTTGGAAAATGCTGATGTCTTGTTTGGCTTTTTTTTCCCCCCCTTCTCCTATGAACTCCTGAGAAACGCATACTAAAAGAACATCAGATTCTTGCATATCTTAGCTCTAAAATAGGGTAACTTTCTATTCTTGGTTCTTTGAATATACTCATCTATCAGTTTCTGTGATGTAGTTCATAGGCAGACAGCTCATGGGACCATGCATAGAAATCTATCATCACTGAGGTCTTGGCATGCAAAAAAAAAAAGTAAGATGGCCTCTAGAGCTGATGGTTGGAAAGGTCTTTTGATGGGTCAGGAACTGTATTATGAATATTGTTATTATTATATTATGAATATTATAAATATTATTAATTTTGTACATGTGTATAATTATACTACTTTTGAGTTCTGCTTTAAAACGTATAACTAAGATGATAATAACTGATGCAGTTGTGTCAGTTACCAGTTGTTCATTTGTTTTGGAAGTCTTTCTTTCCAAGATTGTACATTTAAATTTGGCCTTAATTTGAAGTAACCGAAAAGTGTATCCTGTTCCAGATCTTTCACTAGATCCTCAGTCACCACAGTTCTGGTCAGGTACCCACCTGAAAACTAATCATCTCAGTTGAAATTAACTAGTATCATTACTGATGTGCCAATAACGATGCAGCTGTAATTAATTTGTACAGCATCAAGGAAGAATTTGGTTCCTCTCTTTAGTGCAATAACCAAGTAAAGACTTTTGCAAGTGTTCTGATGTCTTTGAACCAAAGGGGGCGATGACAAACCTCTAGCTGAATTAATCGACACAAACACATTTAGAACCTTTGAATGGATCCTTTTGGTCTCCTGATGGAGGGCACTGTCACTGTTAGATGGCATATAATGTTCTTCCTAGGGCTCTTCTCTGTTGGTTTTGAATTTGAAGCACAGTCATAGAGTGATTTGCCTGAAAAGTTCACACCTTTCCTGTGCAGTAGCAGGCCAATGCTCAAAAATTAGCTCAGGCTATGAGAACCAAGAAGCACTGTCAGGCACCTGACAGCTACGAAAAGTACAACTTAAAATATACCTGGAATTATAATTCTACCACTCTGTGTCAAATTTCCTTCTGTCTAAGGGTGAGAATTCCATCCCTTTGACATGTTAATTTTCAGTTAAAAAAAAATCTTGTTTTTTTCTTTCAGAAAATAAAAATAACTTAAAAGCTACCAGTCAGTTACTTGCAGGCAAGTTTACAGAAGCAATGCGGCATGTTTGCATAGACAAAAAATCTCAAAAACTTTCATGGTTATTTCACAGACCTACTACAGAGTGAGTGCTTCCACTACGGAATTGTTCTGCTGAGAGAAAAGTATGTGTACAGCTGCCTGCCTACAGTGAGCAGTCATTGCAGGATGGCTTTCAATTGCACAGAAATGGTATTCTTTCTGTCCACTAACCTCTGTTTGTAATTTTGAAGTTCCAACACAATTTTTTTTACAAATTACTGGAGGTAAGTTCTTATTAGAAAAACGGAAGCAAAAACCCTGAAACGAAAAACCCTAGTACCTCACTCCCACCCCAAGCCCCCACCATAAAACAATCCCTTTCCAACCCTTTGTTACGCAGACATGCAAGGAATAGGCTTACAGATTACACAGCCTGGTTTTTTGAACAAGGCAGCTCTATTGCAGAAGGAATCAGAAAAAAGCTGGCATACAGAAGGAAGAAAAAAATAGCCAGGCAGTCATTCAGGGAGCTGACGACCCACTGGGTCATATGAGGTTATCAACTAAACAAGTTAGTGCAATCACACCCTGCATAAATAACAGACAAGAATATGCTTATGTATATTTATTCATGTGCAAAGGCAAACCCTGTTTTTTTTTCTTGTTTGGTATTGTTTGCAAACACTGAAACTCTTGAGCAGACTTCTGAGGTTAATAAAATGAGGTTTTGGGTTTTAATTTTGCTTATTTCTATTTCCTGTGTGGCTATTTACTGTCAGTACTTACTTTCCTGATATTAATGAAGATAAGCTGCTAAGTGGATTTGTCACCATGAAAGAGACTAGCACAGCTAGGCCTTAAAAGTTAATGTTTTCCTGACTATTCATAGATTAGACTGGTCAGTCTGTTGTATGTTAGCTGTTTTATCTATTTATTGCTGGTCTGGATGTCTTAAACAATGATCTGCAGCCTAATAATAATTTTGAATCTGTTCATAGAAAATTCATGAATGCAAAAAAGCTGGGCAGCAACCATCAAAAACTATTTGTAGTGAATTCTTCATACAGCTGTACATGGTAGTCACTTGCCTTTGCATAGAAGACTGTGGGTCCTAATCCTCTGTAAACACATATATACTCCCAGACAGAGATGGGCAGGAGCACACTGGCAAAAAAGAAGCATACTTCTCAGGGGTCACAATGAGTGGTTACACTCAGAAATAAATATTATCTCACTTTTATTGGTGTGAGATGAGTTCAGTAATGAAGACCTAAGACAGAGTGCAATATAAGATAACTGATTACAGAAGAGGACAAAATCTTTTTTCCATTCTGAGGGAAATGTAGTAGTACTAGTTACCACAACTCTTCATTTCTTCTCTACCCGC
>Ga0065711_1011845_pt1 | contig 20813 bp, 11 predicted proteins | sample Hoacrofraction12_FD_59098 | JGI IMG/M metagenome (GOLD analysis project Ga0065711, IMG submission 59098) | Hoatzin crop microbial communities from Cojedes, Venezuela - Epithelial fraction 12 v2 (version 2) | ecosystem: Host-associated > Birds > Digestive system > Esophagus > Crop | place...
TAAGCATTTATTAGGTCCCCTCCCAGCCTTCTCTTCTTCAGGCTGAACAAGCCCAGCTCCCTCAGCCTCTCCTTGTAGGGGAGATGTTCCAGTCCCCTCACCATCCCTGTAGCCCTCCGCTGGACTCTCTCCAGTAGCTCTTCATCTTTCTTGAACTGGGGAGCCCAGAACTGGACAGAGTCAGTCAATGGTCAATGGCTCAATGTCCAGATGGAGATTGGTGACACGTGTTGTACCTCAGGGATCCCTACTGGGACCAGTACTGTTTCATATCTTCATCAATGACCTAGACAGCGGGATCAAGCGCACTCTGAGCAAGCTCTCAGATGACACCAAGCTGAGTGGTGTGATTGACACACCCGAGGGACAGGATGCCATCCAGAGGGACCTGGGCAAGCTTGAGAAGAGGGCCTGTGTGAACCTCACGAGGTTCAAGAAGGCCAAGTGCAAGCTCCTGCCTCTGGGTCGGGGCAACCCCTGCTATCAATACAGAGTGGGGAATGAAGGGATCGAGAGCAGCCCGGCCGAGAAGGACTTGGGGATGCTGATTGATGAAAAGCTGGACATGAGCCAACAATGTGCACTTGCAGCCCAGAAGGCCAACCGTATCATGGGCTGCATCAAGAGAAGTATGGCCAGCAGGTCTAGGGAGTGGATTCTGCCTCTCTGCTCTGCTCTGGTAAGACCCCACCTGGAGTCCTGCATCCAACTCTGGAGCCCTCTGCACATGTGAGACATGGACCTGTTAGAGTGGGTCCAGGGGATGGCCACAGAAATGGTCAGAGGGCTGGGACACCTCTCCTACGAGGACAGGCTGAGAGAGTTGGGGCTGTTCAGCCTGGAGAAGAGAAGGCTGCAGGAAGACCTTATAGTGGCCTTCCAGTACTTAAAGGGGGCTTCTAAGAAAGATGAGGATAAAACTTTTTAGCAGGGCTTGTTGCAATAGGACAAGGGTAGATTTAGAGTTGATATAAGGAAGAAATTTTTTGCAATTAGGGTGGTGAAACACGGTCACAGGTTGCTCAGAGAGGTAGTGGAGGCCCCATCCCTGGAAACATTCAAGGTCAGGTTGGACGGGGCTCTGAGCAACCTGATCTACTTGAAGACGTCCCTGTTCATATCAGGGGGGTTGAACTAGATGACCTTTAAAGGTCCCTTCCAACCCCAACTATTCTATGATTCTATAATCTAATACTTCTAAAAAATATACAAAGTGCAGATTTCTCAAAAACTATAACACACGTAATTCTTTAAAATAGAAATTACCAAGTGACTTATAGCAAAGAAACTATGGCAAGAGTTTCAAGTGTGTACTGTCAATTTAACAGACTCTGTAGTTGCTCAAGTACTGGCTGCCTAGGCATGTAATTCTTCTGTCATCAAAATTAAAAAGTATACTACAGTCATTACACTGCCAATCTTCTTTTAATAGTTATATGTAGGATGTTAGATATGGTAACAGTGGTGCTCCAGCAGGAGCAACCTACACATGGACACCTAATATCAAGACATCATGTCATAAGAATCAGTCCTTCCTTAGCAAATATAAAATATAAATGTCCCATGGCAAACTCAATTTTCGATACATCCATAAAACTTTCTTCATGAAAGGGAAATATTTGTTTCTCCATAAATAAATGTATTAGAGTTCATGCCAGAGTAAGTTTTCTAATTGCTTTTCAACATGATCTATGTAAGCCTGTTATCTGTGAATTGTAGAAGAATGCGTTAAGGCTGTTTCATAATTTAGTTTAGTCTTAGGAAAAAAAAAAAAGCTATTTTGATTCTAACCTCTGAAGAAGTATATGGTGTAATATGTCAACTGGTAACGTAATTAAAGTATAACAGTGATGTACTGACACGTACAAAAAATGGTTCTTAGAGCTTACATGCATTGTCCTATTCTGCACAAGTATTTTTGTAGAGCCTTTTGTAAGATAAAGATAAAATCCCATTACCACTGAAGAGAACTTACTTTTTTTTGCTACCAATTTAGGTGATAAAAAACAAAACAGAAATGTGTTGCAATTCAATTAAAAACACAGGAGAAGAAACAAGTATTTCCCTTTATTAATATATATCCGTTTATCATACAAGCTATCAATATGTACATGGACATTCAAGATTAAATATTAGTAATAAACAAATATTCTCTCATAAAGTAATTTATATTGTAACTTATTTGGAGGAATATGAATTTGAACCAAAGGAGGATTTGACTTCAAGTATTCCAGCTTGTTTTTAAATCAGTTAGCAGCAAGATAACACATCATAGAAAAGTGATCATGAGAGACCTGTCTTCTTAATATATATATCTTATGTTATTCTTACTCCTTGGCCAGCTGTACATTGGTCGGTTTTGCTCCAATAGGTATCCCATGTTTGTGCAAAGTGCTGATTAAAATTTCACGCATTTCGTTGTTGTAGGAGTCGAAGTCAAATACATTTCGAACAACATTTGCCAGTCCTTCAGTTGGAAATTTCTGTGAAGAAACAAAGGCCCCCAGATTTCTTTTACTGAATATCTGCTAACTTACAGCATATCATTAAACACTTCTAAAATGAATAGTTGTAATGGCAACTTTGCTCAACTTAGACAAGTGCTCAAGTAATCTTTTTTATGAGTTTCCAGAATAAAGAAGGTACATTGCTTCAAGTCAAATGAAGTTACTGACACTAAACCCGAATTAAACAAACAAGCAGGAGACAATTATTTAAATATACAACATCATTCATGTTTTAAAGAATTGTTTTCATTATACACATAACAAGATGGAGTAATCATTGGAACATATAATTAAATATAGCCTATACTTTTAAAAATTTCGAACTGCTTTCTGCTAATACATATATTCATACAATTCAACTACACAATTCATTTAAGAATTCTGATTTTTAATGTTGAATACAGAAAAGCAGAAGATACACTGCTTACTTACTAAAAATGACTTTAGGTCACGATGGATTTTAGTGGAAACAGAAATTCACTTAAGATTCACAAACATTTGTTTTCTTGGTGAATAATACTATTTGAAATGTGCTACGTACATTAAAAAAAAAAAGTTTATCAAACTTTCATTAGTATTTCCAGCAAAGGAAGCTTTCTACTCAACTGGACTGATGATTTAAGGCCAGCATGCTCTTACAGGTTTCAGAACTGCCACTCCCATATTCCCACCCCTTTTAATTACTGTTGTTCTGCAAGAAGAAAACACATTTTCCTTCCTCTCATTTCCCACTAAGACCTACAAGCCAGTAAGACTCCTACAAGCCAGTAAGACTTAAAAGCCTTGCCTGAGCAGTCAGTTGAACTCATGTAACAGGAATAAACTGAAATGCAGAAGGGTTTTTTTTGATATGTGCAGAAGACACTACAGGTGTGAAAAGCTGGCTTAGCCTTTCTGCAAGCTGGTTCCAAGGGCTCAGTCCCTAAATTCCACTGTCTTTTGATTTACCGTGAAACTCGAATAGTAAATATGTACCTGTCCCCATTAAAGTAGATTCCAATAAACACGGACTGTAATGTATGCAGCCATAATTTCAGGCTTCAAGCTTATTTCTTAAAGGAACATTGAGGTAATTTAAATAGAATATGTATTGTGGAAAAATTAGATTTTACTTGCCATTGATAAATGCAGCTGTTTAAGCTGAACATGTTGACAAACCTAAGCCACTGAGCCTTTTCACAGATACTCTTTAATAAAACATCTGAAAAAACAATTTTACTCTTGTAAGATGTAAATGGAGCAAACCAAATACAAAGAATTAAAAAAAAATGACCAAATTACTACATATCCTACAACTTTACCACCTAACTGCTTTGTTTTACCTTTTTTGGCAAGAGATGGGAATGAGAATCTTTTAATTTTAAACTTCCCACTTTTTCTTCATATGCCTTTCATTCAAATACCAGATCTTTCAGACAAGGACCTGGATGCCCCCATCTCAGTATGGCACAGTTACAGTGATGAAGACAGACACGTGAAGAAGTATTTGAGAGAGCTGAAGTCTTCATTCCTTTCTTCCCCATTAGTGAGCAAGGCTGGTACAAAGAACTTGAAAAACAGACTTAACACAAGTGTCAGAGAAATTTATAAATGTATTAAAAGTAAAGATATTTGAATCCTGAATAAATACTAAAATAGAAGAAACCAGAAAATTTTCATAAATGTTTTGACCTGTACTCAAACATCAGCCTTAGCCAGGAGTTTAGTATTTTCCCAACTTAATAAATATCTAATCTCCAAAATAAAACATTCGTCACACAAGCAATACTAAAATTAGCTAGTTACTGTGTGTATTGGTTTGTGTGGCAAGATTTTGGTAGTGAGGGGGCTATAGGGGTGCCTCCTGTGTGAAGCTGCTGGAAGCTTCCCCCATGTCAGATGGAGCCAATGCTGGCCAGTGCCAAGATGGACCCACCACTGGCCAAGGCCAAGCCAATCGGCGACGGTGGTAGCGCCTCTGGGATAACATAGATAAGAAGGGGGAAAAAACCCTGCACAACTGCAGCATGAGACAAGAGGATATGTGAGAGAAACAACTCTGCAGACACCAAGGTCGGTGAAGGACGAGGGGGAGGAGGTGCTCGAGACTCTGGAGCAGAGATTCCCCTGCAGCCTGTGGAGAAGACCATGGTGAGGCAGGCTGTCCCTCTGCAGCCCATGGAGGTCCACGGTGGAGCAGATATCCACTGGCAGCCCATGCAGGACCCCACGCCAGAGCAGGTGGATGCCTGAAGGAGGCTGTGAACTCATGGGGAGCCGGTGCTGGAGCAGGCTGCTGCCAGGTCCTGAGGACCCATAGAGAGAGGAGCCCATGCCAGAGCAGGTTTGCTGACAGGGCTTGTGACCCCGTGGGGGACCCACGCTGGTGCAGCCTGTTCCTGAATGACTGCACCCCGTGGAAGGGACTCACGCTGGGGCAGTCTGTGAAGAGCTGCAGCCCGTGGGAAGGACTCACATTGGAGAAGTTCACGGAGAACTGTCTCCTGTGCGAGGGACCTCACACTGGAGCAGGGGAAGAGTGTGAGTCCTCCTCCTGAGGAGGAAGGAGCAGCAGAGACAACGTGTGATGAACTGACCGCAACCCCCATTACCCGTCCCCCTGCGCCACTTGTCGGGAGGAGGGAGAGAAAATCGGGAGTCGAATTAATGCCAAGAAGAAGGGCTGGGGGATGAAGGTGTTTTTCAGATTTGGTTTTACTTCTCATTATCCTACTCTGATTTGATTGGTGCTAAATTGAGCTAATTTCCCCAAGCCAAGTCTATTTTGTCCGTGATGGTAATTGGCGAGTGATCTCTCCCTGTCCTTGTCTCAACACGTGACCCTTTTTTTATATTTTCTCTCCCCTGTCCAGCTGAGGAGGAGAGTGACACAGTGGCTTTGGTGGGCACCTGGCATCCAGCCAGGGTCAACCGACCACATTGTGGTAGAATGGAATACCACTGCCAGAAACAGGCTTATACAAACCTTTTTTTAGTCTGTGGTGTACATGCCACAGGATATTTCATTACTAGTGTTGGTATAAAAGCGCACTAAACCATGTCCTGCTTTCTAAACCTGTCCATGAGGGACCTATTAGAAGTTCTGCATTATTAGAGTTTAGCAAAACACAAGTAACTGTGGGATAATATAAACTTGTACTACAGCCTGTGCCATCCTGGTTACAATGTCCATTCATTACAAAATGAAACAAGTACTAAAAATAAAATTTCTCCCAATAGCTATTCTGACTAAAGACTGTATAAACACTTCATGTGTAACATAATGCAAAATGTTTCTGACAATGTTTAGTAGTGAAAGTACTGAGTTCTAGAACGTAAATTGCACCTTGGATTCAAAGTAAACATCGTATTACAAAAAAACAAAAAAAAACCAAAAAAACAAAAAAACCCAAGCCCATGGACTTACACAAATGTACATCACAGTGAAGTTTAAAAACACGTAAAGCTGTTTAGTACTCAGTGTGCACAACCCTATCTCAGCTGGTTTTCAAGTGTGTCTTCTTTTTGGCAACAAGAACAAAACCTGCCCATAATTGTGCATGTTCTGTATAACCACACTCTTTCCTTAAGTAATTATTCTGGAACATTTACTATGATGAATACTGCATTTTCTGTGTTCTTCTCACTACAAAGCACAACCAATAAACTGGCATCAAGCTATCTTATTCACTCACGACCTACTCTTTTACTTGCCTTGCACTAGATACTCTAAGAAAACTTGGTCAAGTGCTTCAAATATTATCTCCAAGCGTGTCTGTGGTTTTCAGAATCACTGCATAACTTCTGGCATCGATACCCTTCTCCCCAATGAATTGCCTCAATAGTTTCATGCCTCTTGTATCTGTAGGACATCATAAAAAATTTATTTCCTCAGGTACAACTGATGGCTGCTGTCAATAATTTGTGCTGAACACAAGCCACTTGTCAAAAGTGTTGTCACTTCAGTTATTAAAAAAAAAAAAAAATCACAACTCTCTTGTTTCAATCAGAACAAACCCAGCTGCTTTTTAATAACTGCCTGGACAGTCGCTTACTGAAGAAAGGCAATGACAAAAAGGTTGAATGTTTGAGTTGAACATTCAAAAAAAAAATCATTTGGTTTCTATTGATTTTTAAAAACAGATTACTGGAGAAAATATTGGTGTCTCATCAGCCTGTCTGGTTCTCATTCATTGATTCTACCCCTTACAAGTAACACCTCTGTCTGTACCTTAGTTTCATGGCTTAGATTCTTAGCTATTCCTTAAAATAGTAAGTAATATAGGTTTTTCTTTTAATAATTTTATATTATTTTACATATATTTTTTATGCTTTATTTGATACAGAGTTGTGGCAGAACTCTGTGTGTTCTCCCCACCACTCACCTCCCTGCATATTCTAGTGCCTTCAGACACCCGCACGTGTCCCACCCTGCCAGCACCACCCCAAAGGCCCACCTTGCCCCCACGACATTAACAGATCTCTCCCTTCCTGCTTATTCCTCCCCACCCTTGTCTTCCCCCTGTAGCCCCGATGCCTCGTCACTGAATGCTGCCAGCTCTCTCTGTGTCTCCTCAGCTGTCCTGTCAGCAGGGCAAGAAGCACCACGTCTCTGGCTCATCCTGAGTGACAGGCTTACTAATTGATTAACCAGCGCTCATGTCTTTAGTGGGCATCGTCTGCGGCCAAGCAAAACAGCCGAGTTCTCCCCCTGCCTTTTCATTCACAGGGACACTAATTTCAATCAGTTCCTCTCTGTCTTATAGCCGCTGATTTTGATTAAACCAGCAGAAACCTAATTATCTTTGAAAACTGGTAACTGAGATTCACTGTGGTTGGCCAACAGGGTAAAAGGTTATTATTGATGTGTGTTTGGCAGGAAAGCGAGAAAGGGATACAAACTGTGATTTGTTAAGCCTAGTCTCCTTTTGAGATTAACAGAAAAAAGTACTACCTTAACACAACAGCTTACTGAACAGGCCTAAAAGCCTGACGATCAGTAGACTTCAGGGCCAGAAGGTACCTTAGACATTTACTGCTTGAAAACCGTTCTACTAGTGCCTACTATTAGAAAGTAATCTATCTCAGATACAAACAAGAAAGCGTATCAGAAAAATCTCAGATTTCCCAAACTCAACAGAGTTGGTAAAAAAGCTGTTTCCATTTTATCTGGACCAATGTGGCTTGCCTGATTAATGTCCACCAGGGACATCAGGTGAATCTTGACTCTGCAAAACAACATACAACAGGTCTCATGAAAACTATTGTATTAGATTGCAGAGAAGCAGTCATAGCATACACTGGTTGTTATGGGCAGCACATGTTAACCCAACGGAGCCAGAGCAGAGCCTACCAGCTTGCTCATAAGCCACTATTAGCATCAATACTTCTGACATTTGACAGTGTCTGAAAAAGCAGGTGAGCGAGACAAAAAGCCTACATTCAGGTCCCCTGCAATCTAGAGCTGCAGGACCCAAATTCCCTATACAATCTGTGGGCAGAAATAGTCGCAGCAACCTAATCAGGCAACTTTACCTATGCCTTCAGTTTCAGGTCTTGAAACTAGTCTGGTATCTTGAGCTTAATCAAAAAACCCTTTCCTTTAAGAAAACGTTGGGACAGAGGCAACCTAGCTCTGCATGCAGTACCTAAGCTACAACTACATTCCTGCAGGTTCCCTATTTGCATCATATTTATGAGAAGATGCTCTTGTAACTGCACTGGAGATGCAATCCTATACGTTGAAGACTACAATTAATCCGAGTGCAGAGATTAGCCTAACAATATGTCAATGCCACAGCAATCAGAATATTTTTTAACTGACTAGCCCCAATGCTCGGATGTGCTCTCAGATAACAGTAATCAAGTGCAATTTTATCTCCAAAACATCCAAGTTTTTTTTGCAGAAGCAAAAAATTCCAAAATTATGTGAAAGAAATCAAGACAATAGTACAAAGAGAGTGGGGCTGTGGAACTGCTGTAAGGGAAATTGTTTAGCAGCATGACTAACTTCCCTCCTTCCTTCCTAAGGACCAGCAATTTTACTGACTCATTTCCCTCCTTCCTCTTTCCTCTCTACCTGAAGACCCAAAAGCCTCTTACTTTGGAATAACCATTATGTTTATATTCATTGTTTACATTTGGCCACTCCCAGCCTTTTTATTATTCAGATTGAAAAACAAGTTACAGTAAACAAAATGTTGCATCCTTTCAAAGAGACTAGGATCTTGAAAACAAATGTTGCAGAAGAAAACCAAGCTGCATGTTGGAGATTTATTTGGCTGTTTACACTTGACTTTGAAAGAGGTGAAAACTTAGCAGACAGGAAACTTCCCTGCTGATCTGTGCCCAATGTCCAGGTTGAAGTGAGCACACTGATCTGGTTAAGTGAAGGAGACAGAAGCAGAGAGCAAGTGCCCTTAAGGCAATTAGCAACGCAGTTCTTGCAAACTTCAATTAGATGCTGTTCACACCCAAAGAAAAAAAGAATTAAGTCCAGTGTTTCTGCATCAATTGCTGACAGAAGACAGCACAACTTCAGACTACTTGGAGACAGACGATGAAGGAAAGAAGCTAGGAAGTAAGGTGAGAACAGCCAAAGAGTAGGAACACAAGAAGGAGTTCATTTAACAAAAACCCTAAACCACCAGCTTTTCAGCAGCACGGCAGCTGTTCCTCTAGTCTGTAATTTTTTCATTTCAAATGTCACTGTGTTTAGAGATCAGCATTTCATGTTCTATCAGTCTGGAAAACAAATACCTATCAACTGGCAATGGATCCTAATAAACTACTTTGTTTATGGGTTTATTTGAATGGATTCCTCAGCTTTTAGGCCTGATTTTTTTTAACCCTTAGAACAAAGTTATAAAGATAGCATTGTGTTTTCTTTATATTATCGATATCATAGTAGCACCAATTTACTTTGTCTCAAGACCTCGTTGGACCCTAGAGACCACTGCGCACAAAATCTATCCTCCCCAGAAATCTAGATGAACTGAAGATTTTTTTAAAAAGTAATTCTAAGCTGCAGGATTTAAATGTCTGTGTCTATGGATGAATGTATGCGAATATGTTCCTGAGCACAAACACAAAACCATCATGCAGCCCTGTTACACTATGCAGTGTTAAACATGGGAACTGTAGGTCAAATAATTTGTGAGAAATTATATTCTAATTGTAATGATTAGATTAATAGTTCCACTAATATTTTTTCAATCTAGGATTCAGTAATTCAAGAAACAGTCTATCCATTAACAAATTATTGATTTTGTAATTATAAACAGAACAAAATAAAAGCACTGCTATTTCATACTGCATTAAGATCCTTTATACTTCAAATACTTCAGACAAAAAGTATCCTTCAGTTTACAAGAACAGAAGTCAGGCTATACTGTAATCTTAGGAAAAAAAATGATCATGATTAAATCAGAATTCAGGATTTTACAGTTAAAATGTGTGTAGGAAGCAATTATGGAACCTAAGTACCTGTTTGCTAAGTTGTTATCCATCTAACATTTTCCTTACAAAAATATCACCAGTGATGTATTACGGTTATGCAGCAGGAACTTGTTTTCCCCCAGGAAACTATTAAATCCAAAAATTTTCTAGCAGCATAAAGTGAACAGTTGCACTGTCCTGGAAGTACTGTATGCTGAATACAGAATTTTATAATGAAGACTAGTATGAACATTGCATACTATATATATATTCATGTATGTATTCATACATCGCAGTATGAATGTGGTATTTTCTCATACAGTAGAAAAAAACACTCAGGTTTATTTTATATCTGTAAATAAACATGCATCTGCAATCCTTACCCTCAGACTATCTGAGCATCTGAAGATTCCTTCAATATGTGAAACTTTTCATAAGGATGAAACAGAAATGCATGAACAACAATGGCATCTTTTTCTAGAACCATCAAGCATTAAAGAAGCAATAGTGATGAATGAAATCTGACATAACATACCTGTAAGTGTTTTACAATATTCACAACTTCTCTTGTTGAATAGGGATAGTTAATAATTCCTTGGTCAGCTAAGTTCCTGAGTTCTCCAAAAGCAGCCACCAGTTTCTGAAGAATCGGCTCTGGAACGTCAGGACCATACTGCCTAAGCATAGCCAGCTCCGACTGTGGTTTTGGATTATCAACAGCATGGCAACTAAAAATGTCCCCTAAAAAGAAAAAAAAAACATACAGTAAAGTAATTTATAAAGAGATAGCATCACAACAGCTCCTTTAAGTTTCACACAGCATCTTAAATGGAAAAGCAATGACTCCAGAGGATACTGAGTACCTGCTTGTTAAAAGAAAACAAGACAAAAACTAGTTTGAAAATGTGAAGGACAAACTTGTTATGAAGAACATCAAGGTTCCCAGAAACACGGAGATCTCTCCTGTCATTTTAATGAAGGTCATCACAAGGGAGAAATTAACTTCAAAAAAAAACACAAGTCAAATGAATGCAGAAAAAAAGAAGAAAAAAAAGGTTTAAAGAAAGAATAACAGGTTGAATGGGACCAATTTGTGAACACCTTCAAAACACCGCAGGATGCAGAGAAACCTTGATATGCAGGAATGTCCTAATGCAAACCCAGTTGAGAGGTCTAGAGGAAATACTGGATTTATCTTTTCTCTCTGCCTGCCTTGAAGTATGGCAAGAAATTTGGCAAGATATTCTTTCCATATATTTGCATTATATTGGTCCTAATCATATAATCTGTAAAACTGAGTTTATTCATAAAGAGTCCTTCAACAGTTGGACAAAACTTTGCAAAAGCATGACCGATCCTGGTGAAAAATGACATGGATTAAAAGCAGAAGAGCCCCTATGTTTGAAAAACAATATCAACAAAGAACACCAAAACCTCAACCACGCCTCTGCCATGTCTCTGCCAAAAGCAGTAATGCCAGGATAGAACCATAGAATAGAATCATAGAATCATTCAGGTTGGAAAAGACCTCTAAGATCATCAAGTCCAACCGTCAGCCCAACACCACCGCGCCTTCTAAACCATGTCCTGAAGTGCCACATCTAAACCTTTTTTTGAACACGTCCAGGGATGGGGACTTCAACACTTCCCTGGGCAGCCTGATCAATTTTGTTTAAAGGGTCCATATGAGGAGGGAAATGAGATCATTAAAAAGAAACAGGCTATAATAAACCATATTGGGGCAAATATAGCTGGGTGAATTTCAGAGCTAATGAGTCTCTGACAAGGAATGCCCATTCACTGGGAACTACATCTGAAAAACAAAAAGCTATCCTGCAATACGGAATTGGGATTGTGCCTGCTTTTGTGAGTACATTATTATTTCTTGCAGAATAAGCATTACAGCCAAAGCTAACAGATGCAAACACATAAATTAAGGTGTCTGCACTTAAATGGTTAAGCTAACATATACAACACAGTTAGTGGAGTCTGGAGGGCTGTTCATTTCGTAGCCCTGGTGTAACACTGCCAAAGCCCTGCCAGAGGCCCACTTAGACTAACACTGGACTATGTAGGCTTCATCACTTGCCCTTATGCAATGTAACTTCTTGCTTTTCCTGTGAGATGCAGCTCTGGAGAATCTTTGCTGATACACAGGTTTTTTAGGACCTACCAGGAGCTTTCCGAAATGAGGCTGCTGTTGATATGAAAAACTTTGACATGGAATTTGGACAGCCTTACCCGAAACTAGGATGAATTCAGTAACCTGTCAAATATATCTATTTTAATAAGGCATATCACACATGGCCAAGCGCATGGAGAGGCTAATGAGGATTAAGAAGCAGGTAGCGTAGTGCTAACACCAAAAAAGACAGTAGCCTCCACTGCTGAGAGGAGAGGAGAGCCATCCATCAAGCTCCCATCTCCTGTACTGAAGAGGACAGCACCTGGCATGTGGGCTGTTTGACACGGGAAAAAAAAAATGGTGAGCACTTGTGTTAACCACTGATGCCAGGTATCAAGCTGCTTACAGCTCATGTTTTTACTATGTTTGTATAGAAAATATGCTCATTAACAAAGATTTCTTGTAACCTTGCCTGTCTGATGTGTTTGCCCAAATCCCATAAAACAAAAATAGTTGTAACACAGAGGACTACATAAAGCTGTTCACCTCAGTGCAAGTTCAGGTACTTTTATTAAGATGTGTACATTTACATGTTAGTCTTCAAGCTGAATCTCACCTCGAGTGTCTCATGTGAAACAAAGTATCAGTATGCATAAAGAACCCTTCTCCTTATGAAATCTAATGAATATAGTTATTCTACTGATCGAGTCTATTAAAGTTCACCATTTAATATGAATTACTTACCTAATGTGCCAAAAAAGTCATTACCCAAGAAAGGAAATCCAGGTCTATTTGCCAGAACTATCATTCTAAAATCAGGATGAATAACTATTACATTTTCTCTCCCCTCTACATAAGCATGATCTGGAAAAGAAATAAAATTTATTAATTGCGTATTTAAGCTTTGCGATTTTGAACAAATTAAACAAACATAATTAGATTAGAAGAATTCCTCTTGGAATTAGAATTCTTCTAATCTAATTATGTCCTTCTTAGAATTAGAAGAACAGCTACAAAAAAAGGCTGAATAGCTTCTAAGCATGCCATTCATCTGTGAGTGTTCTAGGTTTCATTTTAAGGTTTCATAATTTGTTTCATGGAAATTTAACCAAAGGGTTTCATTTAAAAAATAAAAACTCATCCACTATTCTTGGGGTGCGGACTACTTGTCCTGTTTATATTAAATATAATTTAATATTATTTAATAAATATAAATGTCACCAAAATGCTGAAGCCAGTGGTGAATGTGTTTTCATTAGGTCTGACATCTGATCTGGGAACACAGGACTGAAATTTCTCTTGCTTATTACAAAAATCTGTGAGAAGCCATAGACACACGATTTCACACACGTGAAAACTCTGTTTCTCCAAAATGAGTCAGACTGGCCCCACTTGTTAGGCTTGCAGCATGCTTCCAGTGGGCATATGGTGTTTGGGAATCCTTTTACTTCCTCGACGAAACTACAGTAATAATTGAGACCGATCAGCAAGATATTTTTAAAAATGCCCACCTACAGTTTACAATGACAAGCAAAACTCAAGTGTTGTGCCACGCGAGTGCTGAATGATTGCTCCACTCATACTTGAATATTGTTCCCAATATTGTTAAAAAGAAACTCATTACGTATAGTGTCTACTAACACCAAGAAGGCATTTCAAACATGGTCTTTCTTTGAAAAATAATGAAAAATATTTAGTTCCTCCAATTCACATGAATCAAATTCCATTAAATTACAAAATACTCTCACCCTGCAAGATATACTTAAATTATATTAGCATACGCAACATTTGATTAGATGAAATCCTTAAAAATTCAACCCTAGATATACTCATATCTTCAATTCTAGATCTGACCAAATTATACCCCAACTGTCCAGATGGGCAGAACTAAGATCATAATGTGGTCAACTAGATCTTTATTTCTTATTGTGATTGAGAAGCAGAGAAGGAAACTTACTGCTTGCTGGTTTGGGGGTTTTTTATTTATTTTATTTTTCAGCAAAATTAATGAGAAGGTTAAATTAAGAAAATCTTTGTGGCTATTGCAAAAGTAGTAAAGAAAATGTGTATTCTTTAATTGTTATACTTTCAGCGTCAAGTACTTTTTCCATTTGGACTCCTTTGGGTCTCTAGTTCATAATGTAATTGCTGAAAACCAGTAATACGTTATATTTTACTGTAAGTGATCAAAACACTTTAGATCTACTTACTGGCAACAATTCGCCTTCCATCTGACAAAACCATCTCCCCACTTTCTACTAAAGTTTTTAAGACACAGGTAACATTTGTTGGTGCTTTGTCTGCCTCATCAATTACCAAAACGTGTCCGAACTTCACTGCTTTTACCTAGAAGATAAAAGAATCAAAACGTCACAACCCCCCCAAAAAACTGCAATGAACTGCATTACTGATTTCTCAGTCGGCAGTAATTAAATCTCGGTGGCACTGAGACAAGAAAGGGACTCAGGACAGGGATAAGCTATGACCAAACTGTGGGAAAGAGAAGAGGAGGCAGGTGAGACAAGAAAGGTGGGTGTTTCTGTTTCTTCAGGGTGGGGACGGAAAGGGAGGGAAATGAGGAGCCTGACTGGGAAGGGATTGGAGCGTTGACACAGAAGTGCAAGAGCAGTTTGCATCTAGACTGTCAGTACGTAGCTGAAAGAACTAAAGCATGGCTGCGACAGCTGTTTGGAGTCCAGCTTCGCAGGTAGGTGTCAGCAGCTACAAAAGAGGAGGAGGAAAATACCACTCTACAGGTTTGAATGTGTCAGGTTAATACTAAATAATTTTCCATGCTCATTTTGTGCCCGCAGACTCCCCAGACTATCACCTTACTCACATTTGGCACAGTAAACATGCCAAATGTGACCACAGTAAAAGTTAACGAAATGTTACCACACTGACTATGCCATGAAAGTAATCAAACCACAACAAATTTTCTCACTTGAAAAGCCAGTATGTTTAACTACTTGTTTTATATGAAAAACGTTTCCAGATATACCATCCAAATGTTACTACTGACCAGTGGTGAATCTTCATATATAATAAGACCGCCTTTAACAGAAGGTTGTAGGGTGAGGCTTTGTACAGTGGTATCCCTGAAATGTGGAAAACCAGACAGTATTAATTATAAATACACAGGAATTTTAGTCACAATAAAATGCAAAATGAATAAATGAAAATCTGAAGGCTCTCTTTTTCTCAGAGCAGAAAAATATTTCTCTCTTTCTTAGAATTGTCTAAAACTTGAACTAAGAACAATGCTGAGCCAGTGTAGTAGTCAATAGTGAGTATCTCTGTCTCTGCCAGAGCTTCACGGTAGTTCTCAATTTCTCAAAAACCTTTGAAATGAAAACACTGAAAAGTGAACCTGTATCTTTTGCAGGTAGGCACATTATTACTCTTGCTATCATTTATAGTTAAGCATGCTTAAACTGTCATTTACATTATAAACAGGGGAATCTCCCCAAAAAAGCGAAACAGGAACTTGCAGTATCACAGTAAATTAATTATTTTAGCTGTTCTTCTCCACATATCACCAAGATAAAAAATAAACTAAAAGTACTCACGTGGAATTCTAAAAATCAAATTTTTAGTTTTATCTCAGTCATACCAGATGGAATAATTTTTACTAGCACTCGCTACATTTTATATCATGGACAGCATAAGCTCTTAGATAGGACAGAGGCTTTAATAGCATAGTATTTCTTTTTGAAATTCTATTTGTGTTTGAATTGCTCAAATGATTTTTTTTTCCTTCAAAATAGTGTTAATTAAAATCTGTAATGAGACTCTTCCTTAATCTTCACAATTTTCATCTATTTCAGCCACCACTGAATGTACAGATAAATGAAAGCCAGTTGTGATACAGAAAGGTTCAGCAACACGCATCATTACACTGGATTTACCTATATAAATTATGTCCACAACCTAGGGAAAACCCCTCCTGATCATATGAAATACTTGCCAAAACCTTTATCAATATCCATAAAACCAACCCCATTTACCTTGGGGTTCAGAGGGATCAATGAGTTAAGGAATAATCCAGAGGTGGGTGATGACAGAAGGTGCCCATGACTCCCATGGTTTCATGGGTAATGGAATATGCAATTCAAACTTAGGGCAAGTAGGCTATGTCATCCCTTTCCTCCTGTATTGCAAAATTTGGATTAGTCTGCGACAACAGAACGATGGACTATTCATGTGACAAACCCCCCTCTATCAATACAGGCAGGGGGATGAAGGGATTGAGAGCAGCCCGGCCAAGAAGGACTTGGGGGTACTGGTGGAGGAACAGCTGGACATGAGTTGGCAACGTGTGCTGGCAGCCCAGAAAGCTCACCATATCATGGGCTGCATCAAGAGAAGTGTGGGCAGCAGATCAAGGGAGGGGATTCTGCCCCTCTGCTCCACTCGGGTGAGACCCCACCTGGAGTCCTGTGTCCAGCTCTGGAGCCCTCAGCACAGGAAAGACATGGACCTGTTGGAGTGGGTCCAGAGGAGGGCCACAAAAAATGGTCAGAGGGCTGGAACACCTCTGCTGTGAGGAAAGGCTGAGAGAGTTGGGGCTGTTCAGCTGGGAGAAGAGAAGGCTGCGTGGAGACCTTGTAGCAGCCTTCCAGTACCTGAAGGGGCTTACAAGAAAGCTGGAGAGGGACTTTTTACAAGGGTTTGTTGTGATAGGACAAGGCATAATGGTCTTAAACTGAAAGATTCTAAGTTTAAATCAGACATAAGGAAGAAATTCTTTACTATGAGAGTTGTGAGACACTGTCATAGGTTGCCCAGAGAGGTGGTAGATGCCCCATCCGTAGAAAAATTCAAGGTCAGCTCAGACAGGGCTCTGAGCAAGCTGGTCTAGTTGAAGACGTCCCTGCTCATTGCAGGGGGAGTGGACTAGATGAGCTTTATAGGTCCCTTCCAACCCAACGCATTCTATGATTCTATGAAAACCCATCAGGAGAGCCTCACACTGCTCGAGATCCACATGCTGGTCAACAGGTAAGGTTGGTAACCTTTGCATCATATGTGAGATGTGATGCAACAAAAATCTCTTGCCTTTCACAGCCATGCCATATAACAAAACTATTTACTTCTGCTAAGCTGACTCACTGTTCCAAATATCCACCTTAGTTCTATCTTTAATTTTGTAACACCTTGTAAAAACCCAAGAATATTCTGATAAGCTCCATGGGTACAGGAAATCAAACACAGTTCTGTTTGCAGCAAACTATTAAATGGCCAGCTTCCAATCACAGTTTTAAACTGAGAGCATAAGATGCACATTTCCTTTATTTGTAATTGCTGTCAGCAGTATTTCTGTCCCTAATAACTAATAAAATCTTGTTTAGCTTTAAACTCATGATTGATTTATCCCAGCATTTCCCATGTACAGGAATAAAGCATAGGGTGAGCAGAGAGATTTTTAGTGTTTAGCTACTTCATCCGAACTTTCATAGACTCATACAATCATTAAGGTTGGAAAAGACCTGTAAGATCATCAGGTCCAACCTTTAATCCAGGAGGGAAAAGGTTGCAAAGCTGTGATCACCTTAACTTCATTTAACCCCATCAAATGCAGCAACATTCCCCAAAATAGTTCTATTCATATTGCATTCACTTGCAACATGTAATTTTTTAAACCACTAAAATAAGCTGTAGCACTAACCTATTATCTCAGAAATTCTACCATGGACATAAAAACAACTGTCATCCTACTTGTCTACCCATTTCTACACTGGGCAGAGAAATCAGTAATGGATTCACAAATAACAATAAACCAATGACTTTTGTTTCTTGAACACGGATTGTTTAGGGACTAAATTCTCAGACTGTGGGTATCAGCCTATCTCTATTACCAGTTATCATTTCTGGTTCAAGCCTATACAGTTGTAGATCTATAATAGTTTTAAAATGTGTAAGCCAAATCCCAGAGTATATTAAAGCACAGTCACAGGTTACTAACTGGTCAGAAATAATACATGGGAAAATGTTCTAAGGAATTAATCCAAGGAGGAAAGGGGAAGGATTTGTCAAACCTGAACAGTGATCTCTTAAAAGGAATAGAAAGGTGAGAAAATGGGAGGATCTAAGGAATGCATAGGCCAAGCATAAGGTGAAGGAAGATGAAGCATTACAGGATGCTTTACAGATCATACATTTGCACTTAGCAGCCAATGCTTGTAAAAACCAAAGTGAACAGAGCATGGCAGGAAAGGAAGATCTCTAGTGGTGGCACAAATGGGCACAGCTGGCGACAGAAGAAGACACAAACGTCAAATAGCATTCTACTGCAACACAAAATGGTGTATTTTCCTTTGGTGAGCTAGTTAATCCTCTGGCTCTGCAGAGATTACTTACAACTCCCTGATACAGAACACTAACTTGCACTTAGTATCACCAGCAGCCCACACAAATCCTTAGGATGATCTCATTCTTCAGAGAACACAGAATTGACCATATCTTTGAAGGAAAGAAACACTAGAAGAGTTTACAGTTTACTTAAGCGCTATTATAAAAGCTGCATAAATCAGAAAAATTTGTAGAAGGTATCAAAAGAACAATTGACATCCTAAATCCAGCTTCTAAAGATTTTTTCTTACTTTATCTGTGGTTCCGTCCTTTCTTCTACTTTGTTGTTATTCAGCCCTAATATTTTAAGGAAATATTTCAGGGGATTTGCAGTGTATTATAGAAGGTAAATACACAGCCAAATATTAATTCCTTTGGCTTGATGACATAAGTGAATGCAAAACTCCTGCACTTGCTTAGGCTGTTACATTCAGTGATGCATATAAGAAAGATTTTGCCAGAGTTAGTACAGATATATGTTATTTTCCTTTCAGAATCATAAGCTATGCAATTAGATGTCATTAATTTCTGTTCTTCAGCAACTTAACGTGACCTAAATATAGTTAAGTATAGCTAAAAATAATTTGCCTCCTTAGGGTTTTTTCCTTCTTAAATTTCCACTTTGTAATGAATTATGCAAATGCAAAGATGCTGAAATGTAGAATAATAAAAAAATGCTGTCTGAAATATTTCTGAACAATGCAGTATGCAGATTTTCCTAGATGTAAAATATGTCTGGCACTCACAACATTAGACCGCAGAATTTCACACCCACAGGAAAGGAACTAAAAACTGTAATTCACATTCACTTATTAATATTAGCATCTTAATATTAACTAGGCTCTAACAAAGACACGAATATCAAAACCTCCTAATTTCATCACATTTGGCACCCAAGACGAAAATAGTTCTGACACAAAGAAGCAAGACTGTTGGAATGCAGCAGCAAGTGAGAAAAGCTGTCTGACATACTGTCATCCCACTCAACTGAACTGATTTTTCTTCTCCCGATAGTAAAAGAAAAATACGAAAAGCTCGCTAATGTCTTTTCTAAGAACGTATTTTTATTTTTATCAAGCAAGCCGTCCTCACAAGTTCTCCATAAACAAAAAAAAAAAAAAGAAAGAAAGAAAGAAAGAAAAAAGCTCTGCTACTGAAACTCAGCAATTCCTTTGACAGTACCACTCAATTCATAGCAGGGCTTCTGAGAATTCTTTTGATTTTTTTTTTTTATTAGCTCACATCACTGCCTTTTATTTATTTTTTGCTACTGGTGCATTATTTACCCTAAGGGCAGCTTTTTCTGAGGTCTATAGGCTTATTTGAGCACACCAGTCTGTGACGGTTACGATTTCCTTGACAGTAATGCCTTCTTTCTGGGGAAGAACTATGAGATGCAGCAGGAGAAATTTCCATCAAGCACACAGACTGTTCAGTCCATTCTGTCCCTGTCAAATTTCAATATTTACCCAAATTCTATTAAATAACTGAATTTTAAAAATTTCTCCAAAAGGAGAGGAGAGGAATTGCACCTGATAGCTGTTTTACTGCTTAGAATAGAATTCTCCTCTGCACAAATCCAATGAAAGAGTTCAGCATTTCTTATTCCATTCACAGGAGACAGAAACTTTCTCCCAGGCTCTTTTCAAATGAAAATTTGGAGTTGTCTGGAAGAGCTGAATACCTCTATCGATAGACCTTGAAACAGGACGGGTGGCAAAGATGGAAACAAAGTAAATCTCCAAACATTCTGGACATCCTGCAGTGAGACATGGGAGCTGAAACTATCCAGGAGCAAAAATTAAAGAACAAAGGAGAATGATGCTCCTCTTCTCCTGAAACTTATGATAGTTCATCTGAGGGACTACCCAGCTGAAAGATGCTTTTTTAGAGAAATGAAAACAATGCATGAAATTCTTCATTAAAAATGTTAATGCTATCTATATAACACATCTGCAAATATTCGTCGTATGTTTTGACACTTGCCCTCCCCAGAACACTGAAATGTAAACACCAAAACAGAATTTGAGCCATTTTACAGTTTACTAATTATTATCTCACTTAAGAAAAGGTATTCCAACACCTCATTTTAAGACCTGAGTCCCCAAGGAGGCTTTCCTCCAAATACAGGACACAGTGTCAAGACCTCAAACACCCTTATTCACTGGAATTACTCCATCTTGACAAGAGCTGAAGGATACTGTCCTGGCTTTTCTATGTACTCGCACTGAGGCTGAAAGGGTAAGAGAATACCTATGGAAGGCAACCTTGTGTTTTAAGGCTTGGGTGGTGGTGAGAGAGTCCAGCGGAGGGCTACAAGGATGGTGAGGGGACTGGAGCATCTCTCCTACGAGGACAGGCTGAGGGAGCTGGGCTTGTTCAGCCTGAAGAAGAGAAGGCTGTGAGGGGACCTA
>Ga0065711_1036592_pt1 | contig 20813 bp, 7 predicted proteins | sample Hoacrofraction12_FD_59098 | JGI IMG/M metagenome (GOLD analysis project Ga0065711, IMG submission 59098) | Hoatzin crop microbial communities from Cojedes, Venezuela - Epithelial fraction 12 v2 (version 2) | ecosystem: Host-associated > Birds > Digestive system > Esophagus > Crop | place...
TGACGGAGCACTGGCCCAGGCTGCCCAGGGAGGCTGTGGAGTCTCCTTCTCTGGAGATATTCAAGACCCACCTGGACAAGGTCCTGTGCAGCCTGCTATATGTGACCCTGCTTCAGCAGGAGATTTGGACCAGATGACCCACAGAGGTCCCTTCCAACCCCGACCATTCTGTGATTCTGTGATATACCCACCAGAACAGCTGAAAGACTGGTTTTTACTTTTTTAGTCCATCTGACATTTTTAGCAAACCTTTACAAACTTCGTGTACACATCGAATCTCCAGCTTGTATCGGCATCAACACAGTGTCAACACTTTCCCCGTTGTCAGAAGGAATATTAATCTCTGAAACATGAAGTCCTTCCACAAAACAGAAGAAGGCTGAGGGGTGGTTACCAAATGCAGTGTATAAGATCAAAATGTCAATGTTAGAGAGCAACATGAAAGACTAGGGAGGATACTCTGAGCCAGATCCTGGTCATGTTTAATACATAGTGTATTTTAAATTGCTCTTCCTTGGATTTCAGTATTGATTTCCATATGTTGCCACATAATCTCACTGTTACCACCCATACTACTAAAGACTGTACCAGAAAGGAGAGGTAGGGTCCTCCTGTTTAGGTATAGCTCTCCATCCAGCAAGAAGGACCCTTTGTCTATGAAATTGTTCCGTATTTCCATATTTTTGCCTTTGTGCAATTCATTATTCTTTTTTGTGACAAGGGCAAAGGAGGGTGTTCTATTGAACTATTTTCCAGTGCACTTCTTCTGGCTCATCAACATAATTTTTTGTTTCTAATTTTGCACTCCAAAAGCACTTTCAACATGGGACAATTTTTCAAATTAACAGATTATCAAATCTGAATATATAATTTATTATCCATACTCTAATAAAAATGTTTAATGGTGTTTGGACCGCAAATGAATCAAATCAACTTCGTCTGCATGTCTTTTCAGATAACTAAATACATAATGACTGATTAACTTTTTTACAAGGTAAGTGCCTGTTTAAAAGTATATTCATGCAGTGATTACCCTCATTACCTATAGAAATATGATGTGTGGAAGCATCAAGAATCTTGCAGATACAAAGATATCCCCCATCTCTTGCCTCTGTTCTGTTGGGTCAGGAAGTCAGGCTGGTTTGACCTCAGTGATGTCACTCATCAAGACAAGTTTTCAACAGCTAGTTTGTATGTCTGTGTTAGGATCTCTCTTGAAGAAGCAGCGCCCCTTCCAGGGAATCAGCCTTCGCTTTGGAGGCTCAGGGGAATCTTCCAGTATCCTGGGCTCCTTGTTCACACTTTCAGTTAGGTGGACCCTGATCTATCCCTCACCCACTACCTTTCGCTGCTGATTCCCCCCCAAAATTGTTGTGGCTATTACTTGCTCCTTCTTTTCAAACTGCTTGTGCAATTGACATTTTTTTCCCCCTAAAAAGAGATTTGTCTGTAAATCTATCTCTGTCCTTTTGTGGACTAATGAAAACTCTCAAATCCTCTTTAGACTCTTCTCTGTGAGTTTGTTGAAGGCAATAACCTCAGGATTCAGAAGTGAGTTTCATTAAGCTCTAGGAACCTGAAGCTAGCTTGACTTTATTTAGGTATTCTCTTTTCTGTTCTTTTTCTGTCTGTTGTCACAGCCAGCCTGAAGCTGGCAGCTAGGTTTTGTTGGTTTCAAAGGATATATCCACTCCGTGTACCTCCCTCCCCCCTCCAGCATTTGCACGGTTTTAATAACAAAGCAGAATTAGAGATAAAAAAGATCAGCTAGTTCATCTTTCTATAGAACACCGGCATGTCACCCAGCTACCCCTGTCTGGAGTTTAGTGCTTCATTAAAAGGTAAGGTGCCAGCAAGGAATGGTTTTTGAGTACTGATACTCCTGGAGATGTGGCTTACCTGCAGAGGTATCAGGTCACACATTGAAACTTGGCCACCAACTCCACCTTCCCTAGCAGAAATTGTTAGCTACCAAGGTGTGGGAAGAGAATAAACTACTTTTACATGAAACAAACTAAGCTCCTTTTGGGTATTTAAAACTGATATGAATGACTAATTTGATATCTCTATCGCCTGGTGTAACTCCACATCCTGCCATGTATAGTTTGCTTAGTGGATTGCTGTTTCCTGTATGGTTTCCCTCCATTTGGTCAACTTAAAAAGCATGGGAACATAAACCAAAACTAGAATTTGGTACCACAAAATGTTTAAAGATGAGATTAGTCATTTAAATTAAAGGTTTAAAATCATCTAATATTCAGATAATTCTTCTCTGCAAAATTGGCAGATGTGTGTACCTAGTGTGCTTTTTAGCTCTGTTTCTGCAAATTTTGCCTGATAGGATATTGAATACATAAGATGGTCATCCTCCCAAATGTTCAGCACATAGTTTATTTATAGGCATTTTAAAATTGGAAGCCATAAATAATATAATGACTGTCAAGAATATGAAATGTAAGTTCAGCTAAATTTCAGCTATTGTAATTCCTAGAGTGGGTATTAAGGCCTGTTACAATATAGCACACAGTCAGAAAGCTCAGATTAAAATTCTAGAAGGACCAAGAAGAGAAACTAGGAGCTGGAAGTTTAGTATGAAGTCTTGAGATTTATCAATTATTAATATAGAATATGAGCAATGAAAAGTTCATAAGGAAACAATAAGCTTTTTTCCAGCTGGAGACTCCTTGGGGTGAGCTGCTGGTGAGTCTCTAAATAATATTGATGCCTGGAATGAGGAATGTGCTCTAACACTGAGAGGTACCGTTGGGACCAGAAAAAATGGCTTGGAAAGGCTTTTGCTATAAGTGCTGTTTCTGATCTAGTGTGTGCTCCTGCCAGATCCAGGAGGATGTGGAGCACTGGAGATCACAGAAGCTTAAACAAACCTCATGTTATTATTTCTAGCATTCTGCTTACCTGATTTTCCCTTTTTTTGCTCTCTCTCTCTCCTATCTGTCTACAAAATTCCAAACAGAGAGGATTAAAAATGAATGCTAAAACCGTGAAAACAGGAACAGACAGTTGATATATATCTCATGTATAGTAATAAGTTTTCAAGACTACTTTTTTCATCATTCATAGAATGTTTTCCAAAATTACAGGCTTCAGAAGAGAAACTTAATGGGATGAAAACGGTTCAATTAAACCCATGAGTGAAAATGACTAATACAAGTAGATGAAATCAACTTTGAGGTGGGCTACAGAAGAGGTACAGATATTTATTACCTGAATTGATTTTTATTAAAAATGTGCCTGGAAAGGTTAGTCAATGAACTATTTTTTGACTGTCCACTGTTTTCTCAGACAATAACAGAAAATAGTATAAATTTTTCCAACAAAATTGCTATTATATTCTTCCTTTCTTTTGGGCTTTTAAGGACTAACTTCTGTATACCTGTCTTCTATAAGTATAAAAAAAAAATCTAGTGATTATTATATTTATAAACCTATGAATTCACAGCCTCCCGGCCCTCCTACTCCCAAACACCAACAGATTTTTGTTAGACTTACTATTTTCTAGGGATTTTACATGGAATTCCAACAGCAGAAAAAACAGAGTACTGAGTAGATAAGCCTTTCTTGAGAACAGATTTCCACATTGTCAGTGAGTATTGGAAGAGCTTGCTTTACCGAGTCGTCTTTCTGAAAGTAATTTCACAAGACAAATACCACTTCTATTTATTGATTCCCAGGGCATGCGCTATCAAAATGCACAGAAAGGCTATGGTCTCCTGACTTATGCCAGGTTTTACAAAAACTACTGCAGAGACTGGAAGATGAAAGCAGCAATATTAACTAAATTGTGAAACAAAGGAATGTTAGGGAAATAATTTACAGAAACGGGCATCTCTAGTCTGTTACCCGCAAATTGCTGCCAGGGGCTCAACAGCTCTCTGTGAAGAGAAGCCAAATAGCTCACACAGATTTTTAGGAACAATTAATCTTTAGCTCTTTAACAAAATCAGGCAAACCAGGAAGGCTGTGCTGCTTAAGATGAATGACGTGAAAAATACCCAATCTTTCTTTCTCTTTGGTCCCACATTGGATTTTTTTCCATGTGCAAATAGTTTTGCAAAATGTCCAGTTTTACAGGACAATCTGTCTACATTTTCACCCAATCCTATTTCCATTGCCTGCAAAAATGAATCTTATGTAATTTGGGTGTACTTAGCTATGTTATAACTTCTGTTGTAGGGGAAAAAATATTTAAATAGGTACAAGATGCATTTATTTTTTAATATGGTTAATCTTTTGCATTTGGCCTGCGTCTCAAATGGTATTGATTCCTTCTTTTAAGACGTGGACAAAAAGTTTAGATATGACTTGTGCCTTGCTGAAATGGCATAAAGAAAACCGTGACCATTGTTCAGCTTAATTAAACTAAAATAGGTATAATGTGTTGGATGCTGGTAAAAACCTACTTGAGCCTGGTGTCTGATTTCTAATATGTTGCTGCGAAATATTTTTTCCCATTTTTTTATACTTGTTTTCTTTTTATTTTTTTTCCTACAGAACAGTACAACAGAAACTCTATTTTGAATATCTGTTAAATAAACACACTAGTCAGGAAAATTCACAGGAATAGCTTTGCTAACCTGGAAACAAGAAATTGAGGGAACCACTCGATTTTGTAACTAGCTTTTTAGGAAAACAAAAAAAATGCCCATTAGTGTATGTGGGAGACTCGACTTATGCTGCAAGTGTCTAGCAATGGTGGCTTTCAGCTAGGGCAGACAGTGCATACTCAGTTAACTTTTCCCAGATGGTAATAATGGAGCATATAGGAAGTTTTTCGTGGATCCACAAATCTTAAGACTTTTGTGCAGCACCAAATACATATGTGGAGAAATCTCATAAATCACAACAGCAGAGGAAAGAAGAATTTCTGAGGTTTAATAGTCCGTGGGAGTTTTTTAAAGCATCAGGGGTGTCATAGATCATGAAAATTTCTCAAGGTTTTCTCAAAAAAATGCATGTTTGAACATCATGCAGTGTGTGCTCAGTGAATTCAGTCTCTCTGGGGTATGTATGTGTTCTGCACCCAAAGCTTACTAATCTTTAGTGAATTTGATGTCACAGACTTGTTTGACTTGGTCTGAAGAAACATATTGGCTGGACTGTATATGCTAGTCCACATCTGCATACGAGCGCTTGAATCAGCACATTACCTCTACAGTTGCCTAGAAAGAGATATGTGTAGAAAAGCTGAAAAATTTCACTAAATTTAGCATTTAAGCACTGAGTAACACAATAGGAGTAGTTTCGTAGTCTGCTAGCTACCCTTCAATATTTCCTCAAATAACCAGCTAAATAAAATATCCCAACAGCTTGGGGGTAGCTGGACATGCTGAAATAATGCTCTTTATTTTCTAATTTTTTTATGCTCATTGTCTCATTCCCTTGTCTCCCTTACCCTCTGTTATATTTTCTTTTTTCAGTTTTGTTTTATTGTCATTCACAGTTTCATTTGTTATCTCCCAACAGCTTTTAGGTATTCATTCCGTGGTCTCAGAGAAGACTTCATTTAAATCCATTTGACTCCAAAGTGACTATACTAATCCCTCCTCAAATTTATCTCAAAGTGCTTGAACAAACTATTTCTGTTTTTACAAAATTTTCTTCTCAAATTTCTATATCTATTTCAGCATAGATCCTGACCTTTCCACTCTACTGAAAAAAATATTACTAAATTCTGTTGTTCTGAGAATGCATTTCATCAGGATTAACATAAATTTTCAAAAAATTGTTCTGAGTAGACCTTTGGAACATAGCAATGGGATTGGAGTCCCCACAGAGAAACATGATTAGAAACACCAGTGTGTCATTTAATGCTGCTGCCATATCATGGTGGACAGCATATGGCACATCCACTTTGTTCTGAAATGTTTGGAAAAATACAAAAGTTTTCACTTCCCAAACCAGGAGTTCATAGAGGGGTTAGTAATGATCTTTCTTCATCAAGCTAAGCCAGCCAAATTCCATCAGATCTTTTGAAAATCTAGAAAAAGGTTATTTACCTGTCGTGTCTTCAGGTGAAGGCATCTAATAGCTGTTTGGCTTGTATTTTGTTGAAGATCTGTTAGAAAGTAGACAAAGTCTCTTAACTTCCTTTTTTTTTTCTCCTTCCCCAGTGAACACTCCAACTTCTTGGAGTCTTCTTTACTCTTAGTCTGTCCAGGCTAAAGCCTTAGTTGAATTAACTTTGCAATCCAGTTGGGTCTCCAAAAGTTAGGCAAAGTAGGATGAATGCACTATTTTTCTTGGAAAATCAAGGATCATGTTGTTCCTTATGAAATACTGCTCTGTACTTATAAAGGCTATTACAGCTTTGCATGTATTTAATGGCTACAGACACATCTGTGATTTTCACTACACGTTTAAATCACTTCAGGATCAGACGTGCTCTGGGATAAGTGCCATCTGTATTTTTGTACTGATATAGTATGAATGTTAAGCAGCCTCCATCCTTTCTGTGCTCACCTTTTGCAGTATTTTCTTTTATACATCCTTTTGAAAGACGATTGGCCAAGTTTATAACTGAGGGTTGTGAAAATATTAACTTGATCACATGTGATTTCCTCCAGCCCTTTTCTGATCTTTCATGTTCGGGAGGTTTTAAATGGAGTCTCTTGAGATTTCTGTCCAGTGATAATTTGTATGAAGAATTTTGTTGATCTGGTTTTCTGCAGCTTTTATTATGGCTGTATTACCTACTTTCTTGTGCTTGTGAGGTAGTGGGTTTTTCCTCTGATGCTTTCCCGGTTTTATTTTCTCAGATCACCTCTTGCTTTCCCTTCCATGTGATAGTCTGTGTTTGTGTTTTGCTCATCTCCAGATGTCAGATGAAGGGTTATACATATACATATCGATATGTTTATCAAGAACATTGAAATCATCTTAATTTTCAAAAATGGTTATTCTACTGATGTTTGTAAATCTTTACTTCATTGTAAGGTAGAGTAGATTAATATATATATATTTTTTTTGTGGCACAGAAATAGAATATTCTGTTTATTCATTCTTTCCATCTGTGTGACAGTTTTAATAACTGCAAAATAATGTATTCTGAGGGAGTATCTGATCTTAGTTACTTCTGTTGATGATTTCTAACTATGTATTTAACACTTGAATATGTAGTAAGCTAGCAATATGACTGTTTACTTCAAAAACTTGGAGAAAACTTTTCCAAACGTCTACTTCAATGTCAGCCACTGCTCCAATGGATGTTTAAACATTTCGTATAACTACTTTGTCATGCCTGTCATGAGTGGATGTGGGAAACTGTTTGCAATTAGGTTGCTCTTACAGCGTTCAAAAGAGGTAGTATAACACATAGTGTTGTATTTGTGCAGATTGAGGACATAGGCAAAACAAAGGCTGTGGGGGTAAGGTATATCTGGGGTTTCATTTATCAAATTTTATGCTTCTGTTAAATAAACACACTAGTCAGGAAAATTCACAGGAATAGGAAAATTCACAGGAATAGCCACATCTCATTTATCAAATTGTATGCTTCTGTATTCTGGACATAACACACTTTCAGAATACACTTACCGGACAGAAAAAAATCCAAGAAAAATTATTTTGCTAGCATCACTAATCAGCCCTCAAGACAGACTTTTATTTTTAAAGCCTTGAGAATTATTTGGTAATGAACTTACCAGCTGTAAATTTAAATGAGTGAATTGCTTTGCATCAAGGAATTCATACCTTTTTTTTTTAATAAAGAGTAACTATTAACTTGTTAAAAGTAGTCATAATCCATGAAGGCTCGGTGAGCCCTAACATGAAGGAAGAAATGTATTTGATTTCTCCTTGACTATATTTGAAACAGTCCAGTAAAATTCGCAGTAAGGTTATCTACAGATCCAAATACTTTTTCACAGTACTGACGCAGAATGTCTGTGCTTTAAAGACTACTTGATGTAGCATCCACTGCACCCTTTCCTATTTAAAACAGAAGAATACGATTTTTCTGCAGCCTGCATTTGTTTGGTTACGTCTTCCAGACCGTCGATATTATAATAAGGTTGTTAGGAAATATTCTCCAATATTTGAACCTAGAGTATGATTCTCATCAGAGTAAAATGTGGTAATAACAATGTTGAGAAGTTTCCATGTGCTGCATCTTCGTGTTAATTAAAATGAGACACTCCTGCAGTCAGCAGGCAATAGTTAATTTTGTTTCCTGCTACACTTGTGACTCCTACTAAGCCCTGAATTCTCTGCAGGCTGAATGCGGTTTTGGTGCTTCCTGATGTACTTTTCTGAAACCTGAAGTAATGGTATAAATATTGCCAATGCTCAATGTCTATAAACGGTGAGTTGCTCTTTTGTGAGGCTTGCATACGCTCCAGCAATGGTAGGTCTGCATGGGGTTTTTGGGAAATGTGTGTTAAAAATAGAAAAGTACACTCAGTACTTCATTGATTGCTTAAAATAGGGAAACGTATTACAGCTTCTGCTGATGAATGTGGGTGGTGCATAAAATATCAGCTATCCAGACCATTTCACAGTCCAGCTGAACTTACCTTCCTTGAACTAATTCATTGAGAGGGGCACATTTATTTCACTATTCTGTATTTTGTTGCTTGGTCACTTGAAAAAAAAAAAGTCATCTGCAGTGGCTGCAGCTCTTTGGCATGTAATGCAGATAGTACAAGCAAATTGACAAAAATATCTACATCGAGTCTAAGCCACCAAGTAATTTTTCTCAATTACTTCCTTGGCAAGATAAATATGTTTTTGTATGCAAAACTTGGTGTTGTATTTGATTATCTCTGTAGATACAGTACATCAATAAGATTTTAATTAAGAAATTCTCTGGTTATCTCTTCAGCAATCTATTTTGGAATAGGATTGTAACTGTTAGGTAATGAAGACTCTGTTTGTTGTATTTCAACTCTAATTTAAAGTCAATTTTCGTGTCCCAATCTTTGGCCTTCTCCTCTCTCAGAAATTACCATCAGAAAGCTTACAACAAGTCTTTCACATTAAGTTATTTTGACTTGTCAGTTCTGGTAATGATAAACATAAGGTGTCGGAGATCAGATTACAGCAACAGCGAAAGTTGGTGAACAGATATTTCTCATGGAGGAAAAAAGTCCATAGATTTATTAAATAATGAAAACATTGTCAAGAAATCTCTCAGATTTTTCTTATTTGTTTAAAAATAGGTATTAGATATATTTTTACTATATTTAATATACAATTACAAATAAATAAAAATATTATTTGACTTAAAATTTGTATTAAATCACAAAACAGGTACATTTAAGTTAAAATTTCAGTAAGTTTGTATTTTTTTTTTAATCAGTAGTGTCATACACAAAGAATACTATAAAGACTTTACAGTAAACATAAATGCATTCTTTCTTTTGGTAATCAGTACTTATGTGCTCTGGAGCATACTAAATAGCAGTAGATTAAAAATGAAAGCCATCTTTTTCTCAGAGCACTTTGAAAAGTAATCTGGGAACCCCAAAGTAGCGTCGTAGCTCTGAAGCAGTCAACAGTGTTAAAGCTACCAAGCGCATAAATTGCATATCCATTCTGAATGTCTGTTTATTTATACCGCCAGGGTGATGTGCAGTGCTCTTATAAATCCTGTTATCAGCACTACTAACAATATATCACACTGATGGGGTTGCAGCTTAAATGCTTGAATTTGTACTTCAAGTTGTGACTTCATTCAGGATAAGTTATAACCCAGCTAATCACCTCTTCCCTGTGACACAATTTTTCAAACTCTGAATGAAAGTGCTAATCTTCTTGTGGCTGAACTAATGCTTGGATGGGTCAAAAAAAAAAAAAAAGTAAACAGCTAATAGTATATATCAGCTCAGATGATGACTTTTTGTACTTTTGAAGGATGGTGAATCCAGGCAGAAGTGTTTAAAAATCAGCTTCAGTATTGTTGCTTCCATCATCTGCCTCTCAACTGAATTTGGTTTTTGCTGCCAACGGCAGTGCTTCTGTGGTTGTTTAGACACTGTTCCCAGAAGATCCCTACCCTCCAAAACCATTTTAGCACCTTAACTTTGCAAGGCAAGACAGATAGTTACAAGGGAGATCATCAGCCACTGTATTTCTTCTGTAGATCCTTGATATCCTGTCAATGTAGCAATTATTCAAAGTCAACGTAACACAGAGTTGTGGCTCTGTGTACGCAACTGTGTTGACTTAGGCGTGTGTGAGCCCCAGGATAATAAAGCAAAACTATACACAGCTAATGAAGTATATAGAGTAGGTATCAAACGAGATGGTTCTAATGCTGCTCCTCATTCACTCAGTCACCTTGTGTAAATACTCACAACAGTATGCAAAATGTTTTCCTTCTCATTTTTCCTGTTATTTTACTCCAAACCTTTGTAGGGCATTAATGTAACTTGAATTTTGATCATTGCTGGGGACTTTCTGTAATATAATATTGCAGTGGATTTTATATCAATAAATTGACATTAAATTGCTCATGATGTTAACTATGCACTTCAGAGTTTTTTTTATCCAAGTTTTTAGATCTTTTGGTCTTTCGCTGTATTTTACCAGCTAATTCTACTGTGTGCTTCACTTCCTAAGAAAAAGATTTTTTAAAGGCATTTTTCTTATCCGAAAGGATTTTTGGTCTAAATTAATTTTTCAGCATATTTTCATATTGAACTTGTCTTGAGATAATGCTACTCTACAAAAATCTCTTTTTATCTCTGAGTGAAAAATCTTTAAAGTAACTGCAGTACTGCAGTGATGTTTCGTTTATTTGTGGTACGAGAAGAAAACATATTTCTTTGCAATGAATAGATTCTCATAGTAATCAACAGTAGGAGAACAACTACTCGGCTTCTTATGGCAGCCTGTTACAAGGTGGAAATGTTTCTTAATTTCTCCTCACACATTTTAGTTACTGCCTGATGTTGCCATACCTCAGAATTGATATTTCTGTTACTAATGGAAACACTAACAGAAGTGGACTCAATTCTCTTGACTCCAGTTATCTATACCAGTCTCTTAAAATTCTACATTGAATTCCTTAACGTTAACTCTTACGCTTCGGATAAAGTTTATACATCTTGCTCTAACTAACATGGATCTTGTTCCTGATGTACTGAGCTCTCTGAGGAGTTCATAGTCTCTTCAGCTCCATGCAGGGAATTACAGGTGTACATAGTCCAATTAAATATTTAATCAGAGACTTAGGAGTATATTTTCTCCTAATTCCCTTGCCAGAAATTAGAGTTTAGTCTTGGCCTGAAGAAGGTAATATGGAAAAGATGTACTGTGAAAGAGAATGATTGTATATTTTCTGATTTTTATTCTCTAAGATGGCATGATCTCAGGACAGAATCAAGGCAGAGGTCTAAGTCTTCCATTGTAGATTTCCATTCTGTATAAATGTAGTCAGCACAAATTGTGGAAGAACCAAACGTGAGTCAGTACCACTATATGCAATAATACATCTATAGGTAAAAAAAACCCTCTTGCTTCGAAGCGTGTGCTGACTTATGCTTATATTGCATAGAAACATGCATGCAGAGAGGGAAGCACAGGGAAAGCAATGAGCTGCCCTCGATCAGCTAGGTGGGTGCTGGAGCTAGGATTTGGAATGACGAGAGGTAATAATTTAAGACAAGTAGGGTGTAAATATTTTTGTCAAGTGAGTTTCTGTTATTTACATTAAGTGCCAAGGAGAATGCTCAGAATTAGTACATGGAACTAGTTTTTCTCTAAATATTTTCTGATTAATTGCAAAGAGCCAACATTTATTTTTATTGCATAAGTACAAGTATAGTGCAGGTTATGCAGGAATAGAGGGAATATTATGGTGATCTAGACGTACCTCTAAATGAAGCTATGTCACATCACTAATGAGGACTGTGTCCATGTTGCTACTACGAGTTCTCATTTCTGCAAGGAAAGTGAAGTCAGCAGCATGGAAAACAGGTTAAGACAAGACACCAAAATGCTGAATGCTGCCAGTGAACTTTGAGCTGTGCATTGCTTGTAAAATGGACTCTGAATCTCTGTGGTAGGTGGCCAGGCTTCCTAGTCAGTGAGTGAGTGTGGGGGTCAGTTAGATGCCATAGGAAGTGAATTGTAACAGTCAGAATGCTGAACAGGATGATGTCTAACATGCTAAATAACAGGGGGGAAAATTGATGCAAGATGCATTGTATACCTTCTAAGGTTTTGGGGCCTCCAGACTGAGGATGAAAGGAGTTAACTCAGATTTTTCAGGGCAGACCCTTCTCCACGATTTGTGCACCAAGGACCCTTTACAGACCCTGGGTATTCAGGAGATGTGTGTGCATCTTTTCATGTATACATTGTTCTGGAGTTTGCGTTCTTTCCTACCTTAGCCTTGACATGTACTTCTTTCCGGTAATGTTCAAGCCAGCATTTTCTAACCACCATGATTTATTTTGTTCTAGAAGGGTAGAACTTTTTTGTCTTTGATTTTTTCCCACTGAAGCTGTTCCATTTTGCATACAATTACAAGAAGAGTTTGGAGCTGAAGGGAATGCTTGGGTCACTAAGGATTTACAGATACTCTTGTGTTGTAGCCACAGCCACCTCACACCATCACTTGCAGTGGTTCAGCCTCCATCTCAAATCTAATTAAGGTTTTTGATCTAAAAACTTACACAGAAGTTCCAGCACTTCATTTGTCTGATGCTTACACAGTATAAAACATCTAGCCAAAGTACGTTTTGGCAAACTGGACAAAGCAGAGGAAGTGAAGTCTGGATCTTTAGCTGTGCTGTGTTTAAGACTTGGACTTCTATAGGAGCACAATAGTTTACTCTGAGAAGCCCAGGCCTTAGGGCCGTAGGGTAGATCTGGTTTGGGGATCCCAGGGGCATTTACTGTGAAACTGGTATGAAGCTGCTCGATGCTAACTGTCCTAAGATTCTGCTGGACATGATGCAAAGAAACGTGTGTCAGACGCGTTGAACTCAAGTATCCCTGGGTAACCTGCCCTAAATGACCCTGCTTGAGCTGGAAGGGTGGACTAGATATTCTCAAGAGGTCCCTTCCAACTGAAACGGTTTTGTGATTCTCCTTCTAAACAAATGCAGAAAGGCATTTTGTCAACATCTATTTTAGTGTGGGAAGAATCTTCCTCTAGAGAGGCCTGCCTCAGAATTCCTGCACATACTAGATGAGATATCTAACTCTGAAACAAACACTATTTCAGAAAAGTACGGTGGTTAAACTTAAGTGTTTGAGGGACTTTGGTCTTTTAGATGTTAGCACACAAATTTAATTTTTTAAAGGAAGAGGTCCTGTGCTTTAAGTGTGTGTTGTGCTGAAGGCAGAATAAATTGGAGCTGCTATTATTTCTGTAGAGTGAAAAACTGTCTTGGCTCTTCTACTGTACTTTTAACTCAGAGTTTTTTCTTTTAAAGTATTTTACTGGCTGCTACTTTGCAATATGTACTGCAGCCCTTAGGTAACTGAAGGATAACTGAGAAAATGATTTATGAGACTGAGAAATATTACTACTATACAAAGACGACCACCTGGTTTAAATAAGTGTATGATATTTCTTAGGAGGCAAACTTACATTATATGTATAATGGCAGCAAAAAATCCATTATAGATTTGTGGGTTAATGAAGTATATATGAATAATTCTATTACTAGGCTGCAACCCAGCAGACCACTCAGTCCACGCTAAAGGTGGTAATGGCAGAGATGAGTGATGAGAGATGAGAGAATTACAGTGGTAATGGCAGAGATGAGTGAATTAGACAAAAGATTGACTCATGTTCTCAGTCCTTTTTGAATCAAACTTTTGATAATGCCTTACTTTTAAAAATGAACAAATGTCTCTCTGGTGGGAATATTAAAATCTATGCCTCCTTCATTTCCAGTATTCTTTCCACATTTGATGATCTTAGGTTGTAACCATGGCATAGATGATTGCATTAACTAATGATAAAACAAGTACCTATTATGTCTGTGGAATATGAACTGAAATCAGAAACATGGTCTCCTGATAGACTGTGGGGTTTGGGTTTTTTAAAAACAGTTTTCTAGGGTTGCAGTAAGAAGTGATAAGTCCACAATTTCCTGTCCAAAGTTGTTACAGTATATCAGTCTCTCTGTCTGAAATTTTGTGTGTCTCAGTTTATTTGGCTCTCGGATAATTAACAGTACCTTAATGTACGGTTTAAAGTGATAGCAAAGGAATATAAGAACAGAGAAACTGGCACTATGAGCCTTCTTGTGTAAGCCTTTCCACTTCTGCCCATCTTTGCAAACCTTCTCGCCTTGGCAGATGTACGAATGATGCTAAACCCTGTCATGAAGATTAATCCAACTGGGCAATTTGTCAACCTTCTAACAGAGGGCAGTTTCTGAAATATTAGGAAGGTGATGCCAAGGTTGTTGTGCATGAACTGATCCAAATACAGAGGCTTCTATGAGGAACTTCACCAAAACATCTATGAACCATTGTCTACCTTCATGTGATAAAGCTCAAAGTACTTGTAAAGTGGTACGGGACTCCTGAAAAATTAGTTGTAGTGGAGTACACAGTGCTTTTAGTGAATTTGCTCTCTAGTTCTTTATAGCTGTTGGTAGCAGGTTTTGCTATGGCCCAGTTAAAGACAATAAAGAAGTCGATTGGTGATTTTAAAATTATTTTTTATTTAAGTGTTAGCATTTATCCTCTGATATTTCCAGTGTGGCAAACGTAAAAGGTGTTGAAAAAAGATGAAACACAACAGAAGAGCAATCTCACATGTGGAGACATTCAGATATTAAAATACAGTTTGTAAGAGACAGAAAATGGTATCGAAGGTTAAGAAATCAAGACAATAGAATATATCATACTCCAAGACTGAATGGAAACCATGAAGCATTAATTGCTCATGTCTAGGAAAAGAAATGAACAGAAAAGTAGAAGCAGGCAAAAGAAACTGATAAGGCTAGAAATAGCAATGGACTGTCATAAATGGTCTAAGTATTTAGAGGTTCATCACCTGGTCCTTAAAAAGGAACATACCTCGTATTCCAGAGGTGACTTTGAACTAAAGCCGAGCAGAAACATTTTCTAGCAAAGTAATTTGCAGTATACCTTTGTACCTGCATTCACTACCGTGATTTCTATTTCTCTGTTGCAGGGGTCTTGTTTTTAAGTTAGATGACTGCACATTTGGGTGGCAATTTGTTAGAGCTGAAAGGAGCAGGAAATATTGCTAAAATGCCTTTAGCAAACAACACAGAGCAGGTAAGGATAATCCATCCATCCATTCATCATTTCAATACCATGTCTAATGGTATTGTCTAGCACTTCAAGCTGTTTGACAAGCAAACAATATATCAGCTTCTCAGCCTAGGCACTTTCAAAGCAAATTTTCTAAACCCGTAAACAATATCCATAGTGGAAAATAATCAGATTCAGTAACATTTCTGTCATGATTTTGAGGCAACAAGAGTTGCAGAAAAGAACTAGAAACATGTTTTAGCTGACACTTTGCAAGCACTCCTTTTCAGAAGGCCGCTTTGTATGTATTTTTTTCTTCACAATTTTCTCAGGAAAATAGCACTCAAAAAGCAAATTGTCTCCAACTTGAAATGGCAGTGTCATTGTTTTTGCTTGTAGTGGAGAAAGTGACTTATTTATGGCTTTGTTTTCCAAAGCATCGAGAAAGAGCAAACGTCTACTTCATCTGCAGAACAAACAATGACATGGTATTGCTAGGAGAATCAATGAACCACCACAAAGGCTATTGCACCAACTTGAAACTGTCTGCTGGTATTGATTTTTGAGAGGAGATGAGCCTTACAAGCACTGGGTGATGGTGTCAATTGTATTGATAAGGAAAGCAGTACAATATCTTGGTCATATGACCAAGACAATTCACCAGCTACCAGAAATGTGAACTATAATCAGAGTAAAGCTCTATCTTTTTTAAACTTTTAATCATTGTCTTAGTAACGTCTTTGTAGATTGATGTTTAAACCTTTGTAACTTTTGTTTATAGCTTCTTACAGCTAGAAGCTGCTTACTTAATATCTAGCAGATAGAGAATTTAGGTGCGCATAACCTGTTTCTGCAGCTTCTCTCAGGAAGAGGAAACAGGACCCCTCGGCAATCCTACCGACAGGGAAATGTGCACGGTCTCACGTGCCACTGTAAGTGAACAGATTTTGCACACTGAAATTTTTGCCCAGCTAGAGATGAGGTTCATCCTTAATTCTGATGATCAGTTTCCTGGACTTGTGAAAGAAATCAGTGAAATCACATCAGTCTGTTACAGAAAACAGGACTTGAAACAGAGACCTTGCTCAAAGACAGAATGAACTGTTTTTGTGATAGGTATTTGTCCAGCTTCCTCCTGAAAATATCCAGTGATGCAGATTCCACAGTCTCTTCCAATATGTACTACTTCTCTACTAATGAAAAGCTTTTTCTTACTGTTGAAAAGCTTTAAATATCCAACTAAAACTTCCTCCCTATAATTTAATGGAAAAGTTTCTCTATTCTGATTTCTCATGCTTGCATATCTGAAAACCACCATTAAGATTTTATCTTCAGAGAGCTTAGTCTTCTGTAACTAAAATTTTCAATTTCTTTCGATTTGTTCTCGTAGGTTATGTATTCTGCATCACCCATCATTCTCACCACTCATCTCTCCTACCACCACTTGATTCATATCCTTCAGTTGCTGTGGCCAGACTGGAAATTGTGCTAGTCTATGCTTGTAAGCCTTCAGCTGGATGGTAGGAGAGTTATTCCACACTTTAAAATGATGTTTCTGTTTGTGTTCATGTGTTTTAGCAGCCTGATGTTCTTGAGTCGTGATCACATTGTGATTCACTGTATCTCCCTTGCTTCCACAGGGTGTGGTATGGACTTTTGCCTCTATCCTCAGTAAACTTCATCTTTTTCTAAGTACCTTCTCCCACTGTATTTTCTGGCTTGAATGCTAACTGATCCTGTTGTCTGAGGTGCTTGCTACTTCTTTCAGCCTGCAAATTTAGTGCGTATACTCTTCCATCCAAATCATTGAAGAATGGGTTGAATGGTACCAGAAGCAGGATAGACTCCTGCAAAACCTTGCTTTGTGTGTTCCCCCATTTGACAGTGAGCTGGTGATGACTCTTCCTGGGCAATGTTTATATTCCAACTATTTTACCCTGTCTTGTAGTATGTGCATGTTATGTTAAACAAATGTCAAAAACCTGGATAAAGCCAAAATACCTTCCTCCTACTGCATCTGCCCCTCTACCAAGTCCTCTAACTCTCCTGCGGAAAGAAATGAGATCAGTTGAACAGATTTTATCTTTGATAGTGCCCTTCACTCTCTTCCTTTTGTTTCTTACAAATTTTTTTTAGAATGTTTTTTTGACAGTATTTTCCCAACTGGTCTATAATTCTCTTGCTCTTACCCACTTTTACTGGATTTTGAGGGTAACCCAAGTCATTTTCTGATCTTCTGGACCCCTCTTGCCCTTTACTATTTTCTCAGAAATATAACTGAGATTGACTCCTCTAACTCTTAGCGTTGTAGGCTGAATTTCATCAGCTCTTTGTAATCAACCAAGAATCACTAGCCAACCCTGTCCTGTTTATAACCTGGTTCTTGACGACTGCTGATGCTAGCTGTAAGAAAATTTGGTCTTTAACAGATATTTGGTGGAAGCTGAAGCTGACACTGGTTAATAAATAAAGGTTTCACATTCTTGATGTCTTCTAGTCAGTTATATTTGCTTCTCATTGCATCTCCTGCTTGCTGCTGATGTGCTTGTGGAACATTTTTCCTGCTAGCCTTTGTGTCTCTTGCCTTCTGTAGCTAATTTTGTGTACTCGCTTGTGACACCTCTTCTTTTACAGTAGAGAGCAAGCTTTATTGAGAGATTTGTACTTCTCCTCCAGTCTGCACTCAGACTACAGAATCCTCTGTCTGTGTGGTGCAGGATTGCTGATGAGGCATCACTCCGGCAGCTGGAGAAGCTAGTAGTCTCACCAGAGGGCATAGCACTGTGGCATTCACCCCTTAAGTGTAGTAGAGGCTCAGCTGGACTTACCTGGCTGCAATGGAGAAGAAAACTAAGTATCTCTCGCAGAAAAGAGTGCTTTTTGTTTGTACACACAGAAAAAACAGAGAGAGAAAATCAAATAAGAAAAAAAAAATTACCGAGAAAGGTGAATTCTGGCATTTAATTGATCCCACTGAATTAATTTGTCTAGTGATTTAGAAATCTTCACCTATTGGTGCTCCCCAGATAATCAGTCAGCAATAAGCATTAACTCTTCAGTGCATACCCGTACTAGTAGAGTACTTGTCATCTTCCAAGCCTGTGCTGCTTCAGATAACTCTGAGCCGCCCCGTTAATACCTGTGAAACTATATGAGAAATCCATTTTGAAAAAGGGAGGGAAAAATGATATCTTATATGACTTCCTTCAAATATACTTTTCAACTGCATTGTTTCCATTCAGTAACTTTGAATTAGCTGACAATATGTAGCTTTATTCACAGTAATTTATGATTTGAAAATCTTAGCATGAAATTATGAATAGTTTACTTTTTCAATACGAGCAAATGCTTGTGCTTTCAGCACTGAGATACATTTGTTATGTTAAATAAAATGTATTTAATAAGCACAACAGACACTTAATCACTAAATACATACAGAAATATTTTCAATACCCAGCTGTTCATAAAAATGTAGCCAGAAAAATAAATGTGTACTGAAAGAAAAGCTCAGTGCTTTAAAATTTAGCGGTGTGGGATCCTTAAGATATAATATTTACTTGCATACCTGTAGATTCATGAACCGTGAAGTTGGATAGGTTTAGTCTTTATGTATTTCCAGAATGCAAAATTGATCAAAGACGACCTGTTTATTGTAGAGGACAAGGTAATGGGAGAAGAAAAAAGATAAAATCTGATGTGTGTGTGAGTGCTGCTGGATTTTTGTACTATTGAAAGCTGTCCTGTTTGTAACACTACCTAGTAATGAAGTATTTTTCACATTTTGTCTGTCATTAAAGCGAATATATTTGTGACTTTTTCCAGTGCCTCCACCAATATAACATTCTCCCAAGAGAGATGGATTTGCTTTGAGGACCATCAGAAAATTCAGTGTTTATTTGACAAGACTTCCTAAGCGCATACAGTCCTGGAACTGAATATTCTTTCATATCAGAGGATATCAGCTTAAAACAGTGAGGAGAGACGTAAAAGGAGTTCAAAGAGGGAATGTTTGCTTGCAGCAGATATGGCCAGAGCAGGGACAGCTTTGGGTGACGACTGTTGAAGCCATCTCTGCCCGTATCACTAGCAGTTCTGCCGTGGAGACCTCGCTTGAAAATTGTCAGTAGTGAGAACAACGCAATGCGCCTGTACTTTTGCCATGAGCCTTGTGGAGACTCTAGTGTGAATCCACCTTACTGCCTGTCTTTGGGGGCAGATAGGGAACGCTCTGTTCTCTGACACTGCCAGGCGTTCATCTTCAAGTTGGCTCCCGGTGTTGGTTTCAGCAGACACTTGGTGCTTGGGACCGCATTGGGCACGGGTGCGTGCCTGCACCTCCCCGCTTCGCCCCAGTGGATGTAGGATGTTGGAAGTGGGGGAGAAGTTACATGAATGTTTTAACCTTGTGTTGCTCGCATTGTGCTTGCTGCTTTGCCAAAAGCACTCATTTCTTTTCAGAGGTCTGCAGCAAGAGTGATCAGTACGTCTGTTTAGGATTTGTAATAAGAAAAAAGAAATGTTTACTGTGTAGCTTGAATCATATGGATAAGCAGAGAGTATTTGGTCCTTAATAAAGAATTACACTGTAAAGTGATGAGATACTACACTGACATTTATCAAACCATTACAAAATTTCTTTGTGAAATAAATATGTTTCTGTCTTGTTGCTTCTCTGGCCTCCATCATCAGAATGCCTCCCAAGCATCTACGCAAAATATGGCTACTAAGGTAGCTTTGATGTGCGCGGTTTCGGTACTTGCAGAAGAACCAGTGTCTCATAACTGTGCCCTCAGTCACTGCAATGCAAAATTTGTGGTTGTTGCCTCCTGGTATCCTTTCTCTGGAGCTCCTGGGCTGTGTGCAGTGGAAGTGTCAGCCTGCCAGCGGGGGGCACAGGAGTGACTGCACGTGAAAAAAACATTGTAAAAGTAGTGGTGAGGACATGAAGTGCTAGGTGACCCTGCTTCAGCAGGAGGGCTGAACTGGATGATCAACAGAGGTCCTTTCCAACCCCTACCGTTCTGTGATTCTGTGATTGTGGAGGTTTAAATACTTTTTTAATTCTGTTGTCTAGAACAAGTTTATCGTTGTATGTCACTGCCAGGTTCTGGTGGTGTTTTCTTTGTTTTGTTGGGTTTTTTTCTTTTTTTGGGATGGGAGAGTTCTCCAAAAATTGGGGATCCTCTTTCAGTGGTATTGGGTACTTTAAAAAAAAGAGTTATGTTAGACATGACAGAACCAGTTTGGTTTTTTTCCTGTACTGCGTACTTGTCTGATAAATAGGAAAATTAAAAGATAAAGCTAAAAGTAATGCTAAAAGAGAGGCACAAAGACTGTATAGTAATTAAATTTTAGCTGGATCCTGAGGGCAAAATAGAGACAAGTGTGTTTTGCTCTATACTTCAACATACACACTCCACCTCTGTAATTGTTGAAAACCTGTAAAAATGACTTAACAAATGAGTAACTAAAAGTGATTATCACTCCCCCCCTTCAGTCCTAGAAGGATAAAAAAAGAAAACAACCCAAAGGAAGAAGCGATGGTTTGTTTATTTTGTCTGTAAATAAAAATAAAGCAAAAAAAGTTCACAATTATTTTAGTTGTT
>Ga0065711_1036602_pt1 | contig 20813 bp, 9 predicted proteins | sample Hoacrofraction12_FD_59098 | JGI IMG/M metagenome (GOLD analysis project Ga0065711, IMG submission 59098) | Hoatzin crop microbial communities from Cojedes, Venezuela - Epithelial fraction 12 v2 (version 2) | ecosystem: Host-associated > Birds > Digestive system > Esophagus > Crop | place...
TTTTTTTTTTTTTTTTTTTTTTTAAGAAAGAGGCAGCTGACGCTATTGTGCTGTTCGCAGCTCCTCTCCCCTCCCACTCTCAGCAACTTCTGAGCTTTGTGGTTAAATACTATAAGACCTCCATGCCTCTATCAGTGTTAGCTGGAATGATGGTTTTTTTACACCTTGCATATCATCAAGCAACTAGATGTAAAATAAACCTACTGATGCTCCCACTGTCGGGGAAACCAGTGTGCTGGTTCAGGCTCGATCAGGAATCTGAATCCATATGGATGACAGGCACATCCTGCTCTGCAAGACAGCTCTGAGCACCAAGTTCTGTATTAGGTTCTCCTCTGTCCACTGCAAGACAAATCCATAGAAACTAGGCTTTGTTAACTCAGATCATTGCTCTTATTTGAGGCAAGTTGTCCACACATGCAAAGCTGACTCAGCTTAACTGTACCTGAAATATATTTTGAAGGTCTTTTCCCAGGCGCCCATAGCCAGGAAGGAGCATGGGACCCTCTCTGGGTGGGAGAGCACTGCTAACAACCCCAGGGTCTCCTCCAGACTGTGACCTGGGAGGGCAGCTGCCCATGGGCTGCTGGCATCTCAGTCCCCACACTGCCACTAGGGTTTAAGGAAAGAGAAAACAGCCAGGTGTGTTCCTTGGAGTGCTGGATGTCTTGCTGCAGTCCCATGGCAGAGTAAGCCACGGAATGGAGTTCCGCCTCTTTTTCCTTCAAGGCACACAGCAACGCAAGTATGAGAGGGGACAAACATGTCCTTGTGACTGGCAAGCCACATGATGGTGATGAGTCTGGATCTGACTCATAGCCCAGGCTATGCTGTAATACACCACCACTGGCCTGCTCTGTCCATTCGAGCACCCTGGCACAGCTTTAGCATTCATGTCTGTATTTACTGCAGGACCCCATTTTCCCACCACAAGAGCAATCCCAAATCTAGGGGGAGAGTTGTAGCAGCTCGTTTTCCGATTAAGATCTTGCATACAAACTCATTCCCAGGTCTCTCAGGGAAATATTACCAGTGTTTCTTCAGTTGTGCTTGGGCTTTCTGTGTGCTTTGGTTTTATCAAGTGTTTGAGTAAGAACAACTAGCATTAGCATGCTCCAGAAAATCCCAGTGTGCAACTCCAATAAGCCCAGACACATGCAGAGTGGCATTGTCACAGGAGCAACCCTAGTAGCTTGCTCTCTCTCTCCGCATACTCCCTTTGAAAGCAGGGACCACATTAACAACAAGAGCAGCAAAATCCCTGCAGTGACACCGTTTTACACTCAGGCAGGTCACCTGAGCCAACTGAGGCTTGCAATAAACATTGGAAAAATCTCTGCAGGTTTGATAAACCCTGCCCTAGACTTGGGGGGCATTGCCTCAGGAAGGTCGTGAGCTGATTCTCACCAAGAGCTGTGTACTGCGATGGCTGATTCCTAAACCTCACTAGATGCAAACAAGAGTTGGGCTGTTCCAGCATATTGCATGTTTGCTGGAAAAGTATACGTTTTGGGGTTTCAAAGCTGCATTCTGGCTTCTGTAGGTGGGAATGCAGCTGCCGTTAGCCCCTGTTTATGCCAGTATTCTGTAGTTAATAAGCTTGCTCAGAAAGTGGGTGGGTAGGTAGCCACTGGAACTTTTTTTTAATAAAAGAACGAGTGAAAAGAGTGCTGTTGTCTGTGTGTACACGTACACATGAAACATACAGCTCAGCAAGCAATGGTGCTCATACATCTCCCATCTCTCCAACTACCCTGTTGCACACTAGCTGGTGGAAAAGCAGTCACTACCCCTCTCAAGAGTCCCGTCTCCAAATTCCCTTGCTTTCCTTGAAGAAACCTCAGACCAGCTGATTTTCCTTCAGACCAAAAGGAGGATCTCCAGTTGTGGGAAACAACAACAGAACTTTTCTTTTTGCAAGGAAAGAAGAACTCATAATCTTCCCCCTATGTTTTGATCCAAGTTGAATTTTTCAGTTGTGTTGCTGGTCTTGAAGGGTGTGGGGAGGAAATAATTATTTGCAAAGCCCAATTTACTGTCTGATGACTTGTTTCATATCAGCCACTGAATAGCCCATTTGTACTTGCAAAGGTATCCAGGTCCCGAAAGTCACAACCACTGTCATCTGTCAGAGCTAACAGCAAGTGCCAGAAGCCAGCTGCATGATGAGGAATAAGCTGCTCTCCATCCCTTAGAGAATCCCTCCAGATCAGTGGGCTACTGCTTCTGGCTTTGCTGCAGACCAGTTCTGCAGCCTTGGGGAAGTCGTCCTCCTCAGCCCAAAGACAGGACTCAGCTATTCTGCAGCTTCCAATAGTAAAATCTCCACTGCACAGGAGAAAGCAATGCTGCACGCCTAGCAGGAACGGTTTGGGAGAGACTGAACAGTGTGGCTCTCTCTGCTGGTGCGATGCAGCACGCCAGCTCTCATTTCACCGGGCACCGCACGCCCTGCCTAGAGAAGGAGAAGCTGTCACCCAGCAGTACATGAATGCTCTGCCACCTTCAAGTCAGGGAAGGTTTCTGAGGATGGGTTGAATATGGCACACCCTCTTCCCCCTCCTGTCCTCTGCAGCGATATCTCCTGCCTCTGTGCCCACAAATCTGGAACTAAAATTTAATTAACTTGACCTCCTAGCACTAAGCAAGCTGATCACACAGGGTGCATCAAGGATTGCATGCAGGGGACAACTGTCTCCCCACCATATGTTCCAGTGCCTATCATGTTAAATGTTGACAGTACATCCTTTCTTCCCCTCCAGTGTGACTGACAGCATTTATTTTAAAAAGATCAAAACACCACTGCAGGGCTGTTGATCTGTGGGGGCTGAACAGCATAGTGCACAGTAGACCTATGAGTTGACTTGTTCTCTGTACGTAGGCCTCAAGTCCCACCAGCTCAAGAGTCCACGGCATGTAATGCTTATCACACAAACAGCCTTCTGCATCAGTCTCTTGGCAGCACCCCTCTGAGAGAAGACATGGCCCTCACCACTTCTATGCCTGTAGGTACAGTGTGCAATGAGTAACTGGCCAGCAGAGAGTCCTGCAAGTTAGAGCATCTTCAATAGAAAAATGCAGACATGGCACAGTTAAAGAGCACTGCTGAGGCTGCAGCAACCAGCGAGGGAGTGAACGCAGGGTCAGGGCTTTAACCTGCCACCCTGCCCCCCAGTGACCTGCATGCCTGTCAGCTGAGGAATATGGTCAGAGCCCACCAGGACTCCTCCAAATCAAGTGCCAAGTGGAAAGCACCGCTCAACAGATGGCTTCCTGTAGTCCACCACCCCGTCTCACTCAGCAGTTTACCCAACAGGTGGTCCCATTTCAGTCCCATGCAGCAGGCTAATGCCTGAAGCACAGCACACAGGTCAGCTCCACTTCAGTCTTATCCCCTCCAGTGAGCACCAAAGCATTAGTCTGCTTCCAGGTGACAAATTAGTACATAAAACCCCCCACTGCCCAGATGGTCTTTTTTTTGGTATGGCATATAAGCAAGTAGATTCTCTCTTTGAGTCCGTATCACACTTTCTCCTATTTTTGTCATGTACACTGCTCTATCACAAAGCGTATGTCTTTGTACCAAGAAATACTATAATAAACTCCTATGTAAGTGGTACTTAAGCTGGTCCATGATGCTTCTGTGGAGAACAATAGCAACAGAAAGAAATCTAGCTTGGTAAATGCTGCCCAGGAACAGCCCCAGTCATCCTTACGCTGCACTGCACAGCCTTCATTAACTTACAAATGAATTCCTGCTGTGTCTCATGGCTTTCTTCAGATGTCATTATTCCAGCCTCCAAGGACATAAACAATTCTCTTGATTTAAGGAACTAGGCTGAGATGCTGCTTGACTGTGGCTCGGGGAGAGGCAACAGCATTGGAAAAGATGTTTTATTCAAGAAAGCAAAAAAATTACTTCCAGATAGAAGAAGAGGGCCAATTTAAGTAAACTCACAGAGCCTAAGCTGAGGAATTCATGGTTAAAGACAGCAACAGAAATGAGGTTTTGTATTACTTCAGCTACTCTCTTCATTCAGGACCCATATTACAGCAAACAGTTGACCACCTTCATCTCTCCTACCTGAGCACTGGTTCCAGACAACCTTGCAGGATCTTTCTAGATGACAAAACCCTTCTCTTCATCCAAGAGATGCACTGCCTCTGCTCTGAAGGTAGCATCTCGCTGTAGAAGAACAGCTCTCATCCACTCATCTATCTATTTACCTACTGTTCTTAGAGCAAAGGCTTTTTTAAAAAAAAAAAAAAATAAAAAAGGCCTGCTCTGAAAAGGGAAAAGGATAGAGCCAAGAAAGCATATGCATGCGGGCCTAGAACTAGATGTGACATACACTGTTCCAGGCCAGGGCACAGCAATCTGTCACCCAGACACTTCACACACTAACTCTGCTTACCCAGAAATAGGTGCAGCAAGGACAACAAAGAGAGTCAGGCTGCTGTAAGCATTTGAGAGGGTTCATGAACTGCAGCCATATTTCCCACTCCTCCCACACTGATTCCCCTTTCATCCACTGCTGATAAAAGCAATTGCCATGTGCCAACATGGGCTGACCCCCGGAGCAAGACAGCGTTCCCAGCTCAATAGATCTAAGTGACCTTCGCACTCAGGTCCTTTTGGAGACCTCATAGCTATTCCAGACACAGTCCCCCTTCCCACAGCTTCTTTTGGCACAGGATTTCCAGCGCTGGTGACATTCTGACAAAGGTATCTCATCTGTCCTGAGCTCAGGGCGATCAACCATCTGCTTTGACCTTTCCCTTCAGCACAATGGTTTTAAAGCAATCACTTTCTTCTGATAATTTCTTTCTTCTCCCAGTTGTGCTTTTGCTCGACACACATCACTCCCCTGCTTTCACTGTCTCACTCCATCACCACACACACACCATTTAGCCCATTGCTCACTCCCTTACAACACAGCTCCAGTCCTACATGACGCCCTACGCCCCTAGCCCTGAATTCCCATACAGCTCCGCCTGCACCCTCCAGCCCCACTGGTGCTCTCTGTAACAAGGCTCAGAGCCTTTGCCCAGCTCTGCACCACACACATCAGTGATGGCCTGCAACACTTCCACCCACATTAGCCACTGGTCTCCAAGCAGCTCCACAGATACACCATTATCCAGGTCTGGCAGCAAGTTACTAAAGGCAAATCACAATGCAAGTTGTACTTGGGGACAAGGTGGCATTTTCAGTGTTTACCTGTGACTTCCTGTAGCTCCTCTCAGCGCCTCAGGTTCCCCCCAGAAGCTTGTTACAGTTCTGACAGTTGCTGCTGACCAAGAGCCATACATCTCGCTAAGTCACTCTGACACTTCAGCCTTCAACCAGTGCCTGTGACCCAGAACAAAACCAGAAACATTTCTCACCTTGTCAGAGCTTCCCACATCCAGCCGTTGGCCAATTGCCTCTTGAGTCTCCCAGACACAGACAGATAGCCTCAAAGCCGAGACAAATCGTGCATCTTCCAGCTACTTTACTGTTTCTTGTACAGCAGTCAAACAATTTTCCCACCTCTCCTCCCTGCCCTGCCCCAAGAATACCATGAACATAACACACACTGTCCCTGCTAGCTCCCCTGCTTGCTTAGCTTCTCCCAGTGCTGCTCTACAACCTGGGTTGCCCTTTGGCTCCCAGGTGGCTAGGATCAGCTCAGGTGAGACAAAGTGGAGCTGACCACCCCAGGTGATGTCAACCTCTCGTTCCCCTTTATATACTTGCCTGCTTGCCACAGTCCCACCCCAGGCTCTGCTTCAGGGATATGGCTACAGGAATCTGTTCTCCAGGAAGAAAGTTAATGGTCAGGAGATCCCATGACCTAGGTCCCCAGTCAGAGAAAATCATGGTGGTGGTAGAGTCTCATTACTTGGGCATGTATGAGGGGTGGAACCCACCCAAAGCTCACAGCATCGTTAAGCTCAAGTATTGATGCTTACATATGCTACAGTTCCTAGTCTGCCACTGACTAGGAAATGTCTGGCTTGCCCACATCATCTCTTTATGAGCTAACAAAATCAGCCGTGTCCAAATCATTCCTATCCTCTTCCCTTTTATGCAGTTTTGCAACAGGAAGAGAATTTTACAGAAGAGGGCCAAGGCTCTTTTCTCTGCTGAGCAGCTGTAGAAGATGATATGTTACAACCTAGTTGCCTTGGCAGTCTTTGATGGGTTGCGATGCCACCAAGTTAAAATGGTATGGATAAAAAAAAATGCTGATCAGCATCAGAAGTGAGCTGCCAGGCTGCTGCAATCCATGAAGGAGGCTCACAGTTAGAGAGAGATGGTCTCTAAGGATTGTAGGTGGACAAAATCCACTACTGTGCTGGCAACTTCCTATGATCTTCTCTTCAGAAATGAGTGTGTGAAGACAGAGAAAAGAGATGAAAAGGAGACCTTGAGATGAGTAAGCCCAAAGTGGTCAAAAATTTCAATGGATTGAGAGAAATATCCTAAAACCAAAGGCACTCCTGTGTTGTCTGTCACTGTTGCCCTGGGTGGGCAACTTCTGTGTCATCTGGGACACAGAGAGACACAACAGGAAGCAGAAAGAAACTTTTCAGGCCTTGGGAAAGGCTGAAATTCTGAATGATTCTGACTTTTTCCGAATCAGTTCATTCCTTCATAACCAGCCCTAGTTGTACTGGGGAGCTGTGGCGCTGGCTATGTTTGAAGCACAGACTCAAGCAGGTTGGGCTTGTGCCAAGCTGCCCCTCCTCAATTCTGTCAACACTTCTCACCTGCCTTGACCTGCAGCATCTGCTGCTTTTGTGCTGTGGTCCTTCAATATAACTGCCTTAACGCAATCCAGGTTCTGCCTGTGGTGCTCCTGCTTGTGTTCCCTTCCCATGCACACAGACCGGATGCGTAGCAAGGAAGAACAAAGTGCTTCACCTGGCATTAAGCTGAGGGAGGGGAGCTGAATCAAATAATTCACCAACATTTGGCACATCCAGCAAGGGCCAGATATGTCAAATGCAACCTGGGAGGAGACTGGTAAGAAATGTCCTAATGTGAGAATGACCAAGGGAAGTGAGATAAAGCACTTAGGAAAGGCAAGAAGAGATCAGAGTCCCCTGAAATGAGCATGGCACAAACAATCAGGAGGGAAAAAGGAAAAACGGGGACTGGCTGTTCTGCATCCCGATCTGAAAGTAAAATCTATCTGAAGGAGAAGACAATGAGAGCGAAGAGAGACACAAAGAGACAAATTGCTTCCTCTTTGTGAAGATTATAGGTGAGAAATAACCCAGCCAGAAGATTCCAGGCACCCTCCCTTGAGCCAAGGCCATAGGTGGATAACAGCGACTGACTGTCTGTGGCAGCAGCTCTTGAAGGGGATCCCAGAGAATAAGGATGAATCCTTGCTGCAGGTGCTGCAGAGAAGAGGGTAAAGGTCTGCCAACACCAGCAGGTCCAAAGGCACCTGCTCCAGCATGAGGAGGTGTGCAAGCAATGGATATGTGAGCACACAAGTGAGCCTGCTGGGTATATTTGAGGTGCTGCTGCACGGCTTGGCACTGGTGCGTGCCCTTGCCTATCAATCTATTTTGCTGTATATCCAGTAGCCCCTGCTGCCAAACATCCAGGGTAGATACTGCTAAAAGCAGTCACCTGCTACCCTGAGGAGAAAATCCGGGAGCACTTGGGGACAGAGGTTACCTCACTGGGATTTTCCCATGTGCTTTCGCACTCCTCCAAGCGTCAGTGCACACAGCAGCCTGCAGAGGATGCTGCAGAGCTCCGCTTTGCCCACAGGAGCTCAGCCTCCTGCTCTGAGCAACGGGGCCCAAGGCTAGATGAGAAACACAGAGGCAATACCAGTCTTGTCTCCTTACTTACTCTGTAGGCCATAGGGGAGAGATGTTGCTGTACACATAGATACAGCTTAGTTATTTTAGATACACTTTATCTGGGGGGGAGAAGAAGCCGATAACACTGTTTCACACAATGAAAGAAGTACACAGAAATTTTGGATACAAACTTTAAACTGAACAGCAGAAAAATGTAGCATTCCTTTTAAAACAAATACAAGGGGTATAGGATGATGATACCAACAACAGACCTGGAGGAAGATGGGAATGAGAGCAGCCCAGAAGCTAGACTGTAGGTTTAGGGAAAAAAACTAAATTTAAGTCCTTTCTCTGTCTCAGCTGTTTATACGGAGCAACTCTTCTGGGTTTTCTCTTTCTCAGGCCATAGAATGAGAAAAGTATCTTTGCCTCAGGAGGTCAGTATGTGGACAAAGGGGAATATTAAGAGGGGTGAAACACACAGAGCAAGGGGGCTGTGTACTACCATAGTTCTGACAAGGAACAAGTCAATATGAGAACGGTGGCTTTGCCACCACAACTGGAGGACAGAATGCATGAACACAGCGAGATAACAACCTGCAGTTTATTGGGATACTACTGTAAACAGCCTCTATCTCATTTCCACAGCTACAGTACCCACTACTTAACTGCAATACATTTAATCAAGATGTTTCTTAGGGAACCAAATAAAGCTTGATGATGCTTAATGGCTGGGTTGTTTAACTGGGCTCATAATTTTGATTAATTAAGATGCCTGCAGGTGTTGGAGTGGTACTTAGGCAACAGCTTTGATGTTGAGAGGCAAAGGGGGTTTTGTATCCCCTTCAAAAGGATTTCTGCCAGTGCTAGTTCAGCAAAGCAAATCTGCCTTCAAGGCCTTGCAAAAAAGTTAACTCTCTTGTAGCTGGCAGTAGCCTCTAGACTTCTGGGAAGCTTGGCAGCCTGCATGTCCTTTTGACCCTTTTCTTCTTGGGATGGTCTACGGAAAAAAAAACAACCAACCTTTTGTCTAGGGCAGCTTCTGTCTCCTGGATAGGAAGAAAGTAAGAATGTGAGAGGATCTCCAGGTGGTGATGGTGCATTCAGGCAATGGACCTGATCTGAACATACGAAGCCTGGCTTCTTATGAGTTCATCCCATGTTCATACACCGTAACACTGCGATTTCAGCATCCTCTTGCCGGCATATCTCCCTTTCCCTGCGATACCTTCCCTGTCCTGCTACATCACCAACTGGCCAGCTTTCCCCTCGTGGAGTGGTGTGGATGACCTACTGTAGCCTGGAGTACGGGTGCACAGAGTGACTGGCCAGCAGGTACAAGAAATCACGCTAGAACTTCCCCCTTAGGCAGTACTAATTTGTATTTCCCTTTTCTATTCAGCAGCCAACTTTCTTCTAAAAAACACTGAGTTCAGATTTTTGTCTCTTGAATGCAGATAAAATGCCCCCAAGCTAAAAAATATATGGGGAGAAAATAGGACATGGATACGTTTCCACAGGAAATGAAAATGCTGGAGAGACGCATAATGAACCAAACTCGTTGTTTTCAGTATCAAACATTGACATTATATTAAGCAGAACTTTATGATTTAAGGCTTAGTAAACTGCTACTGCCGACTATAAAGGCAACGTTACCTTGTGGATAGAGCACTGGAATAGTGCTCAGAAGAATAGAGCTATACTCAGCTTTGCCATGGATTTACTGTATGAATTTGGGCAAATGTTGCCTTCACATGTGTATAAGTATAGGTCAGTCTTCCACTTTTCTTGTAATCTGTACAAGAAATGCAAAAATGAAGCAGCATATTGTCTAGGGACCACAAATACAACCTTTTTCCAAGAAACAGCCTTACTGTAACTTCTTGGCAACCACAGGCAGTACAAACTGTGTCAGGAGGAATGATCTCAGCCTTTTCATACATCTGCATTGCTCCCCTCCACCACGGCTTTGTAGAGGAGGAAAAAAGAGACATTCAAATGCAATTTATGGAAACTTAAGCAAATACAAGTTGGAGTAGCCCCTTAGTGTTATCAGCATATTTGCTAGCTTATGATGAATCATAACTGAGGTATCTGCTTTCCAGTGCATCAACACTAAAGCAGAGGTTGGGTAGTATTATTCTGACCCAAGCAATTTTAAGGGAAGTGGTTGAAATGTCTCTAGACACCATCTTAATTTGTCCTACAGTTAAAATGCAGCATATTACAAACATACTGTGAATTCTGAAAATTCTTGACAAAACAAAAAAATGTACCTGGAAACACTGTCAGTGTCTTCAATCCATAATTAAGAATCCATCTTCTCATTACAGCCTGCCACAAATATAGCTGCACAGGTACTGTCTGCAGCCTAGCTGGTCAACTATTTTCCTCTACTTCTATGCCAGAAGATTGCAGGACCCAAGCCATTTTGTTTTTAAAGTGCTTACAAGATTTTGGTCAAGTGTACCTAAAGTCCATCAACATACAAGGCCCTGCTTGTGCTCTCCACTTTGGTCATTGAGCAAATACCTTTATTTCCTGTATGATGTTAAATGAATAGATTTACCCAGCAGTTAGTAAGAGGAACATCTTGGTCACCCATCTCTGTAGCTCTAGACTGGACTTGAAGGCCAAAGAAAAACTTTTGCTGCATTTCAGCCCCTTAAATGATGCTTTGTTATACAAAGATCCTCTTATCTTATTTCAGGAAGTCTCTCAGGACATAATATAGAGAAGGCAGAGTGAAAGGTAACTGGAATTGTTCATTAGAACACATTCTTTTATTAATCAAGAAAGATCAGAGAAATAGCTGGAGGGACAGCAGGTGAACAGATGACACTGAGCCATACGTTGTCAAAAATTGTTCAAAAGAACTGAACTGTTCAACAATCCAACTACAGTTGGTTACCTTGTTCTGCTAGTCTAAAGGAGCCTCAGATGTGGATAGAGATCCCTGAAGAGTTTTGGTCTTCTCATCAAGAAGTAGCTAAGAGGAGATTCTAAACTGGCCCTAGCCCCAGCATTGGAGGCCAAGCAAGAATACTATCTCTTGCAACAGTAACTAAGCACCACACTTACTGGCCAGAGCCTCGCTGTGCTACTTACCAGCCATAACTACAAAAAGACTTTCCCTAGCTGACAGAATTCTAACGTCCTACTTTCTGATTTCACAGAGCCTGTTTCAAGCTGAAGGAAGCAGAATATTAACCAGAGCAGCACAAGAGCTGGACAGCCTCAGTGATAGCACCTCTGGGTGCTACGTTCCTCCTGACTCACTCAATTTCTCCAGGGATAGTCCCCCTGGACTGTTCAGGGGAAACAATCTACTATTTCACAACCAGTTAGGTCTCAAGACCTCAAACCAAGAGATTACTTTTTGCAAACTTTCTCTATTTGTCTATCCATCAGACAAAATTTATGAAATCAAAATCTCTTGATGGTCTCAAGGTGACTTCCAAAGTCTCCTCTTCAGAGAGGAAACGAGCTTTACCATTCTTGCTGTCCACAGGGTAGGGGAGGTGCAGCAGCAGCTTCCTGTAAAAGAGGACACAGTGAATTTCAATGTCTCAGACTGGGTGAGCAATTGAGATGGCATTGCAAGTTACTCTTGCAGTTCGCCACGGAATGTTCTTTCAGTATATCTCATTCTCATGACAGGTTGTGGGGTTCCTGCAATACCCGATGCACAGCTATACAGGCCCTGAAGTATTTCCAACAGTATTCATTTCTTTTGGCTGTGGCTATGACAACAGTTTCCAGTGATGGATTGTGGGCTCTCTCCACTGTTCTTGCTTTTGCAGAGTGTGCTGCATTTTAAAAGCAGAGGAAGGAGGAGCTGCATTGATAATACTCTTCCGGTGGTAAAAATCTGAATAACACCTAAAGCCTGAACACGTCTTCAGGAGTTTGTCTTCTCTAGTAAAAAGAAATAAGAGGTGCAGCCTGATTAGAGATTCTGACCAGTCCAGTTTAACAAAGGATATGTTTACATTGCAAAGCACAGTTCATGTATGAGAATGAACTTACAGTTATGAAGTTCCTGGGATTTTAACCTACACCGAAGATTAATTCAGTGATCCTCTACCTGTGGCTCAAGTACATAACACACAGGGAAAGGCTGGATCTTGGACTTGGGAACTATTCCACAGTCTGTCACTAAGTTAGACATACAGCTTTTCCTGTAATAGCTAACAAGCCTTCCGGTTTATCTCCTCATGAGAATGTCTCAGTCTGGACCCATTCATCTCTTCTATTGACGACATTTCAAACTTTTTTGCTCATGCAGAGTCTGGACTTCTTTCCCTCTTATCCCAGGCTTACATGTCAACAATATGAATGACGGGGCAGTCTCGGACCTCCACTGTATTGACAACGCAAACAGAATCAAGGACACTTTAGAATCAAGAGATCTGCCCAGCCAAACTCTATAAAGCCCAACAAGACAACACAGTAGCATAGATGGAGGTTACTTTAAATTGGTGTTTAAGTCATGCTGATTCTTTTTCAGACCTTTTCAGCTGTCTTGTAGGAGCCATGGCTGAAAGAGGTACATTAAAAAACACCTTTGCACCACACCTACTGAAGGCAGCCATTTGCTATAATTTGGAGAATTCCTTAAAATCAGCTTGGTTTAGAATCAGACCCAGGACTACAGAGTTGGAAACAGTTCCTTTGAGCCCTCCTACACACCTGTGAGAGTACAGTGTTTTTCAGTCTGTAAAACTTGAAATCTTGTTTATTTCTTTCATACTGAGAAGACTTGCACTTATATTTGTGAAGGCAGCACTGGCTCAGGCTGTACCGAAGCAACCAGTAGATTTACAGCAAACTTTTTATTTGCTAGGCTTGTGACTAGAGACAGCTGGATACTAAGAAGATAACGGCAGATCTGAGTCACCAAAAAGATAGAACTGCAAAAGAGAAAGGATGCTGAGGTTTTCCTACATCTGCAGTATTGCATTAAGCTACCTCTTTTATTACCTATAGGTTCTGCAAGTCATTAGCTGAACTTGAATTCCTCCTGATTTTCCAGTTTCAGACCTAGCACTTCCAACATCCTTCCACTCCTATCACATCTTTGGGTTAAATCCAAGCAGGGAGTAACCAACTCAGCCTGGTTTTGTCTGTGAGAAAGGTGTTTTTTCGATAATTAATCGACTAGGAACAGAACTTCTTTGGGCCTTAAACCACGGCCTGCACCTTGAATTCATTTGCAGGACGCTATTCACATATGGATCTTCCCACATCCCATTCAACACAGCAAGTCAGCCCAGAGAGGATTCAGCTTTCTTATAAAAGCAGTCTATTGTGAAGAAAGACTAAGCAAAACAGACATGGGAATTATCTGGAAATCTCAGGAAGAGCAATTGCACATTGAGGGAAATACAGAGGAAGACTGAGAGGTCTGAGAGTATATCTGTCAGTTGGTTATCTTTGTAGGTTTGAAATAGCCCTACAAACAAAGAACTCAAAGGAAATCTCCTTAGGAAATCTTGTAACATTTCCATATCTGCATCCATGCCTGGACATGTCCACAACCTGGCTTTCAACTTCTGAAAAGGTACCTGCACATTTTTGACCATCTTCAGTTATATATTTGTACAAATTAGTATTTAGAAAGCAAACTCCCAAGAAGTCTTTCAAGACTGTGGGCAGTTTTTTGCCAGACACTTTGGGCCCTTGAAGCCTTGCTGTTTAAATAGCCAAAAGTCTATCTTAAAGCTATTTTTGCTAGAACAGTATCACAGATTCAACGCTAGCATACTATACACCTACGGATGGACTATGGCTGTTTTTGTCTATATCTATTTCTCACGTACAATTAATAATCCGGTCTTTGTCTTTAGTTTTGCTTTCCGCACAGCATTCAGTTGAAGGCTTGGTTAAACCTCCTTGCAAACAAAATATTAACTGTACTTCCATCAATTGTGTTTCACTTACTTTTGGGGAGTACGAAGGTCAAGAACCTTGTCATGGATATCTAATGTGATGTCTGAATACTTTGTCTCTGGCAGCTTGATTTTAATCTGAAACGATGGGCAGAGGTAAAGCTGTGATTAGATATGTAGCCCTACAAGCCTTAAGAGATCTCATCTTCATAAATATTTTGATGCTGGTGTCAAAAAGCAACATTCTGAGAAGATAATTTATATGAGAGAAGATACGACAGTGATAATCATTGCTTTCAATAGTTTTGTGATGTGTTTGATATCCTATTTTCTTCAAAATCCTGAGTTAATATACTTGACAGGTATTCTACATCTAGCAAACCCTCATGGCTCTGTGCATTCCAAGGACAGCTTGCTTCCACTAGAAAAACTGCACAGCAGTCCTACCTGTCCTGAAGTTCAGAAAGCAGGGAGGTCTTTGATCATATAATAATGGGACAGGATCTGACACCTGTAACTCTAAAGACTGTCAGTATTGTAGCATTCTGCTAACTCATACACCTTGTAACAAACGCAGGCAGATGAAAATCATCTTCTTCCCAGCCCTTCTCCCCTCCAAAATTTTGTCCAAGATGAAACTTCACAGAATTGTAGGGGTTGGAAGGGACCTCTGTGGGTCATCTAGTCCAACCCCACTGCCAAAGCAGGGTCACCCAGAGCAGGTTGCACAGGACCTCATCCAGGTGGGTCTTGAATACCTCCAGAGAAGGGGAATTCCACAACCTCCCTGGGCAGCCTGTTCCAGTGCTCTGTAGAGCTACTTTTTATTTCCCTCAAGTTGTATGTGGCATGTGCATTTGCACAGATTCTCTTATGTACATGAGGTCACTGAGGAGATACATGAGTTCCTCAGGTTAGCAAGTGTAGATATCATCTACATATTCTTGAAGAACTAAAAGAAAATCCTACAGGAGGCCAAAGCCAGCAATACAGCTCAACAGTTATATTCTGTCCCTCAAGAAGGCAGCAAGATTGAAAAGGGCAGAGACAGAGCACAAAGAAGGGACTGGAGATACAGGTTCAGCTCACCACCATATCTTCACAGCAGGCTGTGGAGGGGTCTTTCCTGCTCATCCCAAAGAAGACGTCCTCTGTTCCCACACACTGTTTGAATAAAATCTGATACCTGAGAAAGAGAAGTAGTTGCCTAATAATGCTGGAGAAAGGGCAGGAGACTGAAGGAGATTGTATTTCTCAGAGGAGCATAAATATCCTCATCACATTGTCTCTCCTCCTTTTTGGTCTCCCTCTGAGGCTTCAACCCATCTGCACTGGGTTTCTGCCCAGAGCCATAACTGAGTTATCTAGAAGACAGGTGAAGATAATTCACTACACCTTCCAAGGCACTCACTTTGCTGCCTCTACTTCACTAACCAGCCTTTGCAGGATCAGGAAATGCATCCTAAGTGAATATGATACTTCTCAACTAGTCAAACATCACAAACTCTTGAGAAACAGATTTGAAAAGGATGCTGTGCCAATTGCCAATTCTGTCATTCAACATATTCTTGCAGCCTGAGCATAACACTCTTTTGTCAAATTTTAATTCTTTTGCATTCGGCCAAATTTATTTTCTACGCCTCCATATCTACAAAATGTATTCCCTTGCTCTTCATACTTAATGAATGAGGAAATGCAAACTACAGATTATATCTAGAACACAGGTTACTCCTACTAAATTGAGCAAAATAAGTGGAGTGAGTCACTTTTCTGAGCTGTTCGAAAGAGTGTACGGAAAGTCTTTTTCACATCTCCAGTGTTCATACGCATACGTAATGGTTCTGAAGTCAATGAGAAATCTGTCTAATAGCTCTGGATGCACCTCTCTAGCCATCTGTTTTCCTTTTGGGCCATTTTGCTCAACTCAATTTGATGAACAGTTACAAAGACTTATATTCTCTTTTCATCTGTGCAACACAGGTCATAATTGCTTGAGGCTAGAGAAGCACTGCATTTCACCCAGCATGGAGGGGAAGGGTCAAAAAATAGCAGGAGAAAAGCTTCTGTTGTGCTCACAATAGAAGACAGCATGTTCTGTACCTCACAGGTGACATTGTCAAGAACAAGCGTAGAATTGTATGTGAGGCTATATGTGAATGCCACATCATTTTTGGAAATGCTGAGCCTAAGTTCAGGTGGGTCTCAGTCCTGTGTTTAGATCGGGAAATTGAACACCTAATGGCATGACTTACATGCAGAGAAAAAATGAGGATTCTGGACTACAAACCAGCGTACAATGTGCAGCTTCATGGGCTTCAGCCCATCTGCTGCAGCATTTAGCACTCCAGAATATGGCATCAGAACACAATGATTAGAAATGCAAAGGCTGCTTTGTGGATTGACCCTGAAGGCTTTCTGACCTCTACAAACTGCAGTTAACATGCCTGACTGTATCTATTTCAAGAACATTTTTGTTATTATTTTTCTATGAGCAAAGGAGAAGACTGGTTTTAGGCTGTCCCTTGACAGACGAAGACTGAACGACAAGATTTAAAAGTTCTAAACCGCCTGCATATAGCCTTCCTTCCTGTAGTACTATTTGTCTATAAAGAGCTTAATTCTTTGAAATGCAAATATAAGTTGGAGTACTTTATGAATTTATGAGTATGAAAAATGAATGCATCTAGGTTGCAGCAGGAAAAGATAGGTATTTCACACAAATAGCATATTTGAAAGCTAGTAAATCATTTTGCTAGCCTACTTCCCCTTCTAATCTCACTTTACACCTGTATCTGACACTGCAAGTAATCTTATGACAGGAAAAAATAACTTTACGTTTCTATTATGAGATGAGAAGGTTTCCAAAGGAGAGGTTAAAATCACTCCTCACGTGTTGCTTCAGATGCAACACTGATATCCTTCCTTTCTCCTTCCATGACATAAGCTTTTCAGACGGCGGTTTCACTCAAATGCAGTAGATGCTGTTTCACTCATATTTCCATCAGTGCTGTGTAAAGCCCATGCAGGCAGTCTCAGCTCACTTACTCTGGCTGTTCTCTAGGGTCCCAGGTATCATCAAATTCAGATCCTTCTGGGACCTCCTCTGTATTCCAAATAGTTTCCCTGTTTTCAGATTTCACTTGAAAAGTACCTGTAAGTGATGAGAAAAATCACACTGTCATATTTTGGATGTCTCTGTTCCTCTAGTTTTGATGAAAACTTAGATTTTTCTAGGCTTTAGAAAAATCTTTGTATTAAAAGCATTCTAAGTAATGATTAGAGTTTCCTTCACCTCGGTATCTTATGAATGAGAATTTGCAGATGGAGGATGTTTACCTTTCCCTTAAATCTCCTTTATCCACCCCCTCTATGTCAAGAAAATTCTCCTTTCAGGCATAAAATATCTTGCACTTCAAAATGGGTAAAGTGTAGGATTACAAAATATTAATCTTCCCCAAGCCCCCTGACGTGAGATTTTTAAGTGAGCAGAGCCTTTTACAAAAGGACCTCCTCCTCACACAGAAATCCAGTTCTTCCCATTAATTACTGAGCACAGCCCAGATAAGGTACTGAAGACACATGAAAGTTCATGGGCAGAATACTATGATTTATGCCTGTCCTACAGGAAAAAAAAATATATATTTTCTAGTAAGCTGGTAAATCTGCAACTTGAAGGCTTGTATAGTAGAATCTCTGGTTATTGTTGGAAACCCAAGCAAAAATACTCCATTTGTTATATTTGTCACACTTCTTTTCCTGCTACACTCATCCTGGTGCTTGTTGACCTTTCTTACAGCTCATAACTAAGCTGCCCAATAATGTGACAGCATTAGCTCCAGGAAGAACTTTACATTGACTTTGCCAAGACTAAACCTGTCTTCCTTTCTTTCCCGAGTACAATCCAAGGTGTTGACACAAATTTAGGAACCCTAAGATGTTTGTTCCTATTGTCTGAGTCTGCCTTTCCACACGACGATGCCAGAATACCTGGAGCCAAATAAAACATGTAATTGTACAGGGTTTCCAGGCAAAGATTTGGGTGCAGAAAGGAGAATAACCGAAAAACATCTCTCATTCTGTTGAGGGCAGCACTTAACAAAGCTTGTATTTCTCCCTATGGGTGGTCTAAATAGGGCTGTGAAACTTTGAGGGAGAATATGATATGACTGCACTTCACGGTATACTTCATAGCTCTTCCTGGCATAGGCTCAGTTCCACACAGTTTACTCCATGAAGATCCTTTCAGGTGACTACTTAGAAGTCCAACTTCCTTGTTTATTCTAAGTGACCATTAACAATTCCATGAGAGTACTTGCATGGAGATTTTTGTTCCTCAGTTACAATTCCCCTCAGCCTGCGACCAGGCTGTGCTTTGTACTCTTTATCATCACCACTGGAGGCTGCTGTGGTCTGGAACTCCCCTTTCTGCATCTCTTTGTATATTTGGCAGTTAAGCTTTCAAGAAAAGAAGAATTTTACAGTGTAATTGTAAAAATGTAATGTTATTTCCATCTCAGAGGTCAGTGACAGCTCTCTTCTTGAAGCAAACCTCATCAGTGGTAACTTACTACAGCTGTTATAGTCTGATAACACAGGACTGAATGCTGAAACATACAAGCAATTCTCCTTACCAGTGGTCTCTTTCTTTACTGGTCCAATACTACCAGGAGTCATGACGCTAACAGAACAGTGTGGCTGCAAAAAAGGGGAAATGGAACTTCAATCAATTTTCATGGAGCCCAGCTCAGTAAAAATGGTAATGTCAATAAATATAAAATGTTATCCAAGGTCAAACAAATCCCTGCTAGAATCCAAAATATATTATCCCACAATTTCATGACCAAACCACTGAACATTCTCTCTTCTTCACTCTCAGCCAGCAGGAAGTGACTTTGACACAGTGGGTTTAAGCAGGTCTCCCAGAAGCACAGTATTACAGACAGATGTGCTTTATGAGTACTAGTTTCCACGGCATTTTGGCAAAATTTCCATGTTTGCCTGACATGAAAATATTGCAGGAAACAAAGGGTGCTATGTGAAAACCCTATCACAGGATTTGGATTCCTTTTGACAGTAGAAATCATATGAGGCAACAACATTTTCCTCTAATTACGAATCAATTTAGTGCTAATAGGCCAATGTGAGGCATTTCTCTATATATGAAGATTCCTTGGTTTTATAAAAGTGCCTCATATGCACAGAACATTAAATTAAATCAAAATAAAGATTTCAGTTTGCCCAGATTGACTCAGACTTAATTGATATCCCTTGTAGCAATTATCCATTTCTGTCTCTGAAGTGTCATTCATTTTATTAATAAGATGTAAACAAATTATTTTAAAATCAGGGTGTTTACTGCAAAGATGTACAGCACTAATGCTAGTTTTAAAAGGCAGGCTTTAAACAGCTGAAGTGTAGTTAGAGCATGAAAGACCAAATCTACCACCTACTGAAAGGAAATTTCAAGGCATATGCACCCATTTTATCCGAAATATTGCTACCATTGCCACTATTAGCGCACAGCTACTGGGTCAGCCAGCTAGCTCTTTGCTGAGGAGTGATTTTAAGGAACACTGAGGCATTTACCATTTTTGTTATCCATGACATGACTTCTTCAAAATCCTAACAGACTTGGTAAAGTGTTAAGCCTTCACAGAAGCCTTCTGCATTGTGATTGTTGGCACCTGTGGCCCTCCTGGGATATTTCTCACCAGCACACATGCATGCCCAGATAATAGCAGCAGTTGCATATTGTAGAAGCAACGTACACTAGCCCTGAAATGAATTCCTATAGAAGAACAGAAAGATACTTCTCTGTCTTTCATCATTGAGATCGTTCACCTGAGAATGATCACTCACCCTTCCCTATTCTATAGTCACCAACATCTCTATTGTACTTCAGTGGTCAATTATCTCTACAGCTCTTCAATGCCTGACACACAGAATTTGTACACTCTGTGCATTTTAGTCTTTACTAAGAAGTTGAGCAATAACTTTTTTCCCCATCATATGAAGTATTTAGCTGTGATTGACTTCATCTTTGGCAGACACCAGGGAAAGTAGGGGGAAGCCTAAATTATCTAAAGCTCTTTCAACTACATGTTTTAATTTCCTTCAGGCTGAAAAATTAAATCTCCCTCACATTTTATGGTCACAATCTCTCCTAGTTTTCCTGGGGCATCATCCTTATTCGCTCCCTCAAGAGCTTGTTACCCTAAAAGTATCTCCCAGATGTTTCAGAGAGTCCAAGACCTTCTAAGGTTTTCATTCCCTTTCCACTGACTCTGCGAGAAGAAATTTGCTTACCTCAGTTAACAAGATTAGGTTATGGTACAACACGTAAAAGAAGCAGTACTTCTTATGAAAGACTCACCATGCGCTCATCATCATCAAAATCATCCCCTTCTTGAGCATCATGAAGCAGTTTGGCAAGTAACTGCAGAGAAGAGCCTGAGGAAACACTGTCCATATCAACACCCACTGCTCACCTATGCAGAAAAAAAAACGACAAATGAGGAACGAACAAAAAGCATTCGGCACTGTCTGTAAAGCACAATATTCCTGCTGTATGTTCTGAAAGGTTAAAGCTTAAGCCAAAGCCTTACACACGTGATGTCAAAACACACGAAAGAGAACACAATCCACTCTTCCTCTCTGTGCTCACAGACTGCTGCTGCCCAGGCACCAGCTGCAGCCACGGCTCCAGCCTGGCAGCGACTGTCAACTCTGACAGGCCCCACGCCACCAAGGGTCTGCAGCCCCTACAGCCAGGGTGAGGCGCTGAGGGCCCCGACAGAGCCCTGCCCAGCGGTTCTCCGCCCGCCTTGCTCCGGGCCCAAGCAGAGGGCGAACGGAAACACAGCGGCGGGGACAGCCGCCTCGCCACGGCGCCGCTTTCGGGCCGCAGAGCGGCTCCCCAGCCCGCGGCCCGGGCACTGGAGCAGCCCTCCCAGGGAAGCACCTGCGCAGCGCGGCAAAACCCGGGGCGGCCGGGTCTCCAGCGGCACGCGCAACCGCTGCGCCAGCCCGAAGGCCCCACTGCCGCCACCGACCGCGTCCCCCGTCACCAAGGCACCGCACGCCGCTGCCCCGCCCCGCCTCCAGGGGCTCGCC
>Ga0065711_1036603_pt1 | contig 20813 bp, 15 predicted proteins | sample Hoacrofraction12_FD_59098 | JGI IMG/M metagenome (GOLD analysis project Ga0065711, IMG submission 59098) | Hoatzin crop microbial communities from Cojedes, Venezuela - Epithelial fraction 12 v2 (version 2) | ecosystem: Host-associated > Birds > Digestive system > Esophagus > Crop | place...
AAAGCTTGTCTGTACGTTTCAGATCCATCCAGTCAGAGCTGAAGAAAAATTCTATGGCATCCTAAAAGTAAATAAGGAAAAAAGGCATGTGTGCTTACTTCCATTTTTGTTTATCTCCATCAGTAGGCGGATTATGAAAGCCTCAGATTTACTAAAGAGAGGGTTGTTTCTATGGATAAAAGAAAGGCTGTGGAGAAGGCAGGGCAAAAGATGTGGCAGGAACAGACACAGACGTGATGAGAGATGAAGGATTGCAAGATCAGTTCTGTTTTTCTAGAACTGTGCCTACTTAGTGCTGGAGAGGCTGCCAAGTAGCACCTGCATGTTGTAGCACAGGACTTCTGGAGGATCACCTTCTTTCTAGGTGTGAAGCTGGAGATGTTATCACAGCAGTAACCAGTGGATGTGTTGCGATATTGGCTCTGGAAGTTAAGACTGATAAAGTGCCTGTAGAAGCTAGTAATGGACACAACAGGAGGAACTGCTGGGGACTTGGGACTGATTATTAAAGAAATTGAATTCACACACTGTATATAATTGAAAAATCTGTGTGGATTTTGTTTCCTTGTGAAGTTGTTACGGAGCCAGGCCTCATAACTGAGATGTCTGTAAGCAGTACAGAAATCCACAGGATTTATCTAGAGAACTGCAGGCTGGGTATCACTGTAGCCTGTATCTTATTCTCTGCTTTTCCTTTTCATGATTTGAACAACTTCAACCTGTGATTCATTTCATGCAGGAATTCATCACCTACTGATATGGTGTATTTTGTCTCAACTCCAGACAAGATGTCAGTGAATGTTGATATTTTTGTTTTCAACCAGAAAGGATGATGAAACTGAGAACAGGGCTGTCAGCTGAGGACATTTGTGTCTCCCAACAGCTGTGGTCAATGAACCAAGCTTGTGCAAACCCAGTGGTTAATCAGTTGGGGGGAATATGCACATCTTGTTTGCCTGAGTCAGCTACCTCAACGACTCGCTAACAGCTAAAAGTTTGCCTGAATCATTGGGCTGCTGGGTGCAGTCAGCATCTGTTCACATCCTGCCTGCGGTAATTAAAGAGAGGGATGTGCTATTTAAAAAAAAAGAAGAGCCAGCAGCACATTGCTGGACTGAGGATAATTTTTTTTTTCAATGTTGTTAATATTGTGTCTTGTTTGTCCTAGTGTCAAGGCCATTAGCTGTGACTGTCCATGATGTATATAGATACGTTTGGGGGATTTTTAGCTCTGAAGACTGCTTCTTCAGTTCTTAGTGAACAGAGGACTAATAATGTGATGAATAATAGTTCTGTCAGCAATCTAGTAACAGGGCCCACCAAAGTGAGCCACAGAGGGTAATGACCATGTCCTGGGAGGGACTGTTCAGTACTGAGGACCATCAGGTTGGGGCACAGGTGAATGAAGTTCAAATTACAGCAGTTCTGTCGACCTCAGGTGTCTTTAGGTTGATCAGTCATTTCTCTCTGCCTAAATGCCTTCCCTGCCTAAATGCCTTCCCTGAAAACTAGGAATGATGGTATATCCCCCATCTCAAGGAGATGAGTTATATTCAGAGACATTTCTGAGCTGCTTGAGTATTGGATAACTGGGACCATAGCTCAACAGATGGAAGCTGCAGAGTAAAGTGGCCTCTTCTCTGAGTGTACATACAGTATGCAGTTATTTTTATGTTAACAAAAGTTTCTGCCACTGATAAATTCAACAGAAAAAACTCGCTTAATCTATTGGGGAAAAAGCAGTTCAACCAGCTATATTATCTATTGTCGTATTTGAAAACGTTAAAAATACGCAACTCGTAAACTTAATACTGTTGGATAGCTCTGAGTTCCCATGGAAAGAAAATACCTCTCCTGAAGTATAGAAGGTGTGTTAAGTCTTCCAGAGCATGGTTCCCTCTGTTTATGTCTCCTTTCTAAAAGGGAACATGTTCACGAAGTTGGATTGTCAGTGTTGGTAAGATGCTAAGTTATTAAGAAGATAGCATTCTTGTAGATTTGATAGCCTAAGGATATGAAGCAGATAAATTTTTATTAGCTCTACTGTATTATCTAGAACAAAATAGATGCTGTAGAAGGCCTAAAGCTTTTCTGTTTTTTCTATGTCATTTTGTCTTACATAAGCAGTGATATCTTTCTACCCTGAGCTATTAAGAATAACCATTGTCAGCTTTGAAAAAAACATATAACCAGCCTTAAAACTTTAAAAAATCCAGTCAGGAATATTCTTACGATATTTTTATTTGCTTCTTTCCTACCAAGCTATGAAAAATCAAAATGAATCAGGGCTCCTGGTTTTTGCTGCCTTGCTGATACTTCTTTGCGGCTGCATGTTGAGCAGGCTAGACAAAAGCACAAGCAGCGTAACTGCCCGAGACTGGGGCTTTGATCCAGTTGTTCTCAATAGAGAAATCCATCCACAGACTTCAGTGCATTTTGAATGAAGGCAATTTGCTTTCTTTTGAGCTGATTCCAGAGCACGTGCGGGGAGTTAACTGAGACCAGAGGATGACACATTACCTAATCCGGTGACCATGTTGGTCTCTTGGGAGAGATGGCTCATGTGGCAATGATCTGCAGATTTCAGTTTGTCTCACTATGGCTAACATATCTGTCTCTGTCTTAGATGCAAAAATAGCTTACATTGTGAGCGGACACAGCTGGAGGATAATTGGGCATGTGTGTATGAATGTCTGAACTTTCAAACTCTCCAGAGAAGCCTGCTACTTGCTGGCTGTGATCAGTATGGGCTGATTGTAAATTTTGATAACGTGGACTAAAAAGTAGTGGCACGTCCCATGTCCTCGAATTAATAAACAGGCCTGAGAAAGAGTCAGTATGTTGTGCTTCTGTTTTAGGCTGTTTAGTTTGGGAAAATCGCAGGCTTGGGGTGCTGGAAAGCAGAGGAAGCCAAAAAGGTGGCTTCCCAAAAAGAAGTGGTCTTGAAAAGAAAGGGACCTGGAAAGAAGGTGACGAAGATCCTGGCTGGAGTATGGATCGTAGAAGTGAGGGTAGATCCTGGAGATCAGAGCGCTGCATGAGGACAAATGCTTGGGGGTGCGCAGGGACCTTGGCCAGTTGTTCCTGAGGCCAGTGACTGAAAACAGCTGCACAGCAACAACTGAAAGAACTTTCTACCTAACTTTCTCATGGGAGCAATGATCTTCCTCTGGAGAGGAGTGGTCACGACTTAGTGAATGTATAAGGCCTGAAGGAATGCAAGTGAATGCAGGTTATAATCAGGCAGAGTAAAAGCTCAGATCTCTTTGGTTCTTAAATAAAACCTCAGTATCCAGTTCCACTACTTGTTGTTTACTCTGTTTTGTCTGGGAAGGTCTGCTACCTCTGTAGTGGGAAAGAAGTGGACCTCTCTCACAGAATGAGAAGTAAGGACAGGCGCCATTCAGGCTTGGCATCTTGTCATTGCAATGTTTTTTAAGAAATAAATGAATGCGGTATATTTTAATGTCTGGGCAACATGATTGACAGTCTGAAGTGGAACAGCCTCTGTTTTTCAAAAAGTTACCATTGTGATTATGTCTCAGTGAAAGGCTAGCAAACTTTGTGGAGTTTACTTTCTGTTAGGACTATTAACAAGCTGTTAACTGGCACAAACAGTGTTCCTTGTAATGTAGACCTTTCTTCTCAGAATGAGACAAGACAAAGAACGGTCAAAACTTTTGGAGAGCCATTCAGTATTCCTCATCCGGGAGGAACCTGAAGTTGGAAGCTGGAGAAGAGGGAAAGCAAGAGAATGTATTGGGGTAGCTTCTTCAAACTCTTTCAGTTTTTAGGGTAGGACTCTGACTTGCAGAATGTTGAGGATCTTTGGAAGTGCTAGGTTGCACTCCGATGTGTGGAAGAAAAGCCCAACTCTTTCTGTACATATGCAGATTTCATAGCAACCTGGAATTCTTTTAAATCAATCCATAGCAAGTGCAAAGCACAACCTGCTCTGCCTGCTGAGTGGAAATACACTTATATACCATTTGTCTGTGTCTAAGCATGCCAGTAAGGCTGAAGCCAGAGCCTGGCTGAGCTGTACTAGAATTGATCAGAAGACAAGGATTCATGAAGTTACTGTACACAAGATCAGTGGGACCACTGGAAAGCAGGGAATAGTGTTGGCAGTTTACTGTTCCCTTGGCGTAGCTTAAACCAGGTTTGACCTGTCGTTACCTCTCTGTTGCATGGACTGTTTCTCACAAGGTGGCAGGTTTTGCTGGAATCACCTTTTTCAAGCAATTCTTCATCTGTAGCTGTGTATTTTGGACAGTAATGCACAGGGGAAAGTATTAAGGGCTGATATTTAATGTTGGAATAATGTTATCAAATGGAGCTTTATGAGATCTGCTAATTAGAGTTTAGCTGCAGATGAAAGCCCCCCTTGGATCCTGTGCAAGGTTGAATACTGAAGGGTAACTTACTGCTGGCAACCATTCCTCAGAGGTTTTGGCCTTTGTTGAGGGTCGCAGTGAAATAGGTTACTGTTGCAGGAAATTAAAATTGCTTAAAAATTACTTGCAGCACATTAATCTGAAGATTTCAAAATCTTTACAGAAGTGGATGTGCCACATGTTTTCACTCATTCCCTCCTTGCTAAAAATGGATGCAGACAGATGGAGAAGTTCACTGGGTTGCCCACATTTCTGCAGTCAGCCAGTGGCAAAACCAAGAAGGTACTCTAAGAGTCTTGGATTGTGGTGGATCGTTTGCTTCACATATAATTTAATTTAAGAAATTGAGGCCCTTTTTATTAGGTTATTTTTCAACATCTCCCTTTTGATGGGACTTTTTTCAAATCTCTCTCTTAGACCTCTTGTCGTCTTTAATTACTGCTTATCTCTGAGTCATTTTAGGATCTGCAGCCGGCTCAGTTATGCCTGTGCTTGAATCTCAGTGCTGTAATTCTGCCATTGTTACAGCTACCTCTGTGCCCCATGTCTTGTCTGGGATACCCCCAATTTTCTGTCAAGTGCCTGCCATGCACAGTGTAGATGACCTGAACAAGCGTTCTCAGTGGTGTCCTAACCTGCCAGCTCTTAAGTGGCTCTGCTCGGAGCTCTGGATTCACATTTGCTGTTCATGCTGCGGGTAGGTTTGCTTTCAAGACCAAACTCATGACAGCCTTCAGAAGACGTTGTAGACGTACGTTTCTATTTCTTCTCTATTAATCTGATCCTTGATTTTCTAGACAAAGGAACTAAAGGAACATTAATCCAGCTGGTTTTCAAGGGAACATTTGGTTTGATGCCTCTCTATAAACTGATAGGGAACAGGGATAATGGGAAGGGAAATAGAAAAATCTCTGAAGTGGGCAAGTGCTTGAATGAAGAATGTGACACAAAATGTGGCATTTCGAAGAGAAACATCAGTCTAGCTGGAGTTTATTGGAGGAGTTCATCAACGATTAGTTTATTTCTGATCTTGTTTATTCCTTTCATTAACAACTTTGGCATAAAAAAAATAGACTGTGTTAATGAAATTTCCTGATGACACTCCACTGGGAGACAAGTCAGAACTCCAGCCCATCTTCATGGTGTAATTAAAAGTTCAGTTGTCCTCTTGGAATGCTTATTTGTATCTGTGCTTTTTTTAAGTTCAGGGGTAAAAAAGCATTCATTGCACACCTCCCCTTTTTACGTCATTGGACATATTAAATGTTTAGTTTGGCTCAACCACTTGAAAAATTTAGATTTTTTTTTTTAATGTGTCTGTCAAGTTGGTATTAATTAATTTGCCCCGCCAAAACCCAAATGAATAATGTAACTTGATGCAAAAGCTCTAAATGAGGGCTACAGATAATTATTCATGCTCAAGAATTTGGCTATGAATCATTTCGACTGTGCAGTCTAACTGCTTAAGTAGCACCACCAGTTTCATATGTCTTTTCTTCTGATGTAAATAATTTTCAGTGTTATAAAATGTTTTGCATTGAACACTGGTAACTATGACTAAAAGAAATTAAAACCTTTAAAATAAGAGTTATAGGGGCATCTAAGTGGCAATTAGAATACTTTAAAAATTCATTCAGATATAGTGAAATGTTGCTGGCAGTCATTCATAAAAGTAATTGCCCTTTGCACATGAAAAGTTTAAATGTGGTAATTTAGTAATGAATCTGAGCTGTCAGAAGACATTTTATGGATAATCAGACATTCCTGCAGGCATAACAGTGACTGAACAAAATAGAAAAATAACTTTGTGGCGGCAAGAATATCTGAAATAAGTGTTTTCTCTGGAAGCAAAGAACCCTATGATTTTTAGAAATGTAGTACACTGTAAGTCAACAAGGGCAACCACTGGAAGCAAATAAAGAATCAGTTGTGCCCTTATTATTGATTCAGATTAGTCATTTTAAGTAATGGTCTTTGGGAAGTGAGTACTTCTAGATTCCCAGCTACTCTGTGTGCAGTTGTGTTATCCAGCCCCCAGGAAGGGGAAGCAGGAATTCTCCATTACAGCTTGCAAATCACATTGTCAGTTTTGAAAGGAGAAGCTCAGTTCTTCTTTCATTTTACTGGGATGAAACTGGTGACTGTATTGGAATTATTTTTTATTTCCCTTAAAATAAGGGAGGGTATAGCTGGCTACGTGTTGTTGCAGGGTATATTAGGGACAGGCAAACTTGACACATTTTGGAAGTTTAGTTGGAGCCACTGATGCATGAGGAAAGTCAATACAAACCATTGCCTTTGGATGTGGTACCAGTTCACTCCCACTCTGTGTGGGTGTTAATGACTTAAAAATGGACAAGAGCACTTGTAAATCTCTTGAAGTCTCTAAATTATTCTGAGGAGAAGATCTTGTGAAGTTTCTCTCAGTTGTGTTATTGCTGTTGCTTTTTCTCTTGTCTAGGTATTTCTGGGGGATTTTGAGACTGTAAGTGTGTTTGGGAGGAAAACATCCGAAGATCAGATCTAGTTGAGGTTGTTGATGCATCCAAATAGCCTTTTGCCAAATGATCTATTCATAAAGAATATTTATGGGTTTCTTATCTTCTCCAGTGTTAAAATACTATAAGGAGACACTCCTGTATTCTAATTTAGAGTGGTTGTTTAAAAATGCTGGTTTTGGATGCTATTTCAAGTATTAAAATAAATAGCATTAGAAGTCAACTTTATTTTTTGTTGTTTATGCAGCTGGTATTCCTTTTCCTGATTTTTGTTGTTTACTGAGTTTACTGAAAGCTGAAAGGGGTCAGCTCAACTCATTTTTCTGGTTTGCTTCACTTTGTGGTGTAGTGGAAGGAAGTTTTCAAAAGAAAACAAAGATTTGTTTTTTGCAGAACAGAAAACAAAGCATTTCTGTTGATCCATGGATTTTTTTTTTAAAAAAAACCCCTATTTGTGCCCTCTTGATTTGCTACAAATCTTAAATATGCTCTTAGATCAACATGATAGGTTCTCTTCAGTGCTGTGAGAATGAATGTAAAATATTTTGGAAAATTTCTATCATAAAAATCATTAGATGTAATTAGCAAAATAATATCTCTCATGAGAAATGATGAGATGAAATATATCAGCTGGCAAGAAGCAGCTAACTCCAGTGTTAAAGTTTTTCAATATAGCCTCCTTTTCCCATAGATCACTTGAAAGATAGCTCACCACTTGGAAGGAGCCACAGTATGGAGTCTATGTTCTTATTCTGCACTCTGGAATCGGGCCCTGCTCTTCTGTTCTGGCTATCTGGTAAGTCTCCCCACCCCAAGCAAGAAAATGGAAGATACGGCAGAGAGAAAAGCACCTTGAAGATAATTCCCTTTCTTCCCACAATGAGTTGCCTAAATATTACTGCTGTGATGTTTGGCCATTTTAAAGTTTGCAGAGCTAAAAAACATTTGATCATCCCTGGGATGGCAGAGGAGCTGAAGGACATCTCTTACTTTTGATAAAGCACTGAGGAGAAAGAACAGTGTAACAGAAAGACTATTTATAGAGGCTGCTTCCTAGATCAAAGCCCAAGCTTTAATTACATCTGTGCACACTGTAGCCGTGTTTAATAAAGATCTAAATGCAGTATCATCTCCCTATTTGACTTTTTAGCATTTTGCCTTTTTTTCTGCAAAAGCTGGCACCTGTTGATGTGATTGACTGTGAGTAAGAGTGTGTATTGAGGCTGAAAACCAGTCAATTACAAGAGCTCATTTAACATAATCTTTTTAAAACTGTCGTAGTTCTGCCTGCTTGTGAAGCATTCACTGATGGTTACAGATTGTTTTGTGTTCTAAGACCGCCATGGTCAGATAGGAAGACTCGGTATCCGAAGGGACATGGGAGCGGGCAGAAGCTCTTTGGGGGTGTAAGGGGTTTGAAGGGTTGCTCTTGGTGTATTCTGTCATGTTCAGGGTTTGATTTCCATAGAGGTTGTCCATTTAGGCAGAGTGATCAACACTAGCACTTTACAAAATCAGTCGAACCTCCTAAGTAGCCTTGTCACTGCAACAGAGACTTCCAAGGAAGTCCAGCTGGGCTTGAATTCCTGTTTCTTTTAGATCGTCTTTATCTGGTCAGGGTTGAAGCTGTTGCTTAGAGCACTGCACGATGCTTGTGCTTCCCTGTCATTACTGTTGGATTGACAAAGACAGATTTTCCAGTTTCTAGCCACCAAATGCTGCCAAACAGTGGTGCCCTTTAGGATCTCTGTAAGGTCTGGCAGCAGCCTCTGGTCCTGCTTTCAGTCTGTGTGCAGGAAGTTTAGTAGAGAATTCCTTGCTACAGACTTAGGCCTTTCAATTTTTCACTCTTTTCTGGCGATATTACATAGCCTCAAGTGGGGGCCTCTTTGACCTCACATCTCACCTCCTTCCCCACTATTCATTTCGATCAGGACTGAAATTTAGTGCCAATTATCGATGCATTGCTATACTGAAAATGACTTGTGGCTCCCTGGATGGCAGCACTCATGTCTGTGCTTATGGCACGAATAGCTGGGTGCAGGTGTTCAGGTGAGAAGGATGGGGCGAGCACCGTGCGTTTTTGTCCTCTCTTGGCCACTGGTGGCTAAATGGGGACCACGGGGAGTCATAGACCCCTGAACTAAGTTCCCATCAAAGACTCCAGTCAATGTCCAAAGTTAAATGGTCTGCAGATTCCCTTTCTTTTCTATGTTGGGTGATAGCAGTCTGCTCTTGTAGAGAAAAAGCATGCACTTTCTGTCCCATGGCTGTTTGCTTTTCAGTCACTGTCAGCTGAAAAAATTGACAGGGCATTAGCAAGGGTGCTGGCTTTCCTAAAGCTCACCAAGGTGTGTATCCTGATTTTTGTGAGCAAATTGTCAGTGCCGTTTTCAAACTTAATTAGGATTTAAAACCTTTATTCTGGAATAAGTGCCAAATGAATGCTGTTCAAAATTGAAGCTGGTTTGTCTTGCTTTCCTCAGAGAAATGCATCTGTTCTGGGTTGATTTTTTTTTTGCCTCTGTTGGCACATTTATTTGTTTGTGTTGCATAGAGAACTGAGTATGTTACGAAGCTAAATCTTTCCTACCAAACAGCAGCCCTGGATCAGCTTTGGTGGTTATTTAAAATCTCAGAAGAGAATCATCAGCTGCTCCACTTGTACATTCAAACACACAAGGTGATATGCTAATTGGGCTTTCATTAGTGCCTGACTGACGTCACCAACAGAGTAGAAAGAAAGGGGGCAAAGCAGATGAAGTACTTTTCCACTGTTGAGCTGGTACTGACGCAGCTATGTACTATAGGGTTTTTTTTTTTTATTTGGAGCAGTTCTAATTTTCTGTGTGACTGCATCTGTGCACTGTAGCATTCAAATATTGCCCTGGTGTATTACACTCAGAGCTGAGCTTTTTATGAAAAAGGGAAAGGGAACAGAGGCTGTGAAATTCCATTTTTTTCTTTAGTGTTATTGCTGTCTGGGATAGATTCAATTAGGTTAGACAAGTAAAATTTCACGACGTGACTCATCAGTGCTGCTCACATATGAGTACATGTCTGCATATTTAGGCAGTCTGTCTCCTCTGAGAAACATAGATACCTTGGATAATAAATAGCTGCATGTCATTTAATGAGCAAGTAAGAGGCACAGACCCTTTTTTCCAGGAGGGTGTCCACTGTGTGAGCTCAACCAGAAATTGTAGCAGAATTCAAACAGAATCTGTTCTTTTTTTCAGAGCTGCCAGTAGAAATCTGTGCAAATTGAGCAGCTTTTACACGGGTATAGCAAGCAGCTTTAGCAATATAGTACGTGAAGGATCTGCCTCACATCAAGGGGTATAGTCCTGTGTCAGAAGTTCACAGAGCTGTGCTTGATTCCTATTTTCACCTCCAGAGGTGAAATACTTCATCTCTTTGTGCTTTAGCTACCCCATCACTTGTACAATGGGGGTAATATCTTCCTTTATGAAATGTTTTGCTATGACAAGTCTAAGATGAGCTAAGTTTGCATCTTCAAGAATTAAAAAAATCAAAATGCATTTTGGTCATGGTAGGCTAATAAGGAGCAGATTTTCTTGGTAGGAAACCATTTTTACCCAGCACTAAATGAAATAAGTTGATCCTGGAATAAATTAAATACAATTGCTATTGCAAATGGGTGGTTGTTAGTTGGAGAAATATTTTTGTCTTGTAATAAATGAGCTCAAGTGTAATAAAAGGGATAAAGACAGAAGGGAACTCTGGTGTTGAAAAGGCCATAGCAATACTATTAGGATTGTTTCTTTTCAAATCAGAAATTGAGTGCAGAACCGTTTATTGCTTTAACTTCAGCAGAAAAATAGTGACAGTAGGGACCTTGTTAAACTGGGACACATATTTCAGTGACTAGAAACCTATTGTAATCACAATTACAGAGATACAATCTTGGGCTTTAGTCCATATGTCTGTCTTAAAGAGAGCTATTAATGCCATTGGTTTGCATCCAGCTTGCAGACAAAGATACTTAACTAAACATTTTCTTTTTGCTTCTGTCATTAGCTGGGGTGCGTAGACAAAATGTCTGGGACTATCTTGTTCCTTAGTTCAATTAATAGACCTCTATTGTTTCTCAAATACAAAAATCTGACAGCACAGGATGAAAAATTATTCCAAAGCCAGTCAGTGGGATGAACAAATGAAATCCATCATGAATTTAAATGGGGCCATGTATTATAAGCTTCTGCCTTTCATTGGACCATGGATCTTTTTCCTGTGTAATGTTTATATTTTTTTGAAATGTGAGGACAAGGACAAATTCAATGAGTTGCTGAAATCTTTGTCGTGAGCTCATATTGTAGTTCATTTACTTCTCGTCCATCTTGCTGGGGAAGAGCTAGGTGAGGTCTCTGTTGAAGAAAAGTGCACAGCAGGAGTGCAGTTTGTAACTCCTTCCACTCTTCCAAGCAGAATCAAATCCCTGGGTAATGACTGAAGAAACTGAGCCCAGGGACTCCACAGTGGTTATGCACAGTAGTAACAGCAGACAGTCGACTTGTAGGAATTGTGTGCTTGCTCCATTTCTGCCTAGGAGTTGTTCATGAATTGCTTGATGATTGCTGTCACCAGGGTACTTTGAGTCCCAGGAGTGGTGACTGTAGATATATGCTGTTTTTTAGGACTGTAGTTTCAGTTGTCTGGGACCTGTGAAGGTGAACACTGCTCTATAACTGAAATATGTGGAAATAGAAGGAGATGTGCAGGAAATAATCCCAGCCAGCAGTGATATATTTTACACTTTATGAGTTGAGTTATTCACAGGAGAAGCAAAAATTGCGGTTAATGTAGACAGTCTCACTGAATAAGCACTTTTTCTCATACAAGTAGTTAACTTGTCAAAAGGGAATGGGTGGTCATGGCCAAGAGGCAACTTGTTTGCCCACCACATGGAGCTAAAAAAAATCTGTCCAGGCTCACCAGGCACTCCTGAGTGGTCCGGGACCTCCTCACCTAGGGTCCTGAAGTGCAGTTAGTGCAAGTATTTACTGCCATGTGGCGCCGACTGCAGCTCCCTGGTCAGGGGCAGGGACCACCAGGCTGTGCTCTCCCAGGAGGTGCTGCAGGGACACAGAGGCTCTAGGTTCAGTGCCTGTGTTTGCCCTGCTATGCTTTAGTCTGTCAGCATTTCCATTTCAGTTGATGCTTTTTCTTTCCTGATAACACTGTTATTAGCAGTAAAATTTGTTGAGGGAAGAGGCATGGGAGGTCCACTTAGTACAGCAGAGGAGAGGTGCTGTGTCAAGGATGTTGGTGGCACCAAGACTTGTGGGAGGGCATTGGAAAAGTACCTTCGAAACTACCTTTGAAAAAGTCATTTACAGAGACCTTGGTCCTTTGAGGTGTGCTGTGTCTCCTCTGAGGTGACAGCAAACCTCACTGATTGTCCTGTTGATGGGACACCATGGGAGCTAAAGGCCATCCCCCCCAAGACAGGCACCACCTTTTTCTTTTAAAATGAACCTGCTACTAATGCTTTATACCCAAGGGTTTGTAACTGTGGCAGTCCTCGTGTACTCTTCTGGGTAAGTGCTCCTAAAGGCTAACGCCCAGGTGTGAACTTATGTAAGGAGGAGTTAATTTAAAATAAGCTTAAATTGTTGTGGGAAAAGAGAACAAAGGTAGTTACACCAAGCACCCAGGTACTTCACTTCTTTAGCTCCTTTTTTCCTTTAAAATTTAACAGCTGTTTACCTAGTTTGTCTCAAGATCTCTTTTTTTTGATCTGTGGTGTCATGATTGTTGGTTACATCAGATGGCTGTTACAACAAGGCTTTTAAAGCCTTTGGTTCTTATGTTTCTCAGGGTTAAAAAGAAGTGGAGAGAAAGGTTTAATTGGAAAAAAATATTTCTGTAATTCTAATTAAAATTACTTGTCAAAATAATTTTGACAAATCTGCTCATCAGTGAAGAAAAGAATGTGAATGGCTTAAACACTACAGATAAAGAAACATAACAAGGAAGAAAGCAGCTTATGTACTGTTTCATAGGAGATTTCATTATGTATAATCAGGAGTGGAGTAATAGGTGGCCTTAATTCACCTTGAGGTGAATTAAAGTAGGTGAATTAGATTCTGGCTCCTCAAAACCCTACTTGGGGACTCCTAGAGCAGATGGCTTGTTTAGAGGTTTTGTTCTAGAAGTGATTTTTTTTTTTTTCTCTCAAAAATGATAGTTGCCACTAAGCAGGAGGACCTGAGCATTTTTATGTGCAATCAAAAAGATGGCTTAATTAGCCATAACAGAGACTGAGTGAGATAAATCACATGGCTGAAGGATGCTATGAAAGGAAGCAGCATGCAGGTGGAGGAGGTGAGGAAGGAGGAGGTGGGTTAGGGAGCTGGTAGGGTGGTTCACAGAGCTACAGTGTGGTGGGAGCTGGGCCAGCAGACAGTTTCAGGGTAAAGAAGAAAGGTGATGTTGTATTGTCTAGAGATGGCTGGCAAATCAGAGTAAACCTTCTATCTGAACAACAAGCTGATGTCAGAGAAAATCGTTTAATGGTGTGTTGTTTCTTTTTTTTTCTTTGTAGGCTTCATTTAAAAAAAAAATCTTCACAATAATCAGGCAGGTGCTACAGCTAGCCTCAGTGAGAACAGAGAACAGCTCAGGATGAAATAGGGAAATAACAAGTTGGAGGACTTAGAGAGGAAAGGGGAATGGCTGACTCAGTTAAGAGCCAGCAGGAATTGCTTCTCAGAGCTGGTGAAGGATGGATGAGGTTCCAGAGAGGGCCAACATTTGAAATAGCTTTGAAAATGGAGGCAGTGGGGTGGGGAGAAGCAGAAATCTTCAATTTTTAGAAGAACAGTGGGACAAAAAGTTTAAAAAAACCCATCTTGAATATGATGAGGTGTTAGTAAACAGCTAGTGGCATTAAATCATGACAACAATCTTAATTTCCTTCCACATTAGGATAGCAAACTGTGACAAGAAGGAAGAGGCAACTTGTATCTTCACTGCAGCAGAGCTACTAGATACTGTTGTGAATAATGTTCTCATAAAAAAGACACACAGAGTGACACGAAGTGAGAGTAGTATAGTGGGGAGAGCCTTGAAGAGTACCTATTTGTGAGGTTCTGTCAAGTGGGGAGAAAGCAATGTGTGAGATTGCTTGTGATGATGTGGTGGATCCAGTGCATGTCGGTACTTAAAGCAGTGATTAGTGTGAGGAACTAGAAAATACGTGTATTTCATTTCTAGGCCATGCTCAGCTGGAAAGGCTGTAAGCAGTTGGATGAAAGGATTAACATTCAAAAGAATCTTGACAATTAGAACAACTCATTTGAATTGAGTGGGATTCAGTTCAAGGACAGGTACAGAGTCCTATGATGAGGTATACATTATTTGTGAGATTAAAAGATGCGTGAATGGCTAGCTGACAGCTTGCTCTCAAGCAAGAATGTGGGCTTGTAGTGGATAACAAACTGAACACTAGTTGAGGCTATCATAGTGATTCAAGGAAACGTAAACAAGACTATACCATACAAAACACCAGAAACAACCTTTGTACTGTGTTTGGCACTGCTATGGCCACAGCTGGAGCATTTTGTCTCATTCCGGACCCCACACGGAGACTTGGAGTGAATGCAGATCAGAGATCTGGAGAACATGGACCGTGAGGAAAGGTTGGAAGAATGAATTTATTTAATCTAGAGACAAGATAACGGCAGGGCTGTGAGCGTTTGGAAAATAAAATAAAATGGCTGCCTCAGAGAAGGATGTGTGGTCTGTGTGGTACAGATAGCACAGGAAGGAGTAGTCTTAAACTTCACTGGAGGAAATCTGTATTAGGCAGCGGGAAGGGGTTTCTGACAGCAGGGATAAGTAAACTACTGACATATTCTTAAGAATAGGGTAAACAAATTTCTGAGAAAAAATTAATGAGTACTATTGCTATTGGAATGGGACAGAGAATAAGTAAGACTGCCTTTTATGCTCTTTCTAAGTTTGTTTTCTGTAGGTGTCCTATAGAAAAGCCATAGAGACCTGTCTGGGCACCACAGGCACAGAAGACACCTAGTTCTCTTGTTTTGGTCAAAAAAGCAGTGGTGGCCAGAAAAGGGGAAGCACATGCTTGTCCCTAAGCTGGCAGGAGATGTTCAACCTTTCTGCAAAACATGGTGTGGTGAAGAAAAGGAGAGCATGCGACTTTCTCCCATGGGTAGCTGGCCTGTGCAAGAGCCAAAGTTCTGCCAGTCTCTTCAGTGATGTGGTCATCATTGATTTTTTTTTTTTTTTTTTGAAAGAGGATCTTAAATCCAGATGCTGCTTTGCAGGGTCAGCTCCAAAGTTCTCCAGGGCATTGTGTATGGCGTGTGACAAAGCAAACCAAAAGCGAATGCTTGTCAATGTATTATGTGAACCTTCAGGTCAAAACAAGCATCCGTGCTGGACTTAGAGATCCTGGAAGGGTAGGATCTTCTGCTTGAAATCACAGAAAATCCCACATAGACCTAAGTTCAATATAGTTTTGGAAAATACAAAGTGTTTTATAGTTATGCAATAGATATTACCTTGATTGTAATTACAGGAATCAAAATTAGGTTCTAATCAAATAGATCCTTGTAAGCAAGACACTAACAACTGCAAAGCACTGAGAAATGTAAATAGTAATCTAACTGATTATAATGACATATTCCAGTGTGACTATACCTTTTTTACAGCTGATATGTTATACTCTGTTTCTGTCTAGAGACAATTGTATCTACTATGAGAGAAAATAGTTGGGAGTGCCAGCCCTATTTATTGCTGGACCCTACCAGTAGCTGGTTATTATGTGTTCTTTAGAAAGTAATTTGTGTTTTTTGAGAAAATGGGGTACAAAAAGTAGAAGCGATATAGTTGTCACTAATTGGAAGTTGAGCATATTTAATACTTGGAATAGTCTAAGAACCTTGGATTAAAGATTTCATAGAAAAACAACACATTTTGAAGCTATAGAAGCCGGTTTTCTTTCTCTTGGGTTGTGGTGTAGCATCTTGCTGCCTCGCTTTTTCTATATCCTGTGTCACATGCCCCAGGGGGAAGAAAAATGACAGTGGGTGTTGCAAGTAGATGCGCTGGTAAACGGAGAATGACTTCCACTTAAAAAAATGACTCTCACCGTGTTTCTTCAGTTGGTGCCATCATCCTGGATTAGTCTTTTGTATTTCACACTGACATGTTAGCAGAAAACAACCCGTTTGTGGCGTAAAGGAAAGAAATTCAGGTTTTTTGGTGGTGTTTTTTTTTTTTTTGAACTATCATATTAGTTTATGAGAAAACATTACCTTAGTGCTAAAAGTATCGCCAAAAAGCCGTTTTACATGCAATCAAATCACTCTTGTTTTGATACTTGTCTATCAGTCTAAAGAATTACATTGTTTTTGATGACGATGAGAAACAGTGTGGAAACAGAGGACTCTGTTTTGAAGGGTGACTCTAGAAGAGTGAAGAGTAAGTCTATGAAAATCGGGAAGACAAGGATAAATTTTGTATTTGGTTCCCACTGCAACAGATTTCGTAACTTGTTAGTATTTCTCTGGTCAAGGAGGATATACTGTAAAGGAAGCTTTTCTTACAGTATTTCAGGAAATTGGCTTCTGGCATGGTAAGGTGATGGAAGTTGTACCACTGACTTTATCAGAGTGCTACTTACGGCCAGGATACAAAAGGTATAGAAGTAATGGCGAAAAGGACAGCATGGAGATAGGAAAAAAATCCATCACATTTTATGACCCCCCTAACTGTCATTTATAGTTTCCTCTCAGTTATGCCTGCATGCACCCATGATTTTTTGTGCTATTTTGTACGTCCGTATGACACGAATGGCACAATGTCAGGAAACACAGAGCTGTCTTCATTACATACTGTGTGCAGGAACTACTGTGTCTCAAGTGAGAAACAAAACTGCCTGTCTTTCTGTATGTTTTCATGGGTCTTTCTTTCTATTAATATGCAATCTATGCTATCACAGAGAGATAAAAGAGCTGCTAATTGCGTACGTGTTCAAGTGCAGCTTGGAAATGCTAAATAAACTGGACTATTTCAGAGGAAATGCAGCAAAGAATTTTAAATTTAAATTGGGAGGTGGAAGCAATGTGGTGGGGTCAGTTCCAAAATGGATGGCTTAAATGAGGAAGTGGTTAGAAGCTAGGACTGGAGCTCTGGAGAGCTGGGCTTGGGTCTTGGCTCTGCTGCACGCTGGCTGTGTGGCAAATCCCTTCCTAACTTGCTCATGCGTTTCATCCTTCCTTTTGACTTGAAGCTCCTCAGTGTAGGGACTAAGTCCCAGAGTGAGGATTTAGGTGTGGAGCACACTGGGAGCTCTGCTTATCTGAGGCCTCTGAGTGTGAAGATAGTTTGGTGGATAAATGATGACAATAATCAGAGTGTCTGAAATTCATTCAAGAGCTTGTCCAGCTGAGTGAGTGTGTGGGGCTATTTGGAAAGATGATGTGGAAAAGAATTTTCAGTGAATGAGACTTGTGTTTATCCTGTGCCATCCAACTAAGCAGCAAGAAGTTAGTGCTATCTGCAAGAAAGGGGGCAAAAGTGAACTTGGAGTGATTTACCGTAATGGTTGGAGAGAAAAAGGCATTGCTCATCCCTGTCTGCCCTCAGCAGCTTCCTGCACTGCAGCTAAAAATGATTCTCAGTCTATTATCCTTAAGTTATCACATAAACCTGGTTGAATAAACTACAAACAGGCATAGTGTTTTCTACCTTTGAAGCTGGTTGGGGAAGGAAGGGTGGGACTATCTACTTTGATAGGGTACAACCAGAAAGTGAATAATGGAGAGGGAAAGCTAAGAGGATGTCCTTAGCCAAAACCTTGCTGTGTGCTAAGGCAATACAAATACAGTCCAAAAAGACAACAAAGTAGTTTGCTTGGAATCTGTAATCATTTAAATGTTATTGCTTCAATAGGCCTGAAAGAGAACACAAGATTGTTCCCGCTCCAGAACACTGAGAAAGTTTGGAGGACACTATTAAACTTGCATCCAAATTCAGATTCTTAGATTTTCTGTTTCTTGGCCCTATGCAAGATCCTGAATGTGAATGTCCATCAGATGCAGTTATTTTAATGTAAGTATTCTGGCTTGACTGCATATATAATCTCAGTCTGCATTTGCACAACAGCATGGATGATGAAGGATCTAACTAGACCTCTGTGGAACATTTCATGGTTGTAAGTGATTTTTGGAAGTCTCATCTGATAATAGTTTTCTCATTACCTGTGGAATACAAGTTGATGGGAGGATAAACAGAACTGATGTCCTGGAGGTCATCTGCAAACTGAAACAGGGATGGTGCAAATGTCTCCTATTCTGACATGTAGAAGGATGGAAATACTTCTTTCCTGACTCTCGTGTCTAGAAAACATTTTTGAGATACATATTGCACACTTAGATTGGTGTGTAGTACACTGACTTTCCACAATACTGGCACATGCAGAACACTTCCTCTCTGTACTGCTACTTCTCAGGCATATCTGATTTGCAGAGACCTAGTTCTCTCTCACTCCTCATGGAAGATGGCCTGTTTGCAGTATCATAGCTCATGCTGGATTAAGTAATCAGGCCAAGACCAAGCTCTTTCAGCAACCAGACACTAAAGATAGTGGGGAAGAGAGTGGTGCTGAAAACATCAGTTTTAACTACAGGAGCTAGGGACATGCTTGTGTTCTGTGCCCAGCAAGATACTTTCTTGATTAGATGCATTAGGTAGTCTAAGAGAGAAGATTTGTAATTACAAGGTTGATAGTAGTTTAGTCACTGTCCATAAATCATCTAGTCTCACTCAGATATTTCTAGTCTTTTTCAAATAAGGAATTAATATTAGTCTGGAAATGGTACATCTTTCTTTATAGATTATTAAGTTCTTTATATATTGCTTTAGTTTGAGACTCTAGCTTGGTTAGCTTGAAGTTGTCGTGCAAGATTTATCAAGGAGAGGCATTGGATAAATCAGATTATATTGTCTAGATACGTGCTTGATCCACTCCGACACGGGTAGGTAATAATTGATAACATATATAATTTTTTAGTGTCTTGTGTTTGTTTGGAGGCAATGTTATGACTTGGTATTACCCAGCCTCATTTCTAGATAAAGTTAATGAAGTTATTTAAATGAGAGCCTGGAGGATTAGCTAACGTAGAGGGACTCTGCTCACTCTTCTCCTGTTTAAAGAAAAAAGCTCGTGATAAAATATGTTAACATATTTTTAACAGTCTCAGCCTCTGACACTGTTTGAAATGGTGATGACCCTGTTGATCCTACGTTAATGAAGAATTACAGTATCCTACTCTTGGATGGATAATTGAAATTAAAAAAGGGGCTAAAGCGGTACTTCTGAGTCCTTGGGATGTAATGGATTGCTATTTCACAGAGAGATTAGTGAAGGCATCAATCCAAGCTGTAACTAAAATGTCCAGAAAAGACTGAGGCTTTGTAGCGAACCTGTGGCTTGTGAGGTTTCCTGCCTCCCCAATTTCTGTTATTCTGGGACCAAACAATAAAGGATGCTTTGATCACAATCTCTTCCTTTTGCTGCTGCTTAGGCCAGTGTGTTGTAGTCCTCCAAATGTGCAGGAATTTACAGCATGTTGATACTTGTGTCTTCCAGGTTGATATGTGATGTTTGTATAGATTTATGATTAGAAACAGAGCTACTTAAAATTCCGCATCATCGATATGTGGTTACGTTTAGTTGACTTATTCTGCAATTAAATGGATTTACATGGATTACAGACAAATTACTTTAAGAAGTGACAAGGAGATGGCTAGTTAAAGCTGAATTATGTCACAAGCTTAGTGGTATTTTATGAGCTCCTACATGAAATCTAGCTACAGGTGAAGATTTAAAAAGTGGTGCTGACAGCAGTTGGGTTCTTCTAGCAGTTGTAACAGCTGAATGGTTTGCCCTTTAAAAATCTGTCCTTGTTTAGGCATTTAGCTAGGAATTTGAGAGTCTACAGTTGGGCACACATTTATGAAAATAAACATTCAAAACTTAAGAAAATTAAGAAAGGTTAATTTTAAAAAGAAAAGGAATGGAGCTTGAGGTTAAAGAAGGCTCAAGAAAGTCACTATGTAAAAGAAGGACAGAAACGGTCAAGTAAGCCAAGAGTGACTAGTGCTTTTAAGAGGGCTCTAGATTTTAACTCTAGATCTCTTAAAACTGAACTATAATGAACAGCAATGCATGCAGGTTTTAAGTATATTTTCTAATTTTTTTAGTGATAAAATGTGTGTACTATTGATTAAATGGAACTAACTCCAGCTAGGCTTGAAATGATGAGTCCAGTGAAATCCTGGTTTATTTTTATCATCTATGTGGCATGTTCGTTCAGAGCATATTTCTCCTCCCTGTCCCTAGAGAGCTGTCTAAGTACACGTGTTCTTTCTCCCAAGTGTGCTCTGAAATACGGGTTTTTTTTCAGCATGGGTAGCTTTTCACAGTGTTATTTTGATCTCTTTATAAGATCAGCTTCTTTGGTAAATGAGATTGGCAAAAATCATGATGTAGAGAAACTTAGCAATAGAAAACAGATCTGCAGTAAATTTAAGGACTTGCGAAGCACTGCTGTTTAATGATAAACAAAAAAGCTTTTAATTCCCAGATTTAAACAAGATAAGTATGTTACAGCCACACCTGCCTCAGAAGATTATGCTTTTCCAGCATGTGAACTAGAAACACAGTTTTGTAGGGCTGAAAACTGAAGTACTTTTATTATCAACAACTTCTGTTTCATTATTGCATATTTATACTTTGACCCACTACTTCCAGTGGAGGAAAAGAAGGTTATCAGGAGTAGTCAGCATGGATTCACCAAGGGGAAATCATGCCTGACCAATCTGATAGCTTTCTACAATGGCATGACTGGCTGGGTAGATG
>Ga0065711_1036600_pt1 | contig 20812 bp, 5 predicted proteins | sample Hoacrofraction12_FD_59098 | JGI IMG/M metagenome (GOLD analysis project Ga0065711, IMG submission 59098) | Hoatzin crop microbial communities from Cojedes, Venezuela - Epithelial fraction 12 v2 (version 2) | ecosystem: Host-associated > Birds > Digestive system > Esophagus > Crop | place...
TTTTTTTTTTTTTTTTTTTTTTTTTTTTTTTTTTTTTAAGAAATAAGTCGGTTGCCTTAATATCTCTGCCTCTAAGTCACTGGTATTGAAAATCTCCTAAATAACTCTTGCAAAATTTTCCAAGTTTTCTTATTCCCAGCCCATTAAATATTATTTTGTTCTCTGTCCACCTACACCTCCAGTAAGAAATTTCTCTCCCAGGAATACCACTGACTGTGCAGAGTGCAACGCACAGTCCCTGAAGTGAATGTGTCTAGCTCTCAATTTACAAAGACTAATACCCTCCTTGGAGTGGGTGGTGTCTCTTAAAAACCTCAGCTGAGAAGCAGATGGAGTATCACTGTGATGCCTTGGTGACAGGTTTGAAAGGCTCTGTTACCAGCCTGGTTACAGCAAGAGCATCACCATGCTGAATTAAGTTGCTTGAGTCAAAACTAAAGGCAAACAAAGATGAGTTCCAGCTTCGGACTATCTGATGAGTGATGAGGCTTGTTATTTTCATTTATTTATTTACACACCTCCCCCCCCAAAAAAAACACCCCCACAATAAAAACCAAAACACCAACCAAAACCCAAACACCTTCCCTTCCCTCTCCCAGTCTCCTGTCTGCTTTCTGTTTTGCTGTAGCTGAAGGTCAGGTTATCCTGATTTAGAGTAAGGAGGTGGACAAAACCCAATTCTGCGCTCAGAGCTTGGCTTCAGAACCTCATGTATTGACAATCTGTCTAATGAAAAAAAATTGTTCTGAACTCTTGAGATGGGACAATAAAAACACTTCTAGAAAATAATATGGAGTAGGAAGAAGCACTGTTTCTTGGCACTTGTGGGGAATTCAAACCCTTCACCACTCTGATGCCTCCACCCTCCTGGGGCTTGTCACAGCCCGACAGGTGCCATGTGCTCTGTCCTAGAAACTGCACTTGTGCCTCAGTTTTGAGGTCCAGTGTCAGTTTTCCTCCTCCCACCGACTGCATCTGCAGAGAACGAGGATATTTGCTGGCCTAGGTCTTGCAAACAGGGTGGGTTGGCTTCACCAAATTATGCTTGGAGTGCAGTACTCTGGACAGCTGGGCTGCAGGGATTATTTGGCAGAGCTATATCATGATGCTTTATTTCAACCTCCTTCTCTTCACTGCCCACTGGCCTTAGTAAGACCAGTGCTTCCTCTAAGAATCAAACAAATTATTCTCTTCCCTAGTGAATTACTTCCTTATAAGAATCAAACAGCCTTTTCCCTGGATCACTTTATCTGACTCTGTAGTTTTTCAGATGGTTAAAATGACCAGTGCAATCTTAGATATGTCTCCTGCCCTGGCACGAACACTTAAGGACAGGTAGACACAGCAAAAGGCATCGCTACCAGATGCCGACGTGCTGTTTTGCAGTCAGCTCAGACGAGAGGCTCCTGCAACGAAACCTGTGAAACCCTTAATCAAACGATAACAGCCAGCGTGCTTGCAGTGGGGTATTGAAGTGGCAGAAATTGAGTGAGCAAAAGGTAGAAGATACACAATTCATGGTTTGGGAACGTTTTGTGCCTTTAACCTTGCTGAACTGCGTGAGTGTTCATAGGCTGGGTGGGCAGGAATCGCCCAGCCCCTGGATATGCATGGCGCTGAGGTCAGCGGTAGCAGCTTCCATGGGTGCCTCACCAGGCTGTCCCCCACAGGAGCTGTTTGTGCCTTTTGTGGGTGAACAGTGGGACCTCAAAGGAGGGAAAGAAGTATTTTACAGTGAGAGGAGAGCCAGGAAAGAAATTAGCTGGGAAGCAACTCATAATCCCCTGGGGATGTTAAGAAAAGACTATCTTGGGAATTTTGCCAGGTTTTTAATAATTTAGCCTGAAAGCTCCCAGTGAAAAAGAGGTGTGAAGTTGTATAAAGCTGTGAACATTGCCAACTACTGCTGCTTCCAGCAGTCTGGAGATTTTGAGAAGCTTGTATGTCCTGTGAAGGGTTTGGATGCTGTCCCACAGGGACTCAAAGGAGTAATTTATCTCAGAGAAGAGCTCAAGGAGAACATTATTAGCTATGTTTTGTATCTGAACCTGTGTCTGTAAATCCTAGGAAGCCTTGTAAAGGTTGGAAATCTTTCCTGGAAGTATTGTCTTTAGAGTTGTTGTTGATTATCACTCTTTCAAGTATTGTGATATACGTATTATTCAAATGCTGTATATCTGTTTGTGGTCTAATGTAGTCAAGGTTGTAAAGGCAAAAGAAGGGATACATGCGGTCTATTTATATATAAGCTTATTTTCTTCTCTGTGGGGAAAAAACCAAATACACGTTGCACGGCTATGCCATACAAAATTTCATGACATGATTGTAGTTCATTCTAATTGAACACATTTTATACATAAAATATGGACATGTAACATTGGCATATAGATGGGATGTGTTAGAGGCAGGAATAAATGATTGAAGTGAGGACCAGGACCTTCCTAACATTCAGACTATAAAAGATTTTGATATACTAGCAACATCTGCTTGATTTGTGGAATATCCTTAAAATACTCTGAGAGTGACTTTTCCTATACACTCCTTTACACCTAACGTTTTTAAAAAATAGCTACTGTTAAAAGCAGCTACTGTTAAGATCACCAAGATCTTGAAGTACTCAAACACTTTCCCCCCAAATCCTGCAAAAGCACCCAACTCCACCCCGGAAAGCCGGCGCTGGCCCTGTAAGCCGCCAAGCCAAGCAGGCTGCGTTCCCTGCTCCTGCCAATGCTGGGCCTGGGGCAGAGAGCCAACCGCAGCTATTGCGCTCGCTTCTTACGTACAGGATGCTATGGTTTCCTCAAGTGCCTGTTTATAGTGGTTTCTGTTAGAATGCAGACTTAACAGATCTTCTCACTTGTGCACGTTCTTCCTTCAGCTGCTCCACCCCTTTTTCCCTTGCCCAGAGTGGCAAGGGGAGTGGATGTGAGACATGCAGGAATTTGGTCTCAAGCTTTCATGCCTTTCAATTTAAACCTCACTGCTGACAAGGGAACACAGAAATAGTACCAAAATAAAAAAGCAGCCCCAATGCACATATGAAGAGGCAACATAGTCAAAACTGTTTCTAATTTGCCAGATGTGGTGGGATTTTTTTTGTGTGTGTGTGTGTTTTTTTTTTCACATGCTGCCTTTTGGCAGAGATCTCTTCTGTTTGCAAGAAAAGTTATTGCTATGAATTGGCAGGAGGTGCAACACTTTGCCTTTCAGCTTCGTTATCAGTTGATCACGGCCATGTATGTGGGAAGTGCCTCCAAGTGTGGTTAACCTGAATTTTTTGGGGAATGTGGCTATCTTTTGGTATTTCTCTCTTTCCCTCACTTGTGATTGTCTGGTTGTAAACAAGTCCAGTACCCTGAGCAACAGCTTTTCCAACATCCTGCGTTCTGTGGTGAAAAATGTCACTGATATTACATGAAGATGAAAGTTAATTACTGTTTTCAGTGCTGCTTGGAGTGTTTAATATCATGTTTGATACAAATGAAACAAACTACTTTCACAAAACAACTTTCCAGTTTCTTCCCTTTGTGGTTTCACTGAGGAAACCTCTGTCTCTTTTCTGGATTACTTACTCACTTAAAAGCATACTTCTGCCCTGGCTAAAAGTCCCTACAAGGACTGCCCCGAACTTCAGAGAATACCGAGTGGGAGACTCTGATAGGAGTGAGCTAGAGATTCTTTGCTTCTAAATATCAGAAGGTAACAAACCAGGGTGTTGCCTGAAACTAATCTATTTGTTAATCTGTTAATCCATAGATAAAATATTTTTCATGATATTTGTGAATTTCATGATACTCGTGATAATGAGTGGTTACTTGTACTTTATCATTAATAAAGGTACAGGGTAACAACTTGCTACATGGATTTACTATCTGCCTTGCTAAGAACAAGCCCCAAAGGGGCTACATTTCAATGCATTTGAAAAGGGAAAGGACAGGTAGAGGTGCAACCCTCATGTACCTTTTTGCTTTCAAGTACAGCTCCCTGAATAATTAGCCATGTGACCACTGCAGATTTTGTAATTACTCTGAGCCCCTGAGTTAACCATCTCCGTATGTTGAGTCAGTGGTGACTGCAGGTGTCTAAAGAGGAAGTATGTGGTGCAGTGTCTAGCTCCAGAGTATTGCTTCAGCCCTGAAATATTCTTTTACAACAGGAACTTTTGACTTTGTATGGAAATTCCTGTAAAATTGTAGAGAGTAAACACAAGGTTGTGACAAAGCCTGAAAGGTAACAAAACTAAGGTGATAAGCAGTTACATAACCTATAAAATTGTGTCCCTTCTCCTTTCGTGTCACACCAGACAGAGATCAGAAAAGAGATCATGAGAGACTTGCAGATAGGAGACTTCCAGCTTGCAAAATGTTTCTAACACCAGGTACAGCTTCATCTATCTGCTGCGAGACTTGGAGCCCAGATTATCTATGACTAGTCCTCATTTTGCAGGTGGAGAAGGCACAAGCAGGGAAAGAGAGCTGACCTGGGTTTTATTGTGAGCAGGGTGAGGTGAAGGCTGAGTTCTACTTTAGGTTATGGCAAGAATGAAACTGAACTTTTCGTAATTTTAAGATTGTTGTTTGGGTTCTTGGGAGACAGCTGGCCTGATAGCTGCATGGTTTATCTGTCCTGCCTTGGCCTCATGCTGTGTGTGCTTTGCTAACCTGTTGCTAGACTTCTGCTCTTATACAAAGGTCTAGATTTCTGCAAAATTACCATCACACAACACCTATGTCCTGCTTGGGGATACAGTGCTGCCAGTAAAGCAGTAGCTAGATTATAGATCTTCTGTTAAGACCAAGGTCTTTGCAATGCCCTTGGTAGTTCATCAATGATGAGTGGAAATACAGCTGTGTAATTTCATAAAGGCTGGTTAAGCCTTTCAGAAATAATGCCAGTAGCCATGCTTATAGATTAAGGGTAGGATCTAGGCCTCAATTCTGGTTATAAGGCATCATTGTTCCTTACAGGGTGCAAAAATCTATAGCTGAAGGCACCCTGTTGTGGGAGACTTCTCCTCTGTGCTGAAGTGGATTGGTCATCGCTAGAATTCCATTACCTGTATTGGCACACATTTCCTGAGTCGGACAAAATATCTGCATATAATGCAATAATGCCTGCCACCTGACATATGCAGGCAAGACTCTCAGAGGGAGGAAAAGAGAATTCTCCTAACTGTCACCACTGGTTGACATGGTGACATCTTTAGCTACAGGCTTCTGTTCTTAATGGATTGGATTGAATGATTTAAGGTATTGTTTTATTTACTGATAGCAAAATTAGTATTTTTGTCTCTGACAGCCTTAGGACTTGGAAGAATAGTCAAGGTCTTTTTACTGATCCTTCAGTGCATTAACTAAGGATGAATTTTCTGTGTAGTGGGTAAAAACAGATGGAGAAATCTGATTTCTTTCTTTCCTTTCTGATGTTCTCACTTCATAGTTACTAGATACTTCTCTTAGCAGCATTTTTGATTCTTTTTCCCTACAGTAGTCTCTCCATAAATCTTAAAGATCAGGATTTTACTATGGCTGTAGATGAGCCACATGAAATTATTTAGAAAGATACATGTTGTTTTATATGTTAACATGTGTAAGCCGGAACTCCAGTGAATATATTTTGTGGATATTCTTTCACTGTTTATAATGCTTGTCTGCATTTGTAGTGTGAGAAATTTTTGACGTAGGCTCAGCAGTAAGCCCTTCTGGGTTTGCATGCTTCTGCTTCCCGCGCAGTGCCATGCGTCCGGCTGCGCAGCCCCCTCGCTTCCCTCCCCCCCGCCCCGGTAAAAATGTGCGAGTTGTCTTTCTCACCTCAGAGCCCTTTCCTCTCCAAAGCGTGCACAACCACGTACTCCTCTATAGCAAGGTGCAGAGGCACCTGGTCACTTATGATTTGTACTATCTTCCACAATAAACAGCGCTGCTAAGTCCTTTTACTGGGGATTAATCTTTCTGTCTCTTACCCCTTGAGTTGCTGCCAATCAGCTATTATTTATAAACCAAGCTCTTGGGTGATGATGGCAATCTCATAAGTCACTGCTCAGTTTCTGCCCTAACTTACTGAGTCTGCTGGCATAAATTCAAGTATATATGGCTAACAATTTCTAATTTGGTCAGGACAGACTAATTTTAGCCTGATCGTGCTGCCCATACTGAAACATCAAGCAAGTAACTAATGTCACTTCATTCGCCCTGTATGACTGTACAGATCAGAAATAGAGGCCAGGAGTTACTCTGGTCTCCTGAGAGATTATTCAGAATTGCTGCCTACCCTGCAGGGTTTATAAACAGCAACACTACTACTGAAATCGCCCCCCCCACACCCCCCCAGGAGAACGTACTTTCGTGGGAGACAGGGGCTTTCAATTTCAGAAGTGAAGGTTGATTCTTTCGAAGATGCTAAACCCGAGCTTTAGCAGTGTTTGTATGGAATGGCCTTTATAACTCATTCCTTTCTTTGCCTCTGAAGCTATTGCAGTCTTTCTGATAAAATCTTCATACCACAGTGCTCCCAAGAGAGATGCAGAAGCAAGGAGAGGGATAGGTATTATTTCATCTGTGGCTTGCACCATGCTTCAGTTAATCCCTAGATACAACATGGATGGTTAGGGTTGTGTTAATCACAAAGCAGTTCTGTTCAGATAAGCCTTGGCAATTTTGGATGTTTACCCAATGAATACTGTGTAAACCTCTTGAACTTGCAAAACTTGCCAAAATAACAAGCTCTCCCTGAGATGTCAAGTTATTGTAATTCCTGCTTCGGGCTTAGTTAAATACCTTCAAATACCTTCTCTTACTATTTTCTAACATTCCTACTTCTGATGTTATTCAAGAAATGCAGAAATGGAAAAAGCGCAAATGTGGGAGAAGACTGTGCTAAATAAGCCTTTGAATATGTGTTAAAAGAAATCTCTAACAAAAAACATTTTTTTGAATTCTGGGCACATATTCAGATAGCTTTATTACTAAGTATGCAGTTTTCCCATCCCATAGCGGACATGCAGCACCAGTTAAAATCCTATCTTATTTAAATAAGGTACTACACAATTGAAAAGATTTAAAAAAAAAATACTGCCAAAGACTTGTTTGAAACCTATGGTTACCAATCATATGATGTCTAGATCTATTCTGTTAACCATCCCCCACGCTTAGTTTGTTCCCCAGCCTGCAATAACCAACTTGAAATTTACTGCTTTATTTTACTTGCGCCATTAACTTGCTTATTGTCTAGAAATTGTTAATCTATGTTGTGGTTTAACCCGGCAGCCAGCAACTAAGCACCAGACAGCCGCTTGCTCACCCCTCCCCTTCCCCCTCAGAGGGATGGGGAGGAGAATGGTCAAAAGGGGAAACGCGTGGGTTGACATAAAGACAGTTTAATAAGACAATAAAGGAAGTACTACTACTACTAATATGCAAAACAAACTATACACAATACAGTTTTCTCACCACGCAATGACTGATTCGCAGCCAGTCCCCGAGTGGCTATTGCGGAACCTGCGGGTCTCTCGGACCTCATGAATTTTGCAGATTTCACCAAACTCATGAATTTCATATAACTCGCCAAACTCACAGGGGAACAAAAACCCCACAAAATGGAGCTCCCGGACAAGAGAGGATTTGAACTCATGGAAAAGAGAAGGAAAAAGAAAGGATTCATGTCCCCCAGCCAACCTCCATTTATAACCTGAGCATGATGTCTATGGTATGGAATATTTCGACTGGCCACCTCGGGCTATCTGTCTGGCTATGCTCTCTGCTAGCTCCTGCACACCTGCTCATTAACTGAGTATGGGAGTAAAGGAAGTCCTTGATTTCTTAACACTGATGTTTTTAGTTGTTGTTATCAATATTCTTCTCGTACTAAATCCAAAACACAGCAGCTACTGGGAGGAAAATGAACTCTGTCCAAGCCGAAACCAGGACAATGTAGCTGATGAGTATCTGTATTCTGTGCCGCACTATTTTCAAAGGCTTTCTTTTTCCTGTTGCAAGGTGTGAGGCTGATCTTACAGATGTTTACTTTGAAACATTGTTTGTAATATTAATGGGCTAGGGGAAACAGCAAAGGGAGAAGTGAGCTTTTCTTTCTAACTTATATAACCCATAGAAAGGCCAAAGAGATTTGCAGCTTTGTATTCTCCTGCAGGTTCAGAAGGAGAGGTTGATTCACACAGCTTTATTCTGTTTGAGGATACTTGTCTCTCTAAACCTGTTAATAGTGAGGCTTCTGTGGGTGGTCACAGAATCACAGAGGTCTTGGTTGAATGGGACAGCTGGAAGTCACCTCTTCCAGCCTCCTCTTTGTAGCTGGAGGCTTGCTAATATTAGAGACCAGGTCAGACGTGGCTTTATCTAGAGGAGTTTTGAAAATCCCCAGTAACTGAGACACAAGAAGCCCTCTTACAACAGCACTGCACTGTCCTCCCAGGAGAAAATTTTTCCTACTCTCTAGCCTGAACCTCTCAGGACACTATTTGTGAATGCTGTTCTTTGTTATATTGCCTGCCACTCTCAAAAACTGTTTGACTGTTGTCTTTAACTTCCCTTGAAGTTGTCGTACCAGATCATGCCTTCTTCAAAGACTAAATGACCCCTCCTCCTTAGCCTCACAAGCCACAAGCCCTGGGCCCTGACTGTCTCAGAAACTGGACTCTCTTCAGGTTCTTCACATCTATCTTGAACTCATCCCAAAAGTGGATGAAGTACTGCAAGTGCAGCCTCATCAGTGCTGACTAGAGGGATATCATAACCTCCCAATCCACTGGACACGCTTCTCTTAATGTGGTCCTTTACCTTATTTGTGACGAATACAGCGTTGGTTTATATTAATCTGGCATCCACTGTAATCTCAGGACCTTTTCGGCAGTGCTGCTGTCAGCTCATTTGGTTTCTAGCCTTTGCAGATGCCTGGGGCTGTTCTTCCCTGAGGGCACAGCTTTGCATTTTGCTGTGTTTAACTTCATGATGTTTGTTCAGTTCTCAGATTTATGACCAAGCCCCTTTGCATTGGAGCTCTGCCTTTTGTTATGTCGGACGCTTCTAATCTAGTATCCTAGCAGGTAATCCAGAAAATTTGCAGGCAAGTTTCTGCTCTGATTTATTCTCTTGGCAAACATTTCACTGTCCATTAACTGTAGAGGGAACCACAGAAGACTTAGTCCCTAGGCTAAGGTTGGATTTTGGGGATCTTCCCTTCAAAGAGACAGTATATATCGGATTTAGCTTTTAGAAGTTGGAACAGTGGGAGATATAGAGAGACTACAATTGTCTTTTTACTCTGCTGTGCAGTGCCCAAGTCTGAATGGAACAAGAGCTTTTTTTGTTTGCTGTGATGTTCTTCTACTTTGTGTCTATTTCTGCCTTCCAAATGTTGTTTCATCTTTAATGGTTATGGCGCCCATTAAGCAGAGAGCAGTCTTATGACTGAACCAGCTCCACAGACCGTTAGCCTCATTATGGAACCTTAACTTAATGTTCAGACTGTTGGTACATTAATAATCATTCAACATAAAATGTTGGCTTGTCTTTGTGGCTTTTTTCCCCTGTTAAGGTTCCATTATCTGTAAATAGAGTAACTTCTGACCAGTTAACCTATGCTGTGTTTTTCTTGTTAACCTTCCTGTTAATATCATAATAAGTACAGACAGTCTCAGTTTTTCTCAGATGTTTATCAGACCTTCCACTTTATTATTTTAGACAATAAAATTCCAGTGGATATGTTTCTGTGCATATTCTTTCCTTTATTTTTGTAACCTCTCTCAAGTGATGTGTCTTCTGCTACTGACCATGCAGATATTACTTGGGCGTATTTAGCTTCTGCAGTGGTTTTCAACTTTTCTTCTCCTCCCAGCCAATTTGTAGACTACTAAGAATCTTTTTGGTAGAAATGCAGGTCCCCATGGGATTATTGATGTCCTGTGCTGGTAATGTGGTGGTTTTGGTTTTTTGCCTCCCTAATTGTTGTGGGTGGATCTCTTAAATGTTTATATGAATGACTTCTACAGACCCCAAGATGAAAAGAGCCATTTTGTTTTACATGATGGGAAAATGGAAAAGAAATATTCATAGGCTGGGGCTTACAATAGAGAAAGCAGTATGTGCTAAGTGGTGATACATATATACGATATATTCTGGCTAGTGTTGCCTGCAGGATTCACAACAAAACACGTATTTGATTCCCTTTGTTCTATTAAGCAAAACGTGTTTTTGAGAAACCACAAAAATCTTTGATACAGCTCTTCAACCAAAACTTACCACATGAAATCAATATACCTCATTCTGTGCTTCCTGGTACAAAGCGAATAAGTCCTGTCTCAGCCCAGACTTGGACTAGGTTAAAGGGAAAATATTTTAACAGGGGAAGAGGTGTAGTACTGCTGAGAAGGGCAGCAGCAAAAAGCCACTAGGCTGTTGAGTGACTGGCTCGCGCTCTCTCTGCAGTAGCGATTTCTCTTTTCAGCCACTAACCATCCTGGATGCAGCCATATGAAAAGCCCACTGCTGAGGGGGAGTGAGTGTGACATTCCCTTCAGTGGGACTTGGAGCTAAATTAGCACAGTCCTCCTCCCCCATTTCTTCCTTCACAGATGGCAGTGCTGCGGCTGTGTTAATGAGGCACCAGCCTTGTACAGTATCTCTCTCCAGTGCCAAAGTTCAAGTGAAGTCTGGTAAGGCTGTCTGAAAATGTTACTTTTCTACAATTACAGGTTATAATTTTTAAAAAAGATTGCTTCATTCATTCTCCAGCGCATTATACTTGTTTCCTTACTTTCCTTGTGGTAAGCAGTAAAAAATGACCCATTTTGCAAAGAGATGCCTAGGCTTGCAATGTCACCATCTTCCACCCTATTGCAGCCTTAGGTGAGTTTACCCAAGTCAGAGGACATCTCTGGTGGTGGCAGTGGAAACTGGCTGTCATGGATATGGTGGTTTGCTATATTTACAGAAAATGAACTTAGACATAATAACCCTGAAAGCTTCTTGCGTTGTTTCCCACTGTGAAACGCGGGGTGTGTATGAAAGATGACCTAGAACAGTTCACAAAGTGGTCTCTGGATTGGTGGTGGTTGAAGGGCTGGGCAGCACTCCGCTCTTCGCCTAAAATAAGTACCTGCTTCACACTGTTTCTAAAGGAAACCACCTTTGGTTGTATCAGTGTTTTCTCTTTCAACTCCAAGATCCTGATTTTATTTGGCAGTAGGGCTAGACAATAAGGAGGGAGAGTGCAAGGAATGCATACATGGACAGTTATGAAAAAGCATGCCTACAGAAAGTGCTTGTTTCTAATGGCCATAAGGTGCAGGTTGGCTGATGGTTGAAGAATGAATAATTGCATTCCTTTTTAAATCACACACTTTAGAAGTGGTGTGGATATTCCCTTTTTTTAGTCAGTCACATGTCCTGATCCAGCAATGTTTTTTAGGTCTTTTTAAACTTGGATGAGAGTTTGAAATCAATAAAATTAGCATATGCTTCAACACTGTTCTCAAGCATAAGTTCAGGCCCTAACTTTCAAAAAAGAAATTATTTCTAGGATTATTTCATGCATTCAGTATTCTCTTGTGCATTCAGCTGATGTGTCTCGTGGTAGACACCCAAAACTTGGAGTGTGCGTGACATGGGTCATGTGAAAATGACAGCTGAACTCTCAGATTTGTCACCTGTGCCCTCCAGCCCTGTGCCTTAATCCCATCCTCTGCCAATGAAACCAGAGTGTGCACGAGGTAGGAAGTAGAAATCAGTGCTGGTTAACCATGCTGGTGATTTAAGTGATGAAGCTGATAGAAGAGCACAAGCAGAGAAGTGCACTGAGGGGAGCAATTTTTAAGTTCTTAATTACAGAGTTCCTGAAAAAGGCTGGGCGCTTTCTGGAGTACAGATCAAGTGTTTTCTCCTCTGATGGGATTAGGCCACTTTGGCTACTTGTGTCAAGTCCCTTCCAGACATGCAAGTGCTTTGATTCCTCCCACTCCCCAGAGGACTGTAATTAAGAAGTTACTATCTCCCAAGTGTGCAATTATGTTCTCTGAAATCCAGTAACAATCTCTTGGTCTGAAATGTCCCCTGCTTCCTGCATTAGCGTTCTTCTGATAGGTAGGTACCTTATCATGCTTTGTTAAACTGCAGAAGATGTTTTGTCCTCCAGACAATTTACTGAATGCAAAGAGTGTTAGAGAGGGGATCAAAACGAAGACGTGAAGTAGGTAAAATCAAAATAAGTGTGTAAGTATACTTGATAAATATTTTTTTAAATAAAAATTTACATAAAAGTCTGAGTATTTGTGGAGTTTGCCAGAAATGAGCAATGATAGACTTCTGAGGACTGCAAGTTTGGGTTTTGCTGTTTGTTTTTATTTTTCTAACCCCTATTAAAAAATGGTGATTCTAAATAAAAGACGTTGCAAGAAAACTATCCAGAGTCAGAGTCTCTGTGCTGGTGATAAAAATAAAATTCAGAGAGTTACTACTCTTTAAAGCCCCTTGTTTAGACTAGCCAAACAGTTATGTCTGTCCCAATTTTAAGCTTCTGTGAAGGCAAAACTCGTTTTCTGAAAATAGTGTATGCAAGGCAGTAATATAATCTGCTTGAAAACCAGTTTTGAGCAGCAATCTTGCCTGTCCCACCACGCCAATGTTACTGTCACTTATGACAAATAATTATATTTCTCTTGTTTAAGACACTCCAGCAATAGAAATAAAACAATTCCTAGGCAAAATTTTCCAATACCATCACAAAATTTTGAGCTAAACCTTCCTTGTTGCCATGCATGCCTTTGTGCTGCGATCTGGGTGGGCATGGACAACATTTTATACCCTCCCTCACTGCACCAGCCTTTAGGCTTTCAAATGTGCTTCCTTAGACTAAAGAGTTCAATTTTTTGATATTTCTTCTTAGGCCACATTTTCTAGCTCTTTGAATTTTTTCCTTGTTCTTTTCTGGATTCTTTTCAGTACATCCCTGAACCTCTTAAAGTGCTCAGAAATGGACAGGGTGGTCTAGGTGATGCTTTGTTCATGCTGAGCTAAGCAAAAGGATAAGGTTGGGTTTTTTTTGATGCTTTTTTATATCCTTGTTTTATGTATTACAATATAATCTTTTTCTTTTTTTTTTTTTCTTTAATAGCATGGCATTGCTGACTCATGTCCGGCTTGTGATCCCTCAAATCCTCCTCTGTAGAGTTCCTTGCAGCTCTGGTTTATGCAGGTGATTATTCCTATGTCAATGCAGTGCTTTGAAGTTCACTAAGGGTAATGGCTACCTCTTTTTAAATGGGCGATTTCTCCAGTTTGCCACAAACACTCTTGATTTAGGACCTAGTTGTCAGAGTTGAGCCACAACTCAGAATGCATTTAGAGAAAAGCGATTGTCTGTGCTTGGACTGTCGTTCCAGCAGAGGACTTGAAGCTCAAGAGATATTAACAGCGTAGACCTTTGGAGGAGGTTAAAAAAAAATAAAAGTAGGAATATGCTAAGGAAAACAGGGACTATATAGTTTTAAAAGTAAAGTTCATTGCCTTATGTCTCTAAGTAGTAATTTTTCACAGTTCTACAAGTCATGGCAAGTTTCAAATAAGTTGAGTGCAAACAATTAAGCTGGTTCCACACCAAGGTTTAATGGCAATACGTTAAGGAAGGAAACAAAAAGAAGCTACACAAAAATATTAAGGAAACATAGTAACAAAACTTTGTTTAGTAGATGGTGCTAATAAATTGTGATTAGCTAATGAACATAAGGTGTCAAATGCAGTGCTAGAAACTACAAAATACACCTTTCACTACTTTATGTTCCAGAATTACTTTTGTAGTCACTGCTGTTCTTTCCCTGAATCTTAGCACAGGCTGGTAACATGTCTAAACTATGAAATCACTTATAAGAACTAACCTGGAAAGATGTAGAAGTACTGCAGTTGTCAGCTGTTTTGCACAGGGAAAAGTGATACCTGCACGATATTCTAGATTAGTGTGTCTCCAAAATGTGTTCATATGCTGAGCATTATTCATTAAAAGTGCTGGGAGCAAGACATGAAAATAATAGCATTATCTGGATTATAGACAACTGCCTTCCAAATATAAGATTATCTTTAATGTTGAACTATAAACTTTTTTTGAGTATCCCTTCAATTCTGTTACCCATAGCACTAGTTAACAGTTGTGTTTGAGAGGAATGGATGAACTTTCATTGCAGACAGGCTAAGTATTTTGGTTCTGAGTGTGCACATTTCTGAATAGAACAAGGAGCACTACAATATTTATGACAGTAGTCTGGCTATTCCTTAGTGAATTAAAAACATCTGGTCAAACTGGCATCTCTATTACTATTCACTCAATAGAATAGAGTATTCTGCATCCTGTTGGTTTTCATGGGGCTTTCCATTTCCTACAGAATATTTCTGTTAGTGTTGATAACAGCTTCGTTTAACTTGAATGTCCTTGTATGGATGAAAAGAATCTGGATTTGTGTAACAGAAGGTAAAAAGATCTAATTTAGGCAAATATTTTAAAGCGTTGTTGAATATATTGAAAAATCATCCCACATCTAAAATGACAAATGCTTGTATAGGACATAACAGCACTCTGCTGTCATAATGCAATATGTTGTATGACATTATTGAATCTCTGGGTTTGCTAGTGAAGAATGAAAAGAGAAATAGAATTGCTACTTCATACCTTAGTGGTGAATGTAATCATCATGAAATTCATTCAGGTGATGATGCCTGAAACTATCCACATATTTTCCGGTGTAAGATGTGATTTTTGACTTTTTGTAGCTTTGCAAAAGAAAAAAGTCATGCTGTTCTTGTGCCTCAGGATGAATTGTAGTGGGATGAACTAAAATGGCTGGGTTGTTTCAGAGAAGGAGGTTAAGGAAAGATGTATGATTTTGCTACTATTAAAATCTTTACAGCAGTTTGACTGCGAAAGGCTTCAAAACTTTGCAGGAAGGGAGATGGGAAATGACAGTGAGGGGGAAGACTCATGGTCATCCCATTACAAAGGGCCTGTCCTCCTGGGAAATTGTTCTAAGCAGACTAGTGTGAAGAGAGAAATTGGTGGAGAGGAGACAGGTTGGAAGCGGCTGGTTGTTAGTGCTCACTCTCCAAAGCTGGGAAACAATCTCTGTGCCCACCATCTCTGTTTTTTGCCTATCAGCCAGCAGCTGTGCCACCCACTGACAAAATGTGTACCCATCTTCTGCTAGTGGTCAGCCCAGAGACATTAGCAACTTAAAATGCTTTCTTCTGCTCTGTTCCATCGGTGAAAGAAGCTGGTGGTAATGATCCCAGGGTGTTAAGCCTGTGTGTCAAGGTAATGATACATGATGGATGTACCCAGGGCTCTCCTTTGTGTTGTTTTTAAAAGGAAGAAGATTCTGCAGAGTAACTGTATTGAGGGAAAACAGCAGGTATAAGCTTGCTTGTGCAACCTTAAGATGATGCTCAGGGTATAAGTCAGAATTTTATAGAAAAGAGAGTAGTTGTATGTCAGGCTTCTGCCTGCTTTGTTACAGAATCAAAGTATGTCTAATGAAAGAGAAAGGAGAATAAAGATTTCAGGATTAGACATTTGCCTCTGGTCCTAAAAATGAGTTTTAGCCTTCTTTCTTTCCTAATATCACTTACGAGCTCTCTGAAGTCAGTTAAGTAAAGCTCTTATCACTCTGTGTAGTCTTCAGTGCTTGACTTGTGAGAGCCCATGTCTGATCTGCACAAGCGATAAACTGCTTTGAAAAGCTGATATCCGGGAGGTGTATTCTCTGAGCAAAACCAAAGCACTGTGCATTGCTAAAACCTTTGGCAACTAAGGTGACGCTCTTCTTAAGCTGGGATCCTGCAATTAGTAGATAGTGGTGGGTGTCATCTTTTCATCTTTGAAACTAGAACAATGCTTCAAGCCCACAGATGTTGAGGGCAGAGGCCTTTACTGGGCTTTGGAATAGGTCTACAGTGATGAACACCACTGAAAAAGACCATGAGGAAGTGAGCAATTCTAACGCTCAGTGGGGGAAAAGGTGTTAATTGGAGAAAATAATAGGATCTGCCTGTTCATTGGGCATGGGCTCTTTGACCAATAAGTGTAACAAGGTCCCGTGGGAAAAATAACAAAGCATGGCTCAGTGAAAGACTGTACAAAAAAGTTAGTGTGCAAAGCAGCTGAATGCAAGTTGTATGACCATTTTAAGCTTGTCATTTTCTAACTTCTGATTGTTTGTAAGCGAACAATATACTGATTTGTTGACGTAGTGTTTATAGAGTGGTTTTGGGCATGCAGGGCTTTCAGGGTCTTTTTTGCATGCTCTTCATGTACATGTGTGCATAAAACCAAGAGACTACTTACCTTCCCAAAGAAGCCTAAAAATGTTGCTTGTTTAACTGATGGATTTTTACAATGTGATTATTTTTTCAGGTAGAGCAGCAAAAACCAATTATGCAAAAAGCTACTGTGCTAAGATTGGGAAGACTGTGATTCACAAGAAATATTTTCAGTTTCAATGTATTTCCTTTGGAATCTGCACTTTGGATGTTTACAGTTGTTTATTTTACATTTCTAGTCAACAGAAACCTGCTTTACTCATTGTCAGAGAATAAATTAAGTCATCCTTCAGTGTGTCACTTTTAATGTGGAGATCATTCTTAAGATATTTTTAATGACTTTGCATCTAGAAATATCAGCTTGATAATTTGTCTAAACTCCTTGGATACTACTTCTTACAATTACACTTATTTAAGGAAACTTATGGTTTAAACTGCAACTCCAAAGTGCGTAAAATGTAAAAGCTCCTTTTCTTATCATTCACATATATAAATATGAATATCTCATTTTATGACATTACTCTTGTCTTATTTAGGATCCCAGAAAAATTTAATTCAGAAAGAACATCTATTATTTTTATATAACTAGCAGGGTACTATTTTAAAATTATATTGAAATTTATCTGAGATGATGCACAATTGTCCTATTTAATTCTGTCTTACCCACAGACCTGATGGACTGCTGTTTGAGTTTGTCACCATTAGGTATCAGATTGCAGGGGAGAGGACTTCCTCTAAACATTGTGTTGCATCTCTAGTGCCTTTCCCAAATTGTAATCCCAATGCGCGATGTATAAAAGCAGCCTCCGTCACCCTCCTGCTTGTACGAGACCTAGAAGAAGCTTTGGGAGATTGTGAACTGTTATGCCTCATGAAGCCTATGCTGTCATGGTTTCACTCAATCTCTCCTCCTCCTTTCCCTTTTCGTCCTCAGGGTACGCTGCCCTTGCACTGTGAATACGTTGTCTTTTTGCCTCCTGTTTTATTCTGGGGCTCTTATCCTTTTGTTATTAATACTGTGCATGCACTGAAATCGGCTCCCTTACAGAACAAGCCAATTTCTAACAGGGCAAACCCAAATACAAAAGCCTGGAGGGTTTTATGCCTGAGCGTGCTGCAAACCAGTAGTAATGACATAAGGCAGCAGCACCATGTCTGTCCCCCTCCAAGAGCAGCCTTTGTATGTTCGAATTCTTCTTACACCCTCATGCCATAGCACACTCACGTAATACAAGTGTCATGGTATATGTTATGACATTGCTCTGGTAGGCTGGGACATGGATTTTCATGTTCTTAACTTTTACCTGAAAAAACATGTGATAACAATAATATATAACAACTATTTCTTGGTGCCACAAGCGCTTTTAGCCTGGGGAGACCATCAGAGAGGGCACTACAGGCTCAAATCAAAGATTGCTTTGGCCCTGGGTCATGGCTCCAGCACTGCTCACTATAAAAAACTGGCAAAGAAACTGCCCCTGCAGGTTCCAAATCTGGCACTTTTCACAGTGATATCTGCGGTCAAGTATTCAGGGCCTCCGTTGGAAGCACACAGGAGATTGGCCTGTGGCTCAAACCTGGAGAGCTTGTAGACTTCAGCTCTTGTGCTGACCATGAAACTATGAATGAAATGAGTTGCTATGATGAACTGTGCCTTCCTAGAGCATCATCGCATTCCAGCTATTGTCCAGTAAAAAATTGTCACTATGGCTACCTTCATGTCTGTTCTCAGCTCTGCCAAATAAAGGCATAATAAGAACTAAGGGGCAGAGAAGTGTCCCAAATACACACCCACTGAAAAGTGCATGAGTTAAGTGCAGGTAACACTTCCCTCAGGAAGCTTCCCGGTCTTCAACATTTTCTTCTGACCTCTCAGGAAGTCCCTGGCCATGCAGCAATTTTCCATGGATTTCTTTCCACAAATTTAGTTAGTTATTGCCAAATTATTTGTTTGCTCCAGAGGATGCAAGGTCTGAGCAGCATGCATACAAGACTGTCTACACCAGCTGGTTGGGTGGCCAGGTTTCTTTTGCTGGTGTGCTGCATAGAGACAATTTCAATGTAAATTCAGGTGCCTATTCTACAAATGCAATTTTTTTTTTTTTCTACATGAAGATTAAATTCTAGGTGTCTACTCATTTTGTGTGGAAAATGATGTATACCTCTGTAGGAATATCTTAAACTGGAATGGGAATTCCAGCTTTCCTATAAGTGGCCTCTATGTTAATTTGCACATCATCTTCTGCTGGCAATTTTTAACTGAGGTACTACTCTTCCTATTTCTTTTGGATTTTCACATGCTGCTGAGCATTTTGTAAAGGAGTAACCCCACAGAGCAAGCAAGGTAAAAACTGTCACTGCCCCAAATGAAAAACACGATTCCAAAATAAGGGGGAGAATGACTTTGTGACACAGTCCTTTCAAAAGCAACACTAACTGTTTTTCGGTAGTAAAAATCACTTCTGTGTCTGTAAGAAGTAAGAAAATAATTATTATGAAGACATTAATAAGAGCACTTCTGAAATGTGATGCATTTGGACTGAGATGTTTAAAGTGTATTTCAAATTTATCTTAATTATGGCTCTAAACTTGTAAGATGATGAAAAATAGTATATCTCTTTAGTAGGAGTGGGTGGTGTTATCTATTAACATGTTTAAAGTCACACAGTAACATTTAAAGTCTATTTATAAGTGAAAAGCTAACAAGCAGATGAGTGAATATAGGTCAGAGAGGGGAATTAAAGAGAACTGGGAATAATAACACCTCTGGCTAGAAGGGCTGGTAAGACACCATTGCTACCGGGGAGAGAGGATCAGAAAAATAACCTGGTGTCTAAGTAAACCGTGGATTCTGGCAGCAGAACAAAATACCAAACATTAGGACTGTGCTTTATAGAACTGTGGACTCCCTGAGAAGCTTTGTGTTTCATCCCAGAGGCAGGCATAGTGTACTTATTATTCAAATAGCTACCACTTATCCTTGATAATGCTTTCGAGTCATACCTGACTGAACTGTAAAAAACGCATCTGGTCAAGTGCTGTTTCAATATGCAAAAATGCTGGCTCACAAACTACCATAGATTGTCTCCACAAACTACAATTTAACTGTCAAGATTTAGTTAAGAAATAACATCTGAGCCTTTGGAATAAACAGGATGGTATAGGGTGTTGGGCAAGTGGGCTGTGTGACATGGCAGGGATTTAAAAATTTATGCGCTGACAGAGTTGTCTTCCCAGCAGTGAACAGGGGCAGGATTGCTTAAACAACAAGCCACCAAACCCCAAAGTATCCACCTTAAGTATAATGCACATAATAGTTTTACATTGTTCTCATTGCCGTCAGCCACATTATGGAGTTGTGTTTTGATTATATTGACGATTGTGATGACAAGGTTGAATACGTATGGGTAAAGATGAGGGGGAAGGCCAAACAGGCAGACATCCTGCTGGGGGTCTGTTATAGACCACCCAACCAGGATGAAGAGGCAGATGAAGTTTTCTACAAGAGGCTGGCAGAAGTCTCACAATCGCTAGCCCCTGTTCTCGTGGGGGACTTCAACTTACTGGAAATACAACACAGCAGAGAGGAACCAGGAGGTTCCTGGAGTGTGTGGAAGAGAACTTCCTGACAGAGCTGGTAAGTGAGCCTACCAGGGGCTAGACCTGCTATTTACTAACAGAGAAGGACTGGTGGGAGATGTGGTGGTCGGATGCTGTCTTGGGCTTAGTGACCATGAGATGACAGAGTTCTCGGTTCGAGGTGAAGTTAAGAGGGGATCTAGCAAAACCACCACCATGGACTTTCAGAGGGCAGACTTTGGCCTGTTCAGGACACTGGTTGAGAGGGTACCTTGGAAGAGAGTGCTGAAGGGCAAAGGGGTCCAGGCAGGCTGGACATTCTTCAAGGAGCCAGTCTTAAAGGCACAGGAGCAGGCTGTCCCCATGTGCCGCAAGACAAACTGGCAGGGAAGACAACCGGCCCGGCCGAACACGGAGCTCTTGCTGGGACTTAGGAAAAAACAGGAAGGTCTGCCATGGAAGAAGGGGCAGGTGACTCAAGAGGAGTACAGGGGTCTCGTTAGGTCATGCAGAAAGGATATTAGAAAGGCAAAAGCCCAGCTAGAACTCAGGCTAGACACTGTTGTAAGGGACAACAAAGAATGTTTTTACAAATACATCAACAACAAAAAGAGGGCCAAGGAGAGTGTCCATCCCTTATTGGATGCGAGGGGGAATATTGCCAACAAGGATGAGGAAAAGGCTGAGGTACTTCATGCCTTCTTTTCCTCAGTATTTAACAGTCAGACTGGTTATTCCCAGGGCAGTCAGCCCTCAGTGCTGCAAGATAGGGAAGGAGAGCAGAACAAATCTCCCATAATCAAGGAGAAAGCAGTTAATGACCTGCTATGCCACCTGGACACTTACAAGTCTATGGGGCTGGATGGGATCCACCCAAGAGTGCTGAGGGAACTGGCAGAGGAGCTGGCCAAGCCACTCTC
>Ga0065711_1036604_pt1 | contig 20811 bp, 9 predicted proteins | sample Hoacrofraction12_FD_59098 | JGI IMG/M metagenome (GOLD analysis project Ga0065711, IMG submission 59098) | Hoatzin crop microbial communities from Cojedes, Venezuela - Epithelial fraction 12 v2 (version 2) | ecosystem: Host-associated > Birds > Digestive system > Esophagus > Crop | place...
GGGGGGGGGGGGGGGAGGGGAGGAAGGAAAGAAAAAAAGGCATAAATCTACTTTTTGATCCAGAAACAGAAAATAGCAAGCATACTGTTAGTCATTACACGCCTAACATGAAAGAGGCAAAGAATATTTACACAGATGCACACAGGCATACACACACAAAGTCATACTCCAGAGGAAAAATGGACACACAGAAATCATTTTCAGGGTGTTAAGAGTTTGGCTGGTATTATAGATGGTAGCATGATAGCTCTGCACATGAAGTACGAAGAGAAAGATTAATGCACAGAAGAACTTAGCTTTGTATATGCTTTTTCTTATACCGAGAATCACACTGCAGCTGTTTCCCTGAATCTCAAGCCTCGCTGCACAATCAGGTCACATGGTTTAACATAAAAATTTCCAGTCCTAAGCTGGTCTGGGAGGCTAGTGACAAAATACTGTACATGAGCAGAAAACTTGGATCAGGTTCTGCGCTCACCCCCTCCTGTCCAAGCAGAATATGAGAATACAGCAGCAGGTACACAGTCAGTACGCAGAAGCCCATATATTCCCTGAGTTCTCTTCTTGCTGACTTAGAACCGTACAGGAGTTCCAGACAGCACTTGATTCCCCTCATCCCCCACAAATAAAAGATAAGCAATGTATCAGGAACTGCAACCAGGCATCAACACTGATTTGCTACAGGCATACATAGCAGTTCATGTTGTAGATCCTAAAAGCATTGCATCATGAAACAATCAGTTTTGATGCCACATTATTTATCTCCCATATCTTCCTAAGTCCTTAACTGAAGCACAGCTAACAGTGGGAAACAGAAGCCATTTGCTTTCCAGTCTACCACCAGTCGTGTTAAAGTCACTGAATCTCCTCAAACCCAGGGCTGGTGCCAACGCTGCCTTGTGATGGGAGTAACTATGGGAAGCTTACAACATGAGGAACAACGGCAATGGTTGCACTACAAGCAAAGAACACGAGCATTCAACAAACTTGTCCTGGTAAGCATGGCAGCAAGAAATGGGTATGTCTTCTTTCTTCAGTTATCAGAAATGTGCATTCCTCCATTTGCCTCTTTCTTCTGGAAAGAGTCCCGCATTTTTTTCTCTTGATTATCGTCCTTCCTCCGTTTTCTTCTCTTGCCTCTTTCCTTCTCTCAACACAGCTACTTAACCATCTACTAATCTCACGTGATCTCTCTCACTGCTCAAGATAACTTTTCCTTTTGAAAGTTAATCCCTCATTGAACACTTCTGCTAAGAAGGTCACAAGGAACTTTAATTTATTTAGCCAATTCCAACCCTTACGAAGTAGACAAGGCTCCTTGCTGCTTGCAGAGAGGAAGTGTCGCCTCCACAAGAGTATGGCAAACTTTCTGAATAACAGACAAGAATATTTGTTCCCTTTTCCTGGGGGTTTTGAGGCAGGATGACAGCAGTCAGAGACTGAAAAAACAAATGAACTCGAATTAGTACTTTGCTTTTCATTGCATCACCTCCGACTTCTGGGCTTTTGTATTGTTCTGTTGTTTGTGCTCCCTTCTTGTACCTGCCCTCCTGCCTTTATTAGCCCCATCATGCCTCTAGCTCACTTCTCTTGTCTTTTTTAGCATCACCTCATTTTCTTCTCCCTACCTACAAAAAACAAAAGTTAATCTGTATGTACTATCTTTTAGCTTCCATAGTAGGCTTTCAGCCATCTAGTCCATCACGCTTCTGCATGGGAGACAGGCTACTTTCTCCTTATTCACACTATCTTTGTTAGTAGAAGAAATACTGGCATTATCTAACAAATCTTCTAGATCTGAATTTAATCTAAAATAATCTTAACCTGATACAGACTCTGATTCCAGATACCCACTATCTGGACACTAAAAAAAAAAATTCAGCAATGCAGGTTCCAGGCTAACACAGGCTTTGTGTGGACAAACCACCAAATGCTTGTGTGGAGCATCATCACAAACCATCTTTATCTGCAGCGCAGAAATTTGTAGTAACTGTCCTGGTTGTGTCTGGGACAGAGTCAATTGTCCTCCCAGTAGCTGCTGTGTTTTTGATTCAGTAGAAGAAGAATGCTGATAACATTGATGTTTTCAGTTACTGCTAAGAAATCAAGGACTTTTGCAGTCTCCCATATTCAGCTGATGAGCAGGTGCGCAGGAGCTGGGAGGGAGCACAGTCAGACAGCCCGCCCAAGCTGGCTAATGAAATATTCCATATCATACATATCATGCTCAGTTTATAAAAGGGGGTTGGACAGGGAGCAGGAATCTTTCTCTCTTGTGTCCATGACTTCGAATCCTCCCTTGTCCAGGAGGTTGAACTTTTCCGGCAGTTTGGTCTTCAGGAGTTCTGCAAAATTCACAAAAATCCACAAGTTCCGGGTTCTGTGATTGCTGCTCAGGAACTGACTGCAAATTGGTCATCGAGTGGTGAGACAATCGTATGGTATATAATTTATTTTGCATACTTATCATTATTAGTAGTAATAGTAGTATAAATATTTCCTTATTAAACTCTGTAATTAATTAAATTAAATTGCCTTATTAAATTCTTTTATTAATTAAATTATTAACTCTGTAAACTCTGTTGCCTTTAACTCATTATCACAACTCACGAGCTTCCCCTTTTGTCCATTTCTCCTCCCCACCCCGCTGGGGCGGAGAGTGGAAGGGGTGAGCGAGCGGCTGTCAAGTGGTCATTTGCCAGCTGCCAGGTTAAATCACGACAGTGAGCAAAACCAGCAACTCTCAAAGACCACAAACTGACAAAATGCAATGCATTACCTCCAAGGCTACCTCCTACCAAATTTGTTGTTTCTACTCCAAAGACTGAGACCTCTGCAGTTTTGCAGCGTAAGAGCACTATGACTGTGTTCTTATTATTGCTGTTTCCAAAATATTCTCTTTCCCCTAATCTCGCTGCCAAAATTGCAAACAAATTCTAACTGCCATCTGTTCTGAGGCTCTTCTAAAATATTCATTCTTGGATGGGAAACTTCATCCAGAAGGTTAAAAATTCAGAGTTGCAAGCTTAAACTGATCCCTGATAAATAGGAAGTTGCTAATTTCCATTTTTGCGTTTAATATTTACATGCTTAAACTCTGTTCACTTCTTCACATTTGAGTGTAAATGAAGACTACATAGGAACATCTATTCACATGTAGCAAAGTTAATTGTAGTTCTGTGGTGTTGCAAAAGTCTGGGGGGAGAGGGAATTTTCCAGATTCCTTGCTGTAAAAGCCATTAATGAGCAAAAGGAGAAGGGAAAAATAATAGCCAAAAGTCATGATTTTGAAAACGGAGAAGTTGTAAAATGACATGTAGCTCAATCAATGTGATTAATTTGCTTCACACTTTGCAGAGGCTTTTGCCTTCGCCTTCTAATTCTGGCAACTATTCTGCTGAATCAATCTCGCAAACCCAAATTAATAAGGTGGGAATGACAAGTATGGCTTTATAAAGGTTAGCTGTTTGCAATTTAGACAGTAAGAGACTGCTCTCTGCTTATAATATGATCAGGCATAGTTTGACAGGAAAATCTCTTCAGTCAAAAAGTCAAAGTTATCAAGTACTGAACGTGCACATCCTCTGCTTTCGCTCATCTGAATGAATTGTGAGCTCAGTAAATTTTTGCCTTCAGCGCATAGTTTGCATAGTTAAAAGCCTCTGGTTTTAGGCGGTGCTTGAATTTACATAGCTGGGCAAGTACAAGAAACATACCATGGGTGAAGCCTTACAAACATCTCCTCCCCAACAGCTGTGCCATTTGTTGCCCATGTCTCTTGTTTCCTCCAGGAAGCCCCCACTACTCCTTTGCCCTCTTGTTCTGGGTCAGCTAGGAAGAAACCCTGGGGGAGGGAAACAGGGAGCCAGGACAGATGAATACTTGCTTCCAATAAAATCCCCTCACTTTCAAAAACCTTTCACAGTCCATGCTAGCAAGAGGAGAATGCAGAGATAGCATAAAGGATTCCCAAGATAGCATAAAGGATTCCCATGCCAATTGTGATATTTTCTGTGAAAAGGAAACCTGTCGCATGAGAAAACACAGATCTACACTTATTTTTCCCTCCTTTGAAGATATTTGGTTTACAGGCTGCCAATTCTGTCAAAGAGCAAAATAAAAATCAGAAAGTCAGGCCCTCAAAACAGAAATTAGAATGCCTTTATTTGCTCTCTAACCTATTTGCTACACATCTCATCTTCAAGCTTTTATTCATGACGTTAAAGAATAAATATTTTTAGAAAAAGAAGCTTATTTTACATACCATCTTTTAATTTCAATACTGAAGCACTACAAAGAAAGAAAAAACGTTATGAATGGTTAATAGATTCATGACAAAAATCATGAGAGTTAGTCTCATTTTTAGTATTTAATATATAATACAGTCACAAACCCTTCCACTAAGAAAACAGCACAAAAGACATTTATATGCTTTCCAGATTAGTTTTGTCTTCTTGGGTCTTATTCTCAGAAAAACATACATGGCCTCATGCTAACAACACTTAAGATGTGACACTGAAGAAGCAGGACATTCAGCAGAAGTTGAGACATTAATAAAAAACATGATGATTCAGATTTAAATGTGGTCCCTTTTAATTCCTGATCTTGTTTAATGCAATGGCCTGGGTTCAACGTTTTCCCTGAAAGATGATTTCACTAAAGGGAAATGCCAAGATGATCACTTGAAATTCAGCATGACTTTGCAATATTGATTGCTTTAAACAAACAAAAAAAGCATGTATTTTTCTGAATTGCAGCCAAAACAGTAGTATTTACATTGGTGGGCCCTGGAAATGCAGCAAAAAGTACAGAGACATAATTAAATCAAACTGATATGAACTGACAGTGGTGCATAGTCTTTCACTGCTGACAGAGGGAACTCAAAAGAAGCCAGTATAACAACTAAGAAAACAGTGGTTTAAACAATTATTTAGTAATGCCAGTAAAAGTATTTTTTTTTTCCAGCTAAGGAAAATGGTGTCTGAGAGGCCTGTGAACAAGTGAACGCACAGTAACTGCATTTGTTTACAGTACAGCTATAATAGCACTTAACTGCCCCTGTTTGTAAAGCATTTCCATTCATAATCTGGTCTCTCTTACTTCACAGTAAGATTTACAGCAGCTAAACTCTAAACTATAGACTAGACTGTTTCAGATACTTACTAAGTATCAAGAACCTGCAGCACAAAAAATACACTAATTTTTCGAAAGCTTGCAAGCGACATCCAGGACATGTAGAAAAAAATTACATTTTCATGCCTTCCACACTGATGACTGAAGGTCTGTAGGAAAGACTAATATTCTGCAGTCGTAACACTTGACTATTCAAACGGATTTATTCTACTTTGTCCAAGACACGTGAAAATAATACAAAACCAGAGCATATCAAGCTATCATGAGAAAATGTATGTCAATATCTGGGAAAAAGCAGAAAGACAAAGAAATCATCGACATCCAAATGCCTGAGGGGGTTGTGGACTAACAGAAGAACATCACCACAACAATTCCAGCTATTTGATAGGCATCCTTACCTGCAGAAGACAAACAATAAAGCAATCAAGTGGAAAACTGGCAGGAAGAAGGTTAATTCAACGTTCTACATCACAGTGCAGTGTGCTTTTTCTGTCAGCTGAATGGGAAACAGCACTGAACATTGGGTAAGAATGAATTGGTGTGAATTCTGCTAAAATACCCATCCCCTCAATAATTTGCAAGTAATAAATGCATCAAAAAGGCTCCCACAACTTTAAAAGTTATCCTTTCACAAATCACTAGCTTTCTACCATGCATAATAAGTTATATAACAAGCTCTATTTTAATCCTAGAATCTACAGACACAATCTGTTTTTCTAGCAATGTTTCCTAGGCAAAGAAGCAACGCACAGACATGCTGCACTGCTAGCGTCGAATCTGATAATAATTGACTTCTGAGGCCTGTTCTTTACAGTTAAATACGTAGAAAATAACATTCTTGGAGGAAAACATTAAAGACAAGATCATTCACCTCCCTGAAAAGTACATCTTCCAACACATTTAAATATTTATCCCTTACCAGACTTCACTCCACAACTTATTTTCTTATTTTTAAGGCGTTATATTAGTAGGACTCTTTGTACATTCTAAACCAAAAAATCTCTCTGACCAGTTGGACACAGTTTGGCCAGTATTGCCACTAGAGGTGGGCTACAATGATTACCTTTGTTACAAAAGTATTCCACTTCTTCACAGCTCAGATTTTCAGGCTCAAACTCCGCAGAAAAGCTTTCCTCCAATGGAAAGTCTTCTTTTGAGACAGTATCATTTTCCTCAGACAGGCGCTCTTCCTCTTCATCCTCAATAGCATCCTCAAGGGGCCCTTTAAAAAGAATCAGGAACACTGTGGCAAAACCATCTAACAGGACAACGCAAAATAAAACCTTAGTGAACTTGTAACTCCAGATCGGTAGCTAGTTTGTCCTCTCAGGGCTGTGCTCAGCATTTGTTGCAACTGGACAAACAACACTTTATGGAAATTGAAATGGAAAGTGACTGTCTTCCTGACGACTTCAAATCAGAATATGCAAAGTGTTACTAATAATATGTATTAATAATACTCACACATGGGTTTTTTCATTATTTATCGGGCTCTAGTATTAAGTGCAGACAGTTTTAACAACAGAAATCAAAGCTATACTTGTAAAACCACATAAACAGTGAAGAGCCTTCTCTTGTTTGTTAGTCACTGGGTTTTGATGCTGAATTACAGTACTTAATAGGTTCCCTTTACAGGCTTCATTTCTTGAGTTAACAGTACTGATGACAGTGAATTACTACAATGCTACTGACTGTATAAACTTCAGCTTATTCTGCTATTTTGCTGCACCCACCACCTGATGGTGTTTAAAAAGAATTTTATATTACCCATGATCATTCATTTGCTAGAGTCTTTAATAGATTCTCAGACAATGGACGGGACTTGGACAGACTACCACTTCATTTCACACAGTCCAAACAACCATCGTGGTAAACTAGCAGCCGAGGGCTACAAAAACATAAGCCAGGTACAGAAGCAGGGCACAGGTCTGAATTTGAAATGGCAGCCTGAGGTCTTTGATTCTTCTTCGAGTTACCTAGACACACTATGGCTACAGATCCTCTTGAAGAAGTGTCTGACAGATCTATAATACATAACACCCAGGTTACCAACTGGCATGTACTCAGAGATTAAAATTTCTTCTTTCTTATATACACACACTTCACAGTCATTGCATAATAGTAACTATTTGCTAAATACTTCCCCGACACAGAGGTAGAATTTTACCCTAATTTAAACGGAGATTTGAAATAACTGAACATATTTTAATTATCTAAGATTTTATTAAATGTCAATATGTTTCAAAATGCATCTTAAGACTGGGTTTCAAAAGAGAGATTTCATTATACATGGTTGAGGCTTGAAAAAAATTACGTATTTCACTCTCCCATGAAATCACAGCCTCATTTGTAATGGACTGAGTACTTCTTCCTCGAAATGAAAGCTAGCTAGCTAATGAAAAAAAATGTAATTTGTATTTATACGATAGTTTTCCAGTATTAAGTACACTATTCCTATATAAACTATCATGCTGAGATACAATACACAAATGATTCTGTTGCCTACAATGAAAAGGAATGGATGAATTTTTTAAAATAATCAAATATTGACTACATTAATTTTATGTGATTTATTATGAACCAGTGACTACCTACATTTATTAAAACAGCAAAATTCACTTTAGGCTAGGTTGTGAAATTCTTGCTTCAGAGGAATATGATGATTATTTTTTTATTGAAATTGATTGAGATTCCCAGCTGGGATTCCATAAATTAATATAGCATACTATTTCTCATGGAAATATGACTATTTGTGCCAGCTGAGAATCTGACCAAATGAACCCACTTTTGTGGACACATACTCACCAACACTAGCTGTCATTCAACAATATATGTCCTAAAATAAGTGGCTATTATTATGGCTGAAGAAATAAAGGTTCCCACTACCAGAGTATCCATTACCATTAATTGCACTTTCTAGCCATGTTGGGAAAAAATCCAGCAACTGCATATGCACAGGGAATGAAGAACAGATATTGCACTGTACTGAACAGAGAACAAAGCACTAGCACACACTGAAGCAGTGCACTGCATCTAAACGTGGGCAGTTTGGGCACCTTACGTGTGTCCAGTTTCACAGCAGAAATGAAAGCACAAGGGGTTCTGAACAAACTGCCAAAAATACCGTTTGGATTTCATGATATTATTAATATCCAACATTCTCTACAGAGCCATTTGTTAGTGTGTACTCCTGGCAACATCTGGATATACAAACTATGAAGGAAAACCACAATGAAACAAAAAATACGCTGTTTTAGGGAAATGTAAATTTCTGCCTTATATTAAGGTGGATAAATACAATGTTTTACATCATATCAAAAGCAGCCATATGCCTTTAATGAATTCTCCAAATATTTTAAATTGGGGAGAAAAAAAGTCAATTTCAGCCAACATTTCAGTGAAAGTCCATTTCCTGCTGAATGACTGGCTCTTTGTCACTTGACTTTTTCATTAAGTGTCTTGTAAAATAGAGCAAAAGCAACATACCTGCAAGTAATCCAACTGGCATGTGTACACGACATTTAGGTCTGTTTCTAAATGTTAAACCAGTTTGTTTGATCAGGTCACCAGTACGTAATCAGTAGGCTAATAATCACCGTACGTTAATGAAGAAAAGAACAGAAGTGCAGTCGGTATGCTTTCATTTGCAGCAGTGATGGAAACACACACCTTGTAATTTCCATTGACACTGTTTCCAGGAAGTTAAAAGGAAGACAATGTGTGCACCACATCCACAGCACAGGTTCAAGCCCTTTCATTTTGTGGGTTGGGACTTTATTTTTTAAACAAATTTCAGCTTAAAAAAACTCATGACCAATGCTTTCATAGATACATCCTATGTATGAATAGGTATGTAACGTCTCCTAAATTACATGTCCAAGCATTTGAAAACATAAGTGTAAATGTCAAACCCAAACGAGATCAGAGGCATGCATGCATCTGCACCAGGTTTTGCTTTGCATATGCCAACCCACATATAAAAACCAGTGTTGTTTATCCAGTCGCATATGGGCACGCATCAGAGCTTTACGTAACCTTTCACCTCAGGGGCTGACATCAGACGTTGCACTCCAAAAAACAGCATGACTTTTGTTGAAATTGAGGGATGAGTGCATAAATATTTTTCTAGTTCTCAGGCTGGTGCCGCCTTGTCTAATTCATGCATCTACAACCTGATCCTCAGGACAAATTCTGTCTTATTCATGTTGAGTCATCTTTTATTTTTTAAGTGTTCAAATACATTCAGCTCATGCCTAGAGCCATAAACTGATAACTTTAATTTAACTGATAATTTTAACTACAGAGTAAGGCATTGTTCAACATGAGTAAGAGTAGCCCACAAGAATAGCAGCCAAATTAAGTATTTCTTGGTTGCTAGTTTCATATGAACTGAAATATCGATGCCTTATTTCTGCAATTATTTTTAATTATCACTCAAACATGGAGTGGGTTAAAGAAAACAGTAAAATCAAAAGCCACTTAATATTAAGCATAAGCAGATTAAACTCTCTATTCTTGACTACTCCATCTAATTATTTGGACGTAAACAGACAATCAATAAATTTTCAGAATCTCATAATAAAGACTGTATGGAATTACATATTCTTGATTAATGCAAACACATAAAGTTTGCAGGTTTATGTTTGCCTAATTTGGCCACATACTTCCAACAACTTCTTCCTGGTATCAGTAAATCACGTCAGCTAGAGAACTAAGAACTCATCTGGTTCAAAAATGTACAGGTTGGTTTTCAATGTTTACTAGCTCCTTTCTCAAGTGAACAACCTACACAGCATCTACCTAATTTCTTCCCTGATTTAAAATACTTGAAAATACAGAGTCATATAGACAAAAATAAACATGCCTTTAAAAAAAAAGAGTTTCTTTCAACTGTTTTCTCTGATAGTGCTTTTTTTTCCCTAGTTGTTATTATGTTGACATATTGCCTTCAGCAGTCCCAATACAGTTTAATCAGTTACCTTAGTACTATACTTCACTATCTGCATTTAAGTTTTGATTCAATTTAATAGCATTACATTCATTGCTTACACTGATCACGTTATTAAGCACCTATGGCATAACATGTACTATGTCTGCTTTTATTTCAACTGGAACAGGGTCAAGGTCCCATCCCTGTTGCCCTGAAAAATGCTTTTCAATAACTGCTGATCAAGTGTGGCATTACAACCAACAACTGCCATAATGACATAGCAATGCAAATCCAAGTAATTCCTACTGCTGAAATTCATCTGAGTGTCACAGTGATCTGACAGTAAACAGCTCTGAGATATGATTAGACTCTTAAATAAAACAGCAGAATTTAAAACCGAAATGGTTTAAGAATTTATTTGAATAGTTAATTCCAGAGAGATTGCCTACATGTTTGTCTTCTCAGTTCAGCAATTCTTTTCCTATTAGTACTTTGTAAAAGATGTGATGTAATCGAAGGAGAGGTTCAGAAATGCTTCAGATCAGCTACATGATAAACAGTTAATTTCCAAATGCACTAGGCAAAAACTCAATTTCTAATATTCAATGGGGGTATGGAAGGCAAATGAAGTCTCCATTACTTCATTCTAGGTTTTGCATGAAGCCCTGAATAAAACTATCATTTCCTTTACAAAACAAGTAAATACTTGTCTTGTACACAACAGAGGAGATTTTTTTCATTATTCACTTGGTAGTTACTCTATTTCACGAATATTTATTGATATGACCATAAATCTCAAATATTTTTCCAAATAACACAGATAAACAAGAGGAAGTAGAAAACAGCACAATTGGTGACAGCAATGAAGGAGTCAATGTGGCAGAAATCCGTATAGCTTAGTGGACACAGCAGTCCACTTTGAGAAATAACCACACATAATTTGATACAAATAACAATATCTACTGAGGAGAGGCTGACGAGTGAGCTGCATGTGCCTTCATGGAGAAAATTATTTCTGATTGAGGCCACTTGGCAGCACAGTGTGGGGAAATCTGAACTGTGCTCCCTAATTTGTACCAGATTTACAGACACTCAAGCACACATTTTTTAGCACTATTAATGTATTAAATGCTAAAAAAAATGAATAAATCTTTCCCAAATGGTCATCTACTTCAATATAAATACAAACGTATAGATACAAACACACAAAGACAGCTAGCTAAGTGGCAATCTACACAACGAGTAACAGATGCTACCTCAACACTTGAAAGGATAGGCCACACTTAGCAAAACAAAACCAACACTGTAAGAATTTTAATAATATGGGAAAGTATGAGAATGAACCATCAAAAAAGCGTTTACGCTCACGTAACAAAAGACGTGTTTGCTACAATAAATACTCCTCTGAACATAAATTTGAGCATCGGACCCCTCGAGTGTGTTAGTCCTGACACAGCAATGCATGACTCCAGTTTTATGGTACTATAACCATAATGAAATAATCGAAATTAAATAACATTAAACCAGGTAAGTTCTGCAATAATTTCTCATAGTCAAATTCATCAGACTTCTCCCTAAATGAAACCACTTAAACGCACGCTCAAGTTAAGCACATGCTTATATGCTTTCAAGTCCAATGCCTTGCGCTTAAAATGTGTGTATCCTACAGTGCGAAAGTATCCTTGAAATAATTATCTCATGAAAATGCTAAGTGGTTAGCTTCCTTACCACCTACCAATATTCTCCTACATTCCCAAAGCAGCAACATAAATCAGTGCTCTTAGCAAATGAAGAATGCTTCAGAAAGCCTACAATACTTGACAGTGAGTGGCTGGGGAGAGGTTAATGAGTATAATTAGTAGTAGTAGCATTAAATAATAACAACTCTGATAAATCAGACAGGCCTGAAATTCACTGGATCAACATCATGCATTTTGCATGTTTGGTGTGATCCATCCAGTATTTCCTAGGAAAACATGCTGCCACACATAGATTACCCTTAGATTACGGTAAAACTGAGGTATGTGATGCTCTCCGATTACAAACAGAGAGAAAAGCTTCAGAAAAATCAGCCCATTTGTCTCCTGTTTCAACAATTTTTTTTCTCCAATTCCAACAATTTTGTTCCAAACACAAACAATTACATAAGAAATCCAGCAGGCAAACACTTTATATTGATTCACTTCTGGAAGACACACAGGGAACTTTTTTCCTAAAAATTCAGTCAGGAACATTAAAAATATAAAAGAGGGTTCAACTTTTTTCCTTCTAAACATGGCAGGGGAGGTGAAGACATCACATGGTAGTTCAAAGTTCGAATCCTTCAGTGAAGATTTCTGTGCAAGACTCCTTAGGTATTTCTTCCGCCTTCCAGTTAGCTCAAAGGCGTGGTTGTTTCCTACCACTGTGCTGTTACAGCAGCTGGAGACAAGTCTAACCGCGATCTGAACAACCCCAACAGAAACAACCTGGCTTCTCCTTCTCTTGGGGAAGAGTTTACAAGACACTACCAAAAATATACTCCCAAATTCCTTGCTGGGAAGCTGTCTTTCTCTTGGGTTTTGTAGAATTTTTTTAAGTGTCCAGGCTCAAATATTTCAGACCCTGTATGTTCAACCAGGGAGAAGACACAGACTGATAAAATACAAGAGATGAATATATGCTGTAGCAGTCAAAATAAATTTTCAGTTTCTGTCGAGCACGAGGACTGCAAGATACTGTTCAATCACTGAGACTTTCAATATTCTCTTCAGAAAGGAGAGCCTCCAACTGGAAACGTCTGGACGAATTACAGAAATGGAAGTACACAACAAGTCTGCAGCTAACGTCATAGATGACAATAAAGGAAAATGGTAATAAAAAGTTTTCCTACTGAACTAGTTGCTCCCCCCACTCCAACAACCTGACCACATGACTGTCCACACTATTCCTCTCTCTGGGCTTTTAGCTAGTAGTGATCCCAGTTTTCAATTTTCTGCCTCTCCTTTCCTCCGTGTGAGAACTGAAAATATTTTAATCACATAAATAGAATAGAATAGACAGAAAAGGCCAAGCAGGGTGCCTAAATATTCTTCTGTTTGACAGGAGATGGCAATACCTAATCTCGACAAACTGACCACTGCAGGAATAGCTTAAATATAAGCACACTATTCGCAGCAGGCGACTGAAGTGCAAATTGGGATATCAGTTTAGAAAAAAACTTAACTATAGTTAGGAAGGTCAATATTTGGCAAACAAACCATTCCCACTTTTAACAAAATCCTTCCCTCTTCAGTCTATTGAGTTTTTATTTAGCTATAATTCCTATTAATTCTTATAGCTATACTCAAGAGACGCAGTGTTACCTGTGCACACTGAGCCTCTCCAGTCTGTTACGTAAATTGGCTGAATTTCAAGTTTTGTCCAGATTGGAAGATTGAACCAATTTGTGAGCGACTCCTCATGCCTTCATTGTGGCACCCAAGCAGAATGAACCATTTCTCACTTTCAGACTGGGAGAAACTTTATGAGCATGATTTAACGACTAACTTAATAGAAAAAGGAATGCAATATAGCTGCTCTTTGGACACTGTAAATCCACACTAACCTGATTTAATTGAGCTTAACAGCAAGAATAAAGTATAAAAGTGTATTTCCGTAGCCAAAAAGAACAAAAAAAAAAAAAAAAAAAGAGTTATTTTTAAACATGTAAGTTCTTCCTGCAGCCACTCACTTTTAACGTAAGTTGCATCTGGGGATCTGGTAGGAAGGAAACATTTTTATTAATTTTCCCCTTATCTGTAAGAAGAATGCTGATTTTTTTTTTTTCATTTATGTTCCTTGCCTGCAGGTAGCAGACCAAGAAAATCATATAGCAGAAATTTTTCCTTTTGATTAATTTCTTTCCATGTGTTATGTTATTTCTTATATATAATTGATTTCAGGTTTTGCTCGTAGCTGTACATCTTTTTTATATCTGTACCTACTGCCTTCCTTCAATCAATAAAGTTGAAGGAAATTACCTGAATTTTGTTAAGTTTATTAAAAAAGAGCTCTGAGAATATTTAAATTGAGTTTTGAAATGCTAATACAAGAAAGATATTAGAGAATTTTAATAGTAGGTTCAATTTGACCCACAGACTATTGTAGAAAGGGTCAAATTTTATTCAAATTATTTCTTTACAACAAAAAATATGAACCCTTTGATTTTATAAAAGTAGATTAATATTCTTCACTGCTAGGTCTTTCAGCACTTCAGTGCATGAAAGCATTAACTGTGCTTGTACATAAACTTTTCAAAGACCTTTAAATCTTCCAGTAATTTGGAACTTTACTTTCATTTATCCTCTTGTCTTCTTTTCTCTTACCATTATCCAAGAGGCCACAACAAAACTGACAGTGCCTATAGTCAGTTTGCTCTTAGAGCCAAGGCCAGAATATTTCCAATTCATAAAAATGAAATGATGAAAAAGTGACCATTCAAAACATGCTTAGGGAGACATTAATTTCAAAAAATAGTAAGTAAGTTTACCATTAATGCCAAAGTTTCATTTGCACGGAAAAAAAGAAAAAAGACGTGCAGGGAACAGCAGCTGCAAAGACCCTTGCAGCTAAATGTCAGACCTCAGTTTTCAAGTAGGGGCTGATGCCAAAATACAGATTTAGTCCTCCAACACCCTTATCCATAAAAGAGTCACAGCAGTTCTCTTGCTGTTGCAGCTTTGTTTCACAAGGTGCGCCTTGCTGGGCTCATACAAGGCAAAAAGGATGTATTTATCCTGCAGGTGAACCTGAGGGTTTATCAATTTCACCTCAACATGAGCACAGAGAGAACACCAAAAAAAAAGCGAGTGGTGTGTGGTACTGTTCTTACACAATGTGTATAGGCAGAACTAATCACAAAAGATCATACTCATTTACCAAATGAAGAGTATGATGTTTTGCCAAAGAACTGGAATTGTTTTGAAATAAAAGTGTTATGAAAGTCACTTACAGAATCTTCCTCTCCTCAAATCTTCCCACCTGCTGACAGTCAAAGCACTGCCATGCTATAAAACCCTCAAGGCAGGGGATCTTTCTACGTGTATCTCTAAATGCCACAAGGAACAACTCTTTTAAGATACAATGCACACAGTGACATTACAAGAGATTTAATAGTTGCAACTTCACTCTGGAATTTCCACTCCCAGGAATCAAGGTCAGTGGAATTATTAATAGTGAATTCCTTGGTATGATGATGCCAATGGGACTGCAACAGTGAATGGTCTGAATTCAGAGGCTTCTTAACTGATCCCATGCTACTGTATGAAAATAAAACCTACAAAGTGTGGTTCAATACTCTAAAGAATGAAACAGAAGGTTATCTGGATCTTCTAGAATTAGCAACATTGTTTTGTCTGACGAAAAGTGATAGTAGAAGTTTCATCTTGAGGAGGGCTTTTTTAAAAAGTATTAATTATGATGTATTTATATCATTTGGAAAAATAACAGAAATAACAGTATCTGTTCTTACTCTAGAATAAAGTGGGTAATTGAAATACAGAAAGTGATTTAAACTAGAAAAGGGGGAAGAGGTTTTTGCATTGGGACTTTAATTTAGAACAAGCATTTATATTTTTTTGTATTTTTATATTACAGAGCAAGAAAACAGAAATATTCACAAAAAAACCCCAAACTCCTTTCCCACACAAAAGATTTCAAAAAGAAGTTGATTCCAGTTGAAACCAGGTTTTGGAACCTATTAGCAGGTGCTAGGGATGACAAAAGTAATTTCATAAACTGCACCACTAACTGTTCTAGCTGTGTTCCTCCTTCTACTGTCCCATGTTGATCATCCATCCATTTACCAATTTAACCAGCCACACCTGCAGCCTCTGAGACTGGCAATGGACTCTTCTCTGAAAGCACCCATTGTTAGAAGGTGGCAGCTCCGTCAGTCAAGATTGTAACCTCTTGTATGCTACAGATCATAGTAAAATACATTGGGATGATCAAAATTTCATACAGATCTTGTCGAACACAAAGACATGGAGTGAGAAAAAGACTTGCTGTCTGTTTTAGCTGTCTTAATTCTACCTATAGTCAGAACAGCTTCGCAGCAGATGCTGTTCTGTGTATTTCTGGTGGTATGAGAGGAGGAAGACAAGAACCAAGATGACAGGATGAGTATCCTGACTCAACACTCTACTAATATCACAGCAGCAACACAGAACTACCACTGTACCAGAGGGCACCGATTTTCCTGAAGGAATTATTAACTAAAGCCTACACAGCAAACAGAAGGCTGGACATCAAGCTCTCAGAGATAGATCTGTGATGCTTGTAGATAATTTTCTACATTATGAGTAATTTTGCAATGGTAGTTTATCTGTTATTTTATTAAATGTAACATAAAGAGAACAAGGAAAATGTCCTTTTTGCTTATACAGAAATATTACCCCTGAAGCATTTGTCTCTGCATTATGGTGCTGTTTACAGTTTTTAAACCCATCATTTATTTCTGTGTGATTCATATACGCTGACTTTTACAAAAAAATTTTTGAAACTACTGACAATCTGATTTGAAATACTGGCAATGTAATTTGCCCCATGATACACAGCTAACACTGATGCAAATATTATCCAGTTCCAGCGGATTGTTTCAGCTAGATAAGTATGAAAATAACTAAATTTACAGGCTTAAAAAAAGAAGAAATGGCAGAAAGCACTGTGTGTACAAGAAGACGGCTTCTTAATTCTGTTTCTTCAACTAAAATTATATGTATCTGTGTAATAAAAATTCGAATATTTGATGCTTCATACATCTATGAGAAACGTCATTGATTTTTACATCTATGTAAGGGGATAAAAAAGAAAAAAATGTATGAGATGTTTGGAACTTTTTTGTTTAAATATATGTTCATATTGTTTTCTACAGGTAAGGTATTCTAATTTTTGATAATTCACCTCTCCAACACAGGAAACTCCCTTCTCTTGCATCTTAAACCAATAAAGCACATAAAAATTAAAGGTGCAATTTTAGGAAAATACTCAGACTCCCTTTTGTCTTTGTTTTACTCCTGTAGGTTTTTTTTTTTTACTCAACCTAAAAGAACAAGGAATAGACACATCCACACCAAACAATACCTGTCAAATAACATCCATGGCATGCTGCTCCAAACAGTCCAATGAAATCCTCTGAGGATTCAGGATCCAGCAATTTGCAGTGAATCCTTTCCTCTAGACATAGCAAACTGTGACACTGGTAAGCCACAGAAGCTTCTTTGCATGTCCTCATCTCATCATTCAGGATCTCAAACATGCAGGTAACACACCACCTGCTACTCATGAAGCCTTTCACTACAGCCTGTCCTCTTTACCAAGTACTGCTATAGCAAAGCACTTTCAAACACCATATCCCAAATAGGATGAATTTTATCTTACACATGGTCAAGCCATGCTCAGAGCATAAAGCTTTTCAGAGCAACGAAAGCTGCAAAAGTTCACACTCTACCCGCAACTCCAACGGAGCCCTTACTCCAAACACAACTTCTCTGGCAATCACATGAGTAGTGAGTGACAGATACTGGTATTTCCTAATCACTGTTCTCACTCACCTGCTGGAGGGAAAAATGTGATGCAAGTAGGAGCACTTTGAAGCCACTAATGATGCTGCTGCAGTGTATTTAATGGCCAGCATGTTAGCTATGATGAAAGAGGAACCTCACATCAAGTACATTAAGGGATCAGAGCAATACATGCTCATTACTTGCTATGATTTTACCTTCCCAATTTCAAGACAAAATACTCACATTTTTCTCATACAGCAAAGGCACCCTATACCGCTATAGAAAATTAAGGGGTCTTGTTTCTTCTGTTTATTTAATATTTTCTGGTATTGTATGTAGCTGCAGATTATTCTTGTTCGTCTTTTGTTTCTAGCTGCATCTCCTTAGATGGAAGCTGGTCTCTCATCTATGTACGTCATCATCCAACTAAATCAGAAAAGCAGAAAAAAGGAATCTGGACTTTTTAGGTCCAGAAATCAGCAATGAACTCATGACTTCCCTCACAGGTTGCTAATTCTCCTCAAATTATTATTCCTTTTTTCCCCCTGTCTTTTCCAATACAAGCAAAACAGAGAATACTGCAGGAAAATGAGCCCCTGAACAACAGCCCAAATTCGATCTCGAATATGATCAAAGCTACATAGCTTGCATGTAAAATTCAGTGCCAGTTTGGGTGAGACCTCCATAAAAAGTAAGCCCACTTAAACTGATCTGTAACTCAATGGCACAGTTAAAGGAAAAACTTACAGCACGAGATATAACAGACACATAGGAAAAAGACCACCATGCTCAAACTAATTGTTAGTTCTAGAGTAACAGCCAAGGAAAGTTGAGATGTTAGGAATAAGCTAAACCACAAACTTCATGATCTTTGTCTAGCAGATGTGTACTAGGACGAATGGTAATTTAGCTTAGTGAGAGTCTTATAAATCGATAAATATAATAAAAATACTACTTAACACTATGTAAGAGCTATAGAATTATGTAATTAGTTACTTACATTCTTAGAGCTTTGAATTTGAAATAACTACAGGGCATTCATTATTTTTAATCCCATAATGGAATTTATCAATGTGCAGAACAAAACTGAAGGGTCTCAAATTAGAACTAAATCTTTACATCAGATTGTAAGAGAAATGATTAGTGTATATTTTTAATAGAAAACCAAGTAATCTGAAAAAACGTCAGGTGGAGTAAAACTCAGTATTTAGCCACAACAAGCCACAAACTGGGCATCAGCAGTGTCCCGCCAGTGTACAGCAATCCCAATCTGCGAGTCTACTGCAAAGGAATATTAATGTGTAGTTTCTTCTCTGTGGAATTCAGATCTTGTTTTGCCCACTAGATTGTCAGTTAAGATTTGTTACAAAAATAACAGTTGCTGTAGTTTACAATGATGCACCATAAGGATGAAATTTGTTTTGTTTTGCTTTTTTAAGGCCTTCAAATAATAACAGCATTACTGCATTTATTATGTTCACCGAAAACATAATGGACTACTAACCTGTGCTTCATCAGGGTGTACATCTCACAATCACCATGAAAAAAATTAACGTTCATCATCACATCTCAGGAATATGTAATATAATCATACCGCAGTCTAGGTCACATATACAACAAGATTTATTGAAAAACAACATTTATATGTCATTTAGAGTTACATATCTTTATACATACAGGTATATAAACCCCAAAATACTAATAAGCAAACTACACCTTCTAAAATAAACTAGAAGTGCATGTTAAAACTTACTTGCTTTCTTTAATATCCCTGCCTCACTTTTCTGCTACTTTAATTTGCAAGGTTGCACAAAATACATCGCATTTCCCCTAGAGTTGGCGTAACCTGCTGGTTTTCCAAGTTAATCACTAATTAATAATTTGAAAACACAAAGTCATTATGTCATTTCCAGACAATGAGTTTTTAAATGGTGCATGTTATGTCCTAGCCTTTTCAGTAAGAAAAAAAAAGCTTTTTTCCCTCTGGAAACCAGATGGCTGGTAAGTGTTATTATGGGGCTATGTAAATCTCAAAGCAATAAGCATCAAATCAAAACGAGAATTCACTCTCTTCTCCTCTGATCATGATTGTTATTTTGCTGAACCAACTTGTGGAATAATCCAACTCCAACAAATTAAACCACTGGATGCTTTGGCAATGATGAGTTGATAACCCATCTTCTCTTTGTTTTCATAGCAAATAGGAGTTCTGAAAACATTTTTCACCTATACTTTCAACCTTCCTAATATCTTCTTCTACATGCCAAACTTAAATGAGGCAATCTTCTTCCAGACTGAGTCTTCTCAGTAAACTTAATCCTTTGAAAAATCTACTGGCTCCACTACTACTACAACTTGATTCTCACAATACCCTCAACTGGCTTGCATTAGTTTTGGTTTGGCCAAGGTTTTTCCCTATTAGGAAAGAAATCCGGAAGAGTTATTTATTGTTTTCTTCCACTTAAGGAGTAAACACTTGCACCTTCATGGAAGTGCCATTTTCACCCTACAACTAAAACTCCACACTTCAAAGAAGCCTTTCAAATATTCAACTAATACAGCTACATCACTTCGCAGTACTCTGTTTTACAAAACTTGCGGATTACTCCAAATAATCCTGAATTGCTAGGGCTGCCCAAAAAGATAACTAAGAAACTAAATTCCGAACACTGATTGCCAAAGGAAATTAGCTTCTAAATATTTAGAAGTATCTTAACTAACAAAACATACACTTTCAAAAACTTTCTGTGGAGCTAAATATTTTGAAAAGGTCTGGTATTGAAGAAACTATAAAAAAACTATGGATTGGAATGCCATTCTGTATGTCTTAGTTCCACTTTTCATCCTTGTTTTTATGCTTTTCCATGACATATTCACTGCTACTAAATATTAGTATTGAATTTTATCATTTTGTATTTTAAATCCTTACACATGGCATTAAATATTTATGGAAACATCTCAGTATTCTTACATTATAATGTTTCCTGTTTGTATTAACATGTTACAAATAAAACATTTCTAGCAACTATCTGTTGGCGTGGGTTACGGATCCATTGTAACAATGTGACCTCAATATGAGTATGATCGTTCACCTTTATTAGTCAGAAAAAACAAGGTTTATATAGCAAAACTATTACAGCATCTGAATGGTTAAACCCCCAACCCATATATAGGCAAAACTACTGCAACTCGTTGTGATTGGTGCAGAGCTGCATCTCGCAG